>Ga0209777_10001029_pt1 | contig 42479 bp, 37 predicted proteins | sample FrelakmetHBP12HB_FD_187147 | JGI IMG/M metagenome (GOLD analysis project Ga0209777, IMG submission 187147) | Freshwater lake sediment microbial communities from the University of Notre Dame, USA, for methane emissions studies -HBP12 HB (SPAdes)... | ecosystem: Environmental > Aquatic >...
AATGCGGCACCGCAGATCATCTGAATAAGCTCTCGCCATCGTCGCGCTGTCGGGAGAATCGCCACCCGCAACATAGCACCCATTCAGCTTCTACACTATTAACTAAGTTGGTCTAATGTCATCTAGCGATTCAACGTGCATGATAATGTCGCTAATCATGTAAGGAGGGCAAACCATGTCGACCGGGGACATAATCGCGCTGGCCACATTCGCGGCAACCGTGATTGCGGGAATAGCCACATTGTTCAGCCCCCAGTTTCAGAAGTGGTGGAGCGAACGTGATACCCGCTCTGCGCCAATTACATTAGGCAATATCTCTCCTTCAAGCACGTCAGAGACTACACTCGCCCCCGGAATTGTTATCGCTGACTCAAAAACTCTAGAAGCTCTGCAAGAAGCATTACCTAGCACATGCATCGAATGGCTCCACAAGCAAGACTTCGGCAACAGCTTTCGTTGGAGGATGGTCGAGAAGATTGAGACCTTCAATTGGAGCCAAACGGGTCCGGAGCACGAGTTCCTCGACGCTGAACTGGAAAGGATGCGTGCTGCATTGCGAACCGCAACAGAGGCATTTATTGGTCTTGCGAGTTGGAATACCGCCTCCCTCGGCAGTGACGACGATATTCGCAAGATTCCTGATCAACGAAACGCCGATGGCGAATACAGCGACGAGCTATTCTTCCGAAAGGCACATGAGATTAATGACGCCGCTGATGAAGTCTGGGAAAAGTATCGTGCGCTTGTTCGCCGAGCAAGGCTGAGGCTTGCATTGAGCCACGTGGAGGACGAGCAATGACTTTTCCCTACCCGCTCGCAGCGCAATAGACAGCGAAGCCCCAATTCACCTCGCCATCGCGCGGCAGGCCGCCCCACGTGCGGGTTCCGTCGTGGCTACCGCCGGAACAGGTAGCTCACCTTAACGAATATCTGGCGGCCGTCATTGCTGCTCAGAAGGTTCCGCGTCCGCACCAGCCCAATGCCGTTGGGGTCGCACTCGTTCGTGCCCGGAAGATGCACGCACAGGCCGGGGTCCACGTTCTCCAGGTTCGAGTTGTAGCCCACGTACACGGCAGTCCCGGGATGCACCAGGTAGGTCAGCAGAACGTCGAAGTTCAAGTTTTTCTGCGTGGTCAGCGAGGTGTAATTGCTGTTGGCGAGCAGGCCGTTGTACTGGCCGATGACGCGCAGCGAGAGCTGGGGCGTGAACTGGTAGTTCACCCGCGTGCGGATGATGTGGCTGTTGAAGACGGCGTGGTGGGCTTTGCCGTTGACGATGCGCTCCAGAATGTAGGTGTTGTCAATCTGCAGGCGGCTGAAGGGCTTCAGGCCGACGGTCTGGGTGATGGCCGTCTCGTCGCCGGTGTAGGGCATCTGGCCGGGCGGGGTGACCACCACCGGCGTGCCGTCGCGGAAGATCCTCGTGCTCCAGCGCAGCCAGCGCTTTGGACTTCCGCGAAAGACGATTCCAAACCCGTCCTGCACGTATTGCCGGTTTCCCGTAAGGCCGGGGAAATCCACGGGGCGTAGCACGTCCGATTCATAGGCGATGATGGGTGCGATGATGAGGTTCGGCTTGATCTCGAAGGCATAGTCGAAGCTCACCACCTGTTGCAATGTGGTGCCGCTGTGGTCCCAAAGCTGTGTGATGTTCTCCTCAGGCCCGTGCAGAAGGATGAACTTGTTCTTCGGATGCCAGTAGAAGTGCCCGTAATGGTAGAACGCACGCTGATCGGTACGCGGCACAAAACCGGTCTCCGTACGGAAGTTGGGCGTGATGTCCAGGTAGGTGACGCTGAAAGCAAAGCGCAACCCGCTGCCCACCAGCACGGCTTCGTGATGCTGGCCGAACAGGTAGCCTGCCGCCGGATCGAGCGTCGAGCTGACGTAGCCGCGGTAGCTGGCGTTCCAATTCTTGTTCAGGGTGAAGGTCCCGTCCACGCCGCCGACGCGGTTGAAGGTGCCGTTGAATTCACGGTCTGTGTACATGGCGCCCACGCTGGATTGCTTGCCGATGTCGTGGCTGACCCGCCCGATGCCGAAGGTGGCGCACTTGCCATAGTTCACATCTCCCGGCGGCACCAGGTGGCCCGGCGCGCAGTCGTTGGCGAAGAGGAACCCGAGGTTCCACGGGCCCTCCTTGCCGCTCAGGCGAAGGCCGTACTTGGGGTCGGCGATGCGGCGAGTGAAGACCAGGCGCGACTGTAACAATCCGTACGCAATTGTCGGCCCTTCAAAGAAGTTGGAGTTCTCCAGGAAGAACGGCCGCTTCTCCGGGAAAAAGACCTCGAAGCGCTGGTTGAGCACATTCTGCGGCTGATCGGACTCCACCTGCGCAAAATCCGGGTTGATGGTGCCGTCGAGCACAAGGGAGTCCTTGAGGACGATCTTGCCGTCCAGCCCGGCGCGCCCCTGGAAGACCGCCGTGCTGTAGAAGGGATTGATCGGGTCGCGCGTGTTCACCGTGCGGAAACTCTTGCTCTCCAGGTAGGGGATAAACTGCATGTTGCGTCCTGGAGAGATGCCCTCCAGACCGGAGACCGTTGCCTCCTGGTTCAGGAAGCCGGAGAGTTTGGCGCTCACCGCCGGCCAGAAATCGCTCTCATCGTTGCGCGCGATGTAGCGCGCCAGCGTAATGCCCCAGCCGCCCACATCCTGCGGGTGGAAGCGCAGGCTGCGGAACGGAATCGAGACCCAGATGATGTAACCCTCGGAGGTGATGCGCGCCCGCGAGTTCCACAGCGTGTCCCACGAGTAGTCGGTGCCCTGGCCTTCGGTGCGCAGTCCGTCGGCCTGGACGCCGCGCGGGTTTACGTTGAAGACAAAGGCATGGCGTTGATCGTGGAAGGTGTCAAGGTTGACCTCGATGAAATCGTCGGAATCGAAGGGGGTGGATGGCTCGCGATTCGTGAGGCTTCCGCGCACGCCTTTCTTGCTGTCCCAGCAAACGAAAACGATGTAGAGATTAAGGTCGTCGTATCCCAGGTAGGCGTCGGTCTTCTCCGTGGGAGGCTTGCCGTCAGCGGGAAAGTTCTGGGTGAAGTCACCGGTCCTGAGCATCTCCGCGCCCGGTCCCGTGGGGTGCATGGTGTCGAAATCTTCCAGGCGGGGCGGCTTGCTCAGGTGGGGGATCTTTGCGGCGTCGGCGAATGCCGCCAGCGGCGCGAGGGACAGGAATGCAAGAACAAACCCGAGGAGGCGCACGAGAACTCCGGAAAGCGGGGCCGGCATCATACCCGGAGGTACGCAGGCCGCTGAATTCAGGTTCCATGGTTGGACGCCGGTGTTTCAGTAACGAGAGCATTGTCACTTCGCAATATCAAGCGGCGTGGATTATGCTTGCATTTCACAAACCGAGAGGGTGCAACCATGAGACTTCTTGCCTGCGTCCTGTTCCTTATGACGGCTCTCCTGGCCCAGAAACCGCAAACCGATCAGATCCAGACCGCGGCGGGCGCCGTGAAGATCACGCCCATCCACCACGCCAGCCTGATGCTCGAAGGCGGGGGCATGGTCATCCACGTAGACCCCACTAACCCTGGTTACGAAGGTCTGCCCAAGGCCGACATCATCCTGATAACGCACTCGCACTTCGACCACATGGAGCCGGCTCTGGTGGCGAAGCTCAGCAAGCCCGGCACGGTCATCCTGGCACCGGAGGACGTTGCCCGCCAGGTCAGCGGCGCCACCGTGCTCCACAACGGTGAGAGCAAGCAGGTTGGAAAGTGGACCATTGACGCGGTGCCCATGTACAACCTGAAGCGCGGACCCGCAGCCGGCAAGCTCTACCACACGAAGGGCGCGGGCAACGGGTACATCCTCACTTATGGCGGAAAGCGCTTCTACATCGCCGGTGACACCGAGGGCGTCCCGGAGATGCGTGCGCTTAAGAACATTGACGTCGCCTTCGTCTGCATGAACCTGCCGTACACCATGCCACCCGACGAGGCGGCGGATGCAGTGAAGGCCTTCCATCCGAAGATCGTCTATCCCTACCACTATCGCGGCTCCGACCTGTCGGTCTTCCAGAAGGCGCTGGACGGAACCGGCATCGAGGTGCGCCTGCGCGAGTGGTACCCGCCGGAAGCAAAGTGACGTAGATTACATCCGAGGGCATGGCATGGCGTACACGATGACGCCGCGCAAGTCATGCCCGGACGTCTCTGCGAAAACTGTTGCCACCGTACCCCCGTAGGAGTAAGTTGCCGCTTTGACCCAATCCTCCCTGCAGGAAGGTGAACAGCGTTGAAGCTGAAATCGGTTTTGGTGCGCAGTACCATCGTCGCCGCGCTCGGCGGCCTCCTCTTCGGCTTTGATACCGCGGTCATCTCGGGCGCCACGCAGGCCCTGCGCAACGTCTATCAACTTTCAGAAGGCCTGAAGGGCTTCACCGTCTCCAGCGCGCTCTGGGGCACCGTGCTGGGCGCACTGCTGGCGGGCATTCCCGGCGACCGTTGGGGCCGCCGCGACAGCCTTCGCATCATGGCCGTGCTCTACTTCATCTCCGCCGTGGGTTGCGCATTCGCCTGGAACTGGTATGCGGTCCTGTTCTTCCGCTTCGTCGGCGGGCTCGGCATCGGCGGCTCGTCGGTGCTCGGCCCCATGTACATTGCGGAGATCGCCCCGGCCAACTGGCGCGGCCGCCTCGTCGGCGTCTTCCAGTTCAACATCGTCTTCGGGATCCTGCTCGCCTACCTCTCGAACTACCTGGTGGGACTGGCGGGCCTCGGGGCCTTTGAATGGCGATGGAAGCTGGGTATCTCGGCCGTGCCCGCCGCTTTCTTCTTCCTAATGCTGTTCGGGATTCCGCGCAGCCCGCGTTGGCTGGTGAAGAAGCAGCGCATCCAGGAGGCGAGAGAGGTCCTGCGCACCACCGGCGGGGCGGACTACGAGCGCGAACTGCAGGAGATCGTCGTCTCCATTGATGCCGAACACGTGAAGAGCGAGTCGCTTTTCTCGAAGAAATACCTCTTCCCCATCTTCCTCGCCGTCTCCATCGCGATGTTCAACCAGCTCACGGGCATCAACGCGATCCTGTACTACGCGAACGACATCTTCTCGAAGGCGGGTTTCAGCAAGGTTTCCGGCGACCTGCAGGCGGTCGCCATCGGCCTCACCAACCTCATCTTCACCATGATCGCCATGAGCGTGATTGACCGCCTGGGGCGCAAGGCCATGTTGCTCATCGGCGCGGTGGGCACCGCGCTCTGCCTGGGCGGCGTCGCATGGATCTTCCACGTCCAGCAGCACCGCGAGTACCTCCTCTGGCTTCTGGTCGGCTTCATCGCGTTCTTCGCCTTCTCCCAGGGCGCAGTCATCTGGGTCTTCATCAGCGAGGTCTTTCCGAACCGCGTTCGCGCCAGTGGCCAGAGCCTGGGAAGCTCCACGCACTGGATCATGAACGCCATGATCTCCTGGGTCTTTCCCAAGGTCGCCGCGTCTTCCGGAGCGGCGCCGTTCGCCATCTTCTCAGGCATGATGGTGCTTCAGTTCTTCGTGGTGTTGCTGGCCTACCCGGAGACGCGCGGACTCTCGCTGGAGGAGATGCAGAAGAAGCTCGGGATTGCGTGAACTGACTTTTTGCCCAAGCGGGCGGTCACTCGGAGATTTTCTTCACATCGGCGAGTTGCTGCTTCAGCGCTGAAACTTCCCTTTGCAGCACGGCCAGCGCCTCTTCCAGGCGCGCGAGGCACTCGTGTTCCGCCCCCGGGCTAAGCGCGCTCTCCTGCTTCGCAGGCTCCCAGCCTTCCACGTCGCCGGAGAGCAAATGGACATAGCGTGACTCCTTGGTCCCCGGCTGTCGCGGCAGGACCTTCGCGAGCGGCGGCTCCCGCTGCATCAGGCGCTGCAGTGCGGCGATGACCGCTTCCAGGTCCTCGAACGGGTGCATGCGTTCGGTGCGCCCACGGAGCTCTCCCGGCGTCTGGGGCCCGCGCAGCAGCAGAACGCCGAGCACGGCTGTCTCGCCACGGGTTAAGTTGAAGGCTTCCTGAAGACGGTGCTCGTACTTGGTCACGCGGCTGTCGGCGCCGCCGGCGGTGCCGGCCAGGCCCCTGTCAGCGAGCGTGGCCAGCGCACCGCGCACCTCATCTTCGCCGAGGATCATTATCGGCTCGCGGTTCGACTTCTGGTTGCAGGCGTTGATGAGCGCGTTCAGCGAGAGAGGATAGTAGTCGGGCGTGGTGATGTCTTTCTCCACCAGCGAGCCCAGAACGCGAACTTCTACTGCACTCAGCGGATTCTGCACCACTCGATGATACTCGAAAGAAATGGCTCCTCAGGTAGGACTCGAACGCCCCCCGAGTTTTCAACCGCATCACGAATCGCAGCGAATTTTCGCAGAAATACTGGAAAAGTCAATGGTTATCGTGACTTCTCGCCGGAGTATTCAGTTCCGCAGAAAACGCAGAAAGACGCTCGAATCACAGTTCGGCAGTACAAAAGCAGTACATTTTTCGACTTCGGAAAGAGGCGCAGTCAGTCCATCCACGTCAGTTTCTATTCAAGCCAAATTTTTTCGACAACAATTTCTTCTTCCAAGCTTCCTCAACTCGCTCGATTCCAGAATCTGAGTTGACAACCTCCAGCACCGTGACTTGGTACTGCCTCCCCCCCGCCGCTTCAGTTCGATATTGCCGCCATGTCCATTTCTTGCATACTCCAACAGGACCTGACGCAGACGCAAACCGGACAGGGGGAATGTGGTCGGCAGCAAACCTTTTCTCTAACCCACCTTTCTTGACAAAGACCAGCGATGAGCAAGCTCGACAAAATCAATGCTCTCGACATCGGCCGCGCCGCGTTGAGTGAGGCTGCGAACCCTACCAGCCTTGCTTCCACGCTCCCGCTCAGTCTCCGCTTTGCTCGCGCTTGTCGGCACACTTAACACTTCACTTTGTTCCATGCCTGCAAGCTTCTGAAGCGCGTCACTGGCCGTATCCTGAATGCGGGTGCCGGGGTTGTGGAGTTTGCGAATCGTTTTGAATGCGAGGTGGCACAACTCAAAACGGTTCTTCGTCTGCAATGCTGCAAGAACGACTTCTGAACGCATCGATGACACCTATTCTGCTGGCGAGAGGGATTTGATTCCCTGTGACTGTCCTTGCCTTGGACGGGAGCGCTGGCCCCATTCGCGAAATCCGCGAATGGCGTGTAGAAAATCTCTAGTGCGATTGCCAAAGAGACGCTCGCTGTTAGAGAACTGCTTGGAATTGGCTCAAGAATGGCAATAACGACGATGGGTGAATGCCGTGACGGTGCTTATGACACGCCCGCCTTGGGTCAACCCAGAGGTAAGGTCGTTGACTTCGGCTTGTGCCGCCGTCTCGGCCTGCTCCTGCGTGGGAGCATGTCCCCAAGAAATCAACTGGTCAGGGGTATGCGCTTTACAAATCATCCAGTGATAGCGCTTGCCTCGGTGATAGTGCTCCGCTTCGAACGATACAACATATGAGATTGAAGAATGTTTAACTGAAGCAGCGGTTGGGACACTACTCACTCTTGAAGCCATTAACTTTGATGATACGCGGTTATCACCCTGCCAGCAAATTTGTCCGCAAATTGAACACACGGCGCATCGTGGGCATTCGAGGAGAAATCGTCCAGAATGATGGGCTGCGTGTGCATTGTTGATGTAAAGTGTGTCCAAATTCTAGGACCGAGCAATCCCATGAAGCGACCTCTAAAGCTCTTTGCCCTATTCGCGCCAGTTCTTCTTTCCTTTGGTCTGATGGCACAGTCAGTGCCAGCACACCGCCTTCTCGTTCCTCAGGAACCAGCACCTAATCTCGGGAAACTCAAGACGCAGTTGATTGCCTACCACGACTGCGTGCGGCCACGCGGTTGTTATGTGCCAGACCTGAATCGGCAGAGCGACTTGGCCATTGGGTATCTGCAACACCGAGTGGCGAGAGCCAAGCCGGGAGAAAAGCTGGCACTGGTGCTTGATATAGACGAAACAGCGCTCTCAAATTGGACTGAGGAAGTGCAGGACGACTTCGGCTATATCGGAAAGGACTGGGACGAGTGGGTTGGGAAGAAACAGGCTCCCGCAATTGAGGGGACGCTGCGTCTTTATAACGAGGCCCTGAAGTACAAGGTCGCAGTCTTCTTCATCACGGGACGGAGCACGGCACAGGAGGACGCCACCGTGGAGAACCTCAAGGCCATTGGCTACCACGATTGGGTGGGCTTGGCCGTACGCGGGCCGCATCCTTCTGGACAAACCACTGTTGAGTACAAATCGGGAGAGCGCAAGAAGATAGTAGCCGCTGGATATCACATAATTTTGAACGTGGGAGACCAACTGAGCGACTTGACCGGAAACCCGCGAGCAGAGCTATCCGTAAAGCTCCCGAATCCGTTCTACTACATCCCGTAGCGGTCAGTGGAACTCGATGCGGCTGACCGACGCCCGCTTTCAGAGGTACCATGACACTTTTCAATCGGTACATCGGCATTGACTATTCCGGCGCACAGACTCCCGTGTCGAGTCTGTCCGGTCTTCGTGTATACGTGGCCGATTCGGCCGCTCCGCCTCATGAAGTGTGCAGCCTCTGCCCAGTCCTCGGAAGCACTGGGCACGGCTGGGCATCGCCGATTGGCTGTGTGAGGAACTCGCTCGGGCCATCCCCTCGGTGGTCGGCATCGACCATGGGTTCTCTTTCCCTCTCGCGTACTTCAAGAAATACTCGCTCTCGCTGGACTGGCCGAAGTTCTTGGACGACTTTCAGCAGCATTGGCCAACCGACGACCCTTCGACTTATGTGGAATTCGTTCGTGATGGAGCTTGCGGTCACGGCGACCTGAGGCGAGGTGACAAAAGGTGGCTGAGACTAACAGAGCAATGGACAGCTACGGCAAAGTCCGTGTTCATGTTTGACGTGCAGGGGGCGGTGGCAAAATCAACGCACGCCGGACTCCCGTGGCTGCGCTATCTGCGGCAGCACTGCCAGAGGCGTTTTCACTTTTGGCCTTTCGACGGCTGGGAGGTTCCACAGGGCAAATCGGTCGTCGCGGAGGTCTACCCCTCACTGTGGACGCGGCGGTTCCCAAAGGAAGACCGGGACGGCGACGAGCAAGCTGCCTTCGCTGTTTCCGCGTGGCTGCGACGAGCAGACCGGAGCGACTCCCTGCCATGGTTCCTTGCTCCGCCGCTGACGGAGGCCGAGCGCAAAATCGCGGACATTGAGGGATGGATATTGGGGGGATGTGATGCAGCTTGCGGACGGCACGAAGGATGCCGAGCTGGTGCTGGCGTGAGCGTCGGGGCACCCCTCCAGCTTCAGCGGACTCTATGCCTTAGAGCTTTGAGACCGCCTTCAGTCTCTCCTGACGAGCATCGCCCGTTCCCATCATGTGCAACCGTACAAACAGAATGGACATCTAATGACTACTCTGCGCTATAATGGAGGCGCGGGCAAGAAGAAAGGCAAGTCGGACGAAGTCGTCTGTCGCGAGAACATAGTCCGTCTGAAAGGCAAACGCAAGGGCGGGTACTTGAAAGAGGTCGTTCGTATGCTGAAGGGCGAGGTCGTTGGATATGCCCTCGCCTATATCAATCCACGCATCTGTGGAGTCGATAACGGCAGGGTGCTGGGCTACGACAACGCCCATGATTACCATCACCGCCATTTTATGGGTGAGGTGACAGAGGTGACAGAGGTTGAGTTTGTCGGCTACGACGAGCTTGTCAGCAAGTTCGAGGCAGAAGTTTATGAGTTGTGGAGGAAAGAAGATGGCAAATAAGGTCTATATCCGCACAGACGGGGTTGAGGGGTTCTTTGGACGGGCACACGAAACCGCCCGGAAGCTTGATAACAAGGAATCCATAGCTGCCGAGACTGTTATCACGTTCGAGGATGCGTCCGCCATGTGGCGTTGTCTGACACCTCAGCGAACCCGGCTCATCAAGTTTGTCAAGAAGGGCAAAGGAACCCCCATCGCGCACTTGGCCGTCCAACTCAAGCGTCCTCGCCGCGCAGTTGACCGGGACGTGACTCTTCTGGAATCAACAGGTCTTGTAAGAACATGCTTCAAGACGAATCCGGGACACGGACGAATCAAGATTGTCGAGCCAGTCGCTCACAAATATCAACTGACCACCACTCTCTAGGACGAGGGAGGCCCCGGCTCTGCCGGGGCATGGTCACGATTAGCCTCGGCGATTTGGTCCCGGGCTTTAGCTTTTTCTGCACCGCGCCCTCAAGTCCAGGCGTTTCGATATCATCGGGGCGCAGACCTTCACGCGAAGGTGAACAGACTAAAGCAATTGGACTGGGACAATTCGGCATTTGGAGGCCACGACCGCTTTCGACAAGCTACTCAAAGTCAGCGACTTGCAGCACTCACAATAATGCCTCGGAAAACAACCTGGAAAACCACCCTACTCGCTCGTGGTGGTCAGTGGTCACTTGTCGGTGTCCAAGGCTGCGTCAATTTTCAACGAGCCGTCCTTGACCACTTCGAGGCTCTTGTTGCCGACCGTAAGGGTGCCACGGCCCGGAGTTGATGGAGTGTGCGCCGCATCGACTACGCGGCCTTCGATGTCGAGGAGGACCGATACGTCTTCCTGTTGTCGCCACCCGTAGCCTGTAATCTGGCCGAAGCAAAGACAGACGCCCTTGGCCTCGATGTAGTGTTCGCGGCACCGCTGCTGCACCCATCCAAGTTGCACCGCTTGGTCACTGTCGAGGATGGCGTCGGGAATCTGGATAAATCTCCATCGAGCCCCGGTGAATGCAGCCACGAAGATAGGCGACGGCGTCCGTTCAGAGTGCTACACATAAATGTGGGGTCGGAAGCACACTTCGGGAATGTCCCCGGTGCCATTGCACCTGTCGCACTTCTTTGAGCCTTTGCACCATCCGCACTCGGCGGCGTTTGCTCCCGGAGGAGTGAGAAAGTACCCAGAGTGCCCGGCACGGCTGGCATAGGCCGCTCCCGCTGCATTTCACGCATTGCATATCGGCTCCTTTGCTCCCGAGATTGATGGGGCATTTCGCCCAGTTGGCATGCTCGTCAATGAACGCCTATTGACCGGTGTGGGCATTAATCCAAGCATCCTCGTGCAGATTGTTCATCGGACGTAGCATCGGAACAACGATGTCCTGTCTTCCTCGAAATCCTTAATCTCTTTGAACAAGATATAGGCAAGAATCGCGAAAAGTCGCTTCTCCAAAAAATAAAGTGGTCAAAAAGGGTGCAATTTCTAGTCAATTTTGACCGCTGCTATGTATATTGCTAATCGGGGAAATATCGGCCAACGCCATTATTGGGACATGCTGAGCGTCCGACAACTACTCAAACCACCCAACTGTTATTCGGGAGCGCAAAATGAAAGCAGCACTCTATGCCCGCGTGAGTACGTTCGAGCAGCACCTCGACACGCAACTGCTGCAGCTGCGCGAACTCGCCGCGAGCAAAGGGCTTGAGGTGGTACAGGAGTATACGGACACTATCTCCGGCTCAAAAGCCCGGCGTCCCGGCCTAGACAGCATGCTGGCCGATGCCCGGCGCAAGAAGTTTAAGGTCGTGTTGGTGGCGGCGTTCGACCGGATGGCACGCTCGACGCGCCACTTCCTCGAGGTGGTTGACGAGTTGGATGACCTCGGGATTCAGTTCATTTCTGCGCGGGAAAACATCGACACCACAGGGGCGACCGGGCGGCTGCTTGTTACGTTAATAGGTGCCTTCGCAGAGCTTGAGCGGTCACTGATTGTGGAACGCATTCGGGCGGGGATGCGACGTGCAAAGCTCGAGGGCCGGAGTTTGGGGCGCGTACCGCTGGACATCGACCACACAGCGCTTGCTCGCGACCGACTCGGCGGAATGAGCCTGACTCGTTGCGCCATGAAATACGGCATCAGCCGGGCGTCGGTGGTGCGGTTTGTCCGGAACCATCAGAAACAGGTCACTGCCATCAGCAGTCCGGCCAGCAGCATTGAGCCGACAGCACAGGTGGCGTAAGGGAGCACGATGACCAGACGAGCAATCCAGTTCAGGTTCTGCCGAGCAGCGGGAGCCCTTATACGCCCGCCCAGCTATGAGATGTGTGAGGCACTACAACATCTCCCCGACACTGACGAAATGAAGGCCATGCTGAGCCGCGCTCAGGCTGTCGGGCGCGAGGTCATTATCGAGGTATTTACATCCACTGACGGACAGCCACTGCTGATTTATCCCACGCTCAGCCCGTCACTCAATCATGAGGTGGAGCGCTGAATCGACCACCTTGCTCAACCACCTGAGAGGAGACGCACTATGAAAAGCTATGACAGCCATGGACGACTGGTAAGCGAAATAAACAAGATTTTTACCAGCGATGGCAAACGCATCACCACTGTGACGATGTACAACACATACAACGGAAGCGTTATAGCGCAGGACGTCACTGTGCGCGATTCGCAAGGCAACGTAAATACGACACACGCGATGAACGGCAAGCTCCTGCCATAGGACGAGAATGACACCTCTGCACGAGCTATCGACACTCGGTCTTCATCTACAGGTCAACGGCATCGACATCGGGCGTGCCGGAATGCGCCGTCGCCCCGACGAACCTGATGAATTCGACCTCGTCGTTGAAGACCCCAGCATCGGTGCGTTTGCGCTCGATGAGAACTTTGCGCTAGCCGTCCGGCACGCCGACGACGAGCCGTGGCTCACGGTCGAACTCGCGGAAGCAAAGGAGAAACTCGTCTCAGCGCTGTCCCGGCTGGAAGGCGACAGCCTGCCGAAGACCTCAAAACGAGTGCGGTATGAATCGTTGCGGAAGGCGTCGGCAGGCAATGCGGAGCCTGAGTCTGAGGTGGTGGGGCTCGTGGGGAATTTTGAGCACATCCGTCGCACCGTCGAGGTGCTCTACCACGCCCACGTTCCCGCAATCGTCACGGCCCTGCAGCCGGACAGCGACTGGTTTCGTGCCGGAGCGGTCATTTGGACGCCGTCGCTCCGCAGCAGTCGGAAATTGCTGAAAGAGGCAGGGTTTCGCCCGCATCCACGCTTCACTGCTGTACTGTTTGAGCCAACCACGGGGCGGGCCATTGAACTACAGGAACACCGTATCGCAGGTTAAGAAAGTGCGGGTTTAGGGGAATCCTCTGTGCGATGGCGTGTTGCTTTGCTCGTGAATTGAGACTGATTGCGGAATTGCATGGAAACGACAGGAACAAGACGCTCGCATGAAGCACTGGGCCGCCAGCCAAAACGTCAGTTCAACAATGTGAGGATGGCTGTTCCTGACGCTGTCTTGTAAGTCAGCCCTTTGCCGGGTTCGAAACCGTCGAATCCCTCCGGGGCCTTCACAACCCAGAACTGTTTATCAAGCATTCCCTCGCTTGATATTCCACGCAGTAGATAGACATAAATCTCATTGCCAACCCAAGCAGCGAGGTAGTTCCTTGAGGGGTCTTCGCGCAGACCGCCAGCGGCAATCTGCCTTACTTTTGAAAACTCGAAGGTGGCGCAGTTGTGCTCTGTGGAAGGCAATTGGGCCCTTCTCATGTCGATGAAGTATGCAGGGCCTTTTCGGTCATCGCCGTGATAGAAACCGTTGTAAATAACAACTCCCCCGAGATGTTTCATCATTTCCCCCGCTACATCTTCGGCTCTGTTCTTTCCTCCGAGCTCGAAATCAACGGCCATCCCCAAAGCGTGAGAATCAAGGTAGTCCCCCGATAGCTTCTGAAGCGGGCCCGGCGCGAGCCCCTCCGTCACTCTAGTGACCTCCAGTTGCGGACCAATCTTGTAGATGACAATTGGGGCTGACTGGCGATAGTGCGGGACGAACTGCACAACCAACTCCTTGGCCCCATCGTTATCGATGTCAACGTCTAGGACGTCTTCCACACGTATCCGATAATGAGTATTCCCAAATACCTCCGGGTAGTCCTTCTGGAGCAGGTACTCCCTAAGCGCTTCGATGCGTCCTTGGTTGTCCTGCGGGGTTAGTGTTGGTCCAGCGAGCACGCTGAGTAGCAGAAGCACAGGCATACGTCTCATCAGGAATCTCGTTTCTTAGGGTCATTCGTTCGAACTGTTTGGTGTTTGCGCGACCTTGCAAGCAGCCTTTATTACCCCAACAACCCAAGCGAGGCCATGAGCCTCGAAGAGATGGCCATTCACAAGACAGCAAAGTGAAACAACCCGTGGGGAAGTCGCTACTTGGTATCGGGTTCAAGGTCCGCGGACACATTTGGCTTTGACCCCGGTACGACCTTTAGGGTCCGCTCGAAAGGCTTGAACCCCTTCTTGCTAATCCGTAGTAATCGGTCCCCAGCAGAGACACTTATCTCGGATGGGGTGCTGCCCACGTATGCGTTGTCGATTTCGATATCCGCTCCGGCTGGGCTTGAAGTCACGGCAATAACGACTGCCGCGCTTGCAGGCGGTGCAAAAGCAGTACAAGAATCTTGGAATTCAGCGTAATCGATTGGGAACAAAGGACAAAAGAATGGCTCCTCAGGTAGGACTCGAACCTACAACCCTCCGGTTAACAGCCGGATGCTCTGCCATTGAGCTACTGAGGAGTATGGCGCGAGCGCATCTCGCGAGGCGCCGCTTCAAGTTGTGATTTGATTGTAAGCAGCCCGCCGATTCCAGTCAATGCGCGCTAGCCCGGAGCCGGCCTTGAAATCCCTTACTGGGCCCGGAGCGGCGGCCGCTCCCTTTAGCTCGCCACCGCGTGTGGCTTGACCGCGCAGCCGCGCATCAGATGCCGTCTTGCGGTTCAACTGTGGCCGAGGAAGATGATGTAAGAGCTCTCCCAAAGCGAGCTGGGGATGGTGCCGCGGGTGCGCGTGGTGAGGATGATCTTGTAGTCATCGGTCACGGAGAGAGTATCCAGAACGCCCGGCGCCGCAGCCGCTGTCTCGGGCTGCACCTCGGCCAGGTAGCCAAGGAACTGGTAGACGTCGCCGTCGTAGTTGTAGCCCGGCGCGACGAATGAGATCTCCGTGTCCTCCTGGTCGAAGTACCAGGCGAGTGAGGCTGCGAGCGAGACCGCAGATTCGTAGGCTTCGTGCTCGAGCACGCCCTCGAGCGGGTTGTCGAAGATGAGGCGGACGCGACGCTCGTCCTCGCGGGTGAATTCGCGCACCTGCAGTGTGCCGGACTTGGCAGTGCTCTTCCAATCCACGTGGCGGGCGGAGTCTTCCGGCTGGTAGTTGCGGATGCGGTACAGGTCGTGCCCGCGGCCACGGGTGTAGCTCTCCAGCTCTCCGGTGATGGTGGGCAGCACCTCGAGGAACTCCGGGGTGGTGTCGACGGCGGGGAAGACGAGCACCTCCTGCGCCAGCGGCACGATCCGCGTCTTCAGAAGGAAGGAGAAGGGAAAGCGGGTCGCCACGCCGATTCCCTGCTGGCGGTATCGCCCGCGCGCGGGAAACTGCAGATCGAGCGGCGCGGCCACCGTCTGGCGCGGCGGAATATAGGGCAGGTAGATCCGCCCGCTGAAGAGCTGTGGCGGCTCGGGCGTGTCACGCACTTTGTCCAGGCTGAGGTCGGGCAGGCGCACCCACGCCTTTCTGCCAGTGCGCGGCGGAGGAAAGATGAAGACTGTGCGCCGCCAGCGCCAGTGCGTCCGCAGCTTCTTTTCCGGCGGGGGCACCACGTTGATGGAGAACGACGGCAGGAAGGGCCGCGGGTTTCGCACATGCACTTCCGCGGCGTAGCTGCGACGGGCAAAGACGTGCTGCGGCGCCGTGAACTCGACCTCCAGCCCGAGCAGCATGACGGCGGAGACGATGCCGCTGATGAGCACGGCCGCCAGCATGGCGGCAACCACTATGAAGAGGAGGTTGTTGCCGGTGTTCAGTGCGCCGACGGCGATGAGAATGGTGAGCGCCAGGTAGAAGAGGCCCTCGCGGGTGACGTCGTAGGCGAGCACTTCGCGCATGCGTCGCGCAACTACGCGCTTCGCCAGAAACGGCACCGTGACCACGCCCACCACCAGGGCCAGCAGCAATGCTGACGTGGCCAGAACAGTGGTGGAGATCATGTCTCCGGCTTCGCGCGCCGCAGTGGAGAGCAACGCCGCGGCAAAGGCCAGCGCCAAGCCTCCGATGCCCACTACGAAGCGCACCCAAGCCTCACGCTCTCCGCCGCCGAGAACGCCTCTGAACCACTGCCGCATGGGAAGACTCTAGCAGAACGAACCCAACGACGAGGCGCAGATCGTGAACCATCGCGGAGAGCACTGTCTCGAGGTTGTCAGGGCGCAGCGTCTAGGTGCTTAAGCTTACGGAAATCAGGAGGCAGGCACCTTCCAGATTCCGGAAACTGTATTCTTCACTCGAACAAATACGCTGCAAGGTCAACGCTATGAATGTCTTACAGGCTATTTTCCATTGGCCTGTAACGTGCAATTGACATTGATGAATTCGTGTCCATCGCCGCTGCCGTTCGCCTTCTCCGGCGGAGGTCTTTTCCGGGGCGATATGCAAGAAGGCTAAGTCTCTGAGAGCAAGAACCGAACAAGAAACAGCATTCCGCCTGCAAGAGCATTTCCCAAGACGCTCATCGCGGGCACAACCGTTTCTCTGGAGGAACTGAATGAGGCTAATCGCTAAGTTGCTGTTGCCAGTAATGTTCTTGCTGGCATTTTCCGCAGTCAACCTTTGGGGCCAGGTAACGACCGCCCAGTTCAACGGCGTTGTCGTCGATTCCAGCGGTGCCGTTGTTCCCGGTGTGACGGTTACCGCAAAGGACCCGGAAACGGGCTTTACACGCTCCGCCCTGACTACCAGCACCGGTACATACGTCCTAACGAACCTGCCGCCCGCCCGCTATGATGTCAGGGTAGAGCGCCAAGGCTTCGCCACGGTGGTGCAGAACAAGGTCATCCTGCTGGTCGGCCAGTCCATTCCCCTGAACTTCACGCTCAAACCGGGCACGAGGACCGAAGTGGTGACCGTCACCACCGAAGCCCCTCTGGTCGAGACCAGCACGTCTCAAATCGCAGGCAACGTTTCGCCCACGGAAGTGAGGGAACTGCCGCTCATCAGCCGTAACTTCGAGAGTCTGATGACCCTGGTTCCCGGCGTTCGGCCAGCCGAAGCATTCGACCCGACCAAGACCCGCTCCGGCAACGTGAGCATTGACGGCAGCGACGGCCGCTCCGTGGATTACAACGTGGACGGCGGCGACAACAAGGACAACGTGATCGGCGGCCTGGTGCAGAACTTCACCATGGAAGGCATCCAGGAATTCAACGTCGTCACCAACCGCTATACGGCCGAGTCCGGCCGCACTGCCGGGGCCGTGGTCAACGTCATCACCAAGTCGGGCACCAACACCCTTCATGGCTCGGTGTTCGGCTTGTTCCAGCTCAGCAGCCTGAACATGACGCCGTATTTCGCTGTTCAACAGTGTCAGCAGGCTGGTGACCCCAATGTCGCCGACTGCAAGCCGAAGTACCATCGTCAGGACTTTGGCGGCTCCATCGGTGGTCCGATCATCAAGGACAAGCTCTTCTTCTTCGGCGCGGTTGAGAACAAGCGCGAGCCGGGCACGGCACAGATGTGGCCGAAAGCCGCCTCAGAACTGGGGATCTTCGCGACTGCGACCACCGGAGACCCAGGCGCACCCTATTACGTTCCCATCACTGGTCTTCCCAACCCGTACATTGACTGGATGGTGACGGCGAAGCTGGATTGGAAGATCAGCGACCGCCAGAACCTGTCTCTGCGTTACGGCCGTGAGCGCTGGAACCAGGACAATGACCAGCTCGGGAACCCGCTCTTTGCGGACGGCTCCCAGAGCAACATTGACATCAACCAGTTCCACGACTTGACCCTGACGCACAACCTGGTGATCTCGCCGACCAAGACCAATACCATCACCCTGCACTTCCAGGATTTTGTCAACGGCATCCTTGCCTCACCGACGCGCAGCTTCACCTACCCGATCGCCGGCGGGGGCAACGCTATAAACCCCAACATCAGCTTCTTCAGCGGTGAGAACGTCGGCCTGAACGTGAACGTGCCCCAGGAGACGCTCATCCGCAAGTACCAGTTCCGCGATGATTTCGCCTGGACCCGCGGCAGTCACTCCATGAAGTTCGGCGGTAACTACATCTACCTCGCGAAGCTGGGCGGGTACTTCTATTCCGCGTACGGCTACAGCGTGATCTTCGCGGATGACCCGTCTGCCATCCTTGCGGACCCGATTACCTACCCAAATGGAATCGCCTCTCCTAATGCGGTGGCCGAGATTACGTACGGCGGCGGCAACGGTTCCACGCAGCAGCCTCCGTCGCACTCCATCGGCCTTTACTTCCAGGACGACTACAAGGTAACGAAGCGCCTGACGTTGAACCTGGGAGTGCGTTGGGACGCCAACCCGAAGTTCCTCCAGTCGCAGTTGGGTAGTTCCATGACCGACAGCAATCGCGTCGTCTGGGCGCTGAAGGAGACCCTGGCCGGCCTTCCTCCCGGTTTCACCGGACCTTCGCTTGACGCAATCAACTACGTGATGGCCAACCAGTCGCTGCTGAAGAAGACCACCGCGGATTGGAAGGAGTTCCAACCGCGCCTGGGCTTTGCCTGGGACGTCTTTGGCAGCGGCAAACACGTGATCCGCGGCGGGTATGGCATCGCGCGCGATCAGATCTTCCAGAACCTGACCTTGTGGTCCATTCAACAGTCGCGGCCGACCATCAACCAGCTCGTGATTGACGAGATCAACCCCATTTTCCGCTTCGGCATTGATCCCCTGCCTGCAGTTTCGGGCACCATTAACGACCTGGCCTTCGGGGCCGTGGGACGCATCACCGATCCGCACATCACCGATCCGTGGGCGCAGCAGATGTCCATCGGCTGGGCCTGGCAGATCAATCCCCAATACGCCTTCTCGGTGGACTACATTCACGTGTTGGGAACCCACGGTGAGCGCGTGCTCAATCTGAACCCCTGGATCGATCCCGCAGGGGACCGCTTGATGGATGCTGCCTTCCGGGCGGCCAACATCTGCGCCCCAGCTGCACCCCCCGCTGTGGGTCTGGAGTGCGCAGCAGGGCAACCGCCCGGAACGGGACGCTTTGCCCATATCTACGACTACAACACCAACAACCGCTCGCTCTATGACGGCATTGACTTCCACCTGCAGAAGCGCATGAGCAGGCACCTCCAGTTCCAGGCCAGCTATGTGCTCTCCTGGTCGCGCTCCTGGGGTGGCTTCCCGGTCAACGCGTACCTGGGCAGCCCGCAAGCAGTCACCATGGCCCAGCAGTTCCAGCCGAACGAGTGGGGTAGGACGACTAACGACGAGCGCAGCCGCGTCGTCGTCAGCGGCGTCATCACCCTGCCCGCCGGCTTCGAACTGTCGCCGCTCTTCCAGGCGGCAACTCCCCGGCCTTACAGCTTCCTGGCTGGCACGGACATCGATGGTGACGGCCGCCATATCATCGACCGCGTCTGCGTGGGCAGCTCGATTGCCGTCCCAATCACAACCCCCGGCTGCACCATGCTCCCACCGAACACGATTAACGGAAAGGCCTTCATCCAGATGGACCTGAGGGCATCGAAGGTGTTCAAGTTCGGTGAGCGGCTGAGAGTGAATCTCACCGCTGAACTCTTCAACCTGTTTAACCGCGCCAACTTCTGCAATGACTACGTCGAAACCTCTCCGGGAACCCCTGCCGGTTACTGTGGTGGTGCGGTGACGCCGGCTGGTCCGAGCGGATACAGCGAGGCGGCAATCAGATCGCTAAACAGCCAGTTCGGCTTGAGGATTGAGTTCTAGGAAACGCTTCATCCCTTCGCGGTCCCGGTTCGCCGGGACCGCTTTTCTTGTGCCTCCGGCACCCGGTTGCGGCAGGATGTCCCATTTACGGCCGCAGCTTTCGCCTTGCAAACCTCCCGGCAGGCGCTACAATTCGGGCAACTTCATGCAGTCATGAATTCTTCTGCCCGACCTGCGCCGGGCACGGGAGGCCACCAATGTCAAAGCTCTCTAGCCGATTCATCGTTCTTCTTCTCGCAGCGATCTCCAGCGCGGCGATCTTCGCGCAGCAGCCGCTGCGTCCTCCGGGCGGCGCCACCCCGCTGGGCGGCCTGGTCTTTCATGTCCGTCCGGAGGTCACCTACCAGACGATGACCGGCTTCGGCGCGGGTTTCAATGCGAGCACTCAGGCCTGGTTTGACGCCCTCACAAACAAGAGTGACCGTGACGCAGCTTACAGGCTGCTCTACGGTGACGACGGCACAGAGCTCAACATCGTGCGCCTGACCATTTCTCCCAGCGCCAAGCCGCTCGCGCAACCGTCTCCGCAGGGCCTGCACTACGATTGGGCTGGCGACGCCGGCACGCAGAAGACGTGGGAGGCAATTGCGCCGGCACTGAAGGGTGCCCACCGAAAGGTCACTCTCTACGCGGTGCCGTTCACGCCACCAGTGCAGTGGAAGACCACGGATTCTCCCACGCATGGTCCGCTGGCGGCGGGCGGCTCGCTGAAATCTGAGCATTTCAAGGATTACGCCGAGTATCTTGCCGACTTCCTCGACTACCAGCACACAGTGGTGGGCGTGGATGTCGATGTGCTCAGCCTGCAGAACGAGCCTGACGTCTCGGCTCCCTGGCCTTCTTGCACCTGGACCGCCAATGCGCTGCACGATTTCCTGCTCGTGCTGGCGCCTGCCGTGCACGCCCGCAAACTCCATCCCGAGTTCATGCTCACCGAAGGCACCAAGTGGACGAGCGCTTGGGCGATGCTGCAGCCGACACTCAATGACCAAGCGACGGAGAAGCTGCTGGGAGTGCTGGCCAGCCACTCCTATCCGCCGAAGCCGCCGAACCCCGCGGCGCAGGACGAGGCACGCACGCGAATGGCCGGGGATGCAGACAAGTTCCACAAGCCGGTGTGGATGAGCGAAATGTCCCTGATGATCCCGCCCCAGCTCGACGATCCACACATGCCCGCAGGTCTGGCCGTCGCCTACTACCTGCACCGCGACATCGTGGTGGGCCACGCCTCGGCCTGGATCTACTGCTTCGCCATTTTCACTTACAACTTCAAAGGCAGCATGGGCGTGCTCTCCCCGGCTGACAACCCGCAGACCATGGGCCAGCTGGTGGTGCCCAAGCGCTTCTGGACGATGGCCAACTACAGCCGCTTCGTGAAGCCGGGCTGGAAGCTGGTGCAGGTCGGCAGCACCGAGAGCGTTCTCAATACCGCGTTCATCAGTCCGGACGGCAGAAGCTGGGCGCTCGTCGTCGTCAACACGACGGATAAGCCGCAGGTCGTCACCTACGAGTTCAGCAGCCCGCTCCAGGGCGCGGTGGAGGCCTTCGCCACAACCGAGCAGTTGAATCTCGGACAGGTGGCCGCACCGTCCGCGCAGGCCCACGGTATCAGCGCCACGCTGCAGCCCTCCAGTGTGATCACCTTTACGGGTAGAATCGAAGGCGCTTCCCCGTTCCCGGGCGGCCAACTGAGAGGACAACAGAAATGAAGATGATCACGATCGCAACAGCGGCAGTGCTGATGTTCGCGGGCGTTGCCCTAGCTGCGCAGGAGAAGCCCGTGCCGAAACCCACGGAAGTCAGCGCATCAGGCTGCGTGGAGGCCGGCGTTGAGGCGAATTGCCTCGTCTTGAAGGATGTCGCAAGCGGCAAGCTCTACAACATTTTCATCAAGGGAGAGAGGCCCGCGGTGGGTGACGGGATTGAGTTCGTCGGCGTGCCCTACGACGGCGCGACCATCTGCATGCAGGGCACGGCCGTGCAGGTCGCCAAATGGTCAAAGAAGGACTCGCTGAAATGCAGCGAGGGAAAGGTCCACGCCTACTGACGGACCTTCGCGAACACCTCATCCACCGTCGTCGAGGAACTCCAGAACGGCGCGGTTGAAAGGCTCGGGTGTCTCTTCGTATGGGAGATGCCCGGCGCGCTCGAGCACGATGAGGCGCGCGTGCGGCATGGACTTGGCAAGCGCCTCGGCACTCGCCGTGCGCACCACCACATCGGAATCTCCCCAGAGCAGGAGCGTTGGGCGGGCGGCGGCCTCCGGCAGCAGCGGTACCAACCCATCCAGGTCCGCGCGCAACGTCCGAAGTACAGCCAGGACGTAATCGATGGTGCCCGGCATCTGAATGGGTACGCGATAGCCGCGCGAGGTTTCAGGCGTGATGCGGCTGGAATCCGCATACATGCGCCCGAGCGCCCAGTGGTGGAGCCCGACCCGGTCCTGGTCGCCGCGGTGTGGGACTTGGGGGCCGTAGCGGCGCAGAATCGCGGCGCCGAAGGCGGTGTTGAAGAGCCAGAGGCGGAAGCGGCCCGCGCGAGAGAACGGATTCGCGGGCGCGACCAGCACCTGGCGGCCGATGAGCCCGCTGCCGCGCCGGGTGTTAAGCGCCGCCATCATGAGGGCGACGGCGCCGCCATGAGAGGTGGAGACGACATCGGCGTTGCTGATGCCGGCTTCGCGCATCCACACCAGCATGCGCTCGGCAATAGCGCCAAGCGAGAAGTCCACAGAACCTGCGGGAGGACGGTCAGAGTAGCCGATACCGAGAAGGTCAACGGCATACACCGCGCGATCACGCGCCAGCACCGGGATGTTGAATCGCCAGGAGAACGAGGAGCCAAGAAAGCCGTGGATGAGAACGACCGGCGGCCGGCGGCCGGCTTGCGCAGCAGGGTCAAGGCGGAGGTAGCGCATGCGGTGGCCATGCTGCACGCTCCACAGCTCCTCGCCCATGATGAATCGCTCCATGCATCACTCCAAAGAAATATTCTGCTACAAGCGCACGACCACCGAGAGAACCTGTGGTGGACGATATCGCCTCTGTCGCTTCTGGGGAAGCCGCCTGGTTCCCCCGTTTTTTGTGGACCTGCTTGCAGCCACATTAACCGGCGCGTTGCATGTTGCGCCGCCTTCGAACCAACATGTAGATCACCTCGCCGTTCACAGGCGTCTTCGCGCGCTGGCACGCTGAAGTTCGGCGCACGCAACCATGTCCGGCCAGAGTGGCCTGCCGCTGCGAACATCCGCAAGGATATTCTATGCGGATGCAGCGAGGGAGGCTTAGGCGGCTGGGGCCATAGCCAGAAGCAGTCTAGCTATGTGCATCGGAAGACTGTCACAATTTCTTTCAAAAAATGGATTTCACCATCCCAAAATTTGTATTCTCTCCTCTGCTGGGGACTATAATTCTGGAGTTCAGACGGTGGTCGGCATCTAAGTGCATATGCAGCTTGCGCGAAAGCCTGACTCACGGGGACAGATAACTTCCTCCATGCCCGCGTGGGTTAGCCTTGGCCTGTAGATGGATACCACGACCACCCATTTCTGGAGTGCCGTACCCGGCGCGCTAACGGGAGAAGCTGGAAAACGATGTCACTGACGACGGTGGAAGCCCAGTTGCTCGAAGAGAACAGTGGCGCCAGTGCCGCAGCGCGGCGCGCTGCGCCGCCTGGTTCCGAGCGGCCTCCACAAGTGACAAGAGACTTTCGAACACGGTTCTGGGCGATTGTAGTGGCTCTGGCCACCGTGGCGGCGGTCACATTCGCCTGGATCAACTTCCGCGTCGAGCATGACTTCGAGTCTCCCACGGACGGCGTCTGGTGGGTGGAGAAGGGCGGCCAGGTTGTCGCCGAGCGGGTGGACCCCGAAGGGCCGGGACAAAAGGCCGGGATCAAGGTCGGCGATGTTCTGGTGGCAGTCAATGACACGCCGATAAGCGATACGCCGACGGCCACGAAGATGATGTACCGCGTCGGCGTCCTGTTCAAGGCGACCTACACGCTGATTCGAGAGAATGTGCGGGTTGACGTACCCGTGATCCTGGATCGCGTAGATCGCTCCATGAACCAGGGGCAGCGGTTCATCGCGCTGGTGTACCTGGGCATCGGGCTCTACGTGCTCCTGCGACGCTGGACGGCACCCAAAGCCACGCACTTCTACCTCTTCTGCCTGGTATCGTTCGTTCTCTTCTCGTTTCACTACACGGGGAAGCTGAACCAGTTCGACTGGGTGGTTTACTGGTCGAACGCGGTGGCCTGGCTGCTGCAGCCAGCCATGTTCCTGCACTTCGCACTCACCTTCCCTGAAGAACGCGAGACGATCCGCCGGCATCGGTGGCTGCAGTGGGCCATCTACGCACCGGGCGCACTGCTCATCTCCGTCCACGTGCTGCTCTTCCAGCGCGCCGCGCCCAGCGAGCTGTTGAAGTGGAACATAGACCGCGCGCAGATGAGCTACCTGGCCATCTTCTTCATCGCCGCCTCCGTGGTGTTCTGGTACACGTACGAGAAGGCGACCTCGCCCATCCTGCGCCAGCAGATGAAATGGGTGACGCGCGGCACGGTGCTGGCGGTGGCGCCGTTCACGCTCTTCAACGTCCTGCCCTTCCTGCAGGGGAGCGTGGCGACCTCCACCATGAAGGTCGCGGTGCTGTCGCTCATCTTTCTGCCGCTGACCTTCGGTTACGCCATCTTCCGGTACCGGCTGATGGACGTGGATCTGATCTTCAAGCGCGGCATGGTGTACACCATCGCCGCCGGCGCCATCACCGCGGTTTACTTCGTGGTGGTCGGCGCCGCAGCCGAACTCTTCCACAAGAACGTCCCGGGCACCGGGCCCGCCGGGCTGATCGCGGCCATCGTGGTGACCGCACTGCTCTTCGACCCGGTGAAGAACTACATTCAGGACCGGCTCGACAAGGTCTTCTACCGCAAGCGGTACGACTACCGGAAGACGCTCATCGACTTCGGCCGCGACCTGAACTCGGAGCGATACCTGGGCCGGATGCTGGAAGCCATCATCGACCGCATCTCGCGGACGCTTCTGGTTGACCGTATTGCGATCTTCCTCTCCAGCACCGGCGACGGAAAGAACTTCGTGCTGGCCAGGTCGGCTGGCATCGGGCAGACAAGCGGGCTGGACCTGCGTTTCATGGAGGCCGAGCGTCCCGAGTACGAGGTCGGACACCTCTTCTTCGACAACACCCACCAGGCGGTGCGCGAGGCGCAAAGCGCGCAGGAGACGATCAAACGGCTCGACCTGAACTACTACATCCCCTGCCAGGTGCTCAACCGCACCATCGCGATGCTCGGGCTCGGCAAGACCGTGGTCGGCGACTTCCTCTCCAGTGAGGACGTGGAGCTGCTGGAGACGCTGGCGGGCTACATCGGCATCGCCCTGCAGAACGCGCGCCTCTACGCCTCGCTCGAAGACAAGATGCAGGAATACGAGCGCCTGAAGGAGTTCAGCGAGAACATCGTCGAATCCATCAACGTGGGCGTCTTCGCGGTTGACCTGGAGGACAAGATCGAATCGTGGAACTCGCAGATGGAGGTGATGTACGGCCTGCCGCGTGGTGACGCGCTGGGCCGCCGCCTGACGGAGGTGCTCTTCAGCCCGTTCTGCGATGAGTTCTACCGGGTGCGCGAGAATCCCGGCATCCACAACCTGTACAAGTTCCGGTTGAGCACGCGCAGCGGCGAGGTTCGCACCGTGAACGTGGCCATTGCACCGCTGGTCAGCAAGAACCTGCAGGTGGTGGGCCGGCTGGTGATCGTGGACGACATCACGGAGCGCATCGAGCTGGAGAAGCAGCTTTCGGACGCGGAGAAGATGTCGTCCATCGGCGTGCTGGCCGCCGGGGTAGCGCACGAGGTGAATACCCCGCTGGCGGTCATCTCCAGCTACGCGCAGATGCTGGCGAAGCAGTTGCAGGGCGACGAGAAACGATCGGAACTGCTGGAGAAGATCACCAAACAGACGTTCCGCGCCTCGGAGATTGTGAACAACCTGCTCAACTTCTCGCGCACCAGCGGCACGGAATTCACCCTTGTGGACATAAACAAGATCATCCACGATACGCTGGCCCTTCTCGACCACCAGTTCAAGGTGAGCCGCGTTAAGGTGGCGGGCGACCTGCAGGCCGACCTGCCGCTCATCCTCGGCAACCAGGGCAAGCTCCAGCAGGTGTTTCTGAACCTCTTCCTGAACGCCAAGGACGCCATGGGCTCCGGCGGCACCCTGACCGTGAAGACCAGCGGGCAGCACGACGTGCACGTGCTGGTGAGCGATACCGGGAGCGGCATCGCGCCCGAGCACATCCAGCGCATCTATGACCCATTCTTCACCACCAAGGGCCGTCCCAAACAGGGCGGCTCGGGGGGGACGGGCCTGGGCCTGTCGGTCACGTACGGAATCATCCAGGAGCACGCCGGCAAGATTCGCGTCGAGAGCCAGGTGGGCAGCGGGACCCGATTCGTCATGGAATTCCCCATGGCAAGGAAGGCGGTCAATGCCTGACGCTGTTATGCAACGAAGAGCCACGCAGCCGGAGACAAAGTCCTCCGGAAGCGTGCTGATCATTGACGACGAGGCGGCAATCCGGGAGTCGCTCCAGACCTTATTGCAGGATGAGGGCCACTACAGGGTCGACACCGCCAGTGATGCTGCGGAGGGACTTCAGAAGCTTGATCAAGGTCCCTTCGACTTGGTCCTGCTGGATCTTGCCCTGCCGGATCGCAACGGCTTAGAGGTTCTCCGGGATATCCACGAACGCGACCCGCAGCAAGCGGTCATCATGATCACCGCCTACGGGACCAAGGATAACGAGAACAAAGCCATTGAGGGCGGGGCGGTCAATTTCATCCAGAAACCCTGGACAAACGAGAAGCTGCTGGCAGACGTGCGCTCCTCGATCACGCGGCGCCGCGCGGAGGAAGAGAACGTCCAGTTGAAGCGCGCCCTGAAGGAGCGCGCTAGCTACGAGAACATCGTCGGGAAGAGCGAGACCATGCAGCGCATCTTCGACCTGGTGGAGCAGGTGGCGCCGACGCGTTCCACCGTTTTGCTGCAGGGCGAAAGCGGCACCGGCAAGGAGCTCATCGCCAAGGCGCTGCACACGCGCTCACCGCGGCGCAACATGCCGTTCGTGCCGGTCAACACCGGCTCCATGCCGGCGGACTTGCTCGAGTCCACGCTCTTCGGCCACGTGAAGGGGGCGTTCACCAGCGCGGTGGCCAGCAAGAAGGGCCTCTTCGAGGTGGCTGACCGGGGAACCATCTTCCTCGACGAGATCAGCTCCATGTCCTTGGAGACGCAGGCAAAGATCCTGCGCGTGATCCAGGACAAGAAGTTCATGCACCTGGGCGGCGTGCAGGAGATCCAGGTGGACGTGCGCATCATCGCCGCCACCAACACGGACTTGAAGCAGGAGGTCAAGGAGGGACGCTTCCGCGATGATCTGTTCTATCGGCTGGCGGTCATCACCATAGATTTACCGCCGCTGCGCAGCCGACGGCAGGATATTCCCCTGCTGGTTACGCACTTCCTCAAGAAGTTCTGCAGGGAGAACACCAAGTCGCTCTGCGAAATGTCAACGGAAGCGATGCGCCGGCTCGACGGATACAACTGGCCGGGAAATGTACGCGAACTGGAGAATGTAATTGAGCGTGCGGTCGTGCTCTCTCCTGGAACGGCCATCACGCCGGACCTGCTGCCCGGCCCGATCTCCGGCCGGCTGAATGACCTCGCCATGTCGGCCGCTCTCCCGGACGCTTCACTGGACGACGTGCTGAAGGAATTTGAGCGCCGGCTCATTGTGGATAAGCTGGAAAAGTGCGACTGGAACCAGACGGAGGCGGCCAAGCAGTTCAGCGTCGCGCTCTCCACTTTGAACCAGAAGATCAAGCGATTGAACATCGAGATCCGCAAGCGCTCCGCCAAAGAGTGATGGCGAACTGTGTGTAGAGAGAGACGCGTGGGTCTGGTATAGTGCACCTGAAGAAGCCAAAGCCAGCCCGCGGCGGTCAAGCGGTCATGTGACGCGGAAAGACGTACGCATGCTTTTTTCGCCGGTTGATTTCACAAAACGCAATGTGATGACCGTGCAGCAGTACGCGCTGCTGGCCTGGCAGTCCATCGCCAACCTTTTCGGCCAGCCGCGCTACCTCCCGGAGACCTTTCAGCAGGCGGACATCATCGGCGTGGGCTCGCTGCCCATTGTGCTGCTGACGGGATTCTTCCTGGGCGCTGTCCTGGCACTGCAAAGCGCGAACTCACTGGCACGCTTTGGAACCAGCACGTACACAGGCGAGCTCGTTTCCCTTGCCATGGTCCGTGAAATCGGACCCGTGCTCACCGGCCTGATGGTGGCGGGGCGCAACGCCACCGGCATGGCGAGCGAGCTCGGCTCCATGCAGGTGACCGAACAGATCGACGCGATGCGCGCCCTGGGAACCGACCCGAGCAAGAAGCTGGTGACGCCGCGCATGGTGTCCACGGTTTTCATGCTGGTGATCCTCACCATTCTCGCGGATATTTGCGCCATCTCGGGCGGTGCGACCGTGGCTGTCCTTCTGCTCCGACTTGACGCGCACCAGTACTGGTCCATGGCGTGGCAGTCGCTCGCATTCGGTGACGTCTTCATGGGCCTCACCAAGCCTCTGCTCTTCGGGTTCATCATTGCGACCGTCGGATGTTTCTACGGGCTGACGGCGCGCGGCGGTACGCAGGGAGTGGGCCGCGCCACCACCCAGGCCATGGTCACCGCCAGCGTGTTCATCGTCGTGACGGACCTGTTCGTCACCAAGTTCCTTCTGACCATCTTCCCATTCTGAGAGCTCATGGATCGAGACGAACAAGCGCGGCAGGCGGCCATCGCGTTCGAGAACGTGAGCATAGGATTCGGCGGACAAGACGTGCTCGACGACGTCTCCTTCACCCTGGGGCACGGGGAGACCAAGTCACTCTTCGGCGTGGCCGGCGCGGGCAAGACCCTAATCTTGAAACTCGTGCTCGGGCTGGTGCGCCCCGATGCGGGCAGGATCTTCGTACTCGGGCAGGAGGTCACTGCGATGACCGAGCATGAGACGTTCCCCCTGCGCCGCCGCATCGGAATGGTCTTCCAGGAGAGCGCCCTCTTTGATTCACTGACGGTGGAGGAGAACGTCGCGTTCCGATTGCTGGAAGAAGGTGTGCATGAAGAGGATGTCCGCGGGCGCGTGCTGGAGGCACTGCGCTTCGTGGAGCTCGAGCACACCATCAACATGCTGCCCTCGGAGCTCTCGGGCGGAATGCGGCGCCGCGTCGCCATCGCGCGCGCGATCATCACCCAGCCGGAGATCCTGCTCTACGACTCGCCCACCGGAGGGCTCGACCCAGTGACGTCAAACACCATCATCGAATTGCTGGTGAAGCAGCGCGATGAGTACCACACCAGTGCCCTGCTGGTAAGCCATCGCCTGCCGGATGCCTTCACCATGGCCACCCACGTCTATGATTCAAAACAAGAGCGCATGGTGCCGGTTCGCAAAGGCTCACACGTGAATACCCACACCGGCTTCGTGGTGCTCAAGGACGGACACAAGATCTTCGAGGGTACGGCAGACGCGCTGGTCAACTCCAGCGAACCGTATCTGCGCGAGTATCTGAGGCAGTGAGTTGGATTGCCGAATTTTCGAATTTACGTATCTTCGAATTTGACTGCGCCCGCGCGATCCAAGATGCGTTGCTCATTGCTTATCGCTCATAGCTAATTGCTTAGCCATGCGCCCGATGTGCGCGGCGGCGCCGGGATGCGCCAAGGTGCGCGCGGCGGCGGCCATGGCGGCGCGGCGCTTTGGGTCATTCAGCAATCCCGCAACAGTTTCCACAAAGCGCTCAGTTGTAAGCTCGCTCTCCGGGATGAGTTCAGCAGCAGCGCGCGATGCGAGCAGCTCGGCGTTGCGCAGCTGATGCTGGTCAGCGGCGGCGGCGAATGGGATGAAGACTGCGGCACGTCCGGCGGCGGCGACCTCCGCCACCGTGCTGGCTCCGGAGCGGCAGACGACCAGGTCGGCGTCGGCAAAGGTCGCGGGCATCTTCTCCATGGGAATAAACGGCGCCACGGTGGCCGGAATCGCGGCGGCATCGTACGCCCGGCGTACGGCTTCGTACTCGCGCTCACCGGTCTGGTGGATGATGCTCAGACCCGGCACGCGTTCGCGCAGCGCGGAGAGCGAGCCCGTCATGGTTTCGTTCAGAATGTGCGACCCCTGGCTCCCTCCGAAGACGAAGAGCCGCGATGTCGGCCCCGTGGGGCGTGGCGCGACCTCAAAGAACTCCTTGCGCACCGGGACGCCCGTCACCTCGTAACTGCGGAACCAGCGGCCGGTCTGCTCAAAGTGGACGGCAGCAGCCTTCGCGAACCGCGCCGCAATCCTGTTGGCGAGACCGGGCACAACGTTGGGCTCGAAGATGAGCGCCGGCACACGGCGCCACCATGCTGCCAGCATCACCGGGCCTGAGGCGTAGCCGCCGACACTGATCACCACCTGAGGACGGAAGTCGCGCAGGATCCGCAGGCAGCGCAGCGCCGAGCGCGGCACCAGGAGCAACGACCGCAGGCGCCGCAGCAGGCCCATGCCTTTGAAGCCACTGGCCTCGATAAGCATCAGCTCGAAGCCGGCTTGCGGGACGAGGCGGGACTCCATGCCGCGCGCAGTGCCCACGAAGAGGCACTGGCAATCGTGCATCGTTCTCAGGTCCTGAGCGATGGCGATGCCCGGAATGACGTGACCACCAGTTCCGCCGGCGACGATGAGAGCGCGCATATCAGTCCGTTTGCTGCGTGATGTTGAGCAGGACGCCCATGGACGCCAGCGTGATGAAGACGGAGGAGCCTCCGTAGCTGATGAACGGCAGCGGGATACCTTTGGTGGGCAGCATCCCGAGGACGACGCCGATATTGAATGCCGCCTGCACGGCGATCATCGCGGTGAGTCCGGCGGCGAGGAGGCGCGCGAAATTATCACGCGAATGCTGCGCCGCACGGAGACCGCGCCAGCAGAGGATTCCGAAGAGCACGACGACAACGACGCCGCCGATGAGTCCCCACTCCTCAGCGATGACCGCGAAGATGAAGTCCGTCTGCGGTTCCGGAAGGTAAAACAGTTTCTGCTTCCCTTCTCCCAGGCCCAAGCCGGTGAGCCCGCCGGTCCCGACCGCGATGAGCGACTGGATGATGTGGAAGCCGCTGCCCTGGGGATCAGCGTACGGATTGATGAATGCCAGAAGTCGCTTCCAGCGCCACGGCGTGCAATACACAAAAAAGTAGAAAAGTGGCAGCGATGCTGCCGCCACATAGGCCAGGTAGCGCCAGCGCATGCCGGCCACGATCAGCAGGATGACCGTGAGAGCAACGCAGACGGCGGCCGTACCGAGATCGGGTTCGGCAGCGATGAGGATCGTGAATGCCAGCGGCAGCGCCACGGCCGGCCGCAAGGTGGAACGCCACTCATTGATCCGGGGCAGGTGGCTCTCCAGGAAGTACGCTAGAAAGAGAACGACGACAGGCTTGGCAAGCTCTGACGGCTCAAAGGTCATCCCAGCAAAACGCACCCAACGATGCGCGCCGTTCATCTTGCCGAAGAAGAACACCAGCACGAGCAGCGCCGTGGTTACACCGTAAAGGCCAAAGACCACGGCCGGCGATCGCAGCTTGCGGTAGTCGAACTTCATGATCAACAGCAGAGCGACGATGCCGGCGGCCGCGAATGCTGCTTGCCGCTTGAGAAAGTAATACGCGGAGTTGCCGAATTCGGGGTTGGCGCTGGCCACAATCGCCGACGAACTGAAGACCATGACCAGTCCGATACCGACGAGCACCAGGGTCACGATGAACAGCCCCATATCGGTGCGAATGCGCTTGGCCACTACTTCGCTCCCGGCTGCGCCGTCGCCTTGGCGGCGAGCGCGTGCACCAGGTCCTTGAAGGTGCGCCCGCGTTCTTCATAGTTCTGAAACTGGTCGAAGCTGGCGCAGGCCGGCGCCAGCAGAACGATCTCGCCCGGCTTGGCCTGCTCTGCCGCCTTGCGCACGGCGAGCTCCAGCGTGCCGCTGCTGCTGATGGAAACGGCATCGCCGATCTGCGATTCGATCTTGGCGGCCGCTGCCCCGATGGTATAGACGCACACGGCCCTCTCACGCAGCAGGTTGCGCAGCACGCCATAGTCGCTGCCTTTGTCCTTGCCCCCGAGAATGAGGTGGATGCCTCCGGGGAACGATTCCAGCGCCTTGATGGTGGCGTCAACGTTGGTGGCCTTGGAGTCGTTGTAGTACTCCACGCCGCGCACGGTCTGCACGAACTCCAGCCTGTGTTCAACGGCCTTGAACTCTTTCACCGCGCGGCGGATGGCCGCCGGGGCAGCTCCGGAAAGCGCGCCGATAGCGACCGCCGCCAGGACGTTCTCGAGGTTGTGCGCCCCTTTCAGGGTGATCTCCGCAGAGGGCGCGATTTCATGGTCGCCGCCCGAGTCGCGGAAGAAGATGGTGCCGTCGCGCACGTATGTGCCGCGCTCCACCGCGTGGCGGCGGCTGAACCAGACGACCTGGGAGCGCAGGGCGCCGGCCAGCTGCGCGGTCAGCGGGTCGTCGGCGTTCAGCACAGCGAAGTCGTTCGCCGTCTGATTCTCGAAGATGCGCGCCTTGGCGGCAATGTAGTTCTCCATGCTGCCGTGGCGGTCGAGGTGGTCGGGTGTGACGTTCAGAATGGCGGCAATATGCGAGCGGAAGTCCGAAATGGTCTCGAGCTGGAAGCTGGAGATTTCGAGCACCACCCAGGCGTCCGGCGATGTCTGATCGACGAAAGTGATGGCCGGCGTGCCGATGTTTCCGCCCACCAGCGTCTTGCGGCCTCCGGAGGCGACGATCTCGCCCGCCAGGGTGGTTGTGGTCGTCTTGCCGTTGGAACCGGTGATGGCCACAATCGTTCCCTGCAGGAAGCGCGCGGCCAGTTCAATCTCGCCGAGCACTGGAATGCCGAGGCGCCGCGCCTGCTCGAGCTGCGGGACATCGGTGGGCACGCCGGGGGAGACAACGATCATGTCCTGGTCACGGAAGGTGCGCTCGCCGTGCTTGCCGGTCTCCACCACGATGCCACGGTCAAGGAGCGAGGGAATCTCATGGCGCAGCTGCTCTTCGCTCTTGGCATCCGAGACGGTGACGCGTGCGCCACGCGACTCCAGGAAGAGCGCCGATGCCACGCCCGACTTTCCCAGGCCCACAACCAGGATGCGTTTGCCTTTGACTTCCATGCCTGCTCCCTGCCGGCGCGTTCGCTGCGGCGCCGGAGATGCTAACGCAGCTTCAGCGTGGTAAGCGCGAACAGCGCGAACACCAGCGAAGCGATCCAGAAGCGCACGATGACTTTCGATTCCGACCAGCCCAGGAGCTCGAAGTGGTGGTGCAGCGGCGCCATCTTGAAGATGCGCTTCTTGCGCAGCTTGTAGCTGCCCACCTGCAGAATGACCGAAAGTCCTTCAATCACGAAGATGCCGCCGACAAACGGCAGCAGCAATTCCTGCTTGATGATGACCGCCACCGTGCCGATGGCCCCGCCCAGCGCGAGCGAGCCCACGTCGCCCATGAAGACCTCGGCAGGATGCGCGTTGTACCAGAGGAATCCGATGGACGATCCGACCATGGCGCCGCAGAAGATGGTGATCTCCGCGACCTGCGGCATGCGCTGCAGGTCGAGATACTCGGCGAAGACAGCGTGACCGCTGAGATAGGTGAGCACCGTGAGGGCCGCGGCGGCGATCACCGTGCAGCCGACGGCCAGACCGTCAAGGCCGTCCGTGAGGTTCACCGTGTTGCTGCAAGCGACAATCACAAAGGTGACGAAGACGATGAACGGAAGGAAGGCGATGACCCAGAGGTACGGATTGTGCAGCAGCGCCGGGATGACCAGGTCCGGCTGGAAGCGCTTGAAGAACGGCACGATGAGGCGCGTGGAGTAGATGCCCTCCACTTGCAGCAGGATGAGCACCATGGCGACGATGAAGCCGAAGAGAACCTGCAGCAGTAACTTGTTGCGTGCCGTCAGCCCCAGGTTCTGCTTGTGAACCACCTTCAGGTAGTCGTCGGCGAAGCCGATGCCTCCGTAGGCAACGGTGGCGAACACGACGATCCAGATGAAAGGATTCGACAGATCCGCCCACAGCAGGGTGGGCACCAGAATGGCGATGACGATGAGCAGGCCGCCCATGGTCGGAGTGCCGGCCTTCTTCTGATGTGCCTGTGGACCATCCTCGCGGATGTACTGGCCGATCTGGAACTCCCGCAGGCGGCGGATGACCGCCGGGCCGATGATCAGCCCCATGAAGAGCGCGGTGAGCGAAGCGAACGCCGTCCGGAACGTGAGATAGCGAAAGATGCGGAACGGCCCGACGTTGAAGTGCCGGTAGATGTATTCGTATAGAAGCCAGTAGAGCAACGTTCCCCCGATCTTAAACGAGGATGCTAACGACCGCGCGCCTCAGCCGCGACGTGCGTGCAACACTTCGAGAGCCCTTTCCAGCCGGACGCCGCGCGAGGCCTTGAGCAACGCCACGTCACCCGGCCGCAGGTTGGCCGCCAGCCACTCGCCGGCGTCCTCCGGCGTTGCGACAAACTCCGCTGCAACGTTGCCGCTGCGTGCACCTTCCACGATCTGCTCCGCCAAACCGCGCACGCCGAGGACAACATCTACGCCCTTTTCGGCCATGTAGTGTCCGCATTCCAGATGCAGCGCGGGGCCTTCCGCCCCGAGCTCGAGCATCTCGCCTGCGACTGCGATGTGACGCTTGCCGGGCAGGGCGGTCAGCGTCTCGGTCATGGCCTTGAGTGCCTTTGGATTGGAATTGTAACAATCGTTGATGATGGTTGCTCCGCCCAGGCTGAGGATTTCTCCGCGCTTGTCTGCCGGCGCAACAGTTGCCAGGGCGTGCACCGCCTCTGGGTGCGGGATGCCGCACTCCACCGCCACGGCGACGGCGGCGAGGGCATTCAGCACGTTATGCCGGCCCAGTAGAGGCAACACCGCCGGGTGCCGGAAGTCCAGCCCGACGACGTCGAATGCCTGCCCGGTGAAGCCGCTGGCGACGATGTTCTCCGCGCGGTAGTCAGCGGGTTTCTCGACACCGTACAGCACGACCTTTCCATGGAAGTCGCGGCCGAACTGCGCCACGTACTCGTCGTCGGCGTTAAGCACGGCCACGCCCCCCTGTGGAAGGCTCTCGATGAGCTCGTACTTGGCGCGCGCGATGCTGGCGACGGAGTCGAAGAACTCCAGGTGCACTGGAGCGACGTTGGTGACCACGCCCATGTCGGGCGCGGCCAGCGCGGCCAGCGCGGCAATCTCGCCCGCGTGCGACATCCCCAGTTCGATGACCGCAATGTCATCGTCTGGCGTGAGCCGCAGGAGTTGCATCGGCATTCCCCAGTGGTTGTTGAGGTTGCCCACCGACTTGAGGACCTTCATGCCCGAGGCCAGCACGTGCGCGATGCATTCCTTGGTCGTCGTCTTGCCGGTAGAGCCCGTGATGCCCACCAGTCGCTTCCCCCACAGGCGGCGGATGGCGGCGCCCAACGTCTGCAAGGCGATGGTCGTGTCCTCCACTGCAATGAGGTCGCGCTGCGAATCGAAGCGCACGAGGCCTTGGCGGCTGACGACGGCTCCCACCGCACCGGCCTTCAGGGCCTGCGCAACGAAGTCGTGGCCATCGAGGCGTTCGCCGCGGATGGCAAGGAAGAGCTGGCCGGGCACGAGGGTGCGGGTGTCGATCGAGTAGCCATGAACCAGCGCCGCCGGGTCGAAGTCGCCCGAGCCGTGCGTCAATTCGGCCACTCTTCCCAGCGTGATCTTCATCGCTGCCCGCTCCCTCCGTCGCCAATGAATCCAAGCCGGCCAAGCTCCTCGCGCGCCACTTCGAAATCGTCAAACGGAAATACGCCCGCGCGTGTGGTCTGCGTCTTCTCGTGGCCCTTCCCCGCAATTACCACGATATCGCCGCGGTTCGCCTTGTGCAACGCCAGGGAGATAGCCTTGCGGCGGTCCGGCTCGGCGGTATAGCGGACACCGCTGCGCTGCAGGCCCGGCATGGAGTCGTTGATGATCACCAGGGGGTCTTCGCTGCGCGGGTTGTCGCTGGTGACCACCACAAAATCGCTGCCGCGCCCGGCAGCTTCGCCCATCAGCGGACGCTTGCTGCGGTCGCGATCGCCGCCACAGCCGAAGACGGTGATGACGCGGCCGTGGCCGCCGTCACGCGAGACGAACTCGCGCGCCATGCGGGTCACGTTCGCCAACGCATCGTCGGTGTGCGCGTAATCCACCACCACGGCAAATGGCTGGCCGGCGTCCACTTTTTCGAAGCGTCCCGGCACGCGCGCCATGGTTGCCAGACCGGCCGCAATCTGTTCGCCGGTGCAACCGCGCGCCCAGGCGGCAGCGCAGGCCGCAATGGCGTTATAGACGTTCACCCGCCCGAGCAGCGGCGAGAAGAGCGGTAGATGTTCGTCCGGCGTGGTGAGGTCAAAGCGGTTGCCGGCTGACGTCATCTGGAGCTTCTCGGCGTGGAAGCCGCCGGCGGAGAGACCGTAGCTGAACACCACCTCGCTGTGTCCGCGGGAGAAATCCAGGAGCTGGCGGCCGAATTCGTCGTCGCCGTTGATTACGGCGCAGCGTGGCGGCGCCGTGCCACATCCCTCAAAGAGAATGCGTTTGGCGCCGAAGTACTCCTCCATGGTGTGATGGAAGTCGAGGTGATCGCGGGTAAGGTTGGTGAACACTGCGACGTCGTACGGGATTCCGAAGACGCGCTGTTGCGCGAGTGCGTGGGAGGAGACCTCCATCACCGCCTCGGTCGCGCCCAGCGAGATGGCCTCGCGGAGAAGCTGCATCAGCTCGAGCGCCTCCGGCGTGGTGTGCGGCGCGGCCAGCACGCGGCCGGGCAGATGGTACTCCACGGTGCCGATGAGGACGTTGGAGTGTCCTGCGGCCCGCAGCAGGGCCTCCAGGATGAACGTAGTGGTCGTCTTGCCGTTGGTGCCGGTGACGCCGGTGCATGCTAGGCTGTTTTCCGGATGGCCGTAGAAGTTGGCGCTCAAACGCGCCAGCGCACGTCTCCCATGCGGCACCACCGCCCAGGCGATGCCTGCGCGCGGTGGCTGGTCGGGTGCGTCGGTGACCACCGCGAGGGCGCCCGATTCAATCGCCTTGTCAATGTACTGATTGCCGTCCGTGCTCTCGCCCTTCATAGCGAGGAAGAGCCAGCCTGGCCGGGTGCGGCGGGAGTCGTAGTCCAGGCCGAGCAGTTGGGCGCTCCCCTGCTGTGAGAGCACCTCAGCGCCATCGAGCATCCGCTGGAAGTCCATCGTTCTCCTGGCCTCAGCGTGTGAAGCGCACGGCCACCCGCGAGCCCGGCGGAAGAGGCGTGCCCGCCGGTGGCTGTTGCTCGCACGCGATCCCGCTGCCGATCACCTGCAGTTCAAAGCCGCTCTGTTGCGCCACCTCAATAGCGGAGCGCAGGGAGTGTCCTACGAACAGCGGCACTGGGTGTTCAGAGCCGAGCGCCAGCACGACGGTCCCGGGCTTTGCAGGGACCGGCTGTTGCGGCTCGGGCACAGCCAGCGGAGCCGATTGCTGCGCCGCGACGGGTGCGAGCCGCTGCAGCTTTCCAGCGGAAGGCTGCGGCTGACTGGCAGGGGCGCTTTCGAGCACCGCCACCGGCGCGTCTCCGCCTACATGCTCGGCCTCCTCGGTGTCACCTTCCGAGGCCCGCGCGCGCAAGAGTCCGCGCTCGTGCTCGGCCTTGGTCTCCACGTCGCGCGGCACTCCCAGGTAGGCCAGCACCTGCTCCGCCAGCCGCTTGAACACCGGCGCAGCGACCTGCCCGCCCTGGTGCGCACCGTGCGGCGAATCGAGGATCACCGCGATGGTGATGGCGGGATCGTTCACCGGCGCAAAGCCGACAAAGCTGCCAACGTACTCCGTGCGGGAGTACTTCCGGATGGCGGGATCGTACTTCTGCGCGGTTCCCGTCTTCCCCGCTGAGGTGTAGCCATCCAGAATCGCGCGGCGCGCCGTGCCTTCGAGCACCACTTCTTCCATCATGCGGCGCATTTGCGCGGCCGTCATGGTGGAGATGACGCGGTGCTGGCCCTGCGCCTGAAAGGCTGTCTGCTGGTATCTCTGCGTCGGCGCCGTCACCGCGGCCACCAACCGCGGCAGGTTATAAACGCCGCCGTTGGCGATCGCAGAGACCATGGAGATGATCTGCAGCGGCGTGACTCCGATCTCCTGTCCAATGGCCATGGAACCGATGGAGGAGGCGGACCATGTGGAGGGCGCCTTGATGCGGCCGCGGGTCTCCCCCGGAAGTTCGATGCCGGTCTGCTGATCGAAGCCGTAAGCCCGCATGTACTGGTAGAAGCGGTCCGGGCCCAGGCGCAGGGCCATCTTGACCGCGCCAACGTCACTGGATTGCGCGAACGCCTTCTCCACGCTCACCACGCCGATGTGATGCGAGTCGTGAATCTTGAGGCCGCCGACCACGATGTACCCGGGATCGCAGCTGATGGTCTCCTCGGGTTTGCTCAGGTGTTCCTCCAGCGCGGAGGAGTAGGTGACGGTCTTGAACACGGAGCCGGGCTCGTAGATGTCGCTGACCGCATGGTTCTTGAGCACGAGCGGCGTGATCTCACGCGAGACATTGGGATTGAAGCCGGGCCGGTTCGCCAGCGCGAGGATCTCGCCGGTCCGCGGATTCTGCACAATGATCGTCCCCGCCGCCGCATGCGTATCGCGCATGACGGCCTCCAACTCCTGGTCGGCGAAGTACTGGATCTGCCGGTCAATGGTCAGGATGACGTTGGCCCCGGGCGACGGGCTCTTCTCGACGCGCTCGAGCAGCTTATGGCGCGCGTCCTGGATGTAGATGACACGGCCATTCGTGCCGCGCAGCTGGCTGTCATACTGCTGCTCGATCCCCGCCAATCCGGTGTCGTCCATGCCCACGTACCCGATCACCTGCGACGCCAGACCGAGCGATGGGTAGACACGCTTGTTCTCCTTCTGGAAATGAACACCGGGAAGGTGGAGGACGCGGATTTGGTCGGCAGTATCGGGGTCAAGTTTGCGGGCGATCCATGCGAAGTACCGTTGGTTTTGGATACGCGCCAGAATCTCCTTGGGATCTTCGTGGAGAATGTTGGCCAGCGCATTGGCGGCTCCCGCTGCGTCCTTGACCTCGCTGGGGACCGCGAAGACGGACTCCACGGCATCGCTCATGGCCAGCACCTGGCCATTGCGGTCATAGATGACACCGCGCGGCGGCACTATCTCCACGGCGCGCTGCTGCTGCCGCGCGGCCTGGTGCACAAAATCGCCGTACCGGATCACCTGCAACTGCACAAGACGCAGCACAATGCAGATGGCCCAGACCAGCATCACCATGCCGAACAGGAACAACCGTGCCTTCCCGCTCCTTGCCGAGCTATTCCCAGAGGCCATGCCGGTCCTCGTTTCCCGCTCACACGACCGGAGAGGACAGCTTCACGCCGGCGCCGCCGGCCCTCCGGCGAAGATGCAAAGCGGCCCGTGCAGGCTGCCGTATGAATTGCGGCGGAAGCCCGACGAACCGCGGAGAAAACCAGAGCTCAACCCCGTTGTGCGCGGCTACCGCACAACGGAAATCACCGCCACGCCGCTGGCCTGCGCCACCACCGGCGAGTTCGGTTCGTCCGGGGTTTCGATGGGCTGCATCTGGCCGGCCTGTGGTAGCGTCATGCCCAGCTGCCGCGCCATCGGCTCCAGGCGCGCTGGCTCGGTCAGGTACGACTGCTCAATGCGCAACCGGGCGTTAGTCGCGGCCAACTCGTCGCGCTGGTGCCGCAGCTCCTCGATCTTGTAACCGTACTGAACGGCGCTGACGTGCTGCACCAGGTACCCCAGGAAGCAGGCCGGTGCGAGTGCGAGCGCAAAACCTACCAGCACCATGTCGCGAGTGCGGCGCGCGTCCTTCTGGCGCACCAAGCGCGAGTTGTCGATGGCTTTGGTGAAGTACAGTTCCGGCGCGCCGGGCATGTAACGGCTCGTGGCCGGGCCCTGCGACGGAGCGGAGGAAAACAACTGCGGCAGCGAATTCTCCCAGGTAGCCACTACGCTTCTCCTCGCCGCGACTGCTCGCGGGTGAACTCTTCCCAGGCGAACACCGGGGTGGTCACCCAGGTTTCCAGCTGACCGAGCAGACCGAGCTCGACTTTCGCCTTGCGCTCGGCGTTTTCCACCATATGGTTCAGACTCTCAATCAAACGTCCGGTGTACATTTGCACCTCCAGCCCGTAACTGTTTCTACAGTTCTTCACACTATCCACAGGCTTCTTCCACACAAGCGAGTGCTGGCATGGGCAAAACCTGCCTATCTCAACTTGACTGCGGCCCGCATTCTGGCGCTGCGTGACCGCGGATTCCGCTCTACTTCATCTTCGCCGGGCACCACCGGCTTCTTCGTCAGCACCTCCCAGGTGCCGCGGCGCGCGCCTTCGCGCAGCGCATCTTTCACCAGCCGGTCCTCCAGCGAGTGGAAGCTGATGACCACCAGCCTTCCACCCTTCTTCAGCACCTTGCGTGCGCCCTCCGCGGAGAGCAGCGCGCCAAGGTCGTCCAGTTCGCGATTCACGAAAATTCGGAGAGCCTGAAAGGTCAGTGTCGCGGGATGAAGCCGGGGATTTGTGGGCCGGGCAACGGCCGATGCCACGATTCTCGCAAGCTGCGAGGTCGTCTTGATCGGCCGCGCCCGTACCACGGCTCTGGCGATTCTCCGCGAACTCCTTTCCTCACCGAATTCGTAAATCAGGTCGGCAAGCTCACGCTCGTCGAACTGGTTTACCACCTGTTCGGCGGTCAGCTCCTGGGTGGTGTCCATACGCATATCCAGGGGCCCGTCCGCCTGAAAACTGAACCCGCGCGACGCGTCTTCAAACTGCATGGAGCTGACGCCAACGTCTGCAATCAGCCCGTCAGCCGAGTGCGGCTCCAAATGCGCTGCCACACTGGCGAAGGACGCGTGTATCAGCTTCACCTCCGGCCAGTCACCTTGCCGTTCTGCCGGCGGCGAAGCGACGCGCGATCTGGCAATCTCCAGCGCTCGGGCATCTTTATCGAAGCCAGTCAAACGACCCTGTGGGCCGAGGCGCTTTGCGATGAGCACGCTGTGTCCGCCAAGCCCAACCGTGGCATCGATATAGGTCCCGCCGCGCTGAACGGCCAGGAAATCGATCGCTTCTTTGGAAAGAACCGGAACATGGCCAAACTCCGCACTGCCATGCGCGTCCCGCTGGACGCTGTCGCTGCCTTCCACGGTCATCAGTAGATGCCATGCTTCGTAAGAGCCTTCTCCGTCTCAGGAGACAGCGCTTTGGCTTTCGCTTCCTTGAGGTAGGCGTCCTTATCGCTCACCTTCAAGTGCGTCAGGGACCCGACCACCGCAACATCACCGTTCAACCCTGCTTCTTCCCTCAGCATGGAGGGCAGCAGGAGGCGTCCCTGAGCGTCAATCTCAACCTCCTGGCCCCAGAAACTTGTGACCTTCAACAGGTCGCCCGCTCCCTCCGGGGGATCTGTCAGCAATTTCTCTTCGATCTTTTGCCATTCCGAGAGGGGATATATCTCGGCAACAGTCCCGTTCTTGCTGGTGATGTAGAATCTGTTTCCGTAGCGGTTCTCGTCCAACACCTTCTTGAAGTCAGCCGGGACCTTGAGTCGGCCCTTCTCATCAATCCGGGTTGGGTGGTTGCCGCGAAACATATAAGGCCTTTACCCTGGGCCGTGTTCTTTGTGCTCGAGCGCTCTTCCTGGCTTTGGCCCTGAAGGGCGGCTGTTGGTACCTACAACTGATTTTCCACCTGCTCCTACTGTGGCCCTGAAAACTCCATTCTTGGCCACTTGGACGCTAGTCTAGCGCTTCCGCGTTGTAAGTCAATCGAAAAATAAGGGTTAGGTCGGTCTGCCTGTGGAAAATGGGTACGAAAGGGCGCTGACTCACGGAGGCACTGTGCCGCTGGTGGCCGTTCAGGAAAATCCTACAAGCCCTAGGGTTTACCGTTCTGGTTCAGAGCTGTTGCGCCGTGGCCGAGCGGCTGCATCTGCCGCCATTGAGACGCGCTTGCGCCTATGGCTTGGAGGATTGTCTGTCCTGATCGTAAAGGCTGCGCAGCTCCGCTTTCACCACCTTGCCGTAGGCGGTGCGTGGCAGGCTACCGACGAAGAAGAACTGCTGCGGGACTTTGAATTTCGCCAAGCGCCCGGCGAGGTACTCGGAGAGCTCCCGCGCGCCGAGTTCAGGGCCCGGACTTAGCACCACGAACCCTGCGCCGACCTCTCCCCACTTTCCGTGAGGCACGGCGAGCAGGGCCAGCCCTGGTTTGAAGCTTCTCACTTGTGTGGTCTTCTGTTTCTTGCGCGAGGAGCTCGGGGTCGGGGGAGAGTGTCACTTCCGGCGGTGACCTGCCGGATGAAATGGGCGATGGCCTCTTCATCGGAGAGTCCCAGGTGCTGCTTACCTCCGAACAGCGTCTCCACCAGGTAATAGAGCAGAAATTGGAGGTAGACGGAGGCAAAGACAACTGCGGGGTCGGAACCGTTGATGTCCTTCTGGCCCTTGAAGCCCTCGGGGTTCAGGCGGCGCAGGACATCAGGAAAATCCTGGAAGAGGTAGCGGAA
>Ga0209777_10001030_pt1 | contig 42476 bp, 43 predicted proteins | sample FrelakmetHBP12HB_FD_187147 | JGI IMG/M metagenome (GOLD analysis project Ga0209777, IMG submission 187147) | Freshwater lake sediment microbial communities from the University of Notre Dame, USA, for methane emissions studies -HBP12 HB (SPAdes)... | ecosystem: Environmental > Aquatic >...
TAGCTGATGTTACTGTCCATCCTGAAGGAACATTTTCTCTAATAGTATATTGTCCCAGTGGAATGCATGATAAAATCACATATCCGTCTTTTCCGGTTATAATCCTATTTGATGAATATCCCGGGCCAGTTACATTGAACGAGAATCCAGGGAGCAGCGGTTCACCAGAATCCCATTTTCCATCAGAGTCAGAATCATAATACTTGTAAACTTTTAGAGTTCCGCATATTGTTGTCGTTGTTGTGCTTGTAGTCGTTGTAGTAGTAGTTGTTGTCGTAGTGGTTGTTGTAGTAGTTGTCGTGGTAGTTGTTGTAGTTGTTTTAGTAGTTGTTGTTGTTGTAGTAGTCGTTGTGGTTGTAGTTTTGGTAGTGGTGGTGGTTGTAGTAGTTGTCGTCGTGGTAGTTTTAGTAGTCGTAGTAGTTGTAGTGGTTGTTGTTGTAGTTGTTTTAGTGGTAGTGGTTGTAGTAGTAGTTGTCGTTGTGGTTGTTGTTGTAGGAGTCTGAATGTCACCAAAACCAACTTCCTTAAGGATTGCTGAATTAAGTAAAGCAGACTGTGGATTAGCTGATGTTACTGTCCATCCTGAAGGAACATTTTCTCTAATAGTATATTGTCCCAGTGGAATGCATGATAAGATTACATATCCGTTTGTCCCTGTTATGACCTTGTTTGAATATCCTGGTCCAGTTACATTAAACCCGAAACCCGGCAGCAAGTCTTCACCAGAATCCCATTTTCCATCAGAGTCAACATCATAATACTTGTAAATTTTCAGGTTTCCGCATATTGTTGTCGTTGTTGTGCTTGTAGTCGTTGTAGTAGTTGTTGTTGTCGTAGTGGTTGTTGTTGTGGTCGTTGTAGTGGTAGTTGTTGTCGTAGTGGTTGTTGTTGTGGTTGTCGTAGTGGTAGTTGTTGTCGTAGTAGTTGTTGTAGTCGTTGTTGTGGTAGTTGTTGTAGTCGTAGTAGTTGTAGTGGTTGTGGTCGTGGTTGTAGTAGTAGTCGTTGTTGTTGTAGTTGTAGTCTTTGTTGTGGTAGTTGTTTTTTTAGTGGTTGTTGTAGTCTTTGTTGTGGTTGTTGTTGATTTAGTGGTTGTTGTTGTAGTAGTTGTCGTGGTAGTTGTTGTTTTAGTAGTGGTTGTTGTAGTAGTAGTCGTTGTGGTTGTTGGAGTTGCACACACACAAACATTGTCCTGTCCGATATATGAACCGAAGAAATATACTTTGCAAAGATAACATGAACCCACTTCTGTGCTGGATGCAGGGAATGTCTGCTGGTTAAACCCTGTGAAATAATCATTTTCATACCAGTTATATGTATATTTCCAGGGATATTCGCTTCCTATTACCGTACAATACAAGTTATCATTGTCGGTTGGAGAATTTGGTGTGACATCAACAACGCCACTCGGAATTGTTGCCGTAGTGGTCTTCAATGACGGGTCTGTCGTGTTTCCGCAGTCAACGCAGACATTTGCTGTAGCGATCTTCAATGGGCTGTAGGCTATGAAAATGATAACCATCAAAGCCATAAACCAAATTAATCTATTTGCTTTCATTTTTTATTTAATTGCGTAGTTTAATCCGATCTGGAACTCTTGGATTTTTACTTTCTCTGGGTTTAGCAGCCCTTCAGTGTCAAACCCGTTTTGTTTGACATATTTGAAAAATACACCCATGCCCGAAGGTGTGTGCAGCATAAGCATAAAACTCGTTCCATTTACATCTCCCCGGTGGAAGTAGAATGTGCCTCCAACGCCCCATCTGCCATCATTGTAGTCTGTTCCAAGCCCAAGAATACTGCTATTCACCTTGCTGAAGCCAGCTGGCCCGTTCTCATACAGCAGGTTTCTTGCAAGCACCATGAGTTCCAGGCTCAGCTTTGAGTTGCTTCCCAAAGCAAGGACCGGGTTCCCCCTAACGCCATAGACAGTATCCTGCGCTTCAATGACCGGGAACTTGGATACATCTATTTCATAGGAATTGATTACATCGAAATTGGTGCAAAGATTGAATGTCTGGCTTTTTACTGTCCTTGTGAAATAATCCCTTCCAGCCACCACACCAATTCCCATCTTGAACCTGTCTGCGAGAATCCTGTAAAGCATAGCGTCTATGCTGACTTCCCTGTAATCAAGGTCCTCCCTCTGGGTAATGAGGTGGTCATCAATTTCAAACTTATAACGTGCTTTGCCAAAGCCGATGTTGCCTATAAGGTTAAGCCAGGTGCATTCATCAAGCGGGACAGTGACTTCAGGGCTAATCCATCCAGACAATCTTTTCTCGTTATGTATTCCAAGGTCAATGGTATCCCTGCCTTTAAAGGACCCTTTCCCTGTCTGGAAATCAGCGCCCATGCGCAATGATAAGTTCTTGTATGGAGTCAGCTTAACACTCATGGTCCCGCCATAGGTCTTATTGCTCATCTCAACCTTGGTAAATGAGCCGATGGTGTGCTGGCTGTCCCTGTTGCCGTAGTATAACGTTAAATCAAATTTATAATCGGGATTAACCGGAGGCAGGGGAGAAGTTGGTATCCATATGTGCGTAGGATATTTGCTGTTAGTTAGTGTGGGATGGTAGTTGGAAACCTTTGCCACCTTTGGCTTGCAATCCTCTCTCTGGGCAGGTGTGCTCTGCTGTTCTGTTTCCTGGCTGCCAGGGGTTTGCACATCGGCAATCGGCGCTGGCTGAGTGTAAAGAATAGGTTTTGGCTTTGGTTCGTCTGCCCCGCGCGCAAAAGCTGCCATCAGGAGGGATGAAAATACGGCGTTAAAAACTCTCCCATTAGGATTATTCGTAATTTCAACGCACCCCCCAGTGTTTCCTCATTCATTAATATTACTGTAACTCCTTTCAAATTACTATATCCTATATAAACATTTAGAGGGTTCAAATTATAAGACGAAAGATATATCTTTAATCACCGAAAAAACAATTCATCACAACGTCGAGACAATTGTTTTTCCCACGACGGAGAAAACTGGTTTTTTAGCATTTATATTACCAATAAGGGGTTAATATAGGCACCCCATAAATGCCAAGAACAGCTACTCCTAACGGACGAACTCAACGCCTACACCCAAAGCAAAATGGTTCTGGAACTCTGGCTGGATTGCGGCAAAGTATCTGCCATTCACATTGAACAGAAATCCCTTTGCAATGGGGATTGACACATTCACATCTGACCTGATTCCAGTCATTTTTGCATAGTCTGTGAAGTAATGGTCATTGCCGCAGGCTTTAATGCGCGCACTTATTGTCACAAAGGCTACCTGCACTTTTCCGCTTATGCCTGCCTCAAGAATCTTGCCACCGCTGTCTTTTGAAAAGTCGTCATAGTACGTCAATGTCAGCGAAACATCTTTGAGTATGCCTTTTGACTGGTAAATTGAATAATTCCCGTTCACAAACCACTCCGTAAGATTGAGCTTCATGCCCGGAATTCCCTGTGGCCTTTGTGGCGCTTCAGGAATACTATAATGGTTGAAGCCTGCTGTTGCAGACAACCTCTGGCTAAACGCGTGGTCAGCAATCAGGCATAGGTCCCACTCAGTCAGCTGGCCGAACTTAAACTGGTAGCCCCGGTTCTCCCAGTAATAAAGAGAAATTCCTGTTTTATCATTCCCATACCTCAAATTTGCCTCAATCTGCGTAACCGGTGCCTGCCACGGCGCCCAGCCTCTCATGTTGGCATACTGCGTCTTGAGCCAGGCTGTTGCGTCGAAAGATATCTTTGCTGGCTTGCTTTCTTCGCGGGTTTGAGCGTGCACAGGCGCTGCGGTTTTCATGAAGAGTGAAAATACTAGCGCGGAGAGTGTTGCTTTGGTTTTGGATAGCATTTTAGTCCCTCAATTTGATAAATTTTTCTCGGACATATTTTGCAGCTGTTGGGCTGGCTTGTCCTAAGTCCAAAACAAGGTCCTTGAATAATCTGAGGATTTGTTCATCCCCCATGTAATACATAGGGCTTGGTCTATAATTACCCTCTTTATCGACCTCTTCAAAATAGGTTCTAATACCATCACCCTGGCCACGTAAGGATATGTTAACCTGATGCTTTAATATTATCGCGTCTTGCTCATTGCTTATTGGAGTTAAAAGTTCTGCAAATTGGTAAAACATAAAATGCCAGTAGCAAAAAATCGATTCTGCGTCTCCAATCCGTTTTCCTGTCTCAAACCATAAATCGACTGGAGCATTGTGTAAATGATAGTACCAATCTGTGGCTCTTCTGATATGAATCCTCACCCCTTCAAAGGGGGTCCCAAGTATAAAAAAATTATAATTTTGTTCTGCTTTGCTTTCGGCATAAACCCAATTGTATTCTCTGCCTTTTTTGCCCGGTAAGAATAACGGGTGTTCACTGGGTGTTGCATTGGTGCAACCGCATTTAACAATCTGGACTTCACCCCGAATTGTTTGTTCCAGGCTCAATTCCTTCTTTATCACCTCAGCTATTTCCGGCGGTGGCATAAAGTGTTGCTTGATGCTAATTCCACTATTTTGTTTTTCCATAGTAGTAACAAAATGGTGGTAATATATAAAGATTACTCCCCCCCTAGAACGTTAAAAAACACAAGTTTTAAATATTGGCTTTGTTCTAGGGGGCACTATGGAATCAGTGCTGCGTGAAATCGGGCTTACTGACGGCGAAATTAGGGTTTATCTTGCCCTGCTGGAGCTGGGCCAGACCACAACAGGCAAAATTACTGAAAAGTCCCAAATCTCAGGCTCAAAGGTTTATGAGGTTCTTGATAGGCTTATCAATAAGGGCATGGCAAGCGTTGTTATTGTCAGAGGCACAAAGCATTTCCAGGCTTCGCCTCCTGAGAAGATATTAAACTATTTGGATGAAAAGGAGAGCAGGTTGAAAGACGAGAAGGAAAAAATCAAGGAAATCCTGCCCCAGTTGAAACTAAAGCAAAAATTCGGTGAAAAAAGAAGCGCAGCCATTGTCCTAAAAGGTTTTGAAGGTTCAAAGACCGCCTACAATGACCTGTTAAACACCATGAAGCGCGGCGAAGAATGGTTAAGCATGGGGCTTAGTTCGCAGCCAAAAAGGTGGGAGAATTACTTCAATAAATTCCAGGAAATAAGGGCCAAGAAAGGGATTATACTAAAGCACCTGTTAAACGAACAGTATCAGGTGATTTTTGAGACAAGAAAGAACCTGCCCTGTACGCACTTCAGGTTCCTTCCAAAGGAAACTCAGATGCCGGCCAGCGTTGACATATACCAAAATAAGGTAATCATCAGCGTGCTTGAGGAAGAAGGGACAACAGTCATGATTGAAGATGAAAAAATTGCAGAATCATTCAGGAAATACTTTGAGATGCTCTGGAAGACAGCAGGGAAGTAGAAACTATTTTATAATCAACCCCAATTATCCAACACAATGACCAAAATAACCCTTGATCTGAACAAGTCAGTTGAAGAGAACGCTTCCACCTACTTCGAAAAGTCAAAGAAGCAGAAGAAGAAGCTTGAGGGGGCGCTGCCTGCGCTGGAAGAATCAAGGAGAAAGCTCGCCAAGCTCGAGCGCCAGAAGGCATTTGAGGCAGATGTAAAGGAAGAGGAAAAGGTCGAGAGAAAGAAGAAGTGGTTCGAGAAGTTCAGGTGGTTCTTTGTATCCAATGGAATGATGGTAATCGGCGGCAGGGACGCAACCACAAACGAGATTGTAATCAAGAAGCACACCGATGCAGACGACCTTGTTTTTCACACAGACATGGCAGGCTCACCATTCTTTGTGCTGAAGACAGAAGGCAAGGAAGTCAGCAAGGAAATAATGAAAGAAGTAGCCGACGCAACCTGCAGCTTCAGCAGGGCATGGAAGCTCGGCCTTGGCTCACAGCAGGTTTTCTACGTCAAGCCAGAGCAGGTCACAAAGGAGGCAAACACAGGAGAATACCTCACCAAGGGCGCGTTTGTAATCAAGGGCAAGACAAACTACATGGAAAACGAGATAAACCTCGCCATTGGCGCAATGGATGACAAAACAATCATGTGCGCCCCATTAAGCGCAGTCAAGGCCCACTGCAAAACCTTCCTAATAGTGCAGCCAGGCAATGAAAAATCCAGTTCAGTGGCAAAGCTAATCCAGAAAAAGCTCGGTGCAGGAGATTTGGATGAGATAATCCGCGCATTGCCTGCTGGCGGCTGCAAAGTTAAATAAAAAACTATTTAAACAGGAGTATAAACATCTTCTCAGGGGTGTTAGATGGGAAAAATCCATATTTTAGACGAAGATTTAATCAACAAGATAGCCGCAGGCGAAGTAATTGAGCGGCCGGCAAGCATAATAAAAGAGCTGATAGAAAATTCCATTGATGCCGGAGCAACAAAAATCTCCATAGAAACCAGGGATGCAGGCACAACCTGGATTAGGGTGCAGGACAATGGCGAGGGCATGGACGAGCCTGATGCAAAGCTCTGCTTCCAGAGGCACACCACCAGCAAGATAAGCCTGCCGACTGACCTTTTCAGCATAAAAACCCTTGGCTTCAGGGGAGAGGCACTGGCAAGCATTGCAGCTGTCTCCAAGGTAAAAATACTTACCAAAACCGCATCAGTTTTGGAAGGCACCTGCGTTGACCTGGAAGGAGGAAAATTAAAGAAAGCATCAAAACTGGCGTCAATACAGGGCACAATCATTGAAATAAAAGAGCTGTTCTACAACACGCCCGTCAGGCTGAGGCACCTTGACTCTCTGGCAACAGAAAACAGGCACATTGCAGACATTGTGACAAGATACAGCCTGAATTATCCGCAGATTTTCTTCAGGCTAAGCCAGGACGGCAAAACAACAATCAATTCGCCGGCAACAGGCAACACGCTGGCAAACATTGCAAACATCTACGGCCATGAGTTTGCAAAGCAGCTTGTCCCAATCAACTATTCCAATGGGGAAATAGAAATCATGGGTTTCATAGGCAAGCCCGGGCTCACAAAGGCAGACACCTCAGGCCAGTCATTCTTTGTCAACGGCAGGTATGTGAAGTCCGAGCTGCTCAGCACTGCGCTTTATGATGCCTGCCACACGCTCATCATGGTAAACAGGTTCCCTGTGGCAATCCTTAACCTGGCAATTGACCCTAAAACTGTTGATGTCAACATCCACCCTGCAAAGCAGAGGGTGAAGTTTGGCGACGACAAAAAAATCTACGCTGCGGTCTTTGGCGCAGTGAGGCAGGCCTTGCAGGAAGGCGACCTTTTTGCAGAGGCAGAGGTGAAGGCCGGGCAGAAGATGCTTGTTGAAAATATAAGGGAAAAGAAGCAGAAAAAGGCAGGAAGGAAGTATGAGCTTGAGAGTTCAGTGCAGTCAATACTGGAAAAGGCAGAGTCAAAGAAAGAAGAGGAGCTGCCAGTCAGAATCCTTGGCGTAATATACCAAACTTACATTATTGCAGAGGACAAGGAAAACCTGCTGCTCATTGACCAGCACGCAATGCACGAGAGAATCCTCTATGAAAAGTTCATGGAGCAGTTCATGGCAAAGGACGTCGGCGTGCAGCAGCTTATTGTGCCACTGGTGCTTGAGCTGAGCCCTGCTGAAATGAGCATTATTGAGGCAAACCTTGAAGCCCTTAAGGCATTGGGCTTTGCCATTGACAGCTTTGGCAAAAATACCATCTCAGTCAGGACAATGCCAGCCATATTCGGAAGGCAGCAGGACAAGGAGATTATCTCTGACCTGCTGGCAGAGCTGAAAAAGAGCAAGGCAAGGAAGATTGACGAAATCAAGGAGCAGATAATAACAAAGATGGCATGCCGCGCTGCAATCAAGGCAGGCGATGACATCCCTGCCCCAAGGCTAAAGGAATTGCTTGCAATGTTATACAAGACAAAGTCTCCCTACACCTGCCCCCACGGCAGGCCAATCATAATAAAGTTCCCAATCACAGGGCTGGAAAAGCAGTTCAAGAGGGTTGTGTGACGAAAACGCACAGTAAGTTCAAAAAACACCTGCTAAATCTCTAGCTCCAGCTTGTTTTTGGCGTTTACCTTCAGCGTGACTTCTTTGCCCTTTTTTATGTTGAAGAGGCTGCTCACGCTGTTTGGAAACCTCATGCAAAGGGAATTGCCAAGCTTTCCAATCTTTATCATAAGGCCCTGTTTAAGCTTATTGTAAACAAGAACCTTGTTGAGTTCGTCTCCAAGGTAAATCTCATCCCTGCACTTGCTGCACTGCCAGCCCCTGACCTTAAAGCCCTGAATAGTGAAAACCTTCTTTTCCATCCTTATGCCGCACTTTTCGCAGCTGTGGATTCCTTCCCAGGATTCTTTGCCCATTTTCATCTTCCTTCCTTGTATGTTGTTTTGCCGGCGTGAATCAGCAGCCAGACATTCTCGCATAAATTGCCTTCAAACCTGACGGACTTTGCCACCACAACAGCAGTTATGAGCTTGTTGCCTTTTCTGAGGCGCTTCTCTTCAACGCCCGGCGCCCTTTTCTTGACGCAATAACCGTCTTCCAAAACCTCTACAACATCATAGAGTGTCATGGCCTCGTCAACCAGCTCCCTTGCCGCTGCCTTGGTAACCTCTATCCGCAATCCCTTGTACCTTACTCCGAACATAGCAGGACTCCAGATATCCTACTGGATATCTATAAAGCTATCCTAATATTTAAACCTTGCTGTTTTCATGGATTCAGGAGTTAATATGGCTTGCCCCCCAAAAAGCAAAAAACCGCACCTTGCGGCTGGAATGCTTTCAGCGGCTGTTGAAAGGTTTTCAATGGCAGTGAAAATAGGCGCTGAGCAAAGTTTTTAATAGGAATTCTAACTCCCAAGTGAATATGGTTGGGGATAATCCAAGGGAAATACTCGGTGATATCGCAAATTCTATAGATAGCCTTCTGAAAAAAAAGGACAAATTAGAGTTTGACGATGTCCTGCGGGATAGTTTCATCTGCCTAAAAGACCAAAATCGCAAGGTTTACGAAGATTTTTACATAGAATACCTTGAAATGAAATATGATTACCTTGGAAAAACAGAACCTTTGGACAGAAAGATTCGTAAGAAGCGCCCTAATCCAATTAAAGGAGCAATTGCTGCGGTTGCCATGGGTGTATACGTTTCGGTTGCTAGAGGAGGAAATATTGTTTCGCACATAGTTAACGCGGTGTTTGCAGCCGGATTCGTTGTCACCCTCTATTATGCCTATCATATGGACCGCCTGTCGGGAAGAGAGCCCGCGCACAGGAAGGAAAAATGGAAGTTGGAGTACCTTCTGGGTGAGTTTGAAAGGCAAAGGGCAAAACTGATTGAAGAATATGCAGGAAAAGTGATTGTAACATGAATAACAATAGCGTGTCCAGAAGGAAAGTACTTGAGGCGATAGGATTATTTTCTTTATTTGCTGTTCTAAATGGAAAAGCGCACCTTGAAAATATAACCATGGATGAAGCGCCTGAAATGCCAGGCAAAATCCTTTTGGATGCGCACAACCACATAGGCAAAAGATACCTTCAGCCAAGAAAGCTTGAAGAACTGCTGCATGTAATTACCTCGGGAATTGTTGGAATTTCATATTGCTCAAACAAGAATAATGCCCTATCCTATGATGATGTGCTAAGGCTGCGTCATCACCCCGGCGTCAGCGTGGAAGAAATTAACGCAGGGCTCCTTTGCCAGGTGGCTTACAAAGGCCGCACAGGCTATGCCATGAAATCACAGGAAATCATGGCAGAGGATTTTCACATTCTTAGCCTAGGTCTTTCTCGTAATCTGGCTGACAGGCCAGTGGCAGCTGATGCAATAAATGAAATCAAGGATGCAGGGGGCATGGCAATCATTGCCCATCCAATGGTGCACATTGATTTAAAGCATCCGCTTTCCATTAGGCCTATTAATGAATATGAGCTGGCAACACTGGAGCAGCTTTCTGAAATTGCCGATGAGATTGAAGCATTCAACGCACAAAACATTAACCTGATTCCTGGCAGAATGTGGTTCAACCAGTTAAACGAGCAGTCCAGGATTTTTTGCAGGCAGAGCGGATTTAACGGATTTGCTGTAAGCGACGCCCATGACAGGATAGAGCAGGTAAAAAGAAGCGGGGTTTACCTTGAACAGCTGGGAGAACCAACCATGAAGTATATACATGTAAGCATTAAAGTTGGGCTTTTTGAACCGCTAGAAAGATACATCAGCAACCTCAGCGCTGTAAAGGCATTCCTGGGCCTGTAGCCAGAGAAATATCCTAATCAGTAAGCCTTTGCGAAATATGCAGCATACTTTGCAGGTTTGCCGCACTTAATGCACTTTGCCCCTTGCTTCAGCTTCTCGTTGAAAGGAATAAGCCTTGCTGTTGCCCCCTGGGTTTCAGACTTGATTAAGTCTTCGCATTCCTCATCTGCGCAATGCGCTGCCTTTACCATTTTTCTTGCTTTAAGTTTTACAAGGAAATCATTGTAATCCTTGGCGTCAACAATGTTTTCGTGCATTGCCTTCTTTGCCTTTGCGAACATTTCCTTCTGCATAGCCTCAAGGGTTTTTTCAGCAGTTGCCTTAACATCTTTTGACCTGACAAACTCCTTTTTGAGCGTGTCCCGCCTGACAATGACAACCTGGTCCTTTTCAACATCCTTTGGCCCAATCTCAATCCTAAGGGGGATGCCCTTCATCTCCCACTCATTGAATTTCCATCCCGGGTTGTATTCGTCCCTGTCGTCGATGAATGCGTCAAGGTGCTTCAGTTCTTCCTGCACTTTGCCTGCAAGCTTCATAACCTTGTCCTTGCTGTCTTCAAATATGATGGGCACTATAACAACCTTTGTTGCAGCAGCCTTTGGCGGAATAACAAGACCCCGGTCATCGCCGTGCACCATGGCCATTGCGCCAATCATTCTCCAGCTTATGCCCCAGCTGTTCTGCCAGGGAAGGTGGTCCTTCTTGTCTTTTCCAACATAGCCTATGCCAAAGGCCTTTGCAAAGCCCTGGCCCAGGTTGTGCGACGTGCCAAGCTGCAGCGCCTTGCCGTCAGGCATGAGCGATTCAATGGTGAAAGTCTTTTTGGCGCCGGCAAACCTCTCCTTGTCTGTCTTCTCGCCCATTATGACAGGCACTGCCAGCAAATCCTCGGCAACTGCCCTGTAATCCTCAAGGTAGTTGAGCGCATCCTTCTCGCACTCATCTTCTGTTTCATAAACGCAGTGCCCCTCCTGCCACAAAAATTCCCTTGAGCGCAGGAAAAGCTTGCAGTCCTGCACCTCCCACCTGCAGATGTTGCACCACTGGTTAATCTTCAAAGGCAAATCGCGCCAGCTCCTTATCCAGCGCGAATAAAAGTCATACATGATTGTCTCGGAAGTTGGCCTGATGGCAAACCTCTCGCCGCCATCCTTGCTCTGCACCCAGGCAACCTCTGGCTCAAAGCCCTCTGCGTGCTGCTTCTCCTTTTCAAAGAAGCTTTCAGGGATGAACATTGGGAAATAGGCATTTTTTACGCCCCGTATCTTGATTTTTGCGTTGAAGAAGTCCATTATGCCCTGCCAGACTGCATAGCCGTAGGGCCGAAGCACCATGCAGCCCTTTATGGGCGCATAGTCCGCAAGCTCTGCCTTGAGGCAGACCTGCGAATACCACTCTGGCATGTCATCGTTCTTCTTTACAGTAATACCCATTGTCTTTTTGGGGTCTTTTTCTGCTTCCTTCATTTTATAAGGCTGAGGTGGGATTTAATATTTAAAAGCTTTGGTTTCCAGAAAGGAAAGAGATAAGATTTATATACTCTCGTCCAAACAAATATGCAAAAAGGGGTGTATTAGTTGGACTGGTATTATTTTTGGTACGTCAATAAGAAAAAGATATGGATGCTAGTTCTGCTTCTCCTAGTTCTGCTTTTTGTTGCCTCACTGCTGGCGACAAGAGGTGAAAACGTCATAGGAAAGCCGCAAAAGCCCGCCACAACCACAACCAGCATCCAGGTAAAATTAACATTCCCCATGACCACAACCACGGCAACAGCAGCAACCAGCACAACAGACCCGAGGATTCCCCACGCCAAAATCAGGATGGAAACCGAGTTTTTCTGCGTTGCATCAGACAGCTGCTCCGGCAAAGAGCACCCGCTCTGCAACGGCTTCTGGTCCTGCGAGAAGAACCTGTGCATGTGGTACTGCTGGTCCTAGCCGCAGAAAAGGCGCACCAGGTCAGGCTCTGCCCCGAACTCCTCCTTCTTCAGGTCGTCAATCACAAAGTGCACCTCCTTTGACTTCACCCTGAATCTCTCCTCAACCAGCTCAATAAAATCATCCAGTTCCCGCATGTCCCTGAAAACAGCCTCCAGCATGAAGTCAAAGCCGCTGTTAATCTTGTAGAGGGAGTTGACGCAGGCTGCCTTGGCCAGGTATTCGGCAGCAGCATCCCTGCACTGCCTGTCCACCCTGAGCATGACATTCACCCTGACGCTGTAGCCCAGCTTTGAGAAGTCAACCAGGCAGGTGTATCTTTTTATCACATCATCCTCAAAGTGCTTCATGTTCTCATAGATGGTGGAAACAGGGATATGGGTGGACCTGCTCATGGAAGTCAGGCTCATCCTGGCATCCTTTCGCAGGTTTGATATTATCATCATTTCTTTTTGGTTTAGCATGGTACCTAGTTCTGAATAGTTTCCCCTATTAGAACCTTAATTCACGCTCTCTTTTACTTATTCATATACATTGCAAAATCATACCTGAATTCTTTAAAACTGTCTTCCAATATCCCTCTAAGGCAGCGGGGCTTGCCGTTCTCAAACCCTATAACTGAGTTTCCGTGCACTCTGCAGCGCCCGACGCCTATCTCTGGATATTGGGTTACGCAATGAATAGCATCTGCTATCTTGTCTTTCTCTTTGTCCGCATCCCTGTATTGGAAGGGTATTACTCTCCTTGTGCCTGTGCTCAGCCTGCTTTGGAATTCCTGCTTTCCAACAAGTTCCAAAGCAATGCCGCCTTCTTTGACAAAAACAATAGGAATCTTGAGATAGGTTAATGCCAGCCTTACTTCTATGCCTCCGCCCGTTGTTGCTGTAAGGTTTGTAAGGGTAAAAAGCTGGCCTGTCAGGACCATTAGGGCATCCACATCACTGACTTCTGTGTCTCCGCCAATTAATTGATATTGGGGGTTAAATGGGGCCTCAACCGGGTCATAAACCCACTTTTTTGCAGATTCAACAGCTTTCCTGAGCGCCAGATGGTCGTGCTTGACCTTTTCAATAGCTTTAGCCTGCAACTCTTCAGGTATTAATGGGGACTTTAATCCTGTCAATGCTAAACCAGAGTAGGCATGGTCCCTGAATTCAGGGAGAGGCCATTTTTCCTCAGGAAGGCTTCCCATCTTTTCTTTTAATTCGCGCCTTATGCAGCACACTATTTCCTGCAGGGGCTCATAGTCATGGTATCTTTTTTCCAGTTTAAGAAGTTCTCCAAAATTATATCCGTCTTTCCTTAACTCTCCCCGGATTTCAGCTTCCCTCTCCTGCGGGTTAAGAATAACCTTTTCTATTACGCAATCCATACCACCATGGTAGTTAAATAAACTATATAAACGTTTCCAACGAAAAAACGTGGAAATGGGGGTAATCCCCTTTGTTTTTTAACACAAAAAAACAGTTAAATGTGAGTGAAAAGCAAAGTTTAATAAAAGAATAGGCATTAACCAGGCACATGCACGAGATGTATTCTAGGCTGAAAGGGGCATTTGGCTTGGCGGACAAGCACATACTTATTCTGCAGTTTCTCGAGAAGGAAAAGCTCAATGCAAAGCAGGTGGCTGACAAGACAGGCATCCCCTATGGCAGAATTTACGACTACCTTAACCAGCTGATTGAATTTGAACTCATAGAAAAAACGCCAAAGAAGCCCTACAAGTATTTCGTTACAGATTTCAAGGAAAATGTTATAGGCTTTATGAGGGACAGGATTGAGCACCAGCTGAAGGCGCAGACAGAGGTTATCCATCTCCTCAGCTCAAACAAGGGCACAGAGCATGTTGAGATAATAAGCAATTCCGAGGAATTTACCAACGCTCACATCAACATGATAAGCGAGGCAAGCGTATTCAAGATGGTCGGCGTGCATGACTCATTTCCCTACCTGCTCTACCCAAACAAGTTTGAGGACTGGCTCTCGCTCAGAAAAGTAATAACCGCCCACAGGGCAACCCTGACACATGCTGACCTGGACACGGCGCTGCTCATCTACAGGACATACATGGATGCGCTCAGGGCAGGGAAAAAGCTGGTGGTTGTGTTTGAGAAAACCACCTTTGACAAGCACATGAAACTGATAAGGGAAAAGCTCGGCAGGGATTTCCTGAGGAAGATGATAAAGGACAACCTTGAGAAGTTTGGCAAATACAAGGCAGAAGTGCACATAATTGACGAATATACCACGATGCAGATAGACATAAACGAGATTAGGGTTAATCTCTGCCTCAAATTCCTGGGTGTTGTGAAAGGCATTCTGATGCTCAATAAAGATGTGGTGAAATTCTTTGATGCAATCTATGAACAGAACCTCAAAAAATCCAAGCCTGTCGAGCCTATTTTAAAAAAGATGCTGAAACAATTATGAGAATTATTTCTTCCTTGTCCCCTTTTTCATTGACTGGGCGATTTCCTTAATAATCTGCTCTGTCTCCCTGATTTGGGACTTGTCCTGCTTGACGCGCTTTACCTCTGGTTTTACCTCAACAGGCACTGGCTTCGCAGGCTCCGGTTTGTCGGCCTCCTCGATTTTTGGCTCCTCAAGCTCAGGCGTTGGCTCCTCAGGCTCATCAGCATCCGCCTCGACAGGCTCCTCTGAAAAAGATGCCTCGCCCCTTTCGCCCTGAAGGCCCAGCACAACAACTATAATGCCAAGAATTATCAGCCCGATAAATGCGAGCCTGAACATCAGCGGGCTCTCCGCGGTTACTGCCTTCATGGCATAGAGCACTGCGCCTGCAATGAAGACAGCAAAGCCGCCAAATACAAGTTTCAGGTCCATTGTGGCAATCCCTAGGTAACAGGAAATATTTAAAGGTTGCTTTTTAGAAAACTTTAAATACCCAATACCTCAAAGATAGGATTATGGATGAGATTCACATTGTCATAAAACGGCCAGGGCCCCGGACAATTGAAAGGACGGTATTTATCCTTATTATTCTCGTGCTTGTTGTGCTGCTTGTGATGAAGACAGTCAGCACGCCCGCCGGAACAGCTGCGGCAAACGCAACCACAACTACTGCTGCAGCAGCTGCCACCACCACAAAGGCAGGGGCGACAACAACCGCTGCCCCGGCAACAACCACATCTACCACAACCACAACAGTAAAGACAACCACCACCACAGCAGCCCCAAGCGTTGAAGCAGGGCTTGACGCAAAGATAGTTGGGCTTATATACTATAATTATAATACAAGCACCTATAACTCATCTTATATCTCCTCGCACAAGAAAATAACGGGAATTAAGCTGCAGTTGACAAACAACTACATTGCTGACCTTGACGTTAGGGCAATAGTGTATTTCAACGATTCTTATTTTACTTCCGTGGGAGAGGAAGAAGCAAATCGCAATGCGCAGGAAACGCTGACCATACCAACTATTAAGGTGGGCGAGACAATTACCTACACCGGCGATGTATCAATACCATACATGCACCTTGATTATCAGAAGATTCTAAGGGTAGACTTCATACCACGCCTTGGCGCAGGCGAAGAGACTGTGTATAAAACTGTGACCTATACGATTAAGGCAACCTAAACCACAAATCTTAAAAACACCCGATTATTCTTAAATACCATGGCAGACATAGTCAGAAGCCCGATTTGCACAATAGTCGGCCATGTGGACCATGGCAAGACAACAATCCTTGATTCAATCAGGGGCACCTCTGTTGCAGCAAGGGAAGCCGGGGCAATCACCCAGGCAATCGGCGCCTCAATAATCCCGCTGGCATCTGTCAAAAAGGTGTGCGGCGACCTCCTTAACAGCCTTAAAATCAGTTTTACAATACCCGGCCTGCTTTTCATTGACACTCCGGGCCATGCTGCCTTCACCAACCTGAGGAAGAGGGGCGGAAACCTGGCAGACATTGCTGTGCTGGTTGTTGACATCAGGGAGGGCATAAAGCCGCAGACAGCAGAGGCAATTGAAATCCTGCGGAGCTACAAAACACCCTTCATAATCGCTGCAAACAAGATTGACCTGATATCCGGCTGGAGGCAGAACAATGTCCCTCTTGTTAAGAGCATTGAGATGCAGGGTGAGTCTGTAAAGGCAGAGCTTGACAAAAAGCTCTACGAGCTTGTGGGGGCAGTCTATGAAAAATTCGGCTTCACCTGCGACAGGTTTGACAGGGTTGAGGACTTCACAAAGCAGGTTGCCATAGTGCCATGCTCAGGCAAAACGCACGAAGGCCTTCCCGAGCTGCTTATGGTGATAACCGGGCTTGCGCAGAAATACCTTGAGCAGTGCCTTAAATGCGCTGTGGCAGGGCCTGCAAAGGGCACAATCCTGGAAGTAAAAGAAGGAAAAGGCCTGGGAACAACCCTTGATGTTATATTATACGACGGCACATTAAAGCTGAATGACACTATAGTTATTGGAACCCTGGGTGAGCCAATTGTTACCAAGGTTAAGGCAATGTTTGAGCCAGCGCCCCTGGCAGAAATGCGCGAAATTAAATCCAAGTTTGTCCCGGTAAAAGAGGCCCATGCTGCAACAGGCGTGAAAATATCCGCGCATGACATTGATGGCGCTGTTGCAGGAATGCCTGTGAGGGCTGCCTCGGAAGACAATCTGGATGAGGTCAGGGAATCAATCAAATCAGAGATAGAGGAAGTCCTTATTGAGACTGACGAAACAGGGATTATAATTAAGGCAGACTCGCTTGGCAGCCTTGAAGCCATGATAAAGCTCCTCAGGGAAAAGAACATTAACATACGCCGGGCGTCAATAGGGGACATAAACAAGAAGGACATAAGCGACGCCCAGTGCAGCCTTGAGGCAGAGCCGCTTGAGTGCGCAATCCTTGGCTTCAATGTCAAACCCGCGCCGGACCTGGGCAGTGTGGGCGTGAAAATCATCACAGAAAATGTCATCTACAAGCTCATTGAGAAGTTCGAGGAATGGCAGCTTTATGAGAAAAAGAGGCTCGAGCAAAAAGAGCTTGAAGGCCTGGTCATGCCTGTAAAATTCCAGATAATGAAGGGCTATATCTTTAGGCAGAACAACCCGGCGGTTGTGGGCTGCGACATCCTTGAAGGCACATTAAGGGTTGGAACGCCTATCATGAAGGACGGTATGGTAATCTCCCATGTGAAGTCCATGGAAATGGAACAGAAGAGCGTTAAAGAGGCCCAGAGGGGCAAGCAGCTGGCAGTTGCAATGCCTGGCGTGACAGCGGGCAGGCAGATAAACGAGGGCGACACGCTCTACAGCGGCATCCCCGAGGATGATTTCAGGAAGCTGAAGGAGTTCAAGCACCTCCTGAAGAGGGAGGAAGTTGGGCTGCTCAAGGAAATCGCTGAGATAATGAGGAAAAACAATCCCCTCTGGGGCGTATGATGGCAACAGAGGCAGAGTGGCTCAGGCTTGTGGAGTCCTGCAGGACAAAGGAAGTTATCCGGGAAAAGAAGCTTGCCAGGGATGAGGTAAAGCGGGTGCTTGCAGCCACAGTAAAAAAGCTGCTGCCCAAGGAAAAATTCGGAATCATGTTTTCGGGCGGGGTTGACAGCACAGTAATTGCCCAGTGCTGCAGGATTGGCGGAGGCAATTTCACCTGCTACACAGTTGGCTTCAGGGACGAGCTTATAGGCATTCCCGAAGACATAAAATATGCTGAAATCGTTGCAAGGCAGCTGGGCGTTGAGCTGAAAAAGAGGATTTACAGCCTGAATGAATCCGAGGAAATCATAGGCAAGGTGTCAAAGCTGGTCACGCCGGACATAGTCAATGTGGGTGTCGGGGCAGTGGAATACGCAGCCATAACCCTTGCAAAGCAGGACGGCATTAAGTATCTCTTCTCAGGCCTTGGCAGTGAGGAAATCTTTGCAGGCTACCAGAGGCATGCAATGGCAGAGGATGTGCAGCAGGAGTGCTGGCGCGGCCTGTCAATGATATACAACAGGGACCTGCTGAGGGACATGGCCCTTGCAAAGCACTTTGGCATACGGTTCATAACGCCCTTCCTGGACCAGGACATGATTCGGTTGGCAATGCAAATCCCTGCTGAGTGGAAGCTGGACGGGGAAAAGAACAAGCTGATTCTGAGGGAGGCGGCTGTTGAGCTTGGCATTCCTGAAGAATTCGCATTCAGGAAAAAGAAGGCAGCCCAGTACGGCAGCAACTTTGACAAGGCTATTGCAAAGCTGGCAAAGAGGAAAGGCTTTAGCCAGAAGGGCGAATACATAAGGAGCCTGGTAAAACAATAACTTTAAATATCGCTTAGCTTTTTCTCGTCTCCATGAAGTGGGGAATATACTTGCTGGTATTTGTAATCTGCGCGGCAATTGCTAATGCCACCTATATCTCCATAACCACTACAGTAAAGGCCACAGTCAGCAACGGGACGCTTGTTGTTTATACCAATGTGACAAACCAGGGTGATGAGGCAGCCTACAGTGTGCAGGTCATTGCCACCGCGAATGGAAAGACTCAGCGTAGCAAAATTTTTGACGTGGTCGGCATCAGGCAGCCCGTAACCGCCGAGTCAACGTTTGATGTCTCAGGCCTGAACAGCGGCAGGTATCCCCTGATTATAGAAGTTGACTATGCAGACGCAAACCAGTACCCGTTCTCTGCGCTCACAAGCCAGTATTATATCATAGGCGAGAATGTCAATTCTGATGTTATTGGCCAGATGGACAAGATTGAGATAAGCAAATCAGGAAAGCTCACACTTACGCTGAAGAACCTTGGCAGCAGCCAGAAATCGCTCAACGTCAACATGTTCCTGCCCAAGGAGCTCTCCACAGGCCAGACATCAAAGTCCCTGACGCTTGCCCCAAAGTCAGAGCAGAAGCTTGATTTTGCCGTGCAGAGTTTCTCTGCGCTCAAGGGCTCAACCTATGTGGTGTTTGCCTCCATTGAATACGACGAAGCCAATGTGCACTACACCACCTTTGCCACAAGCTTTGTGGGTGTTGTTGAGAAAAAGGGAGTTTATGGATTTTCAACTCCTGTAATCATTGCAATCCTGGCTGTGCTGGTCATAGCGTTCATTGTTCTCCAGTTCAGGAAAAAGAAATAATAAAAATGAAAAACAAAGAGCTGCTTATTGACATTGTCATACTGGCTTTTGTGCTTGCCTTCATCTTCTCATATTTCCAGCCGCAATACATCTTCTCGCTCACAACAACAACAGGCGGGGACACTGCCTCGCATTACTATTTCGCCCAGTATCTGAGGGATTACATCATCCCGTCAGGCAGGCTCTCTGCATGGAACATGGGCAACTATGCGGGCTTTCCAGTGCTGCAGTTCTATTTCCCCCTGGCATTTGTCTTCCAGGCAGTGCTGGGCTACATAATCCCTTTGCAGATAACATTCAAGCTCGGCACAATACTTGGCACGCTGCTGCTGCCCATCTGCGCCTACCTTTCATTCAGGGCAATGAAGTTCAAGTTCCCAATCCCCGCGATATCTGCGGTATGCACGCTGGCATTTCTTTTCCACGAGGGCAACAGCATGTGGGGAGGCAACATCCCGAGCACGCTTGCAGGGGAATACTCCTACTCGCTCGGCCTGGCTCTGCTCGTATTGTTCCTCGGCCTGATTTACAGCGACATTGACAATGGAAAGCACACTGTGCGCAACAGCATTCTGCTCTTCCTTGTGGGCATCAGCCACGTTTATACACTGCTCATTGCAGTCATTGTTCCGGTGTTTCTGCTCATTAGCCGGGAAAAGTTTATGCCAAGGCTCAAAAACCTCCTTAAGGTGTATGGCATTGCATTCCTGCTGCTGGGCTTTTTCATAATCCCCATGGCGGCCACTCTGAAATACACCACATCATACACAGACAAGTGGTTTATTGACTCAATCTGGACAGTCTTCCCAAAGATTCTTGTGCCTTTTGCACTGGCTGCAATTGCCGCAGTAATTCTGCTGTTCATAATGAAATCAGTCAGGAAGGATGACAGGCTCACCTACATGCTCTTTGTAATCTTCATCTCATTCGTCTTTTACCTCACCGCCATAAGGCTTAAGGTTGTTGACATAAGGTTTATCCCGTTCATACAGCTGTTTGCAGTTTTCATTGCAGTCTACCTGCTCTCTGTTGCAATCCGGAGGATGAACGCAGTGTGGATTGTGGCAATTATAATGCTCATAATTGTGTCCCTATGGGTAAAGTCCAATGTGACCTACATTGACCAGTGGATTCCCTGGAACTACGACGGCTTTGAGAAAAAGGGCCCCTGGCCAAACTTTGTTGCGATAAACGACTTCCTTAAAGGCACAGAAAATGACCCACGGGTTGTGTTTGAGCACAATGAGGCACACAATGCCTTTGGAACATCAAGGGCGTTTGAGTCCCTTCCCTTGTTCTCTGGCAGGAGCACTCTTGAAGGGCTTTATATGCAGTCATCGCTAAATGCACCATTTATATTCTATATCCAGTCTGAAGTTGGCGAGCAGCAGTCCTGCCCATTCCCTAACTTTGGCTGCTCGCACATGGACTTTGCAGAGGCAAAGCCAAGGCTGGAGATGTTTAATGTAAAGGAAATGATTATATATACCGATTCTGCAAAAGCAGCCATTGGCGCCAACCCTGATTACCAGCTGCTTAAAACCTTTGACAAGTACCAGGTGTGGCAGCTCAATGAGCCGGAGTACCACTATGTTTATGTGCCGGAATACAAGCCAATACCTGTCCAAACAAAGAACTTCCAGCTCATCTCATTCCTCTGGTTCATCAATGACAGCCTGCTCAGCCATCCGCTTGTGAACGACTTTAATTTGGCAGATGAGGACCGGGCCTATTTCAACCCAACCACCATAAAGGACACGAGCGAGATTAGTTCAGTAGCGCCTGTTGCAATTGACAACAGCTGCCACATAAGCGAAAAGCTGGAGCAGGAGAAGATAACCTTCACCACAGACTGCATTGGCAAGCCGCACATTATCAAGGTAACCTACTTCCCCAACTGGAAGGTTATTGGCGCAAAGGGTGTTTACCAGGCATCGCCGTCATTCATGATGGTGATTCCAACGCAGAACGAGGTCACGCTGTATTACGGAAGGACAAAGTTCAACAACATTGGCACGCTGTTCACGATTGCAGGCATTGCCCTGCTGGTGCTGTTCTCCCTGAAAAACAAGCGCGTCAAGAAATGGCTTTCCCTTGACTGGCTGGACTCAATTTTCAGGTTTTTGGACAAGTTCAAGCTTGCGCTGCTCATCCTTGCCGTGCTCATCATACTTTATGTCACAATCTCAAGCTTCCTGCCTGTGCACGGAATAACCGAAGAGAGCAGGCTTAGGACAGAGATTGCAGTGGCAACATCAAAGTATTCCATATGCGAGCATGCAGGCGCCATGAGGAGCCAGTGCTTTATTGAAGTGGGCAAAAAGACCTACGATTACAACCTGTGCGCAGCAAGGATATATGACCAAAAGACAAAAGATTTGTGCTATAAGGAGATTGCCATTGCCCACAATGACAGCAACCTGTGCAGGAGCTGGATAAAGGATGAAAAAGTCAAAGCGGAATGCGTCGCGGCGATCCAGACGGGTTAAGACTAATTTTTCATGGCTCATAAAGCTGAAAGCCAAGTATTCTAAATACCAGCTTGTCCTTCATCTTATCATCATTCTTCTCCTGACTCTCTTTTTCAGCCAGGGCCTGCTAAAGCCTGGCTATGAGCCCATTATCAGAAATGATTTAACCTGGCATTTCAGTATGGTCAATTACTTCCACAGCAATTTTAACGGCCACTATGATTTCTGGTGGGACTCACAGGGTGCAGGTGCTCCTTTCTTCCTTTACACCTATGTAGTGCCTTGGATAATCCCCTCGGTTATATCACTATTCACGGGGGTTGGAATATTACTGGCTTTCAAAATATCATGTATCCTGGGCTTATTTTTGTTATATGTTGCGGTTTATTATCTTGTTATTAAATTGACAAACAAGAAAGGTTTGGCACTTCTTTCCTCAATCCTTTTTATCATCATCGGGTACAAGGATATTTATTCAACTGCAGGAATTACCAATTTGTTCGGACCGGGTAATTATACGTTCCTCTATGGCGCTGCATTTGCAATATTTTTCTTTGCGCACTTTTTTTCAGAGCCGTATAACAACAAAAATTTCGCGTTATCAGTAATATTTGGGGCATTGTCAATACTCTCTAATCCGCTCCCGTCTTCCTTTGCATTCATGTTTGCTGTAGTGTCGATAATTTTCTTGAAGAAAAGAATATTGAGATTTGCCAGCCTTGTTTTCGTCTTTTTAATATCAAGTTTTTGGGTATTCCCGTTTATGGCTGCAAAAGTCCATTCATGGAATTCCCTTGGAAAAGGCACTGCCATCCTCATAGATCTCGTTAAAGGGCAATTATTCAATAACTATTTTTTCACTGCTTTTTGCTTAATCGGTTTGGTGGCGTTTTATTTTATGTATAAAAAAAACAGGTTTTTGGTATTATCAATACCAGTTTATATCATCATTGCAGCAGGATGGATTGCGAGATTGCCCATAAATAAATTGCCCCTGCCAACCAACTTCCAGTGGTACCGGGCGTCTGTGTTCCTTTATCTGTTTGCTGCGTTCTTTATTGCATTTTTCATTTACTATTCAATCTTATTAATAGCAAAGAAAACAAGAGGTTATGCAAAGTATATAGTAATTATTGTAATAGCGTGTCTTTGCCTTTTTTTAATAATCAGCGAATATAACGGCTTATATAATCAAACTGTTAAAAAGGAATATTTGAACTCCCAGCAGATCCAGCACTACCTTCAATTTGCCGCAGATAATGTTAGGGTGTCACGAATAGCTGTTGACAACCAGGACATTTATTATCATCAATATGGCAATTCTGCCAACAACCTTTACAATCTTGTGCCTGTTGTTACCAATTCATCAGTATACTCATATTATCCTGCTGCGCAAGTCCCATTTTGGACAGACACAGACTATATGGTTAGTCGGTCAAGGCTCAATAACAGCTATATGCTTTCGGTGAGAGGCATAGGCGCGGTATTGACTGTTGATAGTATCCTTGCCAAAAGCCTGGTTAAAAATGAGAATTATTATTTAATAAACCAATCAGGAGAAATATCCCTTTTTGGGTTGAAAAATGCGTCAGGAACATTTTATTCAACTGGATTATACAACGTTACAAAGATAAATGCAAATAAATACTGCTTTTCTGTTCCAAATAACAACACTGAAATCCATGCAAGGATTGATTATTTCCCAAACTGGAGACTCAGCGACGGTGGCTTTATATCAAAGGATGACAAAGGATTTATGATGTTTACCGTCAATAATGGAGTTTGCCTGGAATATAAGCCAAAAATCTCTATTTATTGGATAATCTCCTTTATGTCAACAGTAATCTTTATATTAACGATTATTTATTATAATAAATTACCATTAAAACTCAAATGTGGCCATGAAACGAAAAAAGCACGCAAGGAAAATTAAGCCAAAAAAGCAAATCATCCCATTTATAATACTTGGAGTGATGATTCTCGCCTACGTTGCGTTCTTCAGCATTATATCCATTGACAGGCATGACCACTTCCAGAGCCTTGCATTTGACCTTGGAATCTATGACCAGGCAATCTGGAAATTCAGCAGGTTTGCCGGCGGGTTTAACACTGTGCGCGGAATTGAGATATTCGGCGATCATTTCACGCCAATAAATCTTCTTATTGCTCCGCTTTATTGGTTCACAGACGATGTCAGGGCGCTCTTAGTGCTGCAGACCCTGGCATTTGCCCTGTCAGCAGTCCCGCTATTCTTCATTGCCTATCATTATCTTAAGAGCAGGTGGGCGTCCCTTGCTGTCTGCTTTTCGCTGCTCATGTTTCCTGCAATGCACTATGTCAATCTTGAGGATTTCCACCCGGAGAGCTTCATCCTGCTGTTTGTGCTCTGCGCGTTTTATTTCCTTATCAAGAAGAAATACCCGCTTTACATGCTGTTCGTTGTGCTGGCGCTCATGTGCAAGGAGGAGGTTGCGCTCACAATGTTCCTGGTTGGGATATATGTGTTTTTCAGGCACAGCAAAAAATACGGCCTCATAACATCTGGCCTGGCAGTTGCTTGGTTCCTTATTGCAGTGCTGGTTGTTGCTCCGCACTTCAACGGCTACAAATACCTTTACTCAGGCTACCTTCTCGGCCAGTTCGGTGAAAAACCCCTGGAAATAGCAGGCAACCTTGTGAATCCGGCAAAGGTGTTACCCGTAGTATTCAACAGTGCGAATGGCAAGTTCATGCTTGATTTGTTTGGTCCTGTGGCGTTCCTTTCCCTGCTCGGCCCGCTGCTGCTTTTGCCCTGCGCTGCGCTGTGGATGAACATTATTACCTCATGGCCATATTCCCATAACATCTATTACCATTATGTTGTTGCCATCATACCATTTGTTTTCCTCTCGCTGGCCAGCGGCCTTGGATGGTTGAGGAAAAAGAGCAGGAAAGCCTGCAATATCCTGTTGGTGGTGCTGGTTATTGCAGCCGTTATAGGCAGCTACTATTTTGCGCCCTATGACTCCAGCATAAAAAATTACCAGCACATTGCATCCAAACTCGGCAACTTCAATATAATGACCAGCCATGAGCAGGAGATTTACAGCATGCTTGATATGATACCAAAAAATGCCTCTGTCAGCGCCCGCTATGACCTGTTGCCGCACTTAACTCACAGGAATGAAATATACAACTTCCCAAATCCCTTTAAAGCGCATTATTGGGGGACATGGACAACAGAGCCGCCGTTGGTTTATGTTGATTACATTTTCATTACAGGCAATGAGTTGAGGGATTACAATGAAACTCTTTCAACAATACTTCCCAGATATAACCTCCTATCGTCAGACCAGGATGTCTTCCTCTACCAGAGAAAGCAATAATTTAATATACAAATAAAAATATCCCACCCAATATGAAACCCTTCACAATCATAATCCCTGTCTACAACGAGGAGCAGATAATTGTCCAGAATACCGAGAAGCTAATCAGGTTTCTGGACCGGCTCAAGACAAAGTATGAGATAATAATTGGCAGCAACGGCTCAACTGACAGGACAGTCAGCCTGGGAGAAAAGCTGGGGCGCAGGTTCAGGCAGGTCAGATTCTTCCACATTCCCCAGCGCGGTGTGGGCCATGTTTTCAAAAGGGCTGTGCAGGAGGCAAGGCATGACCATATCATCTCTGTTGACATGGACCTGAGCACTGACCTTGACTTCATACCCCAGGCAAACAGGCTGCTGGAAAAAAACACAATTGTTGTCGGCTCCAAGAAGATGGGTCAGCAGAAAAGAAGCTGGCTGAGGCTGCTGCCAAGCAGCGCGTTCATATTCCTGTGCAAAACCCTTGTGAAGCTGCCATACAAGGACTATTCAATGGCGTCCAAGGCATACAGCAGGAGATTCATCAAAGACTACCTTGGCAGGGTTGACGAGGGCACAAGCTATGTCATTGACCTTATATTCTTCGCAAAGAAGTACCAGCGCAGCATTGCGGAAATCCCTGTAAAGTGCGTTGACAACAGGCCAAGCAAGTTCAACATTGTCAATGAAATATTCTACAGGTTCGGCAACCTGGTTAAGCTGTGGATTTATGAGTAGTTATTTCTAAGGCTTTAAACGCTAATTTCGTTACCACCGGAAAGTTTATATATTCTGTCAGCCTCTCACAATATTATGAAACAGCAGTCTACCTTTATGAACCGGTATGCATCCGCCGATAACCGGTCTTCCCTGATGGCAGCAAGGACGAGAAAGAGGTTTTATGAACTGAACCCGCAGCTGAACATTGGCTGCCTGGTGCAGACGCCTCAGGGCAACATAGCGGAGTTTCACGGAGTATCCTGCAAGAAAGAGGGCATTGTCACAATTCTCCTGTATCGGTCTGATAAGGAAACAGATACAGCACAGGAAATTTACAACCTCAGGCCCGATGGCCTTCACTTAGACTATGCTTTGATTCCCAGGCCATATGCGCCGGACAGAAGGGAAACAAGCAGATATCGGTAATTCTATTTTTTCATATTCAGCTTCTTCATCATCTGCTCTGAAAGGTGCAGGTTCTCCTGAGACTGCTTCAGGGAGACCTTCAGCAGGATGAGGTTTTCCTTCTTCAGCTTCTCGATTTCCTTTTCTTTCCTTGCAAGCTGCTCCTGCAGAACATCTACTTTGCGCTTCAGGTCTTCAATATCTTCATCCATGGGAACAGAAATACATTAAGGATATTTATATCTTGCCCTGGCATGACTTCAATACAGCAAATCAGCAATTTTATATATGAGTTAATCCCAGAAAGTCCGAGAGGTGGTTAGTATGAAAGCAAACATCATGATTATAGGGATGTTAATCAGCGTTCTATTCATATTCGGGTGCTCTAAATCAGACAACATTGGGCCAGGCGGCACAGCAATGACAATCCAGCAGGCAATGCAGATTGCCCAGAACAGCGTTTGCGTTAGCGAGGGCGGCCCGCTGACAAATAAGTTCTCATACAACAACAATTCCAGGACCTGGTGGATAGACCTGGACATACAAAAGGAGGGCTGTTTTCCTGCCTGCGTTGTGAGCGAGGATAACAGGACAGCAGAAATTAACTGGCGGTGCACCGGGGCAATTCCACCATAGTTATTTTTTGTTTATTATTAATTCAAGGTGTCCAATAGTCAGTATGATTTTAGTATCTCTCTTTTTGTTCCAGAACTTCTCGCACCAATGCCAGTGCAGCACATGGCGCCGCAGGCATTTGCAAACATGCCCATCTCCTTCAGAGGCATTTTCTTCAGTATAGCATAGGAAAGCCCTGCCATGAAAGCGTCTCCTGCGCCGGTGCTGTCAACACACTTGACCAAAACTGCAGGCAAAGTTATAGTCTGTTCTTTATCTGCAATAATGCAGCCCTTGTCACCGAGCGTTATTGCCACAATGTTTGCGTATTTTAGCAGGGAAGGCAGCACAGATGCAGCATCTTCAGAGCCGGACAATGATTTTGCGCTGCTCTCTGATAATTTAATAACATCAGCCAGGTCAAGAAGCTTGTTCATTTCTTTCTGTGTTCCTATGCCTGTCTTTATCAGATGATTTATGTCAGCATCAACATCAAGGAAGATATTGGCACCATGGTGTTTTGCAATTTCAGCGCCTGCAATTGCCACAGCTAATGGTATGTTTGCTATTTCAGTGTGGAAATGCCTGCAATTGCTTATAGCAGGCCTGAACTCAGTATTTACCACTTCAGGAGCCAATTCCATGTTTCCATTAAGGAAAACATAAATTTGCCGCTCTCCTTTGCTATCAACAGCTATCCAGGCGCTCTGTGTTGCTTGTGTGAACAATGGATAGGCATCTACTTTTTCTGTTTTAAACAATTCCAACAGTTTATTTCCAATAATGTCCTTTCCAAGCGCACCGCACCATGCTGTTTTCAGCCCCAGCCGTGCCGCCTGCAAAATCATATTTGCAGTAACACCTCCTGGGAATTCCTGCAGTGACTTGGCAGTAACCTTGTCGTCCTCTGATGCAAAATGTTCTACCTGCGCAACATAATCCCAGCAGCATGAGCCCAGGCCGACAATGTCATACATCTACACCAAGCCTCCGCAGCTCATTCTTCAACTGGCCTAGGTTCTTGAACTGTATGACATTGATGCCAACCTTTGCAGCGCCTCTTACGTTCCTGGGATTATCATCTATGAAAACAGCTTCCCGCGGTTTGCACCCAATCTTCTTCAGTACCACCGTGAATATTGCCCTGCTTGGCTTCCTGTGCCCAATCTGGCAGGATGCCCAGCCACCTTTTGCTGCCTTAAGGATATTCAGCTTTTTCATTACATTGTTCCAGTAGGGATTTCCCTCATTGGTAAGATAGTAAACAGAATACTTTTTTTTCAGCTTTGAGAAGAACTCAATGTTCTTTGTAAATAGTTTGTTATAGGTCATCTTCTTCCTGAAGAAATCCTTCTGCAGCTGCCTTTTGATTGCCTTGGACAGCTTTTGAACATATTCCTCTTCGCTTATTTTGCCCAGCTCAAACTGGACAAAATACCTGAAATAATATTTCTCAAAGGTTTTTTTGTCAATTTTGTACTTAGAAACACAATATCTTATCATGGGGCCGTCAGAGCCGGTCATCAATATCCCCGCAACATCAACTATGATTGCCTTAATCTTCATCTCGCTGCCTCCAGCAGCTTAACCATTCCGTGGTTTGCGTTGACTTCAACAATGTCGCCGTTGTTCAGGATTTTTGTCGCAACCTTTGTGCCGATAATGCAGGGAATGCCCAGCTCGCGGGAAATGACTGCAGCGTGGCTTGTTATGCCTCCCTCATCTGTTACAATTGCAGCAGCCCTGCTCATTGCAGGCGCGAACTCAGGCCGTGTCATGCCTGTCACCAGCACATCGCCCTTTTTGAACACCTTAATGTCGCCAAGGGTTTTGCAAATGTGCACCCTGCCAACAGCTTTGCCCACAGAGGCACATATGCCGGAGATTTCCTTGATTTCTTCGCCGTCTTCTTGGTGCTTGACAGCTTTTCTGAATTCAATATAGTCTTTGCCGGTGAGAACCTCAAACACGCCCTTCTCAAATATGTAGAAACTTCCTTTAATTCTGTCTTCAAAGAACTTCTTTTTTACAGTCTTCAGCTTTTCAAGCGTAATCTCATCAGGCTCCCAGTATCTCATGTGCCCAAGGCTTATGCCAAACCTGCTGCCAAGCTCCTTCATAAAGTCATCCAGTGCACAGCAGCCCTGCAGTGTAAACTTCTTGCGGTCATCCTGCCACCAGGACATGAAGTCAGTGGCTGTTATGACCTCAGCAAGCTCATCTGACAGCTTCAGCGCAGCAATAAGCTTTTTCTTTTCAGCAAGGTTATTCTCAAAAACACTGGCAGGCACTATTTCAGGCTTCTTTTTTTCGTTTGCTGCTCTTTTTAGCTCTTCAATGAAGTCAACCGCCGAAAGCCTGCTTGCAATGTTGTAGTTTGCCTTAACCCAGAAGAAATCTTTCTCAAGCCCTGCAAGAAGCATCCTGATTTTCTTGTTGCACTGCTTCAAAAACCTCCCTGCAGGCAGCGTCTTCAGCTTTTTGTAAAGAGCAGAATCCTTCTTAACCTCATTCAGCGCATTTGCAAGAGCATTGTTATAGTCTGTTATGAACGGCATCCTGATTGGGTTTGTGAGCAGCGCAAAATAATCGTTGAACTTTTTAGCTAGCCCTTTCTTCTCCAAATCCCGTATCAGTAGCGCCTTCAGCTTCTTGTCCCGCGTCAGGGTGTAGCCTTCAAGCAGGTGCCACACGCTAAGCAGCCAATAGTATTTCCACGCCATCTCCTTGTATTTTGCGAGCAGCTCTGCATCCGAGAATTTCTTAAGCAGAGGAATGTTTTTTGCAATGAACGCAAGCATGTCATCCCTGTTCTTTGCGCTCATGGCATTTAGCTTGTCCATGTATTTTGGGTCCTTGTGGAGGTTCTCTTCAAACCTGTGCGCAACATAATGCAGGCTGCCCCTGTCATAATACATCTCGCACAGCCCTTTTTTGAAGTCCTTGATAAAAGTCTCATAGCCATAGCCAAGCACCTTTGGCATGAGGTAGATTCCTGACATTGCCCCCAGATTTATCAGCACAGGGGTTGCATTGAATGTCTGCACATACCATTTTTTGTTGATAAGGTGCCTGTATTTCTCGACTTTTGTGTTCATTTCAGCTTCCTCACAATGCCCTTGTTGGCGTCAACTTCAACATAATCGTTGTCTTTCAGGACAGAGGTTGCTGACTGCGTGCCAATTATGCATGGCACACCCAGCTCCCTGCTCACAATTGCCGCGTGGCAGGTCAAGCCGCCCTCGTCTGTAATAATTGCTGCCGCCTTGTGCAGGATTGGGGTGTGTTCAGGTCTTGTCATCTGCGTAACAATAATGTCACCCCTTTTTACCTTAACAAAGTCCGCCTTAGATAAAATAAGCTTGACATAGCCTTTTACGTACCCGAGATTTGCCGCTGTTCCCTTAATCTCATCCGACCGCATAATCCTGCTTTCAAGCACCCTGTGTATTTCATCTGCCTCTCTGCCTGTATACCAGGCAAGTTTTCCGTTCTCCATTGCGTAGTATATGCAGCTTTGCTGCCTTTTTTTAAGCTCGGGCTCAAGTTTCTTAAGGTGGGCAAAGCTCCTGAACTCAGGCGGATACAAAAAGAACAGGTATTTTTTGCTAATGCCGCTCCTTCTGGCTATTTCATTGAGCAGGCAATTTGCACAATGGTTTGTCCTCATTACCTGTGCTTTCCTGTCATCGCGCCAGTCTGCCATATCTGAAAAAAACTGAAGGAATGTCCAGACTGCTTTTGGCAGCTGTCCGCGCAGCTTAAGCTTCCTTTTCCTGTTTGCACCAGCCTGTGACGCCAGTGCTGAGATTTTTCCCAAAACCCATTTTTTTCCCTTTGCAGCATCCTTCTTTATTAAGCCCAAAAAGTGCTTCTCGCCCAAATAATAGGTTTCTGCCCAGGAGTTGTGCAGCCAGAAATAGTTTTTTGCGTGCTTTGCCAGGCTTGCACGAATATCCTTGCCGTTAATATAAGCCAGGGTCAGGCGCAGCCTGTCTAATTTTTCTTGGGGCATAAAATGCAGCTTGTTCGGAGCAAGCAGGGCCGCAAGCTTGTCCGGCCCAAGGGAAACATTGTGCCTTTTAAGGAACTCTACAATAAGGGTATCACCCCAGGGGTCAAATGTCTCTATTAAAATGCCAACCTTCCATATCTTATCCCGCAGGAGGGTAAACTCCTGGTTAAGCTGAACAAATTTTCTGTCTGTAAGCTTGCGCAAATTCTTCTCTGTAATAACACCATTGAACCTGTCCTGCTCACTTTTGATAATATTCCATCGCTTAATGTATGCCTTTCTAAGGTGCCCCGGGTCGCGAAGCTGCTTTTTTATGACTTCATCAGCAATTAACCTTTCCCGGTCCTTCTCAAAATAGCCATAGTTGTTAAAGCCTTTGAAATAATTAAAGCCTCCGAACTTTCCTAAGGCATTTTTATATGGCAGCGAGGTGAAGAATATGCATATGGAACCGCCCTGGCGGTACCAATTTGTGTTGTTTATTTTCCTTGCCAGCGCAGCTTTCATTTTATTTTCCTCACAATGCCCTTGTTGGCGTCAACTTCAACAAAGTCTCTGTCCTTGAGCACTGCAGTTCCATTTTTGGTCCCAACAATGCATGGTTTTCCAATCTCTCTTGCAAAAATTGCTGCGTGGCATGTTAATGCTCCTTCGTCTGTTACAATCGCTGCTGCAATTGCCATCTTGGGGCTGTATTCCGGGTGTGTTGTCATCGCCACAAGGATATTGCCTTTCTTGACTTTTGAAATATCCCTGTCGAGCTTTACTATACAGACACGGCCTCTTACTTTCCCTGCGCTTGCGCATAGTCCTTTTACTTCTTTTGAATGTTTAACCTCGTTACCCACAATTTCTTTGTAGTATTTGCCAAATTTTGCGCCAGATAAAACGCAGAATCTATTGTTCTTCATTATGCAAACAACATCTCCTTTTCTTCGCTTTATCTCTTTCTTTGGAAGTGTAACGCCAGAAATTATTTCAGGTGTTGTGTAATACATCAGGTCGCTGTAGCTAATTTTTCGCATTTTGGCAATCTTCTCATAAATAAAATGCGCCTGATATACACCTTTGCGCCGAACTTCATCCCGGTAATCGCTGAGATACATTAGCTCTTTTACAATAAATACCAAATCCTTTTCTTTCTTGTTAAGCTTAAGTTCATTTGATAATGTAGCCAGGCTCATTTTTTGCTTTGAAAATGGCTTATGCTCTCTTGCCCACTGTATTATATCTTCCTTTGTAACCTCTTTTGCATGCAAGTCAACCCATGGCAGCCAGACATATTTTTTATGCAGCTGCGAAATACTTGCTCCAGCCAAAATATCATCGCTGAACCTTAATGCAGATGCTTTCTTAGAAGGTGTTGACATAAAAGTTTCATAGCGCACCCCGTTATTCTTGGCCTTATTTAGTATTCTCTGGCTTATTTCACCGGGAAACCTGTTGTTTAATGTCCAAATTGTAAAAATATAGACAGAAAAGTCAATCCAGGCATCATTGTATTTGTTAAGCGCTTTGATTGGCTCCTGGGAACCAAGCTTTGATGCCAATAAATATGCTTTTGATACTTTCTTAAACTCTGAGCCAAGCTTTTTTATTGTAGATTTGTCTTTTCCGAACTTGCGCCAAAAGAATTTTTCAAACTTTAACCTGTCTGTGTTGGTTGAGTATAAGGTTGAAAATCCGTTCTTTTTTATGAATAAAAAATCCTTAAAAACAGGAAATCCTTTTCTCTTTAAGCCAGTCCCATAGATGCTAAGAATATTTTCAAGGTAATGATAGGTATAGTCTCTTGTCCAAAACTTTGTCCATTTCAAGAAATTCGCCTCACAATGCCTTTGTCAGCGTCAACTTCAACAATGTCTCCGTCCTTTAGGACTTTTGTTGCAATCTTTGTGCCTACAATGCAAGGGATGCCCAGCTCCCTGCTGACAATCGCAGCATGGCATGTCATGCCGCCCTCGTCGGTGATTATGGCGCCTGCAAGCCTCATTGCCCGCACATAGTCAGGCGATGTCATTGGAGCTACAAGCACGTCGCCTTTCTTCATTTTTGCCATGTCTTTTTTCGGTGTAAAGAGCACCTTCACAGCACCCTTTGCCCTGCCCTTGCTGACAACAATGCCTTTTATCTCCCTAATGCCTTTGTTAACCCGCACTTCTAGGTATGGCTTGATGAATTCGTCTGCCTGCCTGCCAAACATGTAGGACAGCCTGCCGCGCTCATGATAATAGGAGATGTAGCATTGCTTCCTGTCAGCAACATTCGTAACTTTAACCCCTGAGCTGGCAAGCTCCAGCAGGTCTCGCCTTGCGTAATATTCAATGTCTTCCAGGGAGATTTTGTTTCTCTTTGCAAGCTCTTTTGCAAACAGCAAGATAATGTGGTTGCTGATGAAGATGTATTTCTTCCTCAGGTCCTGCCACCATATTGTGTAGCACAGGTTGCTGGCAATATTCCGGATATCTGCAGGAATTTTGTATTTCCTGATGACCGCTGCCTTCTTTTCCTTTACCTTCTTGGGATATTCTTCAATTTCCTTCAGCTTTGCCTGAGCCTCCTGCTCACTTATCTTGCCAAGTTCTTCCCTGAAATAATCCTCTTCCAGCACTTCGCAATGTCCGTAGCTGTTGTGCAGCCAGAAATATTTTTGCTGGTGCGCTTTGATTGCATCCTGCTGCTTTTTCCTGTCTTTGATTAGCTTTATCTTAAGGAAATCTATCTCTTCTATCTTGAAGAATGACAAATCCTCAGGAGCAGCCAGCGCCTCCATTATTTCAGCAACATTGCCGGGATACAGCCTGTTTACTTCTTCCTTGAGCATCTGCTCTGCGCCCCAATTGGACAATTCAGGGATAAAGCCATAGCACCAGAAGTTCTTGTGCAAAGAATCCCACTCCTTTAACAGCAAAGCCAGCTCCTGGCTGTTCAGCTTTGATAAATCACGGACTTTTTCCACAAAATTCTCAGTCTGCTCTGTTGTTTTTTTCCAGAAGGAAAACACCCTTTTGTCCTCTTTCTTGTCAAGCACATACTTGTTGAACAGGTGCGCTCCGACTTGCCTCAGTCCCTCGTAACTGACAATGCAGGTATTCTTCCTGTCTTTCATGTAGGCAATGCAGTCAGGCCAGCTTCCGTCAAAATAATCAGGAAAGTCCGCAAAGGCGTCCATGAACCATTCTATGTAAACCGGCAGGCCGTCAATCGGCCCCCATTTCAGCAACTCTGAGTTTGGGTCTATCATTTCAGCTTCCTCACAACGCCGCTCCTGCAGTCAATCTCAACAAAGTCTCCTGATTTCAGTGCCCGTGTTGCAATCTTTGTGCCAATTATACATGGTATGCCCAGCTCCCTGCTGATTATTGCCGCATGGCATGTCAGGCCGCCCTCGTCTGTAATAATGGCGCTGGCTTTTCTCATCAGCGGAACAAACTCCGGCCTTGTCATGCTTGTTACAAGAATGTTGCCCTTTTCAAAGATGTGCTGTGAGGCATCAAGGATTACTTGGACTTTGCCTGTAATTTTTCTGACAGGCGCGTTTGCCACATTGCCTTTTATCTCCCCCTCTGCCTTGTGTGATGTCAAATCAAGGATTTTCTGCGCTTTTGCGCCTCTAAATCTGTCATCAACAACCCTGCCATTCTTGTAGGTGTAGACATAGGCTGTCAGTTTCCTGCGCTGGCAAACCTTTTTTGCATTCGGCACCTTGCCTGTCCTGAACATATGCCCAATCTCATCCAGAGTAAGCCTTAGTACCTGCGCTTCAGAGAGCCCGAACCTTTTCCCTATCTCTTTGCAATACATTGCAATGTAATGGTTTGTGTTAATCATGCTGCGTTTTCTGAAATCAATGCACTCGCCAAGCTGCTCTACAACATTAAGGTGCAGCATAAAGCTTTTCGACATCCTATGCCTGCGTTTTATTGCAGCAGCCTCCTTTTGCAGCCTGCTAATTTTGGTCTGAAGGCTCTTAAGTTCTTTCTGCAGATTTTTTTTCGGCTTGTGCACTTCCTCCCCTGCCGCTTTAATAAAATGCCTTGCGTTAAGGAACCTTATATCCTTGAAATTGCTCAGCACAAAATAATATTTCCTTGAAAGCTGCTCCGCTCCCCTTTGCAGGGCTTTGCTGGTTTTGCCTTTTTTCAGCAGTTCATAACTGCCAACGCACAGCTTAAGAAAGTCAATCCTTTCCTCCTCCATAAAGCTCAGCACCTTTGGCGCTGTTAAAACCATAATCATCTCCTTTAGCCTGGTTTCAGGAACGCCAGGTAGTTCTTTCCGTGCCATGGCTTCCAGGTAGTGCGTTGTAAACTGGTCGCTGCCCTCAATAGCTGCTGACATATTTGTAAATTCGCGGTACTGCTCCAAGAATTTCAAATAGGAATCCCAAAGCTGCCTGTTGCTCAGTGAATGCCGTGCACCCACAAACTTGCTTATTGTCCTGAAGTATGCTTTTTTGCGCTGCTGCCATTGCCGCATAAGGTTCCTTATGTATTTTGGATTAGCTTTTGTGTGCCTGTAAAAGTGCAGATAAACCTTATACCTGTCGTCGTCAGGCGTTTTCTCGTAGAAGTAATCGCCCCTGAAGACCAGAACTGCAATGCTCATGTAGGGCTCTTTAATCAAATTCCGCAGAGTCACAAATGCACGCAAAGGATACACTATTGTTTGCTCAAGCCCGGGCGCATCCTCACTCCACCAGCTGTGCCTCTTGATTTTCCTTAGAACGTCTTTGTATCCCATTCCTGCTACTTCCTCCCGGAATTTGCCTCCATTGCCAGGCCAGCCAGGATGTTAGCAATGCTCTCTGCAGGCATGCTTCTTCCAAACAGGCTTACTGGCTTTTCCATCCCTTTTAGTGCAATATACAAGACGCTCATCTGAGAAAACTGAACCAGGGCGTGCATAAGGATGTTTCCTGTTGTCAGGCTTGGCATAATCAGGGCGTTTGCCTCGCCTTTAAGCGGCGAGTGGGGGCACTTCCTGCCGGACGCAAACTGAGAAACCGCAGCATCAACCTGCATCTCGCCGTCAATCAGGAGCGTTTTGTCCTTCTGTTGCGCAATCTTAACCGCTTCGCGTATCCAGGTTACCTGCGGGCCGTCGCCTCCGCTTCCCTTTGTTGAAAACGAAAGCAGGGCAACTTTGGGCACCATTCCAACATCGCGCACTGCCTCTGCGGCATTCAGCGCTATTTCAGCAAGCTGTTCAGAATTAGGTTCAATATTAAGGCTTGCGTCGCTAAGGAAAATTACCCTGTCATTCTTTGGGTCGTGCATTACCATTATCTCAGAAACAAGCGCGTCCTTTTTCCTGAGAATCTGCAAGGCAGGCCTCATGAGTTCAGCCGTTGGGCAGATAGCTGAACCGCCAACTGCATCAGCATAGCCAGCATAGGCGAACATGCAGCCAAAATAATTCTCGTTCTCAATAAGCTTTGCTGCCTCTTCAATGGTCATTCCCTTGGCTTTCCTGAGCTCATACAGCTTCTCAGCAAGCTCCTTTTTCAGCTTTGACTTTTTGAAGTCAACAATCTCAGCGCCTGAGATGTCAACTTTCAGCTCATTCGCCTTATTCTTTATAACACTTGGCTCTCCCATAAGAATGATTTGCGCCAGTTTTTCTTTAAGCACAACAGCAGTAGCCCTAAGGACCCTCTCATCCCATCCTTCGCAGATGACAATTTTTACTGGTTTTTTCCTGGCTATTTTCCTAACTTTTTCTAACAGTTCTGCAGCTTTCAAAGTATCCACCTCTTAAAACGATATTAGCACAAGTTTGTCGTCATGCTTTATAAATCTTTTCAGTCTCCTTTTGCACAGCACAAAGGGTATGTTTTTCAGGCCAAGAAGCAGGTAATCGTCATAGTCCTCAACAAAAAGCCCAATTTTTTCACCTTAAGGAACGTGGTTGTGGCCTGACTTAATCAGGTCTACAAACTGCCTGTTAGTCTTCTTGTTGCCTCCGCTTGTGCCAAAGTGCGTTGACTCAGGGCCGCTGATAAGATAGTGCATCTGCGCTTTGTCATAGACTGCGTCTGATGGCGTGACAAGGCCGTCATTATAGCCTGCAACAATGTAGACCGGCACATTTGGCATTGCCTTATAGGTATCAACCGCCTCTTTCTGGCCCAGGAATGTGGTTATATCATCCCCGCTTACCATTGGCAGCAGTATCTTCTGTCCGATTGTCCTTGCCTTCAAGCCGTATGGCGCAGGCGCCCTTGCCTGTATTGACCCAATGCCGTATTTCTTTATGCGTGAGTCAGCTGCCATGTGTATGCCTGTGTCAGCGCCGCTGCTGTGGCCGCTGAAATAGTCGTCCCTCTCCTTTGCATCGCGTATGTTGGCAGCCTTGTGGAAGTTCTCAATCTGCTCATAGGCCTTGTCAACGCTTACCTTCCTGCCCTTGATGTGGTTGCCGTTCAGGTGGTAGGGCCTGTAGCCCTGCTTTTTCAGCTCTTTTGCCAGCCTCCACTGGGAGCCCTGGTTCTGGAACACGCCGTGCATAAGGTATACAATCTTGTCTGACTGGTCCTTGCTGTTCCTGAAATAATCCTTTGTCTTGTAGTTCTGGTACTTGGCAATGCCCAGGCCAACTGTGTTGTCAATTGCATTTGTGGCAACATTCTTTATGTTGGAAATTGTCGCCTTGAACCTCTCGCCTGTTGTGGGCTTTGGCGCAGCTGCCTTGTAGGGCGCAACCTTTCCTACCACAGCCTTGAAATACTGCGCCATCCTCTCGTGCTCTTCCTTTGTTGGATTCCTTAAGCCGTAGCTAACGCTGTTGTTGTTGAAGACATTCCTTATTGCATGGCCGACATGGTTGAATGTAAGATGCGGCTTTGGCGCCTCTGGCTGCGCTGCTGGCCTTGGCGTTTCGTGGTGAGGTGCTGGTGCCGGCGGCGCAGTCTGCTTTGCTTCCCCATGCCCCTGCGCTTCCTGCTTTGGAGCAGGTGAAGGCTGGCTGTCCCTTCCTGCCTGGCCTGTTGCCGGCAGGTTCGGCTGTTTGCCGCCTTTCGCTTTCCCAAAATTAATCAGAAGAAGAAAAGACTTTATCATTTCACATCTCCAACCTTCTTTGCCGGCATTCCCTGCCAGATTTCATTTGCAGGAATCTCACGCTGTGCCATGCTGCCTGACTTTATAACAGAATTTTCCCCGATTGTTGTTCCGCAGCTGATAAAGCAGTTATCCTCTACCACTACACCCTTTTTGATGTGCACTTTGCCGAATATGCTCTGGCTGACTGTGTAAGAGTGCGTGTCTATAAAGCAGCGCCTGCCTATTTTGACATTGTCTTCCAGCACAGCCAGGTTTCCGTAAAGATGGTCAATCACGCTTCCCCTGCCAATGCTGACATTCCTGCCTATTTTTACCCCACCTAACCTGAGAAGGCTGTTTTTCAGCCAGCAAGGAGGCATTAGAACCGAAATCTCAACAAACGCTCCCCTCCACCAGATATTTAGGACATTCTGCGCCCTCCACCAGTCATCCCCGGCATTCAGGCGGTTTCCGTCATAGTGCATCTTGAAATACATCTGTTTTGGGTCTTTTCTGAAGGCGTTAACCTTCTGCCTGAAATCCTTGTAATAATCCTTTCTGTGGTTTGATGGCTTATAGTATTTGTCAATCTCCTCCTGCGAGAATTTTTGTATGAATTTTGCAGGCTTTCCTCCCCACAACTCTCCTTCAGGTACCATGCCATTTAGTTCAGAAAAAAACATGAGGATTGCATTCCTGCTGATAACAGAGCCCGGCCTTAGGGTTGATACGCCGCCACCCAGGGTGCGCTCCCTAAGCACAACCTTGCCCAGCGCCAGCCTGTTTGCCTTTATATCGTGTGTAATCAGGTTTGATAATCCTCCAACAATGCAGCCCTTTTCAAGGTAAATCAGCTCAGGAAAATAAGGGTCAAAGGTGATTTCATTTGGGATGCAGGCGTCATAGCCGACATTCATGCCTGTTGTCCGCAACAGCCAGTTCTTGAAGTGGCACGGGATAATCTTCTTCTGCACAGCCAGCACAAGCTTGTTGTAAAGCACACGAAACGCGCTTTTCCTGTAGTCATTCTTTGACTTGAGTGTTATATCTGTCTTCAGCTTGTCAGAATCCTGCAGTTTCCTGACAGCCTCTTTGACGTATTGCTCCATTTTAGCCCTCTCCTAAGCAAATAATTAGGGGCATTCTTTAAATATTTTGCCCTTAGAGAAGACTGCCTCTAGAAAACGCGTCAAAGCCTGCACAGCAATTAATCGTATTCTCTCCAAAGGTGCTTGCACTTCTCGCACTTGAGGAACTTGGTCTCTGCCTCATCCCCTGCGCGCGTCTGCTGCAGCCAGTAATAGGCCTTCTTGTGGCTGCACTTGGGGCACTCTGCCTCCATCATTGGCAGGGTCTCTGTCTCATCCCTGTCAATCACGTCTATCTTTTCCTTCCTTGCCACGCTGTCTGACAGCTTTACCGGCTCTGCCTTCTTCTCCACATAGCCGCAGCTGCAGGCAAGTGCCTTTTTTTCCCCGCTTTTCTTTGGCCGCATCAGCATGCCGCACTTTGGGCAAAACAAACCCATAGTTTTCTCACCTTCCCAATCCAACAGTATTCAAAAGCCCGACAAACCCAATCTTGACCCAGCCGAGCAATGGTATCCTGAAAACCGCTTTTCCAAGGATTTTATCAGATGTTATGTCAGTCTCGTATATCCCTGGCTCTGACTTGCTGTTATGGTCTCCCTTTGTCTGGAAATGGTATGCCCCTGTCTTGTCCTGCCAGATTTTCACAACCCTGTGTATGATGGGGTCGCTCTGGATAGGGCTCTGGAAAACGATTACATCCCCAATTTTTAAGTCTTGCGGTTTCTCTCCCTTTAGCACCATAAGGTCGCCCTTGTTGAAGCCGTTCCTGAGGGGAAAGCCCTCAAATGTTGTCAGGGTTATATTGTTGCCAGTATACCATTTTTGCTGCACCTGCCACCAGTCGTCAAAGCTTCCGTCATGCTCCATGGAGCCTGACACAACTGCCACAATGGGAATCCTTGTGCCGAACACAGCGCCCAGGCCAGGGTAGACCAGGAATCGTATGATTATGTAGGCCAGTATGATGTTGACTATCCAGCTCCAGACTGAGTTGTCATGCCAGATAAATTGCCACACCTTGCCAGGCAATGATTTGCCTTCATAGGGGTTTGCCTTGGCATACTCCTGTTCAGCCAGCCTGTGCCTTCTTCCGCTGGACATCTTCCTGATTTTGCCCATAGAATACCACTTTTTAAACGATTAAATATAAAGGTTTGTATTTTTCAGAGGTGCGGAATTACCCAAAAAAGCGTAGCATCTGCCTGCGCGCCTGATGATCCTGGAACGCCGGAAGCTTTCGCCGCCAGGCATCCTCATTGGGCGACAACTATTTAAACATTATCCTATAACAGCCAGCTATGAACTGCGAATCCTGCAACAAAAAGACAGACAGCCTTTGCGAAGGCCTCTGCGCAAAGTGCTATGTGGCAAAGAACCCGATAGTTGAAGGAGTCAAGTCCATACGGGCATCAATCTGCAGGAACTGCGGCAAATACTCCACAAAAAAGGGTTTTGTCAGGGCAAAAGACACAGAGGAAATGATTCGTAACATAATAAGAAAAACAATAAAGTTCAACCCGCGCTATTCAAAGGTTGATTTTCGGGTGAGGTTCAGCGGCGAGATTAGGGACAGCATGGATGTTGAGGTTGACATAACAGCAAAGCTGGACAGGAGCACAGTAAAGGAGACATATATCTTCCCCCTGACCATAAAGCCAGTCACCTGCGGCATGTGCGGCAGGGAAAAGGCAGGCTACTATGAGGGCATACTGCAGCTGAGGAACATAGACAATGAAAACTACGGCCAGGCGCTCGACTTCATAAAGGCAAACATGGAAAGCGTCAGGAAGAGGGGGGTTTTTGCGGTTAAGTACGTTGGGGTCACCAATGGGGTTGATGTCTACATAACAGACAAGAGTTATCTGGACACCCTGGCACACGAAGTATTCCAGAAATTCGGCGGAGAGATAAAAAAGAACGAAAGATTATTCAGCCAGAACAAGATGACAAGCAGGCTGGTCTACAGGGTTGCCGTGCTGATAAGGCTGCCTGATTTTGCCCCGGGAGACATAATTCAGGTAGGCAGGGACACTGTTCTTGTTAGGAAGATAAGCGGAAAGTTGCTCCACGGCCTGTTCCTGCAGGAGAACAAGTATAAGGACTTCAACTACGTCAGCAAAGAATATGAGGTTTTGGCAAAACAAAAGGATTTGAAGGAAGCAGAAGTAATTAAAATAAAACCGCAGGTTGAAATCCTGGACCCGGAAACCTATGAGAGCACAAGGCTGGAAAACCCCGGGAAGGATATGAAAATCGGCCAGAAGGTGAGGATATACAACGACGGCAGGGTGTGGCAGGTTTGACCCCCTGGGCTGGGCTCACCCAATCACAAAGTAAATCCTTCTGTTGTCTTTTCCCTTGTTTTCAGAGTTGGCAATAGTTATTTTCCCAATCTCAGATGTGTTTTTCACATGGCAGCCTGCGCATGCCTGCTGGTCAAATCCAACAATGTCAATTATCCTTATTTCCCTTATTGACTCAGGCAGACCCATCCTCAGCTTGACCAGCGCCGGAATCTTGAATGCCTCTTCGCGCGGCAGAATCCTTATATTAACAGGCATTGCGGCATTCACAATGGCGTTTGCCTTTTCCTCATATGACTTCAGCTGCTCCCTGTCAAAGTTCTCCAGCGAGAAGTCAATCCTGCTCTTGTCCAGCCCAAGCTGGTTGCCGGTTATGTCAGCGCCTGTCTCCTTGCTTATGACGCCGCTCAGCACGTGCGCAGCAGTGTGGTTCCTCATAAGGACATATCTCCTGTCCCAGTCAATCCTTCCCGCAACCCTGTCGCCCACCTCAAGCCCCGGCTCTGAGATTTCATGGCTTATGTCCCCGGACATCTTAACAACAGATACAACCTTGAACTCTTTTCCGTCAGAAACCCTGGTGAGCGTGCCTGTGTCATTGGGCTGGCCGCCTGAATTCGGGTAAAACGCAGTCCTGTCAAGCCCGATAAATTTTGAGTCAGCCTTTGTGACCATTGCCTCAAATTCCTTAAGATAGGTATCTTCCATGTAGAGCGCATTAGCCATTGTCAACCACCCTCTCTTTTTTGTATGATTCTATTATTTCTTTAATAAGGTTAACCTCTTTCAGCTTTTTGTCAAACTCCTTCCTGTCAATGGCTGCAAAATGCTCTGTCTCAAGCAAATCGCTGCCGGCATTTATGAATATGAAGCCGAGCTCATCCTTCAGCTTGCTGCTGACCTGTTTTTTCGTGAGTATGATACTTACAAGGCCTTTTAGCTGCGCCACAGCCCTCTCGCTGATTGCGTTTGGGTCATCAACCAGCAGTATGTCCCGTTCACCGATGTTAAGGATTGCCTTTTTCGCCTGCAGCTCCTCATAGCTCAGGTTCCTGAGCCGCTTCAGGATTACAGCGCTGTTGCCAAGCGACAGCAGCCTGGTGAGGCTGTTTATCCTGCGCTTCAGCGCCTCTGCCTCCTGCCGGTTTCGCTCAAGCACATTCCTCAGCACAGCCACATTGCCCTTCTGCTGCTCTATCTTGGCCCTGCCGTCAACCTTCTGCACAACCCTTATCAAGATCG
>Ga0209777_10001031_pt1 | contig 42475 bp, 41 predicted proteins | sample FrelakmetHBP12HB_FD_187147 | JGI IMG/M metagenome (GOLD analysis project Ga0209777, IMG submission 187147) | Freshwater lake sediment microbial communities from the University of Notre Dame, USA, for methane emissions studies -HBP12 HB (SPAdes)... | ecosystem: Environmental > Aquatic >...
CAGTCCATAAGCTCCCACCGGGCGTCGTGAGCCGGGACTGATGCATGGCGTGTCCCAGCGGGCGCGAGCACCACCCCGACGAAAGACAATCACATCCGTTTCAATGGCGATCTCGCGCACGAGCCGAGCAGGCGGGTTGTTCTTTTTCAGTGTTGGCCGCTCCCGCTCTTGGCCCAGCAGTACTACCCGGTTAAGGCGTCTTCTCACGATCGCCGCGGTCGCTCTCAGTAGTGACAGCCTTCTTGACTCCCTGTCCAACCTTTTCGCCCGCGCGCCCCATCCCCTTGCCGAACTCTTTGCCGGCCGCCAGAGGTTTGCCAGCCTTCATCTCGTGGCCAACTTCCCGGCCTCCCTCGCCGACCTCTTGCCCAGCCCCTTTGAAGCTGCCGCCTATCGATTCAGAGCCCACTCCCAGTTTGCCGGCCGTCTCCGCGTCGAGGCGTCCGGTGACCGGCAAGCCTTCCGACCCCTGATATCGCCGAATGCTCTCTCGTGTACGCGGGCCGAGTAGGCCATCGATGCGTCCGTGGTACAACCCCTTGTCACGCAAGCTCAGTTGAGCCGTTTTGATGTCGTCGTGGTTTAACATCGCCGGTCTATCGGCTGCTGAAACCATCGGAGCCACGCCCAGGCACAATACTCCAAGAGCCAGACTACAAGTTGCCGCTGTGATCACTTTCATTTCTCACCTCTCGCGTCGCCCCGGTTACCCCGCAAGGGTCTTCGGCGACCTCTGCACTAGTTGCACGGGTAGCGCCAAACTCCCGGACGTCGATATTGCCCCTCGATGGTGGTGTTCCTCGAGCGAGGAACTCTGATAGGTGCTGCGGGGAGGAGGCACCGCCGAGGCAGGTGCAGAATTCGTTCCCTGAAGTGCACGATTTGCCGTATCTTTCTCGAGCAGAGCGGCGGCCATTGGGCGCACACGAAGCTCACGGCTTCGGTGGACCACGCCGATTGGACGCGTACATAGGCGCGTCGGACGGTTCCAACGGTCACATTCATCTCGGAAGAGGAACCCCCACCGCGCCAACGACAGGATTTCGTAGGTCCACGTCCACGGACCGCAGTCGTTCGAGTTCTTTGAGCACCCTGGCCCAATCGTTGTCGTTAGCCTTGGTCGAAATGGAAGTGCCAGGGTCGTGGTAGAAAGCGAGAATATCGCTGCGGAGTTCTTGAGGTATTTCCGTGTAGTGGCCCTGCAACTTGTGCAGCAGCCGTGAGTAAGCGGTATCCGTCAGCTTATATTTCCCCGCCGCGGTGAACGTTCCCACGTCAAGATTGTCATTCGGCAGCTTCAGACTGCCCACATTCTGTTCCGAAAGCAGTTCGCGATAACGGTCAATCGTCGAATTGAAGCTGGCCATGTACATCTTCTCGGTTTCGGGCGTCAGCCTCTTGAATGCCAGCGGTCGCCACGGGCCCACCTTTGGCACTACTCGGAATACACCTGCCAACACTTTCGACCGGAACCCCGGCCGTTTATAAGTAGAGCCCCAGTTTTTTTCGTAGCCGGAACGAGATAGATTATAGAGGAATTTTTTACGCGTAAGGCTGGGAGCATCCTTCCTGATTTCCTGTTTCCTGATCTGCCAGGCAACTCTGGTCATAGCAGGAAGAATCGACCCGACTGCACGCCGATACGATCCGATGGCGAGATCGACATTCATGAATACTTGTTCCAGTCTCATTCCGTAAGTATTTTCGAACGCCCGCTCGAGCAAGGGTTTTGCAACTTCAAATCCGATGAAGCTCTTGTATGCAGCGGAGGCGTAGCGGCCCTTGGCGGCTTGAAAGACGTCAAAAGCGAACTCCGTCTTGGCGTGGGAAAACGGATCGTCGGCATACGTTACCAGCTTTCCGAACTTCAGTCCAAGCTTCGGGTAGAACAGAGGAACAGCCTGGTTAACGGCGATAGGGTGACCATTACTATCGGCGGCATAGTGCGACAATGCCCCCAGAGCAAAGGAGTACTCATTAAGGTCTTGGGAGTCGCGGATCAGGTTGAGAATGAAATCACCGCTCCGGACGTAATGTGTCAAATCGCTGAAAAACTTGCTGCCGAACGGATAATACCCCAGGTCCTGAATAATGCATCCTCCGTAGGCGTATGCGTGTGCTTGCGTCAGCTCGTCCGCGGTGGCAGCCGGGAATCGTTTGAGTAGCAGTGGTCTGATCGCGCTGTCCCAGGTCGAATCAATAATGGCTTCGTGGGTGAGAACGGAATATGTGTAAGCCGCTGGGACCGGGAAGAGGAGCAACATCCCAAGAGCGGCTGAGTGCCGAAGTTTGCGGAGGCGGTGCATTGCCTCATATTGCGTCATAGCTTTCTCCTCATGGCCGAAAGCACGTTCGTGGCCACAGGCGACTGCGGTCACGCTCTGGGGATACGAACGATAGCAGCGGCGGCAAATTCCGCACTCTGGTGCAGATATTGCATCTCGGCGCCGGTGAATTTGTGCTGGCGGCACGCCGGCTCAGCGGCCTCGGCTTCTCGAAAAGCGAGGGTTCCGTTCTGGACCATCTCGTGCAAAGAAAAAAGGGAAGCCCGTACGGGCAAAGGGGATCGCCATGGAGATAGCACATACGGAGATGGGAGGCTTTCAGCAGGTCCTTGAACGAAAAGAGGCCGAGGTAATTCAGGTATTGCGAAACCGGGGCGGCATCGCAGTCGAGAAGAGCGCGGAGCAAATGGACGAGATCCAGTATGCATCGGAACGAGATGTGGCGATTCGAAACGTGGACCGCGAGTTTACCCTGCTACGCGACGTGAAAGCCGCATTGCGACGGATTCACGACGGCAGCTTTGGAACCTGCATCGAGTGCGAATGGGCGATCAGCCCAAGACGCCTCGCGGCCGTGCCATGGGCGTCACGTTGCATCGAGTGCCAGGACGCTGCCGTTCAATGTGGGCAGGAGAGAACGGAATCCGTCCGCGAGACTCTCGTGAATGCGGCGTGAGTGAGCAGTCCTGCGCTTACCTCGTCGATCACCGTTATTGCGACGGCAAAGAGCGGGAAAAAGATGGGTCAGGGTGTGAAAACAGCGTCCAGCATACGAACCATCGCTTTTCTCGGCGACTACTTGCCGCGCAAGTGTGGCATTGCCACGTTTACATCCGACCTGCTTGGGGCTGTGGCAGCGCTGCATCCCGAAGGCCGGTGCTTCGCGGTGCCGGTCAATGACATCGATGGGTGCTATCAGCATCCGGACGCCGTTCGCTTCGAGATTGAGGAGCAGGATCTGGGTTCTTACGGGCGCCGCCGCAGAACAGCGGCCGGCGTGTAGTGTGTGGGCCGTGCGGCAAACAGCAAAACCTGCACTCTCCTCAGCAGAAGTTGCATCTGCTGTCACCCCACTCTGATCTTCTGTAAGCCGGTACAGTCGGTGCGCTGCCGAAGTCTCGTCACAACGCTCTTTGTCTGCACGGCTGCCGGAATCCCCCGTCGAGCGGCGGGAGATGGTCCCAGCCGTGCACTACGACAGCAGTCGCAACGAATACCTGCGACAGAAAGAGGCAACAAAATGAAATTAGTGATGGTGGCCGGTTTGGCCCTCACAACGTCGTTGCTCGCGATCGATAACGAGCCTGCCAAGCGCTTGGGCGAGGCTGCGTCGGTCTTCTCGGAGGTAATGGCAACGCCCGACAAGGGGATTCCGCAGGATCTGCTTGAGAAAGCCCACTGCATCGTCATTGTGCCATCACTCAAGACGGGGGCTTTCATAGTCGGCGGAAAGTACGGCAAGGGGTATCTGTCCTGCCGCAACAAGAGCGGCTCTGGCTGGTCGGCGCCGGCCACGGTTCGAATCGAAGGCGGCAGCATTGGCTTTCAGATCGGTGGCTCTACGACAGACCTGATCATGCTCGTGATGTCGGAACGCGGGGCGGACAAGCTGCTTTCGAGCAAGTTTACTCTGGGCGCCGAAGGCTCAGTTGCAGCTGGCCCCGTCGGACGGACAGCGACAGCTCAAACCGACGCCCAAATGCATGCGGAGATTCTTTCGTGGTCGCGGTCCCAAGGCCTGTTTGCCGGTCTTGCTCTGGAAGGAGCCACTCTGCGGCAGGATCTGGACGACAACGCCACTCTCTACGGCTCAAGACTCGAGAACAGGGACATCGTGACCGGCGGGCGGCCTGCGCCCGAGTCGGCCGCTCCACTGCTCGCTCTCCTGAACAAGTACTCGGTGCGAGAGCGCTAGTTGGTGGAAAGAGAACAGAGAGGACAAGAAAGATGAAGTTCATCCGCGCGTTCCTTACGGTATGCGGACTCGTGGCGGCTCAGGCGCCGCTAGCTCCGGACCCGGTTCAGCAGTCGACCGAGAACGCGGCCAGGATGGCCGCTGGCACGACGCCCATCTATCGCATCATCGTGGTCGAGCGAACCACAAAAGCGGTCAACTACAATCACCGCGGCGGGGCCACAAAGATTGACTTTCGCGGCACCCCTCTGCTGCCGAGGGCTCAAGGTGAGGCGAAAGTCGAGAGCAAGCAGGGCTATATCGAAATCGAAGTGGAATTTGACGGTCTTCAGCCTGCCACTGGATTCGGGGCCGAATACCTCACCTATGTGATGTGGGCGATCACTCCGGAAGGCCGCACCACCAACCTTGGCGAGGTTCTGCTGAACGGAACCAAGAGCAGGCTGAACGTCACTACCGAGTTGCAGTCCTTCGGCTTGATCGTGACTGCGGAACCGTACTTCGCGGTGACCCGACCCAGCGATGTAGTGGTGATGGAGAACTTCATCAGGCAAGACACCCGCGGAACTGTTGAACAGGTCGATGCGAAGTTCGGGCTATTAACGAGGGGCCAGTACACACTCAACGTGAATCCGGCCGACATCGCGCCCGTACGACTCGATCGGAAGGTGCCATTGGAGCTCTACGAAGCTCGAAACGCCGTTCAGATCGCACGATGGACCGGCGCTCAGCAATACGCCGCCGAGACCTTCCAAAAGGCCGTTCAGGGTCTTGAGAACGCAGAGGGCTATTTGCAGCGCATGGCGGGCGGGAAGCCCATCGCGACGGTTGCGCGAGAGGCTGTTCAGATGGCGGAAGATGCCCGAATCATCACGGTCCAGAAGATCGAGCAAGAGCGGCTGGCCAACGAGCGCCAAGCGGGAGTTGACCGCGAATTGCGCGCCGAGAGCGGAAGGGCCGCTGCGCAGTTTGAAACTGAGCGCGTCACTCGGGAAGCCGAGGGGGCGCTGATCAGCGCACAAGCCGAAGCCACGCGCCTGAAGTGGCAAAATGAAGCCGCCATGGCGGTCGCCCAGGCCGACGCGGACCGGCTCAAGCAGGAAAACGACGCGCGGGCGGCTGCCGCGCAGACCGAAGCGGATCGTTTGAAACTCGAGAACGACGCACAAAGGGCCGCTGCTCAAGCCGACCTCGATCGCGCCGGTAGGGAGAAGGACCAAGCAGAGGCGGAGAAGACGGAATTGCGTGCTCAGTTGCTGGACCAATTCAACGCGATTCTCCAAACCCGCGATACAGCCCGCGGCCTGATCGTGAACATGTCGGATGTCCTTTTCGACACGGGCAAATATTCGCTGCGAGCTTTGGCGCGCGAGAAACTGGCCAAGGTGGCCGGGATCGTCTCGGGGCACCCGGGACTGCGACTGGACGTAGAAGGCCATACCGACAGCGTGGGCGGAGATGACTACAATCAGCGGCTCTCTGAACAGCGCGGTGCGGCAGTGCGCGACTACCTGACCCAGCAGGGAATGCCGGCAGGTTCGGTTACCTCAAGAGGCTTTGGAAAAACTCAGCCGGCGGCCTCAAATGATACCGCCGCAGGCCGGCAACAAAACCGGCGGGTTGAACTCGTTATCTCCGGCGACATCATTGGTTCGGAGATCGGCTCGCCGAGGGCGGCCAGGTAAACGTGGTTGGCGCCCTCAGGCAGGCTTTGCCCGTACTGTCGCCATCCTTAGTGCTGGGTATCTTGGGATTGGCGACAGGACGGGGGCCTGCTGGGGGCTCCTTCACCGCCTCCGAAGACCGACATCCTGTGCCGATTCCGAGTCCATGAGTGGCAGGCTTACCGAACGCCCTGGGTACGGTTCCGACGGCGGGGCGCTGGCTGCGCGGTTCAGGATGTTGGTCCGGGCGGCATCATCGCGCACCCACTCTACCTCAATTCCGACCAAGAGCTACAGAGTCAGGTCCCTGCCCAAGAACGAGCGCCTACATGCGGTAGAGCATCCAGTAGACGATGACCCCGGTGACACTCACGTAGAGCCAGACGGGCAGGGCCCATCGCGCGAGCTTCCGGTGGCGGTCGAAGTGACCGGCGAGCCCGCGCGACAGGGTCAGAATTCCCAGAGGGGGCACCGCCGCGGCCAGCAGCGTGTGGCTCGTGAGAATGAGCAGGTACACGGTGCGAATGGTCCCGGGCCTCTCGAAGCGCACGGTCCCAACCTGCGCGTGATACGCCAGGTAGCTGACGAGGAATGCGGTAGAGACGACGAACGCCGCGATCATCACGCGCCTGTGCGCTGTTTTCCGCCGTGCGCGAATCAGGATGAAACCGGAGATCAGCAACACGGCCGCCGTGGCGTTCAGGAACGCATTCAGCGCGGGCAGATCCTGCACTCGCATCTCAGGACTCCTTCGCCAACCGCCGGATGCCGGCCATGAGGGGCTCCAGCCAGCGCTCCTCGTCGGTCCGGTAATAGCCGCGGATTCTCCCGGTCCGGTCTACGAGCACGAATCGCGTGGAGTGCGTCATGCTCCCGTCGATGTCGCCGAGCTTGAAGACATCCCTGTTCAGAACCTGCAGGTCAGGCGCCGGCCCCGTAAGAAAATACCACCGCGAAGGGTCGGCATGGAAGCGTTCGGCGTACGCGGCGAGCACGAGGGGCGTGTCGTGTTCCGGATCGATGGTGAAGGAGACGAAATTCACACCCGGCAGAGCAGCGGTTTCCTTCTGGACGCGATGCATCTGCGAGGTCATGCGCGGGCACGGGCCCATGCAGGTGGTGAACATGAAGTCGGCCACCCAGACCTTGCCGCCCAGCGCGTGGCTGTCGAACGGTCTACCGTCCTGCGACGTCAACGCGAACCGGGACACCCGGCCGAAAACGGGAAGCGGAGCCTGCCGCGAGCAGCCCGCGGAGAGAAGCGCAAGCAGCGCGAATAACGCGGCCGCGGGTCGGATCGGCCCTGTTGGAGCTTGCCGCCCGTTCCGTTTCATAGGCTATGCGAAGCTTCGGACCGTCTTGCGATTTGCCGCGACGACTGAAGCCAGGAAGAGCACGGCCGCGAACGCGGCGGTGACAGCCACGCTTGTGGAGACCGCCGGCATTCCTGCAACGGCCTTCTGTTCCAGCGCGCCGCGCAAGGCGGCCACCGAGTAGCTCAGCGGATTGGCACGCATCAGCCATCTCACCCATCCGTGCGCGCCGGTCATCGAAAAAAGCGACCCTGACACGAGCCACAGCGGCAGCAGCACCAGGTTCATCACCGCATGGAAGCCCTGCGTCGAATCCATCTGCCAGGCGAGGAGGAAGCCGAGCACCGTGAAGGCGAATGAGGTCAGGAAGATGATGCCGGCCGCCTCGAGCACTCCGGCGGCTCCCGGCGCGTAACCCGCGAGCGGGACAAAGCAGAGGAACAACAAGCCCTGGAACCAGGCGAGCGCAGCCGATCCCAGGATTTTCCCGAGCACAACGGAACTGCGCGGGGCGGGGGAGACGAGCATCGAGAGCAGGAAGCCTTCCCGCCGGTCCTCGATCAGGGACATGGTCGAGAAGACGGCGGAGAACATCACGGTCAGAACAAGCGCGCCGGGGAAGAAAAACGCAAGGTTCCCGAAACCCGACCCGATGAGCACCCAGAATATGAGTGGTGAGCCTACGTAGCCCACGACGCGCGCCTTCTCCCGCCAGAAGCGGATGAGGTCGCGCTGCACCAAGGTCCAAACCGGCAGCCAGAACGTCATTCGAGCCGAACCCCCGTTTCGTCCAGGAAGACATCCTCGAGCGTCGGCTTATGCAGCGCGACGGACTGGACGACGCCCGGAAAAGCCTCCACGACCTCGGCAATGAAGCGGTGCCCGTTGCCGATCTCCACTCGCAGCGATCCGTTCACCAGGGTGGCCGAGGCGCCGAACCGCCGCAGGATTTCTTCGCGCACCACCGCAGGGTCGCCGGCGACTTCGAGCACAACGACATCGCCTCCGATGCGAGCCTTCAACTCGGAAGGCGCGCCCTCTGTCACAACCTTGCCGTTGTGGACGAGCAGAATGCGGTCGCACCGGTCGGCTTCATCGAGTATGTGCGTCGTGAGCAGGACCGTGACTCCCTGCGAGCGGCGCAGTTCCTCGATGTAAGCCCACAATTCGCGCCTGGCGCCGGGGTCGAGACCGGTGGAGGGTTCGTCCATCAGCAGGACAGAAGGTTCGTGCAGCAGGCCCTTGGCGATCTCCACCCGCCGCCGCAGGCCGCCGGAAAGGGAATCCACGAGGTCGTCGCGCCGCGTGGCGAGGCCGAGGCGCTCGAGAACTTCGTTCCCGCGGCAGGTAAGCTTGTGGCCGCGCAGCCCGAAGAGTTGGCCCTGCGCGCGCAGGTTCTCCGCGACGGTCAGCTTGCGGTCCAGGCTCTGGGATTGAAAGACCACGCCGATGCGGCGGCGCACTTCGGAGGACTGCCGGTCAACATCAAACCCGGCGATGCGCGCGCTTCCCGAGCGCGGCGGGAGCATCGTCGCGAGGATTTTGAAGAGGGTGGACTTTCCTCCGCCGTTCGGCCCGAGCACGCCGAAGATCTCGTTTTCGCGGACCTCGAACGAGACACCGGCAAGAGCGGGCCGCTCGCCGTAGAGGAAGATGACGTTTTCGACGGAGACGATCACAACCGAGGCCTGGAAATAAGCATCAGCCCGTACAGCAGCGGGAGGTACAACACGGAAGCGAGCAGCACGCGCCTGGCACGGCCCCGCGTGCGCTCGAACGCCACGCGCAGGCCGGCGTACAGGAACATGAGCCCGAGGGCAAGGGCGCCGAAGAGATAGACGGTCCCGGTCATGCCGAGCAACGCCGGAGCCAGGCTCACCGGGATGAGAAGTACCGAGCACAAGACGATCTGGCGCGCCGTGGCACGCCCGTCCGGCTCGACGACCGGCAGCATCACGATGCCCGCGCGCCCGTAGTCTTCGCGATACATCCATGCGATCGAGAGGAAGTGCGGAAACTGCCAAAGGAACAGGATCGCGAACAGCACCCACGCCTCGGCGGTCAGCGTACCCGCGGCGCCGGCAAAACCGATGAGCGGGGGCATCGCTCCAGGGAACGCGCCGACCGTGGTGGCGTGCGGCGTGCGCCGCTTCAGGGGCGTGTAGAGGAACAGGTAGCTGGTGAGAGTAGCGAGTCCCCAGAGCGCCGCCGTCAGGTTCACGAAGATCGCGAGGTCCGCAAAACCGAGCACGGAGAGAGCGACGCCGGACACGAGCGCGCCCGCGGGATTCACCCGCCCCGAAGGAATCGGCCGCATGCGTGTGCGGTGCATCTTCGCGTCGGCTTCGCGCTCGTGCCACTCGTTCAGCGTGGCGGTGCCTGAGGCAAGCAGCCCGGTGCCGAGGAGCGTATGGAAAAGCACCAGCCACCGCGGGTACATTCCGCGCAGCCCGAAGTAGTAGCCGATCGCCGTGCTCATCAGGATGAGCCAGGTGATGCGTGGCTTGGTGAGTTCGATGTAGTCCCTCACCGAGACAGCAACCCGGACCGCGCGCTGGTGCATAGAGTAGGCTCGCCCACTGGAACTGATGCTCGATGGAGGCGTTCCGATTCCGCCGGAATCTTTCCTGGGCGGCAGGAACGCCATCGCTTATCCCTTGACCAACCCCTTCGGTCCTATTCTACCGTGACTTAGGCGGGGTGGCCCGCGGGTGATATCCTTAAAGCAATTGGTTTTCGAAATCGTCGGCGTCGCGGCTGGGGCCGTACTGGCGCTTCTGTTAATCTTCACCCTCAGGCGACTGGTGTTGATCGTCGCGGCCGCTCTGCCGCGAGACGACGAGCCTGATTGTGCGGCTGTCCCCTACGTCGCCGTGATCGTGGCTGTGCGGGACGAGGAGGCCAGCCTTCCCGGCCTGCTCGAGGCGCTTGGCGGTCTTTGCTACCCCTCGGAGAAACTTCAGTTCATCCTGGTCGATGACAACTCCGCGGACCATACGGCCGAAGTCCTCGAGTCCTGGGCCGCGGCCCACTCTCGTGCGCGCGTGATCCGGCTGCCGGAGCGCGCCGGGAAAGCAGCCGCCCTGAATCGAGGACTCGAAGCCGTCACCGGCGCTGAGCTTGTCGCCGTGTACGATGCCGACCTGAGGCCGCATCCGGGCTCGCTGCTCCACCTTGTTTCGCAATTCAGTGATCGCCGGATTGCCGCAGTGGGCGGATACCGGCAGCCGTCGAATGCCGCAGCGAATTCCATTTCCGCCTACGCGGCCCTGGAGTCCTTCGTCCACCAGTTGGTGACGCAGGCCGGCAAGGAGAAACTGAGGCTGAACCCGACGACGCTCGGAGGGAACTGCGTGTACCGGACCGGACCGCTGCGAGAGATCGGAGGCTTTCCCGCCGGCGCATTCAGCGAGGATGTCGAAGTGTCCCTCGCGCTCGTGCAGGGAGGTTGGGGGACTCGCTTCTGCCGCGCCGCGGTCGCTGATGCCACTGTGCCGCAATCCCTGCCTCGCTACTGGAACCAGCGAGCGCGGTGGACGCGCGGCGTCTACCACGCCGGCAGGAAGGCTTCCGGTCTGGAGAGCTGGCTGGTAGCGGCCGGGTACCTCGACAGGGTCGTTTTCGTCGCTGCCGTCGCACTCGCGGCGGCCGGAGTCTTGCACCCGGCCTGGCTCGGAGCGTATCTTGTCGCGCCGGCCGCGGCGTGCGGGACCGCGTTGCTTAAGTCACACGCCGGACTTGGCACGTGTTTGAGAATCTGCTGCTGGGCGGTTCCGATGTTCCTGCTTGACGTGGTGGCGACTATGTCGGCCAGCACCAGCGCTCTGCTGCGGCGCCCGCTGGACTGGTACACCGGCGGCGTCAGCGCGCGTGGCGGTTCGGGTCATGCTCCGGGCGAAGGAATGCGACGAGCTCACCCGCGGACCAAAGCGTGATCCCCGCGGCAACCAGCGGAGAGACCAGTAGAAAGCGCGACACGTAGGTCTTCTTCCGGAAGATTCGGACCGCCAGTCTGAGAAAAAGCTTCACCGCGATCAGCGGGGTCGCGAGCGCATACAGGTAACGGCGCAGCGGCGAGAACCCCTCGCTCCGGAGCCGCACCCTGCAGCAGTCCTTACTATGGGAGAACTCATGCTGCAGGTAGTGGCCCAGCCCGCCTATGCTTTGGTGGGCAACGCCGATTGCGGGCGACCACAGGATGGCGTTGCCGGCCCTTGTGAGTCTCGAGTTGAATTCGGTATCGGACCCGTACGTGCCTTCCAGAAACTTACCGTGGACATCGAACACCCAACTCTTGTAGGAGGCATTCGCAGCTGCCAGGTTTCCCGCGGGCCCCGCCTTGCCGCCCGGCATCCATTCGGTGAATTCGCAGAGATACGAGGCCCAGGAAACGGCACACGCCGGCTCGTGGTTGCCAATGGCGCCACCGATCGCCGGCGCGGGGTTCCGATGCGCCTCGGCAAGAGCCCCTATGTAGTCTTCGCGCGCGACGCAATCAGCATCCGTGAATGCGATTACTGGCGCGCGTGCGCATTCCAGCCCCTCGTTCCGGGCATCGCCGGGGTACTTGCGGCAGGAAAAGCGTAGTAGCCGTATGCCCGGGAATCGCTCTGCGACGAGGTCGCCGGCGCCGTCCGTCGAGCTGTCTACGACGATCACCTCGAAAGGCCGAACCGTGTTCTGGTTTTCCAGCGACGCGAGACAGGCCTCGATCGTCCGCCGCGAGTTGTAGGACGCGATGATTACGGAGACTTCGGGTACGGCTGCCATCAGGCGTGCAGGTTCTCTTTGAAAAGGATCTCTTGGATGATCGTGTCCCGGCTGCAGTCACCGCCCTCGTACGCATAGCTGCACCGGCCACAAATCGGGATGGATTCCCAGTTGTCACGAAAGCGGCGCCGCATGGCTGCCATGGTCTCTCCGAACCAGATCTCCTTCACCGAATTGTCTTTCAGGCTGCCGAGCGGATAGTGCTCCTGGACGTCGAAGCAGCACGGGCAAATTGCGCCGCTCCAGTGCACCGAGAGCGAGATCCACAGCACGGTGCAGGGATTCCGTTTCACTCGAATGCGTTCGTCCGGATGATTGTATTCGAACCGGCGGTACGCCACATTGGCCGGTACGAACTCATTTTCGTTGTCCTTCCGCGGGTCGGACCCATGTCCGGGAAACAGTGTTTTCAGCGTGAGTGCGTCCACGCCGAGACTGGCCGCCAGCTCGGGCAACGCCGGGATCTCGTGCTCGTTGTGACGCATCGCGATGAACCGCAGGTCGATCAGCGGCGTGCTGGAGCCCAGCGCCTTCTTCATCTCGACCACGTTGCGAATGCCCTGAAGCACCGTTTCCAGGTTCCCGTCGCGCCGGTAACGCTGATACGTCTCCTGGCTGAGGCCATCCATCGCGAATATCAGCGTATTCAGTCCCGAGCGGACCACCTTTCCGGCATTCTCACGGTTCGCAAACAGGTGGCCGTTCGTGCTGGTGACCAGTTTGATGCCCTTCTGCCTCGCGTAAGCGATCATGTCGTAGGTGCGCGGGTTGATGAACGGCTCGCCCCACTCCCAGAGCAGGATCAGGAATACGTAGCCGCCGACCTCGTCGATGATCCGTTTGAACGCGTCGAGATCCATGGACCCCGAAGGCCGCTCCAGGCCCTCTGCCACCGGGCACAGCGTGCAGCGCAGATTGCAGCGGTCCGTGGGCTCTATCTGTAGGATGGTGGGGTATCCCCAGGGCTTCGCCGTGCGCATGCGCGCCGATGCCTCCGCCAGGATCCAATTCAATATCTTCTTCCGCGGGACGTCCTCGAAACGGTACGGAATTCGATCGCAGCCGAATACCACGGTGCGCGTCGCCAGCGCCTTTGCCGCCGTCCATACGGCGCCGGCCAGATCAGGCCTACTCTTTGGCGCTTTGGGCATGGTAGTTCCTGAAGAGCGGAGCCACCGGCGCCACCCAGCGGTAAGCCCGCTGAATGCGAGCGTGGTCCCGAACGTGGCAGCAGAAACTGCAGTCGCAATCCCGGTCGAGCACTTCTGCGGAACCGGCATCAACCAGCGTCCGGCGAAACTCGCGGTAACGATCGCCGTTCCAGATCTCGCGGAAGCCTTGGTCGCTCAGCCCGCCTAACGGGCGGTCGCACGGCCCGCAAGGGAACGCCGTCCCATCGACGGCGATGCGCGGGTGAGTCCAGCCGATGTAGCAGGGCACGTGCCGCCGGACCTCCTCGCCAATTCCGTATCGCCTGATGGTTTCCTCCACGTTGTGCTCGATGCCTGCCCGCTGGAGCCGGCGTGCTCCTTTAAGCAGGCTGGATCCTACGGCGCTTCCCTGCTTGCGATCAAGCGCCAGGGAAGACACCTTGCCGGACAACGTGTGGAGGGGCGAAAAGGACACGGCATCCACGCCCGCTTCGATTGCGAGATCGACGAACCCTTCCACCTCGCGCCAGTTGAGATTGCTGAACACGACGTGCAGGATGCCGCGGGGCGTCGCGCTCCCGCAGAGCTTCCGTTCCGATCTCACCAGTTCCAGCCCGCGGACCGTCGCGTGAAACCACCTGGCATCGGTGCCCGGCGAGTTGTTCGTGTAACTCGCAGGCGTCGAACCCCACAGGCTCACGCGTAGCGTGTCGAGTCCGGTTTCGACCAGCGCGCGAGCACTCACCTCGTTCAGCAGCGTGCCGTTCGTGAGGAGCGCAGTGTGAAAAGTGGCGGCTTTTGCGAGGCGGACCAGGTCAAGCAGCCGGGGATGCAGGAGCGGCTCACGTTCGCCGCAGAAGATGAGCCTGCGAGTACCCGTCTGCCGCAACTCCCGGCAAAGGCCCGCGAGCAGTTCGGGATCCAGATCCTGGCCGGAAGAAGCACGGGCGCGCGGGGACTCGATGCGAGCAGAGTGGGCGCCGCAGCCGGCGCAGCGCAGATTGCAGCTCCGCGTCACGTCCACGGTCACGGCGAACGGTCCCGCATAGGCGAATTCCCCGCTCAACAGGCCGCGCAGGAGTCCGAGCCTCTCCCGAAGAGACATTCCAATCAGTGTAACCGGGGAACCGCGGGCGCGTACGGTTTACGGCGCCTTCCCGGATGCTTTGCGCGATCGTGACGGGACTCAATAGAGAGCCGCATGTGCAAGGCGCGCGATGTCCGGGTCAGCGGGCGCCCACGGCGGCCTTCAGGATGATGTGGACCTTTTCGCGCGCCGGCAGCTCTATGCGGTGGGAAAGGACGTCGTAGTTCGTCTGCTCGATGCGATTGAGAAGTCGCGAGTAGATCTGAATCAGAGCCCATAACGAGGATCTGCTGTGCTGGTCCACCATGTCCACCAGTGGCGCGGCTTCGTTGTAGTAGGCCCGGGCGCGATGCGCTTCGAACTCCATCAGAGCCACAAACTCGTCTGTCCGTTTGCCTTCGCTGAGATCGCGCGGATCCACGTGAAAGCGTTCCAGGTCTTCCTGCGGCAAATACACGCGGCCGCGGGCGGCGTCTTCGCGGATGTCGCGGAGGATGTTGGTCAACTGGAAAGCTATGCCGCACTTCTCGGCCGCCGGGAGAGCCTCCTGTGACTTGAAGCCGAAGATATGGATCACGGTCAGGCCGACGACGCTCGCCACCTGGTAGCAATAACGGTACAGATCCTGGAATACGGGAATCCGGCGTGGCTCCAGGTCGGACAGGACGCCCTCGATCATCTCGTGAAAATACTCGCGCGGAATGTGGTAACGCTCCACGGTGTCGTGGAACGCGGGCCAGAGCGGATCCGGGCCGAAGCGGCCTTCGAGAGCTTCGTCCAGCTCACGGCGCCATTGAGCGATGGCCTCCACGGGCGAAATGCCCGGTGCGGGATCGTCGCTCAGGTCGTCGCACCGGCGCATGAACGCGTAAATGGCACAGATCGCTTTGCGTTCGGCCCGGGGCAGCAGGACGAAGGAGTAATAGAAGTTGCGCGCGCGCGTTCGCGCCACCTGGCGGCAGTGCTCGTAGGAGGCCTCGAGGAGTTGTGTCATTTCGGCCTGCGGAAAGCGTGGCGCGCCAGCGTCCCGGCGAACAGCCACGCGCGTTCGGCGGTGGTCACGCCCGGCCTCCCGCTGAGCACGTTGTACCCTCGGGTCTCGATCTTGTCAAGCACGAGCATGCCGCCGCGGCTGAAAAGCTCGATGTCCACTGCGAGCCGGCGGTTCACCATCCGGGCGAGCGGCAGTCCTTTGAGGAACAAATCGCGAGCCACGCCCACCGCCTCGCGCACTGCGGCGCGGAACTGCGGTGTTTCCCGCCGGCCTTCCACCTCGGCGAGGCTCGAGCCGTTCACCTCCAGGACCTCGATGGGGAGATACACCCGCCCCTTGGCGAGATCCACCGAGACATCCTGCCAGAAATTCGCCAACTGCAGAGCGGTGCAAGTTGCGTCGGAGAGGCTCTGGCGCTCCGCGTCGCGATAGCCGCAGAGATACAGCACCAGGCGACCGACGGGGTTGGCCGAATACCGGCAATAACCGAACACCTCGTCCCAGGTCCTGTAACGCGTTACTGTTTGATCCTGCACGAATGCACGGATCAGGTCGGCAAAGGGCTCTTTCGGAAGCTGGTGGCGCTCCACGGTCTCCCGTAGCGCGACAAAGACCGGATGAGCGGCGCGCCCCTCGTACATGCCGTCAAGTTCGCCGCGCCACCACTCGAGCAGGCGCAGGCTTTCGGACGGATTACCGATCTCATCACCCAGGTCGTCGCTCCATCTGCAGAACGCGTAGACGTTATAGAAGTCCTGGTGCAAGGCCCGGGGCAGCAACACGGACACCACGTGGAAGTTCTCGTAATGATGAGTGGCGAGCCAGCGGGTGTACTCTCGCGCCGCGGTGGCCGTGTAGGACTTCGCCAGAGCTTCGGGCGACTTTATGAACTCCGGAGGCGCCAGGAACATCTTCCTATTGTTGATAAGGTGCGGGTGTCTCCGCACGCAGACAGGGATCAGGGAATGATCGCGGTCTTCAGGTGGCCGTTGTGGCTCATCAAGTGGCGCATCACTGAAAGCAGGTTCGTCAGCGGCTCCTGGCGATTCACGAACTGGCTGGCGTTGATCACACCGTCGTGGACCAGTTTGAGCGCCTTCTTGATCAGCAGGGGCGTGTGGTGGAAACTCGCCTTGCAGGTGATCTCGGAGTAGTGCAGCAGAGACGTCGGCAGGGAAACCTTCGCGTCGCTCGGACAGCCTCCGAAGAAGTTGACGGTGCCGCCTTTGCGCACCATATAAACGCACATCTCCCAGGTGTGGGGTTTCCCTACGGCCTCAATGGCCACGTCCGCGCCATGCCCCCCGGTGAGCTTCCGCACCGCGCCGACCGGATCCTCGATCTCGGTGGTCGAAACCAGCTCGTCAGCGCCGAGCTGCGCCGCGCGCTCCAACTGCGTCCGCCGCCGGCCAAGCGCGATCACCCGCGCACCCGCGGCTTTGGCGAGCCTGACAAACATCAGTCCGATCGGCCCCAGCCCGATCACCGAAACCGTATCACCTTCTCCCAGCCCCGTGTCTTCGACTCCTTTCAGAACGCACGCCAGCGGCTCGGCAAGCGCGGCGTCCTGGTAACTCATGTCGGCCGGAATCTCGTACAGGTTACGTTCGACGATGCGTGCGGGAATCCTGATGTATTCCGCATACGCCCCATTGTTGAAAAGCAGATCTTCGCACAGGTTCTGCATGCCCTTTCGGCAGTAGAAACACTTGAGGCAGGGCGCCGAGTTAGCGGCCACCACCCGCTGGCCCTTCCGGAATTTCGAGACGTCCCCGCCAACCGCGACGATATCGCCGGCCAGCTCGTGGCCGAACACCGCGGGAGGGATGATCATGCGCGCGTGATACCCGCGGCGGAACACCTTCACGTCCGTCCCGCAGGTAAGGGCGGCCTTCACCCTCACCAGTACATCTCCGTCGTCGATTTTGGGGACATCTACGGGTTCGACCTGCAAGTGCTCTTTGCCGTAAAGAACGGCAGCCAGCATTTGGTCATTCACTGTACCTGTCTCCTCGTTACCGCCTCGGCCGGCTGTGGAAGCGTGCCCCTCCGGCGCTTGCACGCCGGGGCCGCTGCCTCACCGGGTCTGTGGTTCAACGATGATTTTCAACGAATGCTCATTCGGGTGAGTTGCCAGATCAATACCGGATCGGATCTCCTGGAGCGGCAGGCGATGGGATACCAGGCGCTCCATAGGTAACTCGCCGCTGAAAACTAACCGGGCTGATTCTTTCTGCAAATCTATAGACGCGCTATAGCAGCCCAATAAGGCTCTTTCTTCGACACAAATGTCCACTCCTGACAATTCTACACGTTCCTGATGGGAAGTTTGGGCAAAGAGCAAGATACGGCTGCCCGGCCGGGAGCAGTGGACAGCCTGCTCCAGAATGGCCGGCGCACTGACGGCGACAATCACCAGGTCCGCCCCACGGCCGCCCGTCCGCCGCTTGACTTCCGCGGCCACGTCCGTGGTTCTGGGATCCCAGACTTCCTGCGCTCCGAATTCCAAGGCCAACTCCCGCCGCCGGCTGATCGTGTCGGTGGCCAGGACGCGGGCGCCCGTGCGCTGAACCAGCATCGTGAAAACCAGGCCGATCGGCCCCTGCCCCAGGATTACGGCGGACTCTCCCGGCTGAGGATCGATCAGGGCGACGGCCTTATGGCAGGTGTTGACGGGTTCCACGAGGCAGGCGCGCGCGAACGGCACGTCGGAATCGAACTTCTCCACACCGTCTCCGACGATCCAGTCCATGACGCGCACGTACTGCGAAAAGCCTCCGCCGGCAGGCTCAAACCCCGCGGTAACCCCCACGCGCTTGTATGTGGGGCACTGCGCGTATAGCTTCCGCTCGCAGTAGAAGCACTTTCTGCACGGGATGTGGTGGAAGGCGATGACCCGGTCGCCGGGGACAAACCCGTTCGCGTCCGGCCCGGCCTTCACCACCACCCCCGCCGTTTCATGGCCGAAAACCCGGGGAGGCGGGAGCAGGTTATGCTCCACCTTCTTCAGGTCCGTGTGGCAGATGCCGCATGCCTCGACGCGGAGCAGCAACTCCCCGGGTCCGATATCCGGGACAGGGACCTCCTCGATGCAAAGGGTGCTGTTACCTCTGTAGACAGCGGCCCGCATCGTGGCGGGCAACAAAAACTCAGAATCGGCAGTCTGCAAAGAAATCTCCAAGCGCGCGCGCCGCCAGCCTTGCGCCGCGCGCCAGCCGGATCAGTTCCGGCACACGCGTAAGAGGTCTCGCCAGGGCCGCCCTCACAATCCGGATCCGGCTGAATCGCCCGTCGCGAGACCGCAGAGCGTCGAAATCCAGTTCAAATCCCTCGCCGGCGCGGTCCAGCACTACCCGGATGCAATAGAACGGCAAACCTGCGCGGACCGCCGCCCGCGCCACGGCGGCGGCTTCCATTTCTACAGCAGCCGCACCGGTGCTCGCAAGGCGGGCTTTCTCTTCCACGCTTCCGGCAACCTTGCTCACGGAAACGAGGTCGCCCGTGCGGTGCACGGCTGTGCCACTGTGCGGCAACGAAGCAGAGTAGCACGTTTCGCCGTCGCGCACCGAATGGGCCACGAGAATATCGCCGGCAGAGAGGGCGGGGTCGAGCGCACCGCAGCAGCCGGTGCTGATCACCGCGTCAGGGGTCGTTCTCGCCAACGCGGCGTCCGCGGCCCTCCCGGCGAGGTCCGGACCCGGTCCGTTGGCCACCAGGTAGAGACGGTTCCCGTTCAGCTCTCCCGTTCGCGCGAACCACACGGGCCAGTTCAGGTGCTGAACCCCGCGGCACCGCGCGAGGATTCCCGCGAATTCTCCGGGTTCTGCCGCGATTGCGAGCAGCAGCCTGGCGCCGGCCCGGCTCCCCGCCGTCTCTGTGTGCTCCGTGGCGATTTCAGGCCGCATACCCGTTCCCACGGAACCATTCCACGGCCCGCGCAAGTGCGGCGTCTGCCGGACCCGGTGCATAGCCGAGGTCCCGCGCCGCCTTGTCGTGCCTCACCCACATCTTCTTCCGCGCCATCCGGACCGCGTCCAGGGGCGCCCTGGGCTCGCGGCCGGTCACCGCCGCCCAACCGGTCGTGGTTACGCCCGCCGCATAAGCCAACGCATAGGGAATGCGCCGCGCGGGTGCTTTCAGGCCGGAAATGCGTTCGAGGCGGCCGAAAATCTCCGCCAGGGTCAGGTTCTCGCACCCGAGAATATACCGCTCGCCCGGGGCGCCGCGGTCGCACGCCAGCAGATGGCCTTCGGCGACATCGTTCACATCCACCAGGTTCAGGCCCGTGTCGATGTAAGCGGGCATGGCGCAGCGCAGAAAGTCCACGATGATCTTGCCGGTAGGGGTTGGCTTGAAGTCGTGGTCGCCAACCGGCGCTGTCGGGTTCACGATCACTACCGGGAAGCCCGCCCTGGCGAACTCCAGGGCAGCCTGCTCGGCGAGGAACTTCGAGCGCTTGTACGGCCCGAACATGTCATCGATCGAAACCGGGTGCTCCTCGTCGCCCTCACCCCCCATCGGAACGCCGATGCACCCGACCGTGCTGGTGTACACCACGCGCTCCACGCCGGCCTCGCGCGCGGCCTCGAGCAGGTTGCGGGTGCCGTTCACGTTCGAGTCGTACAGTTCGCGCGGCTCGGGCGCCCACAGCCGGTAGTCGGCGGCCACGTGGAATACCAGCCCGCAGCCCGCGGCGGCGCGGCGCAGCGAATCCCGGTCACGCAGGTCGCCGGTGACCGGCTCGACGCCGTCGAGCTCTCGCAAGCGGCTCGTCTTGCGAACCAGCGCGCGCACCGTGTGCCCGCGCTCGAGGAGTTTCCACGCGACATGCCAGCCCACGAACCCGCTGGCGCCCGTGACTAAGGTAGGTTTCACGTTCGTGCCGGCCGAGGCCGCTTATCTCATTGCCCAAGTGAGGAGCTTCAGAGTATCGCCCGGCTTGGAGTTGATACCCAATGCCGCCGACGGCTCGAAGCCGCAGTGCATCATGCAATGCTCGCAGCGGGGATCGTTTCCCGGTCCGTAGCTGTTCCAGGGCGTCCTGGTCATGAGCTCTTCGAACGTGTCGTAATGCGCGTCCGTGATCAAATAGCACGGGCCTTTCCAGCCCATGATGTTGTAGGTCGGGTTGCCCCATGCCGTGCATGGCAGGTCGCGTTCGCCTTTGAGGAAGCTCAGATACGGCGGCGTGCTGTTCAGCTTGAACCGCTTGCCCAGCCGCTCGATGTCTTTGAATTTTTCATGCACGTCGTCGCGCGTGAGGAATATCTCGCGGTCGTTCACGGCCGAGTAGCCGTAGCCGGGCGAAAGCATGTGGCCGTCGAGGTCGAACTGCTCCAGGTATTCGAACAGCCGCTCGAGTTCGCCCATGTCGGTCTCTTTGTACACGGTCGTGTTCGTGCACACCTTGAAGCCGGCGGCTTTCGCGGCCTTGATGGCCTCGATCGCCAATTTGAACACGCCCTTGCGCTCCACGCACAGGTCGTGCGTTTCCTCGAGCCCGTCCAGGTGGATGTTGAAGAAGAAGCGCGGGTCCGGCTTGAACTCGCGCAGCTTCTTCGGCAGCATCATGGCGTTCGTGCACAAGTAGATGTGCCGGTTCCGGGCCAGGGTTTGCGCCACCAGTTCGCCGATTTCGGGATAGAGCAGCGGCTCGCCGCCGCAGATGGATACAACGGGCGCGCCGCACTCGTCCACCGCGTTCAGACACTGCTCGAGCGTGAGCCGCCTGGTGATCGTGGTTTCGTATTCACGGATGCGGCCGCAGCCCGTGCAAGTGAGATTGCACGCGTGCAGCGGTTCGAGCATCAGCACCAGCGGAAACCGTTTGCCGATCATCGGGTGCGGCTGGGCGCCATTGCCGTCTCCCGCGCCGTGCAGGATGCGGAACGGGTTCGACGCGTCCGCCGCGCCCGCGTTGTTCTTCTGCCACTCCGGCCGGGGCCGCAGCCTGTTCTTTAAAATGTACCCGGCCATTCCGGCCGTCATGGACAACGGAAATCTCATGGCAAATTCCTTATTCCCAGCGTCTCGGCCTGCGCGCGATCTTCTTGCCCGGCGGCCGCTCCATATGCGGAGAGCGCCAGCAGGGGGAAGGCGTAGCGGTACATCGCATGGCTGAGGAAAAACGCTCCAGGAATCCCCGTGGCCGTCGGAAGCTCTTCGTCCCAGCCCCCGTCCCCGCGCTCGCTCGCGATCAGGTACTCGATGCCGCTCTGCACGCTCATGCTCGTCGAATCGCCGCCGGCCAGCAACCCGAGCACGGCCCACGCGGTCTGCGAGGGCGTGCTCGGCGCCGGCGTGAATGCCCGGTTCTCGTATCCGGCACAGCTCTCGCCCCATCCGCCGCCCGGATTCTGGATGGAGCGCAGCCACTCGCCGGCTCTCAACACGGCGGCCTCGCGGTCGCTGACACCGGCTGCCTGCAGGCCGCGTAGCGCGAGATATGTTCCATAGATGTAATTTACGCCCCAGCGCCCGCGCCAACTGCCGTCGGCCTCCTGCGATCTCAGAAGGAAGGCCACGCCGCGGCGCACCGAAGGGTGAGCGGCGGCAACACCGCCCGCACTGCACGATGCATCGAGCACGCGCCCGGTGACATCCGGACACGGTTCATCGAGCACCGCCTCAGGCCCCGCGAAGCCTGTCCGGCCGACCAAGCGGTTCCTGCCGCCATCGAACGCCGCCCAGCCGCCGCCGGCAGACTGCATGCCCAAGAGCCAGGCGACGGCTCTCTCCCGAGCTTTTCGCCACTCCGGGCTGTCCGCACTTGCCGTTGCCAGCAGAACCATGGCCGTATCGTCCACGCCGGGTTCGCGGCCGCAGCCGCCGAAGTGCCAGCCGGAGGGCGGCAAGCCGGGCCGCATCACGGACCAGTCGCCGCGCCGCCGCGCCTCCTTGCGCAGAAGCCACTCGTCGCTCTTCGCCAGCGCCTGCCCTTCTCCGGCCCGTGCCAGCGCGAACGCCGCCAGCGCCGTGTCCCTGACCGGTGAACAGGCTGCTTTCACAGACAAGCGCTCGCCATCGCCGGCGACCAGTCGCTCGAGTTGGCGCTCGGCAAGTGCACGGCCGGGGTGGCGGGCCGCCTTGAGCGCCATCGTGGCGTAAAGAATCGAGGGAAACGTCGCCCCGACCGCTTCGGCTTCCACGCGCTCGGCAACCCACGCCGTGCAGGCTTCGAGAGCCCGGCGCCGGGTGCTCTTGCCGCCGTGCCGCGCCCAGAACCGGAACAGCCGCGCCGCAGCTCCGGCGAGGCCGCCCTGGCACCCGTCGTCCCCGATTCCGCTCAGCGGTTCGCCCAGTGCGAACAACTCTCCGAGGGTGACTCCTTCCGGGACTGGACGTGCGGCGTGCTGCGATTGCAGGATCGCCAGCGGCGCGGCAATCGCTCGCGCCCACCAGCCCATGCGGTACAGCAGCCTGCCCGGCAGCATCAGCAACTCGGGCGGAACGGCAGGGCAATGCTCACGGGGGTAGAGCCCGAACAGGCTCAGGTGAATCTTCACCATGCTGCTTGCCCGCTCGACGCCCCCGAGCGAGAGCACCCGCTCCCGGGCCCGCACCAGAGCATCATGCTCAGCGGCCAGCCCGGCGACCCGCAATGCGGAGTAAGCTTTCACGGTTGCGTTGAGGTCAGCCGGGGCTCCCGGGAAGATACTCCAGCCGCCGTCCCCGAGTTCCCGCGCGAGAATCGACCGTACAGCCCGGCCGGTTCGCTCGGGGTCCGGCGGGTTCCAGATCCCGGCCGCGGGCGGGTGCAGCCAGAGCTGCAGCAGGATATAGTCGGCCTCGATCGTGACGTCCGATTGCAGCCCGAGATTCCAAAAGCCCTGCGGGTCCCGCATGCCGAAAAGGCGTCGTGCGGCGCGCCGGCCGGCCTCAGCGGCGCCGGCGAGCAGCGCTTCTTTCGCTTGCGTGTCGGGCGTCATTGCGCGGTGATGGTAGTGAGACGGCCGGTTACAGCCGCCAGTTGCGGCGGCAGCGTGAAACGCACGTCCTCCTCCTTGAGGTGCATTTCCTCGACGCTGCCGAAGCCGCGCGTTTTGAGAAAGTCGATCAGGTCTTCGACCAGATTCTCCGGCGCCGACGCCCCCGCCGTCACCGTAACGACTCTCGCGCCGGCAAGCCATGCGGGATCAACCTGCGATGAATCGTCCACGAGGTACGCCGGTATGCCGGCGTTCTTCGAGACTTCCACAAGCCGCTTGGAGTTCGAGCTGTTCTGGGACCCCACCACCAGCAGAAGGTCGCATGAGGGTGCAACGGCCTTCACCGCTAGCTGGCGGTTCTCCGTCGCGTAACAAATGTCCTGCGCCGGCGGACCCTGGATTTCCGGGAATCTCTCCTTCAGACGCGCCACGATGTTCCGCGTTTCGTCCAGACTGAGCGTCGTTTGCGTGAGGTAGGCGATCCTGGCAGGATCGCGAGGAGTCAAGCGGTCCACATCCTCAACCGACGAGACCAGGTAGGTGCACTGCGGGGCTTCCCCGAGCGTACCGATCACCTCGTCATGATCCCGGTGCCCGATCAGCACGATCGTGTGCCCCTGCCGCGCAAAGCGGGTCGCTTCCAGGTGGACCTTGGTCACCAAAGGGCAAGTGGCGTCAATCACTTCCAGCCGCCGGACGTTGGCCTCGGCCCGCACCGCGGGCGAGACCCCGTGTGCGCTGAAGATCACCCGCGCACCCTCTGGCACCTCGCTCAGCTCTTCCACGAAAATGGCGCCCGCGCCCCGCAATTCATCCACCACGTGCCGGTTGTGAACGATCTCCTTCCGCACGTAAATCGGCGAGCCATAAAGATCGAGAGCGATCTTCACAACGTCGATCGCACGCACGACTCCCGCGCAAAACCCGCGTGGTTTCAGGAGGATCACCTTTTTCTGTTCGTCAGTCCCAGATGACATTCGGCAAACCCTTGAGAAGTCTCAATTATAGCAAGTTAAGACTAACGCCCTGAGGTGTTTGCCCCGGTGATGGCTAAGATGGACTACCTCCGGCAGCCTCTGTGTGGCAAACTGTTTTCATGCCGCATTTCGGGTATTCCGAGCCCGTGCCCCTGTTCCCCTTGCATGTCGGACGGGGAGAGACCGGCATCAGCAGGATCTCCATCGGCAACCCGCTTGACGGTTCCGGATGGATCCGTGATGACCGCGACCCTCTGATCCGGGAAGCGCTGAGCCAGCTTGCGGCCTACTTCGCAGGAAAGTGCCGCTCATTCGACCTGCCCCTCGAGGTGGAGGGCACGCGATTCCAACTCGATGTCTGGAAGGCGCTGCTGAAAATTCCTTACGGCCAGATCCGCACTTACGGCGAACTGGCCCGCGAATTCGGCCGCCCCACTCTCGCCCGCGCCATCGGAGGAGCCAATCACGCGAACCCGATCCCGATCATCATCCCCTGCCACCGCGTGATCGCAACGGGCGGGGAACTCGGCGGCTACGTGAGCGGGCTCGACCGGAAGCGCTACCTGCTCGAACTGGAAGACGCGCTCTCTGCAATCGCGATGAGCGCTCCGGCCTGATCCACCTCCATCCGGGCGTCGAGCCAAAGCACCGTCATTCCTCCTGACGCCGGAACCCAGCCAAAAGGCAGGTTCGCGGTGTCCTTCTCCGTCGTCAGCAGCGCGACTGCGCCGGCAGAGCGGGCGTCGGCGGCGAGCTCAGCGATTTCGCGATCGGTGTAGCGGTGGTGATCGGGGAACTGCCTCTCGAAAACCGGTGAGACTCCCAGGCGGCGGAGAGAATGCCAGAACGAGTCGGGATTCGCGAGACCGCAGAAGGCCGCGACCGCAGCCGGCGGGCCGGCTTCGATCCCGGTGGCGGCATCCATCCACGCCCGCGCGACCATGCGCGCCGTGAATACCGGTGCGGTCGGATTCCATCTCCTCACCATTCTCTCGATCGCCGCAGGTGAGCGGCCGGACTCAATCCGAGTGATCACGACGGCCCCGGCGCGTTTCAGGGTGGTCAGCGGCTCCCGCAGACGCCCTGCGGGCAGCAGGCGGCCGCCGCCGAACGGGTCCATCCAGTCCAGCGCGACGATGTCGAGGTCCCGCTCCAGCCGCGTGTGCTGGAAGCCGTCATCGAGGAGAAAGACGTCCGGGTGAAACCGCTCCTCGAGGAGACGGCCGGTTGCCGCGCGATCGGCGCCGATGCCGACCGGCGCCACCGCTGCCCGCAGGTAGATCTGTGCCTCATCGCCCGTCCGGCTCGGGGGAGCTTTCTCTCCTGCGGCGAGGACAACATGCGGCTCCGCGGACTGCCGGCGGTAGCCCCGGGTCAGAATAGCCGGCGAGTGCCCGCGCTGCCGCAGTTGATCCGCGAGCCAGAGAACGAGCGGGGTCTTGCCGGCCCCGCCGGCCGTGATGCCGCCGATGCTGATCACCGGCGTCGAAAGCCGGCGCGCGCGCGCCTGGTTGATCCGCCGCATCGCCGCGGACCCGAGCCGCCAGAGTTGGGCCAGAGGTCCCAGCAGGATCCTCGGCGAAGTCGCCGGAAGCAACGTCGGAATGGCCGCATGGTAATGCTTCTCGATCTCCGCGGCCGCACGCGCTGCCGCGCCTCGTTCGCGTTCCGCCATTTGCCGGGCGCGTGCGCCAATCTGCTCTCGATCCCGCTCGTGTTCGAGCAGCCGCCGGACGGCGCCGGGCAACTCCGCGGCGTTCTCGATGGAGAGCAGGGCTCCGGCGGCCCTGAACTGTTCCGCGATCTCGGCGAAGTTCTCCATGTGCGGGCCGGTGATGATCGCCCGGCCGGAAGCCGCAGGCTCCAGAATGTTGTGGCCGCCGCGCCGTGCCAGGGTGCCGCCCATGAAGACGACTCCAGCCAGCGGGAACAGCGAGCCGAGTTCGCCCACCGAGTCCAGCAGCAAGACCGAAGGGAGTACGGGCGCTTCGTCGCCTTTGAGAGCCGAGCGCCTGACGAAGGGTACGCCCGCCGCGGCCAGCCGCGAGGCCGCCCGGTCGAACCGCTCCGGCTTGCGCGGCGCCAGGATCAGCAGCAAGCCGGGATGCGCGGCGGCTACCTGTTGGAACGCGGAAATCACGAGGTCATCTTCGTCAGGATCGCCCGGCTCGACAGGCGCCGCGGTGCTCGCTGAGATCCAGATCTCCGCGGGCCGGGCGCGTTCGAGGAACCTGGCGACAGCCTCGGGCGGCTCGGCTGATTTCGGATCGAAGTCGTACTTCAGATTCCCGGTGGCGATCACGCGTTCCGGTGGCCCGCCAAGCGCGGCAAATCGTGCTGCGCTCACGCGGCCCTGTGCCAGAATGGCGTCCGGCAGCGCCAGCACGTGCCGGAAAAACCAACGGAATCGGCGGTATCGCGGCAGAGCGCTATCCGAGATCCTGCCGTTCACCACCAGCAGGGCGCAGCCGGCGCGCTTCGATTCGCGATATAGATTCGGCCAGATCTCCGTCTCGAGCACTACCACCGCGCGGGGCCGGATCGTCCGCAGCACAAGGCGCACGATGCAGGCGTAGTCGATGGGAGCGAAGAACACGCCATCGACGAGCGCCGCTGCGCGCTCCGCGGCCGCGCTCCGGCCGGCCAGCGTTGTCACGGAGAGGAACAGAGGCGCTTCCGGGAAGCGCTCCTTCAGGATCCGGAGCAGCGGCAGCGCGGCAAGCACCTCGCCCACCGATACGGCATGCAACCAGATGGACGTGTGGCCCGTCTGCCGGAAGGAGCGGGGCAAGCGCCCCAGACGCTCGCTGAAGCCCTGGAAGTAGCGCCGGTTTTTGAGACCGCGCAGTACGAAATACACTACGATGAGTGGGAATAAGACGAGCTGGAGCAGACGGTAGAGGCCGATGGCGAACACACGCAAATGGTTGATTTTACCCCTGACGGCCGTCCTGGCGTGCACGGCTGCCGGCAAGGACCAGAAGGAAAAGCCGAAGTTCACTCCGGGGCCGGCCTCGAGCTACCCCACTAAGCAGACCATCTCCGGAGTGACCGTTGCCGCCGTGCCGTACCGCAGCGACGAAGAGACCGAGCCGGCCTTCGGAAAGAAGAACCCGAATAAGTCCGGCGTGCTGCCGATTCTGGTGGTCATCGCCAACGAGACGCCGCAGGCTCTCGCGCTCGACAATCTGAAGGTCGAATTGATCACGCCCGACCGCCGCCGGGTCGACGCGCGCCCGCCCGGGGATCTGAAATACATCTACGGTCCCAACCGGCCAAGCGTCTACTCAGGCCCCATCCCTACCGGCCGCCCGCACGTCGGTAAGAAGAAGAATCCGCTCGCCGACTGGACGATTGAGGGGCGCGCTTTCACCGCGCGCATGCTGCCGCCCAAGGAATCCGCCAACGGCTTCTTTTATTTTCAGGCGAGCTACGAAACCGGATCGACGCTCTATATTACCGGGATGCGCGAAGCCGCCAGTGGTAAAGAGCTGTTCTACTTCGAAGTCCCCCTCGACAAGCCCTGAGGGAGCGCATCGTCGCGAGTGTCGCCCGGCGGTTCTTACTTGCCGTGGTACCGTTCCCAGATCCCGTACGCGACCTCCTTCGCCACCGGGTGGCCGGCGAGCCTGCCCTGCGTGAGGATCTGTCCCCGATGTTGGGCATCGTGCGCGACCAGGTACGTCAGGAAGTGGGCCGCGTCGGAGCCGAAGCCCGCAATCCTGCCCCCATTGAGACGTTCCCCGAGTAGCGCAGCCAGCGCCGCCCCCGTCGCCTCGAAACCCTCGATGGCCTCGGCGCGGGTGACGGTGGAGGAGTCGAGTTTGCGCGGCACCTTCCCGGCCTTCGCGAACTCGATCCACGCCACGCGTACGTTGTGCACGTGCGCGACCATGGCCGCAATCGTCCTCGTTCTGCCGCCCGGCGGCTTCGCCTGCCAGGCCTCATCGCTCAGAGCGCGGATCACCGCGAGGTTCGCTTTCTCGTGATCGGCAAAGGCAGTCAGAAGGGCATCGGGAAGGGAAGAGGTTGCTTCCGGCGACGGTTTGGGCATGCGGGTGGTCTCCTCTCCAGCCCTGGCGCCTTGCCTGCGGGCTTGCCGCCGCACAGGCAGGGCGGTTGAACCCGGAACTCGGCTACATCGTCGTGGTCGGCTTCGGCTTGGCGGCGGCCGGCTTGGGGGCCGCGGGCTTGGGCGCGGGTTTCGCCGGCGCAGCCTTCTTCGCGGCTGGCGGGCCGAGCGGATCGTTCGCCGGCGCCGGGCCTACGCGCTCGAACGTGATGGTCTTGATATAGATCGGCGTCCGCGGTTTGCCCTCGGCGTTGGCCGGCACGGTCGAGATCTTGTCGGCCACCTCCTGCCCTTCCACGACCTGCCCGAAGATCGTGTGCTTGCCGTTGAGGTGCGGAGTCGCAGCAACCGTGATGAAGAACTGGCAGGACCCGGTGTTCGGCTCCCCGATATTCGCCATCGCGAGCACGCCCGGCCTATGGAAATTCAGCGTGGGAACGAACTCATCCTTGATGGTGAAGCCGACATCGCCGGTGCCGTTCCCCGCCGGATCGCCGCCCTGAATCATGAACTGCGGGAACACGCGGTGAAACGTGGTGCCGCTATAGAGCGGGCGCCGCACCATCTGCCCGGTCTTCGGGTCCTTCCACGCCTTCCGGCCCTTCTGGAGATCGATGAAGTTCTTCACCGTGATCGGCGTTTCCTTCTCGTAGAGGACCAGAACGATGGGCCCTATGCTGGTTTGGATGGTGGCGTAGAGGCCGTTATCGCGCGCCGGTTTGGCGGGCTGCGCCGCGGGGGGCGTCTGCGTCTGGGCCGCCAGCGCCGACGCTGCCAGCCCCACTAAGGCGAGTTTCGAATAAAGCGTCATATGGGCCAGTTTATACTGAAAAGCTCGCGGTGACGTACGCGCTTCGCGGCCTCCGGCGTTGTCCAGGCCGCGGCTCGACCGCGGCATTCGGCAAGGCGGGTGCGCGACACGAGAATGGAATTCGGTGGTCGGCTTTGTATCAGGGCATGGCTTCAGCCGTGCCGCAAACCGCCGCGAATGACGGGGCTTTAGCCACTGCGGCGCGTTGAAAACTGACGCCCCGGCCGGCCTTGGTAATTGCGTGGAACGAACCGCAGCATTCGGACGGTTGCGCTGGCTCTGGCGTGCCAATTCCGCAAGGGCTGAAGCCCGGACTCTTCCCGCAATTCTACGGCACGGCTGAAGCCATGCCCTGATACAAACCAAGAAAGTGAAGACAACGGCCTGCCGCCAGCCGGAGAAGCCTTGCGTACCCCTGCACTCAGATTCCTGCGAATTGCTCGAGAATCGCCTCGCAACTTCTATGCCGCGCACCCCGGCAAGGCGGGCAGCGCCCTTGCCGGAGCGGGTAAAGCTATAATCGTCAATTACGAACATGAAGGCGTCAGCGCTTCAAATCACGCACGACGAGCCCAAACCCGGTGTCGGCGTCATCCATCTCGCCGGCAAGATCATGCTTGGTTCGGGCACCGCCGCCATCGAGGAACTAATCAGCACGCTGCTCGCCGCGGGCAACCGCAGAATCATCGTTGACCTCTCCGGCGTCACCCACATCGACAGCACCGGAATCGGCACCTTCATCGCCAGCCTCGGCAAGATCATGCAGGCCGGAGGTTCGCTCGCCATGGCGGGCGCCAGCGGGGTGGTTCGGGAGGGCTTTCGCGTGACCCGTCTCGACTCCGTTTTCCGTTTCTACTCCGACGTGGACACCGCCTTGCAGGCCTAGTCCGGCTTCCGGACTCTCTTCCGGCGCACTTGCACTCGCTGCCTCCGTTACGACGGCTCCCGCGAGGTATCTTCGCCAGCGCCGCTCGGCTCCTCGCGAGTCGAACTCCTCCCGCCAGAAACGGCGGAACTCCGCCACCGCTGCGGCCGTGTGCGCGTTCAAGGCGTCCGCAAGACGGCCTCTTGTGGCCGAGCGCGCGGGCAACCGTGCGAGCAGCAGGCGACTGGCCATCACCCCATCGTTTGCCGCGCCCAACTCGTCCTGAATCTTGCGGAGTTCGTTGACCAGCAACTCGACTTCCGAGGTCCTGCGGCCACGGCCGCGCCGGGCGGAAGGAGCGGTCCTGTCCTTCGCCGCTTCGTAGCAGGGAAGAAACAACTCCAGCGTGTAGCGGATGTGTTTCGTGTAGAGCCGGAGACCGTGGAGCTCTTTGGGCGAAGGGCTCCCGTTCACAAGTTCCCTTCCAGCCGCGTAGTAAGCGGCCAGCAGCCTCGGCAGGACCTTCGCGGCATTCGCCCGGGCACTCGCGCCCTGCCTCCAGATGATTCGCTTGTTCAGCGCGGGCTTCATGAGGCTCCCTGCCGCAGATCGCGGCTCCATTCTGCGAGGCGGCGGCCTTCGCGCCACTTCACTAATGTCGCCTGCAACGCCTCGAACGCTTCCTCGCGTTCGGCGGTCAACTGACGGACAAGCACGCTGCGCGCGGGCACGCGCGCCTGTTTCATCAGCTCGAGTGCGATGTCCCGGTCGCGCACTTGTGATGCGAGATTGGTCAGCTTTTTCAGCCGGCGCCGCATCTGATTCGCGCGGGGCAACAAGCTGCCGAACACGCGCAGGCCCTCTCTGAGCCGGCGGGTGGCCACGCGAACGTCGTGGATCGCCTCGGCATCGGCGGATTCGGCGGTCCGTTTCACTTCAGTCTGCAGTTTCCGCAAGAGGCGCAAGACGCGCTCGCACGCGTAGGCGTCGATGGGGGAATCCGGCCCTGCGCTCCGTTTCGCTATCATGATGTCCTCGCGACCCGCCCTAGCACCAAAGGGCGTCCGTAAACGGTCTGGAAGAGGTCCGAAACGCGTTCGGCCGCCCACAGCTCGAGGTTGATGTCCTGCTTCGAGGCGAGTTGCAGCGTGATCCCCCCGTCGCGCACGGCGCATTCTATGGAACTCACCCGCTGCGTCTTGCTCCGGTCCAGGTTGTCCGCCAGCCGCAGCAACGGAATCAGCAGTGTGAGTGCCCGCTTCTCTTCGGCATTCAATCCCTGATTATTGGTGTGATCGGCCGCCGGCATAACTTTCCGGTGATACCGGCACAGGTTGGCGATAAACGCTCGCTCGTGCGCTGTGAATCCCGGCATGTCGGAGTTCGCCACGATGTAGTAGGAGTGCTTGTGGTGGCTCGAATCGGAGATGAGATGCCCCGTGTCGTGCAGGTAAGCCGCCGCCTCGAGAAGCCGGCAATACACCGGCGGAAGCTGATGTAGCGGCAGCAGGCAATGAAAGAGCTGTTCGACGTACGAGGCCACCGCCCGCACATGCTCGCGCGAGACGCCGCACCGCACGCTCATCTTCTCCACCTCGACCCGCTCGTCCCGGCTCAGCGTCCACAGTTCCCTGCCGACTCCGCGCAGCGCCAGGTCCGCGATGATCCCGTCGCGAACACCGGCAGCGGAGTAATACACCGAAGGCAGCCGGAACGCCTCGAGCACGTGCAGCAGCACCGCGGTCCCCGAGACGATAATCTCGGCGCGGCGCGGTCCCACCCCCGGCACGCGCCTGCGATGCGCCAGGTCGAGGCCGCGAATGCGCCGGAACAGCCGCTGCACCTGCAGCGTGGATGCCCGCAGCCGGTCCGCTCCGTCCCGCCGTGGCCGCGGCACGCCGTTGACGGCGCAAACCACCGCGGCTGCCGTGGCGGAAGTCGCGATGGCACGGTCGTAGCGGTCGTGCCCGAATCGCCGTACCGCGCCCGCCAGCCGCTCCTCGATGTACTCGCGCATCTGGTGCAACTGCCGCTCCGCCGGCGGGTCGGCGGTGAGGAAGATCTCTTTCAGCCGGATGGCTCCGAGCGGCTTCGACACCGCTTCGCGCACGTGCCCGCCTTCACTGCGGATGATCTCCGCGCTGCCGCCTCCGATGTCCACCATCAGCAGGCTGTGCCCCGCGTTGGGCCACCGAGTGCGCACGCCCAGGTGAATGAGCCGCGCCTCTTCGCGCCCCGAGACCACCTCGACGGGGACTCCCGCCGCCTCCGAAGCGCGCGCCAGAAACTCGGCCTGGTTCCGCGCGTCCCGCACGCTGGAGGTGGCCACGGCGCGCGCGCCCACCACGTCGAGCGTCTTGATTTTCGCCGCCATCCGAGCCAGCACCGTGCAGGCGAGCTGCATCGCTTCTTCGCTCAAGCGGCCGGTTCGGAACACGCTTTCGCCGAGCCGTGTGACCTCGCGATCCGAGGCCAGGATCTTGGGCTCGGTGCCCGGTGTCAGCTCGGCCGCCTCCATGCGGATAGAGTTGCTGCCGACATCGATCGCTGCATACCGGGGCATTACTCGTATCATAATGCGTTCAGATGCGGGCTTACTCTGAGTAGCTGGGGTAACTATGCAGATCTACATTCTCCGCCACGGCATTGCGGAAGACCGGCGCCCGGGGCGCTCCGACGCCGGGCGTGCGCTTACTGACGACGGACGCGAAAAGCTGTCTGCCGTGCTCAGACGTGCCCAAGGGGCTGAGGTCGCCGTCACGAAGATCCTCACGAGCCCTCTCCGCCGCGCGGTGCAAACGGCGGAAATGGCGGCCGAGGCGCTCGCCCCCGGCACGCGCCCCATCCGTACCGATGCGCTGGCGCCGGAGTCTTCCCCCGAGCGCGTGTGGGCCGAGCTTCGCAAATACGCCGGCGAGCCCGCCGTCCTCATCGCCGGCCACGAGCCGCTTCTGAGCGCGACCGCCGCATTCCTGCTGCGCGCCGGGCCTTCCATCATCGACTTGAAGAAAGGCGCCCTGGCCAGAATCGATGTGGACGAGAACACCGATCGTCCGCAGGGCGTGCTCGAATGGCTGCTGCCGCCCAAACTCGCGAAGTGATACCGAAGCACGCGGAACGGCGTGATCAGTGCACGTCGCTCAGCCGAGCCTTCTCCCAGACGCTAGGTGCCGCGTATCCCCGCAGAAACACACCCGGCCTCAGCTCCACGGCGCGGCCGAACACGTCCATGTAGAGTTCCCGCTCTCCCGGTGGCCGCAACTCGTAAATGAGCCGCGCCGCCGCGGGCTCCATCTCCGGTGTCAGCAGAATCACTTCGCCCGGTGCGCCGGCCTCGGGCGCCTTCGGCCACCATTCCACGCCGCTCCAGCCCCGCATGTACCAGGGCAGCGGCCACAAATTCCGGCTGCTCAAAATCTGCACTCTTTGTGCCCCTGCAGCTCGCAGCGCGGCCACACGGTCGCGGATGAGGAACACGTCCCGGCCCGTGTGCGCGTAGACGTAAGGGTTCCGCGGGTCCGCGGCGTATTCCCGCGTCGTGGCTCCAGCCTGCCACGCCAGGTGGCCGCACGCCAGGACGAGGAACACCGCTGCCGGTGCGCGCAGCCGCCTCACCGCAAGCACGCGTGCCGCACCCACTCCGGCCAGCACGGCCAGCGGCTGCCAGAACTGGACGAGGCACCACGGAGTCTTATACGGAATCGCCGAGTAGCAGACCGCCGTCGTCAGCGCGTACACCGCCAGGAACCTCGCGAGCCCGCGCCGTGCCAGGACCGCACCAGCCAAACCGAATACCAGAATCGCGGCTTCGGTCCACACCGGGCCAGAGCCCTCGTGGAACCATGCGGTCAGGTGCAGGTAGTAGAAAGGCGAATGACGGTGCAGGGGGTCGTGCGCCGCACGGCTCACGTACTGCGCGTAGCCGCGGAACGAGTCGATCAGCCCCGCCGGGCCGAAGAGCAGAAGTGCCACGACCGCCCCGGCCGCAAGTGCGAACAATGCGTGCACCCAATAGGAACGCCACTCTATTGAGGCGCGGCCGCGAGGGAGCGGTTCGGCCGTATTATCCTTGAGCCGCTCATGCAAACCGCCGGCGCCCCCGCTGGCCACCAGCGCCACGACCATCGCCGCGAGCGCGATTACCGCCGTCTCTTTGGTCGCGTACGCCAAACCCGCCGCTGCCCCGAACAGGACCGCCCAGACCGCCCGCGGCCTCTCCATGTACCGCCATCCGCACAAGATCGCGGCAAAGCTGAATAGCGCCAGCAGCATCTCGGGAATGTAGTAACGGCTATAGAACACCAGGGCAGGGGAGATCGCGCTGAAGAGCGCCGCTGCCAGCGCCGCCCCGCGCCCCAGCCCGCGTGCGAGCGCCAGCGGCATCAGCGCGAGCGCGAGCCCGGCCAGCGCCGTCACGGCACGCAACACGGTCTCGTTCAGTTCCGCATAGCTTCGAAAGCCGCCCAGCCGCGCTGCGGGAAGCGTGAAGTACAGGAGTGCCGGGCCGTGATAGTTGGCTGGGTCGTAGCGGTACTCGCCCCGCTCGAGAAGCGCGCCGAACTTATCCGCAAGCACCGCCTCATCGGCGTGCATCGGGCGCTTGGCGAGGTCGCCGAACCGCAACCCGGCCGCAATCGCGGCCACCGCCGCAATCGCCGCCCACCACTCCGGCTGCCGCGGGCTCATCGCAGGGGTTTTCCGTAGACCTCGACTTCCACGTAATGATTCGCCGGGCTCGCGTTGCTTCCGTTCGAGTAGAGCCGCACGTAGCGGGCTTCTACGCCCCGTGCGTCGATCAGCCTGCCCTCGGCCGTCTCCACGTAATTCAGGTCTTTGCCGATACCGAGCCCCGCCGTGTTGTCGTGGTCGTTGTTGAGCAGCGTCTTCACGCCCGTGATGAAATCCGGATCGTCCGCCACCTGGACAACCACATCCATGTACACCCGCGCCTGCTTGTGGTAATGCCAGATCAGCATGGCGTAGATCGTGTGCCTCGCGCCCAAGTCGATCGTGGCACACTGCACTCCCGGCTTCAGCTCGACATAGCTGCCGTCCTTGCCCTCTTTGTCGCCGTCCGTGATCAGGTCGAGATCGCCGATCACCGGATCGGAATCCGTTGAGGTCACGGGCTTCCCCCGCGCGACGTTTACGGTTCCCTCCGGCGCCAGGAACGGAGGCCGCGGCTTGCCGAGCGGCTTCTCGAGATTCGGAACGCGCAGGTCCTGCGGCGTGCCCTCGAACATCGGCTTCGGCAGCGCGATCGGCAGCGGCTCGAGCTTCAAGGGCCCCTGCGCAAATGCGGCGGCCGCAACGAGCAAGCTGACCAGCGCGCGCCGCATTACTTCTCCGCCAGCAAGCGCCTCACGCGTTCCGCCGCGCTCCTGGTTTCCTTCGCCACCGCCGGGTCGCTCACGCCTTCGGCAACCTTCAGCGCCTCGGGACTCGCGTACTTCGGCAGCAGCGCCAGCGCCGCTTTCTTTTCGTCCGGCTGCGTCGCCAGCTCGATCGCTTTGCCGAGCAACGCTGCCGTCTCGCCCGCGCTCCGCTCCGAGGGAAGCGCCAGCAGCCGGATGTATCCCCGCAGCGCCAGCACCTGGTGAGCCGGAATCACGGGGTTCTTCGCCGCACCGAGCAGATCCTCGAGGGGTGCGCCCGTGGGCCACTCCGTCAGGCCCAGGATCGCGGCCCGGCGCAAATCCGCGTTCGAATCCCCGAGCGCCGCGCGCAGCATCGCGAGCGAATCCTCGTGCCCGGCCTGCCCCATCACAAGCAGCAGCGAGGCGCGCGTCTCCGTGTTGCGCGTCGAGCCGTATGCCGCCGTCACGTCCTGAATGCCCGCGTTGTTCGATCTCCGCAGCGCTGAAGAGAGCGCCCGCTCGGCATCCTTCCGATCGCTTGGCTCCGCCTTGGCCAGCAGCTTCAGGAGTGCTGGCACTTGTTCCCCTGCGGCGGTTTCCCGCAGCGCTTTCATTGCCTCGCGCCGCACCGCCCGGTCCGCGTCGCCCGCCGCCGCGATCAGCGCCTGCGAAGCCGCCGTGCTCCCGCGTTCGCCCGCCGCTCGCATCAACTCGACCTTCTTTTTCCCGTCCGCTTTCGGAATCAGTGCGGCGATGTTCTCGTCCACGCCGGCTCCACGCAGGCGGTACAGGCTCTGTCGCGCCGCAGCCTGCTCCGGGTCGGCGCTCTCCGCTGCAGCCGAGGCCAGCAACTCCACCGCGGACGTGTCTCCCAGGCTGCCCAAAGCTTCGAGCGCCGCGGCCCGCACCGCAACATCGCCGTCCTTCAGGGCGCCGAGCACCGCTGCCGCTCCCGCTTTGTCGCCCCGCTCACCGAGCGCCGCGACGAGCTGCACCCGCGCCGTCACCGGCGCCTTCTGCACGCGCCCGGCCAAGGCTGCCGTCGCCTCCGGCCCCGGGATCCGGCCCAGCAGGCGGATCGCAGCCGCGCGCGTCTTCTCGTTGCCCGTATCGATCGCGGCCGTGAGAGCCGGCAATGCGCTCGCCCCGAACGATGCCGCCAGCCCGCTCAACGCGGCAGTGCGGATCATCCCCGGTTGCGACGCGCCATTCAACTCGTCATAGATGCCGCGCGCACGCGCCGTGTCACCTGCTTTCGCGAACGCGCCGGCGCAATCGAGCCGCGCCTCCATCACGCGCAGACGCACGCCGCCCTGGACCGTTCCCTCCGCCTGCTTCAGCGCGTCCGCCGCCTCCACGGTCGCGATGCGCCCGAGTGCGGCCGCTGCCGCATCCGCCGCATCCGCATCAGTCAACAGCCCGGCCAAGAGCGGAACCGCCTTCGCATCGCGGCGCATGCCTAGCGTCCCCGCGACGCCGGCGCGCGATTTGCCGGTTGTCGTCCCCAGCGCCGCCCGCAGCGCCTCATCCGCCGCCTGCCCGGGAAGGCGCTCGAGCGCGTAGCGCGCCATCTCGCGCGTGTCTTCCGCGGCAAGCAGCTTGCTCAGTACGGGTACCGAGGCTTCCGTTCCCGCCAGGCTCAGGTGCCGGCAGATCTGGTCTTTGCCATCCCGCGTGGCCTGACCTTCCAGGAACGCGTCGAACCGCGCTTCGAGCGCCTTGGCCTGTTCCGGCGATTTCATGGCCTCGCCGACGATTGCGGCCAACTCCACCAGCGCGCTCCGGCTCTGGCCGTACTCATAGGTGGCCACCTTCGCCAGCGTGCCCTCCAAATCCGCCGCGGGCGCCGCCGCTCGAATCAGAAAGAATGCCGCAACTCCGATGAACGTACTGCTTCGCATGACTCGCTCTCCCGTCACTCTGCCGTGCCGCATGCCTGCCCGCTCCGCCACGTCTCTCCGCACGCCGCTCATAACGACCACGGGCTGCGCATCGGCCTCGCGAGCATCCGCTCCGCATCCGCATCGCCCACGATCCGCTGCGCGTCGGGATCCCACCGGATCTTCCGGCCCGCCGTCATCGCGATCAACCCGAGGTAGCCCAGCGTCGCCGAGCGCAGTGCGGTCTCGGCCGGCGTAATCGTCGTGGCTCGCGTCTTCACGCAGTCCAGGAAGTTGCGCGTGTGCCCCGGCGAGCGTGGCAGCAGCAACTCGTCCGGCCGCACCTTACTCGTCAGGACTCGGGCCGGCTCCGCGTCGATGCCGCTGCGCTCCACCCAGAGCCATCCTTCATCGCCGATCCACTTCGTGCCGAACCGGATGTCCCGGTGCCCGCCGGCGATCACCATCGTCAGCCCGCCCGCGTAGGTCGCCGTCACGCGATAGCGTGTCGCCGCGTTGTAGACCAACCCGCGCTCCGGCCACTCGCCTGTCGCTTCCACCTCGAGCGGTCCCGTATTGTCCAGACCGAGCCCCCAGTGGGCGATGTCGACATGGTGTCCCACCCAGTCCATCAGGTTGCCGCCGCCGTAATCCAGGTTCCAGCGCCAGTTCTTGTGGACGCGCGCGGGCGAGTAGGGCGAGTAAGGCGCCGGGCCGAGCCAGCGGTCGTAATCGAGCGTCTTCGGCGGCGGCATCGTCGCGTCCTTCGAAGCCAGACCCGAAAAGTCTGTGAAGCCCGCCGGCAGGCCCACCTCGACGCGATGCACCTTGCCGATGCGCCCGTTGCGCACCAGTTCGCATGCCACGCGGAACTGCGCCACCGATCGCTGCCAGCTTCCTGTCTGCCACACCCGCCCGTAGCGCCCGACGGCATCGCAGATGGCGCGCCCTTCCATCCAGTTGTGAGCCAGCGGCTTCTCACCGTAGATGTCTTTGCCCGCGCGCGCAGCCGCTACGGAAACGAGGCCGTGCCAGTGGTCCGGCACCGCCAGCGACACGGCGTCCACGTCCTCGCGCGCCAGCACTTCTTCGAACGCGTGATATGTTTTGCAGGCGCTGCCGTACTTCTTCGCTACCGTCGCCGCGGCTTCCGCCAGGTGCTCCTCGTCGATGTCGCAGACCGCCACTACCTGCGCTCCCGGCTCCGCCAGGAACGACTCCAGGTTGTTCGTCCCCTGCCATCCGGTTCCGATCTGGGCCACGGTCACCCGCGACGAAGGCGGGGTCGCTCCGCCCCGTCCCAGCGCCGATCGAGGTACGATCAGCGGCATACCCGAGGCGGCTGCAGCCGTCTTCAGGAATGCTCTGCGGTTCATCGGCTCGCTCCGGCGCTCGGTGTCGCGTCCGCCTTCAGGTCGCCAAGGGCGAACTGAATGCCCGCCAGGAAGTGCGCGAGCATCGCCGGGTTCTCGTAGATCTCGATATTGTGGCCGAACGATGTGAGGAAGATGCGCCCTTTCCCGTAATTTCTGATCCAGCTCAGCGCAAAATCCTTGTCCTTCATCCGCTCCGGCAGGAAATGACGCTTCGGGTCCAGGTCCGTCTTGTCCGCGTCGATGCTTACGAGCACGTGCACCTTCTCCCTCGACCACGGCGCCTGGAACTGGAACACCTCGTCGGCGGTCTCGAAGTTCTTTCCTCCAAATGCCGCCGCCACCGGACTGCGCGGATCGTCCACTTTAATGTAGATCTTCTCCTGCGGCTTCCACGGGTGACCGCCGTTCTCGTACCCGCCGATCATTTCTCCGAACTCGGGGAACTGGTCGTACTTCGGATACTGCACGAACGTCGCGCCTCCTCCGGCGTGAACCCCGATCCAGCCCTTGCCGCCGCCCACGAAGTCGAGCAGCGATTGCCGCAGGCCCTTGTCCTCCGTAAGCACTCCCGCCGTGTTCAGAAAACACACGGCATCGAACTGCCGGACCTTCTCCGGCGCGAACATAGCAACGTCGTCGCTGAACACCGTTTCGTATGCGCCGGTCACCTGCCCCATCTTCTCGAACGCGTAGTCGGCATACGGAATCGAAGCGTGGCCTTGCACCCGCTTGCCGTCCACCACGTGCAGGTTCATGATCAGCAGCTTGCGGTGCTTCTTCGCCCGCGCCGCCGCTTTTTGCGGCACCGCTTTGTCAATCGCCTCCCGAGCCTCCTGAGGAATCTCGGCCGCGAACAGCGTCAACGCACCCGCCAGGGCCGCCATGAAAAGTTTCGTCATCGAATCACTCCTGTTATAAATGCCACGGGCTGCGCATCGGCCGCGCCAGCATCCGGTTGGCCGCATCGTCGCCCGGAAACGTCTCTTGCTCCGGGTCCCACCGCACTTTCCGCCGCAGCCGGATCGCGATGTCCGCCTGCTGGCACACCATCTCCGCACGCACCGCCGCGTCGATGTGCGAAATCGACCGCCTGCCCGTGCGCACCGCGTTCAGGAAGTTCCGGCGGTGGTCCGTGCTGTGCGGCACATGTATCTCATCCGGCCCGATCGTCGCGTGCATCAGCGACTCCGGGTAAGTCCTCATCCCGTTCCGGCTCACGTACACCCACCCCTCGCTGCCGATGAACAGACTGGCCATACCTCCCTCGCGGAACTGCGGCGCCCGCCGCTGCGCCGTGAGCATGTCCGTGTGGAGCAACTTCACGCCGTTCGCGTATTGGTGCTCCACTTCCCAACTCACCGGCGTGTCGTAGAGCCCTTCCTCCGGAAACACCGCCGTGCCCTCGGCCGAGATCGGGCCTGTCCCGTCCGCGTCGTTAACCCACTGTGCGATGTCCACGTCGTGGATGCCCCAGGCGCCGCTGATGCACCCGAGCGAGTAATCGTAGATGAGCGTCCAGTTTCGCGTGCACCGCAGGTGCGTGTAGGGGGCCCAGGGCGCGGGCCCTAGCCAGAACTCGTAATCCAGGCCCTCCGGCACGGGCTCTGCGGGCTGGTTGCCGATCTCCTGTGAAAGCGCGCTGGCGATGATCATCGTCTGCAACCGCCCGATGCGCCCGTTCCGGATCAGCTCCACCGTGAACCGGTAATCGTTCGATGAGCGCTGCTGCGTGCCGAACTGGAACACTGGGCCGTGCCGCTTCACCGCCTCCCGCACGGCCGCCGCCTCGGCGAAGCTCACGCCCATCGGCTTCTCGTAATACATGTGCTTGCCGCGCCGCGCCGCCTCAATCCCGATCAGTGCGTGCCAGAAATCCGGCACCGCAATCACCACAGCGTCGATGTCGTCCCGCGCGAGCAGCTCGCGAAAATCGTTGTACATCGCGCACGCCTGGTCGCCGTACTTCGCGTCCACCAGGCGCTTGGCCCTTTCCCGGTGCTGGCGCCTGACATCGGCGACGGCGGCTACGCGCACCTCCGGGTCCCCGAGCATCGCGTGCACATGGCCCGTCCCCATCTCGCCCACGCCGATGTGGCCGACCACGATGCGGTCGCTCGGCGCCGTCCCTCCCCGCACCACCGACGCGGGCACGATCAGCGGCGCGGCCAGCCCGCGCAAAACATCGCGGCGGCATATCTTTTCACGGAGCATTCCGGCCTGCCTTCCTTCAGCGCATCGCGAGCTAAGTGTCCGTTGTACCACCGCCTGACTTCTCGCGCCGGGCCGGGCATCGCGCCGTAAGGGTTGCTGTCCAGCGGGCTGGACAGGCGCCCGGCCCGATGTGGCGCTAAAGTGCGCTAAATAGCGTCAAAAAACACGCAAAAGACCCTTATTTGCCGGTTTTTGCACGTCATTCAGACACAAAAACGGCCTCCGTGCTAGCATCGGGCAATATGGCCGAGCCCCGCACCGTCCCCGGCTGGGATACCTACTATCTCGAGATCTGCAAGGTCGTCGCGGCGCGCAGCAAGGACCCCAACACGCAAATCGGCTGCGTGGTCGTCGGACGCGCGCACGAGATCCGGTCCACCGGGTACAACTCCTTCCCGCGCGGCATCCGCGACACGGTGCCTGAGCGTCTGGAGCGCCCCGCCAAGTACCTCTGGATCGAGCACGCGGAGCGCAACGCCATCTGCAATGCCGCACGGGCCGGCACCGCCACCGAGGGCTGCACGATTTATGTCGAGATCATGCCCTGCATGGACTGCGCGCGCGCCATCGTGCAGGCAGGTATCTTCGCCGTCGTGGTGTCGGCGGCCCGGATGACTCAGTACTCGAGCGAGTATTACGACCAGCATTTCGGGCTTGTGGAGGTGCTGTTCGCCGAGGCCGGCGTCACCGTCCGCCGCGTCTAGCAGTCCGTGGTGCAAGTCCCACGGAACGTATGACTTGCACCACGGACTGCCAGGCCAGGACATCCTGCGCCGAGCGCTTTCGGCCACCGGCCCGCATCGCCCTCTTCAGCTTGTTCGCGTTCATCGAGTTCCTCTTCGCACTCAAAGGGACTATGCCGCCCTCCGTTTCCCAGCCCTGGATTTCGGCGGCCGGACGAATTAAGCGCTTGATGAAAAAAACTTCAGGAGTATAATCTCCTATAAGAGAGGCGAAACACCAGTGGGGAGGTGGAGGCTTGTTGGTCAAAGAGCATCTGGCATTCGTGTTACGTGACGAGATTCTGAGCGGCCGGCTGCAGTCGGGTCAGCCGATCGTGGAAAGCAAGTGGGCGGCGAGGCTCGGCGTTGCGCAGGCCTCTGTCCGCGAGGCAATCAACATCCTCTGCTGGGAAGGCTATGTGCGCAAGCAGCCCGGCCGTACCGCTCGGGTCATCATGTTGGGTGACAAGGAGTTGCGTGACATCTACCAGGTTCGGGTTTCGCTCGAGGCCACCGCCGCGAGAATGGTGGCCCGGGTCGCGCCCGATCTGTCGGGGCTGGACCAGGTTCTGGCGGATATGCGGTCGGCGGCAGAGTGCGGCAATCTTCGGGGCTACTGTGAGCGGGACCTGCGGTTTCACGTGCTGATGGCCGAGCTGTCCGGGAACCTGATCCTGGCCGACTATCTGAACCGTCTCATCTCGCCTCTGTTCGCAGTGCTGCTTCTCCGGGCGCACGTGAATCCGCCGGCTTTCGAGCGCTTGCACCAGGCCATCGCCCGGCACACGCGCATTGTCGATGCACTCCGAAGCTGCAACCCGGAGGACGCCGAGCATGAAATCACCGCCAGCCTCGAGGACATCTGGCTCGGCGGCTTCGATTTCATCTTGCCGCTGGCCGCAGCGGCGCAGGCCGGATAAGGCGCTGGCCGGCGCAGTTATTGCAGAGCCGCGGCCGCCGGAGAGAAGCGGTCTAGCCCGAAGTTCCACTCCCGTTGAAGATGTTTTTGTTGATTCTGCGGGCGTTGATCGGCGGGGCGACGATTTCTACTGACTACATTTTGGCTACAGGCGGACTCGGAGGAGCTCCAACGCGTA
>Ga0209777_10001032_pt1 | contig 42462 bp, 36 predicted proteins | sample FrelakmetHBP12HB_FD_187147 | JGI IMG/M metagenome (GOLD analysis project Ga0209777, IMG submission 187147) | Freshwater lake sediment microbial communities from the University of Notre Dame, USA, for methane emissions studies -HBP12 HB (SPAdes)... | ecosystem: Environmental > Aquatic >...
TTGCAACAGCCAAGGAATATTCCAATAAAGTGCTTCCGCAACCTTGCTGTTGGAACTGGACATCCGTCGCCAGCCTTGCGATCTTGATGGCCGGGACCTGCCGATATTGATAATCCCCGATATGGGCCCTCTCTATCAACCGGGTCTGGAACGCGGCGGACACCAAGGAGATAAAGGCGGCAGACCGACCTTTGATATGTCCGATATAGGTCACGGAATTCCCGACCTTTTGGTCCACCAAAGCATCGTTTTGGATGAAATCATTAAAATCGGCAATCCCACAATCGAAGGCCTTGAACTCATCGGATCGAGACAATCTTGTTATCTTCTTGAAAGGCCAAAAGATGTTTTTCATAAGCTCATCTCCTTTATGTTAGGCTGGATGGAAAATAGGTCTTGAGCAGTGCTCTAAGGTCCTAGACTATAAACGGATCTTGAACCGTTTGGATCGTTTGATAGTCTCCTCCCAGGCCTTGTTCTTGGGAGGATGCTCGAGATTTCGGAGGAACCGTTTCGCGTCCTCTCCCTCGAGGGTCGTTATTAGCTCAACTGGTTTTGACATTGTTATCACCTATTATTATCACATCACCTTGTATTAATATTTTGCTTTTATCGGTCCTTTGTCGTCTTGTCCTGTTCTTTCCTTTGAGGTCCTATTCTCTTTGCCTTTTCCGATCTTTCCAGGGTGCCAGACCTGGTCGGTTGAAGGCACCGTCGGAAGCAAGGGTAACAGCCTCGTTCCCGAGGGTCTTCCGGTTTGATACATATTCTACAATTCCTACAATATGTATACACTTGTGGGTATTTAATAGTTGCGCCACGGCGGGGTTTCTCGAGGTGGGAAGACAATTCAGGACATCTTTGGGGCCCACGATGAAGATGCGGCAACACTAAAGAAAAAGGAATTGAAATAGTAATATAATGAGAGGTTGGATCGAGTTGGGATCCTGATGTACTTTGTTCGCTCTTCCTTTGTTCTTTGGTCTTTTCCCCGGTCTTTCGTACCGGACCGACCGTTGCGCCCGGACTTGCAGTTCTTTGGTCCCCCTGTCTTCGGGTCTTTCGGTCTTCCGGTTGGTAATTTCATGTCCTTGTACCTATGCAACAACTTGGAAAAACGTACAGATATCACGTAACGACGGATATTATAGTACTACGATGATATCACAGGTACAATGATATGATTCATTGGTAAAAACGTAGAAGTCGGTCCAGAAGAATGAACTTATTAGAACGGTTGAACGACCCTTGAACGCGGTCCAAAGTCGTGAACCAAAGAACGATTGGAGGCCAGAAGTTAGAACTGATCGAACGGTCGATCGATTACCTTTCCTTAAGCTCAGATCGACCCGATATCCTACCAACATCCTACAAACAATTTAAATAACTCTTACCTATTTCTAAGAACAACGCCTAATATCACAAAATCAACAGGATAACATTAAACGAGATAACATAGAACGATGATAACAAAGAACGAGATAACATCAACCAAGGATAACAAAGACCACGAATATCACTGATAGACGAGATAACAATCAAACGACGAATATCACAAATACGACGATAACAATTAAAATACGAACATCAAAAACCCAAGGAAGTCCAAAACATGTTCGAGTTCGACACGACCGCCCTCGGCATCTCGTCGTTGTTTTTGTAACCGTCGTCGTTTCTGTGATATCCGTTAACGTTTCTGTATTATCCAAATCACGTGATATCATCCAAAACCTATGTTATGGCCACGACGACAATCTTGGATATTTTAAACAACTGGTATCACTAAACTCAACTCTTTGGTGCCGCCCTTGACAACCCTCATCTCTAATGTACAAATCTTGGTAGCTCTTGTTATCTCGCTCGCGATCTCTCTCTATTCCATGCCCTGGTGGATCAAAAAGCTGCGCGAGCGAGGATATCTGGCCCATGATAAGAAAAAGGAACGAAGTTCCTTTGACTGAAAAGGAGGCCTCTGGCCTCCTGTGAATGTATAAGCGAGGCCGCCCCCTTGTCGTGGACAAGGGCGGCATCGCCATCATCTTCGTAGCCGCCGTCTCCTTGCCGTAATCGTAATCGTCGTTTGTGATAACCGTCCTCGTCGTTCGTGATATCCAAACCCTTGTGTGTTATCCAAACCTGTGATATCGAATAAAATTACCGAGATGAAACATGTCTGCCCTCACAAACCCGATCCTTGATATCAAAAATGTCCCCAATAAAACAACAAATATATACAAGAAATACGATATAGTTATTCATGTCTCCAGGTCTCTGTTATATGCATACCGTTTGTGGGCATGTTTTTACTCCAAAAGAAACTAAACAACTAAAAGACGGAAAGAAAGTAAAATGCCCTGCATGTTCCCTCAAAGGGAATTATGATGTTATGATTAATGAAAATCGATGCATGAAGGTACCATGCGGTATAACACATGAAATGATTGAAAAAAGTAAATAGAAAAAAGAAGGCCATTTATTGCCAAAGCTTTGATAATTCTTTCCACAACTGAGAAATAGATTTTGCTCTTATCAGTTGTTTGCTATCTTTCGAACCTGCGAAAAAACGCTTTCTGGTATCCTCAATAGCCTCGTCTGTCATATTTACGTTTCCTTCGTGGAACACCAATAGATCATCATACATTTGTTTTAATGTTGCCATATTATTTCCTCAGTTATTATAATGTTTATCAAATATATAAATTCAATATGTATACATATATACATATATCAATATAATAATGAAGTCATTCTAATATGACATAAAAGGCCTACATATACATTTACCTGCAATTATATTTTAACGAAATACAATTCAATCGTTGAAATTCAATTTTCCCAAACAAACACTTTAAATATGACTATATTTAATTCTATACTCGAACTATATCACAAATAACTCCAGGACGAACTAACTATGATCACCTTCGACACCACCGCACTCGGCATCTCGCTGGCCGAATCCTTCATTGTGGCCTTACTGGTCACCTACATCCTCATGCCCTGGGTCATGTCCAACATGCGCAAGCGCGGCATCACTGGGAAGGACCAGAACAAGCTCGAGGAGCCGGTCATCCCCGAGATGGGCGGCGTCGGCGTCGTCATCGGCTACTTCGCCGGCCTCTTCACCTTCATGATATCCTATCGATTTATCTTCCAAGAGGAGCTCCCATTTTCGAGCGTCCTAATGGCCGGTATGTTCTGCATCCTGGGCGCGGCCTTCATCGGAGCCATCGATGACCTATTCGACCTCAGGCAGCGGGTCAAAGCCGTCCTGCCGGCATTCTTCGCGATCCCATTGGCTTATTACACAATAACCACGATGGGTTCTGTTGTGAATTTGTTCGGGATAATTATCATCACGATACCTTGGATTGTAATGGCAGTCATCATTTTATTCGGGATAACCGCCGCAGCCAACGGCGCCAACATGCTCGAAGGCTACAATGGCTTAGGCGCCGGTCTCGCAATAATCATCTCAATATTCCTATGCCTCGTTTCCATCTATCAACAGAACTATTTGGTCATGTTCTTCCTGGTTCCTTTGATCGCAGCTTCCTTTGCATTCCTCAAATTCAACTACTATCCAGCCCAAGTCTTTCCCGGCGATGTCTACACCCTCTTCTACGGGGCCACGATCGCAGTCGCCGTCATCTATGGTGGCCTCAAGGAACTCGGATCGCTGTTGTTCATCCCCATGATCATCGAATTTATTCTAAAACTTCGAAGTAAATTCGAAGCCGAGAACTTTGCAAAACCCAACAGAAAGACCGGCCATCTTGAATATAAAGGCCCATCTCAAAGCCTAATTCATTTCGTCATTAAACGCGTTCCCATGAATGAAAAATATCTCGTTTGGGGTTTTTGGTTTTTACAAATTGTTATATGTATTAGTATTATTCCAATTGTCATGATTTCCACAATTTAATTATATATTCAATATATTTTTTCGGAGATCTTAAATGTCATTTACTTCAAAAAATCCATATTATATTCCTATTGGTGATCGGTTCTGTGAAAATCTTTATTATCGGATGCATGAGTTATATCAATCAGGTTGGATACGTTCTGCACGTTTTTTAAAATTCCTAATGTGGAGGTTATTTCATACATTTATCCCACCTCAGGCTAAAATTGGAAAACGACTAGTTCTCCCCCATCATGGGTTTGGGATTGTGATGCATGAAGACACAATTATTGGTAATGATGCTATAATCTTCCACAATAACACTTTTGGAAATGGATCAATTAGAATTGGTAACTGTTTATATATGGGTACCGGGGCGGTTATTATCGGTCCTGTGAAAATTGGAGATTATGTCTCCATTGCAGCAAATTCCTATGTGAATTTTGATATTCCATCCTATGGTGTTGTCATAGGAAATCCTGGTCAAATAAAAAAAATTCGGTCAAAAAAGGAAATTGAAGAGATTCGAAATCAGCGTATTCAACAATAACTTATTACTTGGTGAATTATGAAAATCGCATTTGTTGGAACTCGAGGCGTGCCAGCCAAATATGGCGGTTTTGAAACTGCTGTGGATGAAATCGCTTCTCGTTTAGTGCGAAAAGGTCACGAAGTTTATGTTTATTGCAGATCTACTGATACTATTCCATTATCTGAATATAACGGTATCAAACTGATCAATATCTCCTCGATTAAAAATAAAGTTTTAGAAACACCAATTCATACCTTAATGTGTACTATAGATATATTAAATAGAAATTCTTTTGACATTATTCAATATTTCAATCAAACGAATGCAGTTTTTACTTTGTTACCTCGGATTATTCAAAATCGAAAAGTTTTTCTATGGGTGGATGGCCTTGAATGGAAACGCGCAAAATGGAATGCTTTAATAAAAAGATTATTATTATTCTCTGAATTTCTAGCTGTGAAATGTCCAAATTATCTCTCAGTCGATTCAAAAACGATTCAGAAATATTATCGTGAAAAATATTTGATAAATCCTTTATTATTCACATATGGTTCAAATTTTCCACAATTAACCAATTCAGTTTTATCATCCAATTATCCATTCAAAAGCAAAAAATATATTCTTTTTGTGGGACGTTTAGTCCCTGAGAAAGGTATACATACATTAATCAAAGCCTTCAAACGAATAAAAACTGAATTCCATCTAGTTATCATTGGAGATGATGTGACAAATAGTCAATATAAACAATCTCTTATTAAATTATCTAATAAAAATAATCGAATACATTTTCTGGGATATGTATATGGTGAGGAATTCTATAACTTATTGAGGAATTCCTATTTGTATGTGAGTGCCTCTGAATTAGAAGGTACTTCTCCTGCATTATTGACTGCGATGGGTTTTGGTAAATGTGTCCTTGTGAGTGATATTATTGAAAATCTCGAAGTCATTGGATCTGCGGGTCTAACTTTTACTTCTGGTTCCGATATCGATCTCAAGAAAAAACTTGAAGAATTATTATTTGATAATACTCGAATTGTTGAATATGAAGAAAGAGCTCGTCTCAGAGTAAATAAAAAATATAATTGGGACCGAATTACTGATACAATTGAAAAGGAATATCTTGATGCAATTAAAAAAGGAAAAAAATAACTAATGGAGAGAGGATAATGCGAATACTAATAACCGGTGCAGATGGGATGTTAGGCCGTGATGTATGTAAGTTTTTTAAAGAGGAACATTCAATCATTGGTTTTGATATTCGATTGAATCCACAAGATAATATTACGCACAAAGAATATCTGTGGACATTCTTAAAGGAGAAAAAAATTGAATATATACTTCACCTTGCTGCAAAAACTGATGTAGATGATTGTGAACGTTTTCCAGATGATGCTTTTTTAAATAATACTATTGGTACAAAGAATTTAGCATTATATTGTTTTGAAAATGATATTCCTATGGTATATATTAGTACAGGTAGTGTCTTTGATGGTTTAAAACCCGAGCCATATATAGAATATGATGTTCCCAATCCTCAGAGTTTTTATGCTAAATCAAAATATCAAGGAGAACAAATTGTATCTCATTTTGTAAAAAAATCTTTCATATTTAGAGCTGGTTGGATGTTTGGTGGGGCCAAAGAGGATAAAAAATTTGTCTTTAAGATAATCGAACTAGCTAAAAAGAACAATGAGATCAAAGCAGTTATCGATAAAATTGGTACTCCTACATATACTAAAGATTTTGCTAAAGGAATATTCCAAATGATAAAAACCAGAGATTATGGATTATATCATATGGGTAATTTGGGTTTTTGCTCTCGTTATGAATTGGCATGTAAAATTATGGAATATGCCCAACTTCCTGTTAAGGTAATTTCTGTTTCTTCCGCCCTTTTTCCTCTAGCGGCTCCAAGACCAAGAATGGAAGCTATACGAAATTATAATTTTGAAATAATGAACAAATTAAAAATGAGGCCTTGGGAAATATCTTTAAAAGAATATATTCATGAATTAATGGAATAGATATAATGATGTCACAATTTAAAAACTCAATTATTATAAAACAATTATCATGGCTTCCATATAATTGTTTTATTTTCATCAATAAGAAAAATGTCTCATCAAAATTGAAAATCGATTTATCAAAAATTGGGATAAAGCGAAATTTCGAATTAAATATACATAATCAAGATAAGGGTTTAGCAACTCATTTACTTGCTTTTGGTTTTCGAGAACCTATTCATTTTCGGTATTATTATAATTTTATTTCCAGAAATGATGTCGTTCTAGATATTGGTGCGAATATTGGATTATTTACATTATTATCTGAAAATGCAAAGAAAATAATTTCGATAGAACCTCAAACTGATTTAATTCCAATTCTTAGAAAAAATATCAAAGAAAATAATTTACTACAAAAAGTAAAAATAATAAATAAAGCCGTAGGAAAAAGTAATTCAGAATTAATATTATTAATAGCTGAATCAATGAATCTATCTCGTATTGTTACTAAAGAATTTTATAATGAAAATCCTCAATTAAAATATAATATAATTGATACTTATTCATTGCCTCAATTAACCGAAAGATTTAAAATAAATTCTGTTAGACTAGATGTTGAAGGTTATGAATTTGAAATACTTTATAATCAAATACCAAAATCTATAGAAAAAATCGATATTGAATTACATGTTGAATTACTTGGAGAAAAAAAAGTAATCCAATTATTAAAATATTTTGAGAAAGAAAATTTTCTGATTTCATTTTTAATAGAAGATCTACCATTACGTTTATACCCATTTTTTAATTATTTAACAAAAACCAATTTACTGAGTAAATTTATATATATTAAGAAAAATATTAATCCTATTGAAAGTAAAAAATATTTGATGAACGGACGAAATATAAAATATCTTCTACTCACTCGGAAAAAAAATAAGTGTTAATTAAATTTAATATTTAATTATTATATATATTTTTGATATAAAATTAGAGGTATTATGAATCATATTTGCATGATTTCAAATCAATATCCTCCATATTTTCGTGGTGGTGATGCTATTGCGTGCCAAACTCTTTCAGAAGGTTTAATAAATATTGGATATAATGTACAAGTAATTTTTGATATATATGGCTATAAATATATTTCTAAAACTAAAGGAAAAATACCAAGAAAACCTTATATTCAAAATAAAGTTAAAATCTTTCCATTTTATTCTGGACCATTAACATTTTTTCTTACTTACTCTGGTCTTTTTAATAAAAATATAAAATTGGAAAAATATCTTTCTAAAGTTAAGCCAGATATTATACATTTTCATAATTTTTCTGCTTTTGGATGGAGTGCATTAAAATCTGCAAAACAAATTGGAGTACCAATTTTTCATACACTTCATGACTTTTGGATTGCATGTCCTCGAAGAAAAGAAAGTTTTATAGAATGTTCAGAATTTTGTTTTGATTGTCAAATAAAAGATTTAAAAATTCCTAATTTTTCTCATTGGAACTATGTAGATTTTATTAATATGGCAATTTGTCCAAGTCAATATATGATAGATACTATTAAAAAAAAATATCGAAATTTAAAATGCATAAAAATTCCATTAAGTTTAAATGAAAATAATATTCATAATTTTCCTAAATCTGTGATTAAAAATTTTAGAAAAAAATATGGAAATATGAATACAAGATTTGGAATTTTTGTCGGATCATTAATAGAACGGAAAGGAATATATGATTTATTAATGGCACTAAATGAATTAAATGAAAACATAAAAATCTTTATTATAGGTGAAGATTTAATAAATATAAAAGCATATTCATCAAATAAAAATATATATTCAAAAATTGTATATTTAGGAAAAGTCAATAATTATATTAAAGAATTAGCTTTTCAATCTAGTGATTTTTTTATTCTTCCTTCTCATTGGGAAAATTGTCCAATTTCCTTGATTGAGGCTATGTATTTTGGATTACCTATATTAACTACTAATGTCGGTGGCATTCCTGAAATTATTAATTCAAATGCAATTATTTTCAATTCACATGATATTTCAGCAATTTCTTCTGGAATACAGAAAATAATTCACGATGAATCCTTAAGAATAAAGTATGGACATGCATCTCGCGAACGATATTTAAAGGAATTTTCATTAAAAACACACATAAATAGACATAATAATTTAATTAGATCATTTATTTGAATTTTTTTTTCAGATTCAACAATGAAACGAAGAATATTATATCTGATGTGGAATGAATATGAAATGTTATCGTTATTCAATTTCATTCTATTATGTTTCCTATTTTTGTATTCTTTCAATAATAATGATAAATTTTATTATCCGATATCCCTTTGTATATCATGAACGATCAATATATGATTCCTATTTTAATCATGCAATGGTAACTTCAATTCTTTATAATAATAACATTCCTTGGTATATAACTCCATTATCTCTATTTGGTTTTTATCCTGATTCATACCCCTCAGGTAATCCCGTATTAATTGCAATGTTTTCTGAGATAATTCATCTCGACATTGAAAATACCATATTACTTCAAAATTTTATTTTATCAATATTTTCAATAATTTTATTTTTTTGTATAACAAAAAAAATATATAATAATCAAACCTTTTATTTATTATCTTCTTTAATATTTTCCATAATGCCTAAAATAATCGATTATACCTATTGGGACGGTTCCTCTAGAGGCTTGATAACGATATTATTTCCTTTAATTCTTTTATTTTGTTTGATTTTCTATAAAAAAAACAATCAAATTGATAAAATTAAAATATTAGCATTGATATTAATTTTATTTATTATATTTTTATCAATACATAGAAGTGCAATAACAATTTTATTAACTCTAGTAATTTTTTTATCTATAGATATATATTCGAAAGTAAGAAAAAAGATTTCTATATTAAAATTTACCAAAAAGAATCAAATATCTATTATTATCATATTGTTTATTTTGGCTTTAATTATTCAAATAATATTATCGAAAATCAATATTTTTTATATTCGAAGTTCTAGTTATTCTGAACAAGGTTATTTTATATTAAATATTCCAATATTTTCTGCAATTTTAAATTTCTTTATTAGTTATACGGGGAAATCAGGTCTATTTCTATTTGTTTCTATATTTGGTATTTATTACATTATTTATAATATACCAGAAAAGAAAAATTATTGGTTATTATTAATAAATCTAATTTGTTTAATTCCATTTTTAATATATTCCGAATATGTATCCATATATATTTTTCCAATTTTAGCAATATTTATAACAATTGGTATAATTTTTATTTTAAAGCAATTTAAATCTTATAAAAAATTATCAATTATTTTTGTTATGATCCTAATCTTAGCATCATTATTATTTTCTAATTATATGATTAATAGATGGGATTCTGAAAAACTTGGTGATACAAATTATACATACATTCAAAATAATAAGACTTTTGAAACTGGAATATATTTAAATTATTATTGTAGTGATAGTCCAATTTTATCATCTGGTCACTTTAACTCTTATGTAGCTACAATATATAGTGAAAATTATCCTCAAGGAACTCCTTTTAAAAAATTAGATTATTTAGTAATACGATGGGCTACTTTTAGGGAATATATTACAAAACCTCAAGAACCTTATGTTATTCAAGTAAAATTGTATAATACGACCACATCGAAATATTTTATAGAAGATTCACAATATTATGGTATGACAACCTGGAATTTTGGTCATCCCTCTATTTCTCCATATGCCAACATGGTTCATTCATCAAAATATAAAATTTTTGATAATGGAAATAATTTATTATGGTATGTTAGATAATTATAAAAGCTATTTTTATGGTGTTTAATATGGAATTAGACAGAAATCATAAGATTAATGTTTTCTTATATGCTTCATCTTCTCCAGAATTCGAATTTCTATTAGAAAATCCTCCATTAAATATAAATTATAGTTCTAATATAAAACGTGAATTTAATTATAACTTGAAATATTCTTATGGTAATACTTTATTAAAAAATATTTCACGATCATTAATGTCTAATTTTAAAATTCCTAGAATTTATCCATTCAAAAATTTTTCATGTGATATTTTTCATTCAACACGGGGTTTTATACCATTATTTAATAATTCCTATATTATTGAGTTTGAACATCCTGCTTCATTTTATAATTTAGATCATAAATTTATTTATGACCCAATAAAAATAAAAATATTGAGAAAAATTTTCGCCTCAGAGAAATGTAAATTTCTTATTGCTTGGAGTGATATTTCAAAAGCATTATTAATGAAAATGCTTAAATCTAAACTTATTGAGAAAAAAATTTTAGTTGTTCATCCAACATTAACAATACCAAAACAAGCATTTAAAAAAAGGAATATTAATAATAATAAAAAATTAAGGATTTTATTTATAGGGCGTTTTATTCAAAAAGGCGGTTTAATATCTGTGATGGCATTTAAAAGAATTCAAAAAAAATTTAATATTGAAATGACTATGATAACAAGAATTCCTCCTATTTTCAAAAAATGGATTGATAAAATAGAAAATTTAACTATAATAGAACCAACATTATCTAGATCCGATTTGTTTTCATTATATTATTTGAAGAATGATATTTTTTTATATCCATCATATGGTGATACATATTCTTTGGTTTTAATTGAGGCAATGTTATCTGGAATGTCTATAATATCTTCCGATGTTTTCGCAATTCCTGAAATTATAGAAAACGATATTGATGGAAGAATTGTACACTCTAAATTTTCTGAATTTAAATTAGATGGACGATTAAATACATGGGCAACTTTTGAAAATACAAAACATTTTAGACATACTTATATTAAAGATATTAGTAATTCTTTAGTGGATATAATAGAAAATGATACCTTACGTAAGAAATTTGCAAGAAATTGTAAACAGAAAGTTGAATCTGGAATTCTTTCTATTCCTTATCATAAAAGAATTTTTTCAAAAATTTATGATTTGTCATTGTAAAGAAATTGAAATAAGTGATAAAAATTTTATTGATGAGATTTTTAATAAATATTTATTCTAATGATTCCTATTAATTTTAATAATTTCAATTCTATCTTTATTTATATTATAGATCCGATTATTAAAATTTCGAAGATTATTACAATGAGCTTAATTTTAATAAAATATTAAAATTAATTCATCATGTTACTGATTATATTTGGAGATATTATTATACCAAAGGTCGAACACAAATAGGAATATCATTTAGAATGTTTGTTTAAAAATTCATTTAATCTTTCAACATCTCCTTTATATGATATTCATAGATCAAATAATATCTTATATCTCAATATTTCTTTAAAGTTAATAAAATATCGAGAAAATAATATGAATCTTAAATCGATAGTTTTGAAAGGATTTAGTTTATTTACAATTGCTAAAATAATTAGTGGTATTTCTCAATTAATTACTATTACAATATTAGCTAGAATATTATTACCAAATGATTTTGGAATTGTTGGCGCAGCAACCACAATTATTAATTTTGTGACAATCTTGGGAAGTTTTGGTTTAGAACCTGCTGTAATAAGAAAAAGAAATAATTTTATAAAATATTTAAATGTGGCTGCGTCTTTACGATTATTTATTGGTATAATATTAACACTAATAGCAATTCTAATTGCACCATATAGTCAATTAATTTTTGACAATCCAAATGTTCCTTCTGTTGTACGAGTTTTATCTATATCTTTTATTATAGTTTCGGCTGGTTTTGTAGCTAATGTAACATTATTAAAGAATTTTCAATATAAAAAATTATTCATTCCAAATGTAATTGGTAGTATCACTACATCTTTTTTCTCTATTCTTTTAGCATATTTAGGATTTTCTTATTGGAGTATTGTTTTTTCTTTTTTAATTGGAAATTTCACATCTTTAATAATTTTATATATATTATATCCCTGGAAATTGCAGATCGTTTATGATAAAAAAATTCTAAAATATTTAATCAAATATGGTTCAACAAATTTTATGTGGGTAATAACTGTTTATATATTTTTCAATATTGATATATATTCTATAGGATATTTATTAGGAACAACAAAATTAGGTTATTATGTATTAGCATTGACTTGGGCCACAATTATTTCCACTCAATTTGGTGGAATTATACACTCTGTACAATTGCCAGTATATTCAAAAATACAAAATAATAACGCGCAAATGGAAAACGTATATCTAAAAACATTTAGAATTATATATTGGTTTATAATTCCTATTAATATATTATTAATCATTATTGCCCCAGATTTTTTAAAATACTTTTTAGGACATGATACTGATAAATGGGCACAATCAATTTTACCTCTTCAAATTCTATGTGTTTGTGGTATATTTCGGATTATTATTGATCCTATGAGTAATATATTTCTTATAAAAAATAAAATTAAAACATTAACAGAAATAAATTTAATTCCATTAATAATTTATTTAATTATAATCTATCCATGTATAATTTATTTTAATGGTATTATTGGTGTAGCAATTAGTTTGACAATATCTTGTTTAATATTATTAATATTATATATCTTTTTGATTCAAAGAATTTTAAATATAGCTTCACATAAATTATCGTCAATTTTCTTTCAAATTATAATATTAACTACAATATATTTTTCAATATTAAAAATTTCACAAATGTTTTTTATTCATTCATTCTATGGTGTAATCTATTTCATTTTATTTTCTTTGGGTATATATATTATTTTAATAATTATTATAAGTAAAGGAATGGTTATTACTGAATTAAAAGGAATTTTAATTTCTTTAAAATAATTATAGGGATGAATTCAAGATGCAAAAGAAATTATGTGAAGAAATTGATTTATGCGTATTTATTCTATCTATGAATAGGCCTGAATTTTTAGAACAAGCAGTTAAATCAGTATTAGAACAAAATAAAAAGCCTAAACAAATAATAATACTTGATAATGGTAGTAAATTAGCTGTAAAAAAAAGAATAAGAAAATATCTAAAAAAGAATAATATATTATGGATTGGAAGTACTAAACAAAGATCCCCTATCTGGAATACACAACGAACTTATAATAGAACCAAATGTAAATACATTTATATTATGCATGATGATGATAGACTCATATCAAATTTTATTGAAAAACAAATTTCTTTTTTAGAAAATAATCCAAGAATTATTGCAATTGGTTGTAATGCTTATCTAATTGATAAAACAGGGAAGCGTATTGGAACATTAGTAATGGACAACCATAGACAAAATAAAAAAGTTTTTGTTTATAATACTATTTTTGAAATTATTCAATTATATTCTAAAGGCAATTTAATTCCTTTTTCTTCCATAGTTTATAGAACAGAAAATTGGAATAAAGCAAAAATAAAAAAAAGATATGGTCCTCCTTCAGATAGTGTTTTTATTTGTGATTTGCTGGATCAGGGTTCAATAGCTTTTCAAAATTTAAAACTTTATGAATATAGAATTCATGAGGGTCAAGCGACAAATTATGTTGAAGAAAAATATTTTGAACGAAGAGAACAATATTTTTTAGAAAGAATTTCCAAAGAACATCCATTATATAATGATATATTAAATAATATTAGAAAAACAAAAACTAGACGCAATCTTAACAACTGGAAATGGAAATTTATTAAGAAAAAAAATATTACGAATTTCTTTTCAATTCTCAACATAATAAATAATTCATGGTTTATTAAATCGGAAATTTTTTATTTTATATGTGATCAATTAGTATCATTAATAAATATTACTGAAAAAACAAAAATAAAAATGAAATGGTAATTAATTCTAAAATATAATATATTTATTTATATTCGATTAATTATAACCTAAAATGTTATCAAATGTAAAATTGAATATTATTTTCTCAAAACGATTTTATTAATTACATTTTAGCTTAATATGCTTTTTCAGTCGAAAAATAAAATTAATGTTACCATTTAAGAATAAAAAATCAATGTATATAAATTTAAAATATACATATTATACGATGGTTATTTGTTTTATAATTTAAAAAAACATTGAAACTCATTAAATATCATTTTCAAATATAAATATAATTGTATTTTTTAAATAATACTATTTAAGAAATAGGAGGAAAAAAATATGTCATGTACTAATATAGACACAGAATTATTATTAAAAATAAAAAATTTAAAAAATCAACAATTTAAAAATTATTTTATTGATTGTCATTTCAAAGAATTGAATTATTCTCTTGTGTTATTAACTTCTGATTGTGATAGTAAAATCGAATTAATGAAATTATTAGGACAGTGGAGAAAAAATAATGAATATTGGTTTCCTGCAATTTTTAAAATTACTTTAAATGGGACCATATCTTGGTTTAAGAAAAAAGTTATTGAAGCGCCGGATCGGCTCTTGTTTTTGATTCAAGTAGGAAATGAATATATAGGACATATCGGTTTATTCCGCTATGATTGTATGAAAAAATCAATCGAAATTGATAATATTGTAAGAGGCGAACCTCAATATCCTGGTATAATGGAAAATGCAATTATTTATATGATGAATTGGGGATATAAAACATTGAAAATAAAAGGATATTCCCTCACAACTTTTTCTGATAATATTAAGGCATTGAATCTTTATCATAAATTAGGATTTATAGAAAAGAAAAGAATTCCTTATATTAAAATCAAACGAGAAGATATTATTGAATGGATACCTGCACCGAATGATTATATTGGTCAAATTGAAAGATTTAATATTTATATGGAATTAAATCCATAAATCTTGACTGCTATTTTAGTGAGAGAAAAAAAATAGGAGGTTGTATATGAATAAAAAAATCAGCTTTGCGGGCCCGTCGATAACTCAAAAAGAAATAGATTATGTAATTGATGGTGTGAAAAATGGTTTTTATGAGACCTTTGATATGCATATAAAGAAATTAGAAAAAACGGTATGCGATTATCTCGATGTAAAGTATGGAATAGCTGTGCATTGTTGTACTTTAGCATTGCATCTAGCGTGTGCCTCCATAGGTTTGAAAAAAGATGATGAGGTAATTTGTCCAGATTTTAGTTGCATTCCCACAGTATATCCTATTGTATATACTGGTGCAACTCCTATTTTTGTGGACATTGATCCAGATTCATGGTGCATTGATCCAAATATGATTAAAAAAGCAATAACAAAAAAAACCAAAGCAATAATGTTAGTTCATACTTTCGGTCATCCTGCAGAAATGGATAAAATAATGCAAATTGCTAAGGATCATGATTTATATGTCATTGAAGATGCTGCCCCAGCTCTTGGATCCACATTCAAAAATCAAAAAACTGGAACTTTTGGAGATGTAGGTTGTTTTAGTTTTCATGGAGCAAAAGTTGCAGTTAGTGGTGAAGGAGGAATATTTGTTACTAATAATGAAGAAATATTCAAAAAAGCAAGATTATTAGCAACGATGGGTCGGACAGATTCTAAAGCAGTATTTTGGTCTGATCTATTAGGCTATCAATATACTATAGCGAATCTAACTGCAGCATTAGCATTAGCCCAAGTCGAACGTATTGAAGAATTGGTTGCTAAAAAACGGAAAATTTTCAGTTGGTATGAAAAGAGATTAAAGAATATTACTGGAATAAAAATGATCAAAGAGAAGAAAAATTGTAGAAGTAATTATGCATATCCCTCAATTCTTCTTAAAGATGAAATTAAAATTGAGCGTGATGAAATTTTACGGATATTTAAAGAACAGAATATACATGCTAGACCCACATTTCCACGGATGAGTAGATTTCCATTTTTTAATATAAGTATTAATAATCCAATTGCAGAAAATGTTTTTAGACGGGGAATTTCCTTACCATCTGCCTTCAATCTAACTGAAGAAGATGCTAATTTTGTTTGTGATATTTTATTGAATCTAATTGAATGATTAAAATATTGGAAGAAAATATAATAAAAGAATAGAGATGTGATTTATTTATGGCTATTATAAAATGTTCCGATTATATTATAAAAAGATTAGAGAAATATGGTGTAAAGCATGTTTTCATGATATCTGGTGGCGGAGTAATGCATTTAAATGATTCCTTTGGTAAGAGCAAAAAAATAGAATATATATGTAATCATCATGAACAGGCAAGTGCAATAGGTGCTGAAGGTTATGCTCGGACATGTGGAAAAATGGGTGTTGTATGTGTAACTTCTGGTCCCGGAGGAACAAATACTCTTACTGGTGTAATCGGGCAATGGCTCGATTCTATTCCTGTATTGTATTTATCTGGACAAGTAAAATTTGATACTACTATTGCATCATGTCCAGATATTGGTTTACGGCAATTAGGAGATCAGGAGATAAATATAATTGATATTGTCAAATCTGTTACAAAATTTGCTACTATGGTTACAGATTCAAATCAGATTGGACGAATTCTTGATAAAGCCATATTTTTAGCTAATAATGGGCGAAAAGGGCCAGTATGGTTGGATATTCCATTAAATATTCAAAGTGCTATGATAGATGAAAAAAATCTTATTAAATACGATAAAAGAGAAGATATTGTAAATTATACCTCTGGTAATAACCTGAAAAATCTAGTAATTCAAGTTATTCAAATGCTCAATTCTGCAAAAAGACCTATTTTATTAATAGGACATGGTGTACGATTAGCAGATGCTCAACAGATTTTAATTCATGTGGCCGAGAAGCTTGGTATTCCTGTACTTACTACATTCAATGGCTTCGATCTTATCCCTTCTATCCATCCTTTATTTATCGGACGCATAGGAACTATTGGGACTAGGGCTGGTAATTTCGCTTTACAAAACTCTGATTTATTATTATCTATAGGTACACGGAACAATATTCGGCAAGTTACATATGATTGGAAAAATTTCGCTCGAAAAGCAAAAAAAGTAATTATAGATATTGATCCTACTGAACTAAAAAAACCTACAATTAAACCCGACTTAATAATTAATACCGATGCGGGAGAATTTCTTAAAGAATTAGACCATCAATTGAATATAACAAGAAATATTCATAATTTCAGAGATTGGACCAATTGGTGTTTCGAACGTAAAATGAAATATCCAGTCGTATTATCCGAATATCAAAAAGAAAAGGATTCCGTTAATCCTTATTATTTCGTAAAAACTCTTACAGACTGTATGGAACTAGGAGCAGTATTAGTAGCCGGAAATGGTACTGCATGCGTTGCAACTTTTCAAGCAGGCATAGTTAAAAAAGGTCAACGAATATTTTGGAATTCTGGATGCGCTGCTATGGGCTATGATTTACCTGCCGCCATTGGAGCATGTTTGGCCAATGAAAGAAAAGATGTTATATGTCTTGCAGGTGATGGATCTCTAATGATGAACATCCAAGAGCTTGAGACTGTAGCCTTTAACAATTTACCTATAAAATTATTCATCCTTAATAATGATGGATATATATCCATAAGACAGACACAATCCAATTTCTTCCAAGGTCGGTTCACGGCATGTGACTCTACTTGCGGTGTTGGATTTCCTGATTTTATGAAGGTAGCATCAAGTTTTGGCTTACCAACTAGGAAATTATCGGAACATAAAAACCTAAAGAAAAATATCCATGCCATTCTAAAGAAAAATGGACCAATTGTCTGTGAGGTAAAACTATCACGAGATTATATTTTCAATCCAAAACTTACCTCTGAAAAGAGGCGGGATGGGACACTAATCTCGAAATCCCTCGAAGATATGTTCCCATTCTTACCAAGAGATGAATATTTGAATAATATAATTGATGATTAAAATAATCCAGGAGGAATTAAAATGAATACTTTAGAGAAACACATGGTAGAAACTTTAAAAGATTTGAAAAAGAATCATAATGTCATTGGTGTAAAGGCCGAATTTGAATCCGAAGGGACTCGGCTTGAGGAGGCATTGCGACTCAAGGAAGTCGTGACATTGGCCGGACTAGACCTAACAATAAAAATCGGTGGTTGCGAGGCCATTAAAGACATGTATGATGCTCGATCTATCGGAGTTAGGCGTATCATCGCACCGATGATCGAAACACCATATGCCTTGAAGAAGTTTCTTAATGGCGCCAAAATGGCTTTCCCTCCAGATGAACGGAAAGAAATATCATTTCTTATCAATATTGAGACAATCGATGGATTCAACAATTTTGATAAAATGCTTGAGCTGAATGAAATAATCAATTTGAATGGTATCGTATTAGGTCGAGTGGATATGGTAGGTTCTCTAGGACTCAAACGCGATGATGTTCATAGTGAGCTGATATTCAAAATGGCGAAAGAGCTATTCACAAAAGCGAAAAGACATGGATTGGAATGTGTTGTCGGAGGCGGAGTTTCGTATCATTCTCTACCATCCTTCAGGAACCTGGGTAGTCTTTTGGACAGATATGAAACAAGAAAAATAATTTTTCAATGTCCTAAAGCCCTTGATAAAAACGCTGATAAGGGAATATTAAAAGCTGTAGGATTTGAACTCATGTGGCTTAAAAACAAACGGGATTTTTATGGCCTAATTTTTGAAGAAGATAGCGCCCGGCTTACTATGCTTCAAGAACGCTATGACAAACTTATATTAAAAGCAGGTGGTAGGTACGAATGATCAAGAAAATTGAAAATGTTGTGGCTTTAGTAACAGGGGCATCACGTGGTATTGGCAAGTCAATAGTTAAAAGATTCGAGGAAGACGGTGTCAAGGTTATTTCTCCGACTAGAACACAAATGGATTTAAATTCTGATGTATCCGTTGATAAATTTATAAAATCATTAAAAGATCCCATCTCAATATTAGTAAATGACGCGGGGATAAATCCCATATCTGAAATGACAAATATGCAAGACGAGAATATATCCACGACGCTTCAAGTAAATTTAATTTCGCCGATACGGCTTATTCGTGCTCTACTTCCTAGTATGATTGCGCAGAAATATGGCCGAATTGTAAATATTAGCTCGATATGGAGCTTTGTTTCTAAGAACGGTCGAAGTATATATTCAGTCAGTAAGTGTGGATTGGATGCCCTGACCCGCTCCGTAGCCATTGAAGTAGCTAGATACAATGTACTTGTAAATTCGTTAGCTCCAGGCTATATTAATACCGAACTTACAAAAAAGAATAATACATCTAGAGAAATTAGCGCTATCGCTAGTCAAATACCGATTGGCCGTCTTGGGGAACCTGAAGAAATTGCTACTATTGTTGCTTTTCTCTGTTCACAAAAGAATACTTACCTTACTGGACAAACTATCGTTGTCGATGGAGGATATGTATGTCTTTAAAATCGAAAGAAATTATAATAAAATCAAAACTGCGAGATTATTCTGTTTTTTTCCCGAGTGATGCATCTTTCATCAATGATCTTATCGCAACATCCAACTCAATTCTTTTAGTGGATGAGGGTGTTTGGGAAGCTCATAAAGATGAACTTCTCAAGAATGTACCCAAAAGTGAATATTATATTGTTCCAATAAGTGAGGAGAAAAAAACACTTGATTCAGTTCAAAGCCTTTATGATATTTTAATAAACCGCGCAGTCAAAAAGAATTTGACTATTATTGCTATTGGCGGCGGAATAATGCAGGATATCTCTGGATATGTTGCCTCGACTTTATATCGTGGTGTTAATTGGATATTTATTCCAACTACTCTTTTATCCCAGGTAGATAGCTGCATCGGTGGAAAGACATCATTGAATTACAAACAATATAAAAATCTTATTGGAACTTTCTATCCCCCATTTAAAATTTTCGTTTTCCCACAATTTCTAAAGACGCAACATAATCTGGAATATTTCAGTGGTCTGGGTGAGGTTGTAAAATTGCATATAATTGGTGGCGAGAAACTTATTGACGATATTCAAAGAAATATTGAGGATTTAAAAGTAAGGGATGAAACCGTTCTTAGAAAAATTATAAGAGATTGTCTCATGATTAAAAAGGAGATAATCGAAAATGATGAATTTGACAAAGGACGACGAAACATACTAAACTATGGTCATTGCTTTGGGCACGCTATCGAATCAGCATCTAATTATGTCATACCACATGGTCAAGCTATTCTTTTAGGAATAATGCTTGCCAATAAAGTGGCCGTTGAACGAGGAATACTTTCTCAGGAATATGAGAAATTTCTCAGAGAAAAAATTTTGATGCCAGTTAAACAAGAATATGTCGGAATAGAAAAAATAGATAATAAGAAGATAATAGAAAATATGAAGATGGATAAAAAACGAACTGGAAAAGAATTAGCTTTAATAACAATCAGAAATGGCCCTGAGATGGTTCAATTGAACGACTTATCTGAAAATGAAGCAATTAAAATTCTAAATATTTATAAAGAATATGAAAATAGAAAAAACACTTGATCATTTATTGATACTAAGCCAAAAATAAATTTATATAATTGGAGGGATTCAAATTGAAAGTCGTAATTCTCGCAGGTGGTTACGGAACACGAATCAGTGAAGAAACAGCTGTAAAGCCAAAACCAATGATTGAAATCGGAGGCATGCCTTTATTATGGCATATTATGAAGATTTATTCACATTATAGATTCAATGATTTTATAATATGTTTAGGATATAAAGGATATGTAATAAAAGAATTTTTTTCCAATTATTATCTTCATACATCTGATATTACTTTCAATTTAAAGAAAAACAAGACCGAAATCCATCATAGTCATTCTGAGCCTTGGAATGTAACACTTGTAGATACTGGCCAAGAGACAATGACCGGAGGAAGGCTCAGGCGAGTACGTGAATATCTCGATGATAAAACATTTATGATGACCTATGGTGACGGCGTTGCAGATATCGATATTATTAAATTAGCATCCTATCATAAAAAACATGGCGAATACGCAACTATAACGGCGGTCCAGCCTCCTGGGCGATTCGGAGCCATTGTCATGAATCAGGATTCTAAAGTTCAGAAATTTCTAGAAAAGCCAGCTGGTGATGGTGGCTATATAAATGGAGGATTTTTTGTTTTAGAACCGGAAGTCTTTAATTATTTGAGTGATGACCGGGTTTTATGGGAACGTGAACCATTAGAAAGACTAGCCGCCGAGAATCACCTATATTCATACAAACATAATGGATTTTGGTACGCTGTAGATACTCTTAGGGACAAAAATTACTTAGAGGATCTTTGGTCCAAGGGCCAAGCCCCTTGGAAATATTGGAAATAGACATATAAATATGAACTAAACAAAAATATACAAAAGTAGTTAGTTATCAGAATTGATTTCACTTCTTGTAGCAATTACTATAGGATATTTATTAAAGTTAAAAAAAATTTTCTTTTTTTAATCTCTAAAGTTAAAATCAATTAAAATTAGAAAATGAAATGATTTAGTACTTGTGGTGTTTAATATGAATATTTTAATAACGGGAAATCTTGGATATATCGGGCAAGTGATGGTAGACTTTTTCTCAAAGAAAGGATTCTCAATTATAGGTATAGATACTGATTATTATAAGAAATGCGATTTAATTAAACCACAAACATTAAAATATAAACAAATTTTTAAAGACATTAGGAAAATTACAAAATCAGATTTAAAAAATGTGGATTCTATAATTCATCTAGCTGCACTTTCTAATGATCCCATTGGTGAATTAGATTTGAAATTAACTAATGAAATAAATTATCTATCCTCAGTTAGATTAGCTAAATTATCTAAAATATTAAAAATTGAACGATTTCTTTTTGCATCATCCTGTTCACTATACGGCAAATCAGGTATTAACACTGTTAAAGAGAATAATTCACTTGAACCATTAACAGCTTATGCAAAATCGAAAGTAAGAACTGAAAGAGATTTAAATAAATTAGCAGATAAGAGTTTTTCACCAGTTCTTTTAAGAAATTCTACTGTTTTTGGATTGTCTCCAAGATTGAGATTCGATGTTGTAGTCAATAATTTAACTGGTTGGGCCTATACTACTAATAAAATTAGGATAATGAGTGACGGTTGCCCGTGGAGACCATTAATACATGTTGAAGATATATGTCAGGCCTTTTATCATATCTTAATGGCAGATAAGGAACTTATTCATAATCAAGCATTTAATGTAGGTGAGAATTCTTTAAATTATCAAATCAAAGATATAGCTAATATAATACAAAAAGAAAATTCTAATTGTGATATCATCTATACTAATGAACATGGGCCAGATACAAGGTCATATCGTGTGAATTTTGATAAAATTCATAAATGTTTACCAAAATTTAAATGCAAACATGATGTTATCTATGGTGTAAAGGAATTAATAAAAAAATTCGATGAAATAAATTTAACTTATGATGAATTTGTCAGTTCAAAATTTACTCGATTGAAAAGATTAAAAGAATTAAAAGAAAAGAATTTCTTGGATGAGGGATTATATTGGAGGAATTAATATGATTAAATCAACTTTATCTAAACGAAAATTACATCCGTTCAAAAATGATATTCTCGATAAATCTGTTAAAGCTAAATCTTTAAGGAAAAAAATTCTGAAACTTACTTTAGAATATACTATAGTCGCACATTCAAATAAAAAATTCATTCCTGGAGTAACACCTGTCCCTGTTTCTGGCCGGGTTTATGGTGCGGAAGAGCTTCAGATGCTGATATCTTCCTCATTGGACTTTTGGCTGACAACTGGCCGATTTAATGAAATGTTTGAATCTCAATTCGGAGAATTTTTAGGTATTAAACATATTCTGACAACAAATTCCGGCTCATCAGCAAATCTTCTAGCGGTTTCAGCATTAACCTCACCGCTTTTAGGCGATCGATCTCTTAAGCCAGGCGATGAAGTTATCACCGTCGCCGCGGGTTTCCCAACTACAATTAATCCGATTATTCAGAACGGCCTCATTCCAGTATTTGTCGATGTTAAAATTCCAACCTATAATATAGATACCGATTTAATATCCGGCGCAATCTCAAAAAAGACAAAAGCAATAATTTTAGCGCATACTCTAGGAAATCCTTTTAATATTGATAAGATTATGAGAATCGCAAGGAAGAACAATCTTTTCGTCATAGAGGATTGTTGTGATGCACTAGGATCTAAATATAATGGTCGAATAGTAGGCAATTTCGGGGATATCGCGACATTTAGCTTTTATCCTGCCCATCATATAACAATGGGAGAAGGTGGCGCGGTTGCAACGAAAGATAACATTCTAGTCAAGGCCCTGGAATCCCTCAGGGATTGGGGTCGAGACTGTCACTGTGGTACAGGCCAGGATAATACATGTGGTAAGCGGTTTGGTTGGAAGCTAGGTGATTTGCCAATGGGTTATGATCATAAATTTATATATTCGCATCTAGGGTATAATTTAAAAATTACTGATATGCAAGCAGCCATTGGCTTGGCACAATTGACACGATTATCCACTCTCATTAATATTCGGAAAAGGAATTTTCGATATCTTTTGAAGAAACTTTCCCCCCTCACGAAATATTTTATCCTGCCAGTGATTACCGAAAAAAGTGATCCATCTTGGTTTGGTTTCCCATTGACTCTGCAAGATGGATGTTTCTTTTCAAGGGTCGATCTCCTAGAATATCTTAATGATCACAAAATAGGGACGCGTCTATTATTTGGAGGCAATTTAGTTCGTCAGCCTTATCTGAAGGAGAAAAAGTTTAGGATTGGCTCTAAATTGGATATAACCGATAAAATAATGAAAGATACTTTTTGGCTTGGTATATATCCTGGATTGTCTAAACAAATGTTAGATTATGTCGTTAAATGTCTTAATTATTTCTTAAAGTCATAAGGTATTATTTTTTTTACATAGAAAAAAAATTATTTATCAAAAGATTAAATTGGTGAACCTTTATGGTACAATTGACTTTTCTTGGCACGAACGGTTGGTACGACTCATCAACTGGAAATACCATTTGTGCTTTTATTGAATCAAAAGAACACATTATAATTCTAGATGCAGGATTTGGAATACAAAAAATTTATAGATACATTCCATCAAAAACAAAAAAAAGCGTTTCCATGTTTTTAAGTCATTTTCATATAGACCATATCGTCGGTATTCATACAATCAATAAAATAGAATGTAAACAATTGAAGATATTCGGACCTAAAGGTATGAAAAAGGCTTTGAATAATATCATTAGACCGCCTTATACATTCAATTTTAAAGATCTATCATATCCTATAGAAATAATCGAGTTAAAAGATGAACGATGGTATAATATCCCATTCGATGTAAATACAAGATATCTTCGTCATTCGACTACATGTATGGGATACAGATTCGAATTGGATGGGAAGACGATTGCGTATTGCACCGATACGGGTGTGTGCCCGGGTCTTAAGACGCTCGCGAAGGGAGTCGACCTACTTATTCTCGAGTGTTCGTACTTGTCGGGGGAAAGGCACCCACAATGGCCGCATATGAACCCCGAGGAATGTGGTCGGGTGGCGAAGGAAGGTGGGGTCGGCAAACTGGTATTGACACATTTCGATGCTGGCAGGTATGACACGATGGCAAAGAGGGAGGAGGCGGGGAGGATCGCAAAAAGAATTTTCAGAAATACAACCGTTGGAAAGGATGGATTGAAAATTGAAATTTAAAGGTTATTTCGTGATATTCGTAGTCTGATGTTATCTCGTCTAAATATAATTGTTCAATGTTATCATCGTTTTGTGATATCCGGTAGAGGTTTTTTGGTGGTTTTTAAGTTCCTCTGGATTTCACCAATGAATAATATCATTGTACTAATGATATCTTAGGTTATATCCGTTGTTACATAATATTTGCACATTGGTACAAATATATACTAGCAAACCTCCCTCCGTATTCAACAGTGGTATCTGGTACAATGGTCTATCCGGTACCAAACCCTGCCAGCCGCCTGGTCAATGCCCCCTTCCAATAATTTCTTTCCTTCGATGCTCCTCAGTCCAAAAATATCGGGATGCTTTTCATGCCACGCAAATTGATCAAAGAAAAATTGAACAATGTGAAATCAATCAGGCAAATCGATCAAAATGGCATGCTCGATCTCATCAGTTCGTTGCCTTCCGATTTAAAACAATTAATTACAACCAATGTCTCGAAATTCTCGCTTTCCACAAAGATCTCCTCAATTGTCTATTCCGGCATGGGCGGCTCCGGCATCAGTGGCGAGGTCCTCAAAGCATGGCTCGAACCAAAATTGAAGATCCCCATCGTCATAAATAATGACTATTCCGTTCCTTCCTTCGTTGGCCCAAAGACCCTGTTCATCGCTGTCAGTTTCTCCGGGAACACGGAAGAGACTCTTTGCGCCTTTGACACTGCCCTTAAGATGGGCGCTCAGGCCGTAGCGGTCTCCTCGGGCGGTCTCCTCGAGGAAAAAGCCAGAGAAAATAAGGCTCCTTTCTTGAAGATTAAAGCTCATGAAAGAATGGTTCCTCGAACGACCTATGGCCAGATAATCGTCCAATTGGCGCAGCTGTTCGAACGATCAGGATTGATAGATATCAAATCCGAGATCAAGGAGACCATCGAGGTCATCCAAAATGTCCAATTCGATCTCTTACCCGACATTGCCTTGAGGAACAATATATCCAAACAGATAGCAGAGAGCATCTATGGTCATATTCCCGTCATTTATAGTTATGGGATTCTGCAACCGGCCGCCCACAGGTGGAAAACGCAGTTCAATGAAAACGCAAAGATACTCTCATGGTTTGAGAACCTTCCCGAGATGAACCATAATAGCTTGGTGGGCTGGTCAAATGATAAGACCTCATGTTCCCATGTCTCGATACTCTTGCGGGACCAGCAATGTGAACAAAACAATCCTTTACTAGCACGCCGCATTGAAGCCACAAAGGACCTAGGCTGGAAGAAAGCGGCAAAAATAATAGAGGTCTGGTCATCGGGGAACAGTGCGCTTGCCAGGATCATGTCAACGATACATATCGGGGATTTTGCTTCCGTATATTTAGCAATATTGAGAAAGAAGAATCCGTTGCCTGTTGAAATAATAAATAAATTGAAATCCCGTCTTGAACGATAGTTAAGTATAACCGATTAAGTATTTAGGAAATCTTTCGTTGTGAATCCCATGAGCGACTTCAAATTCTTACCGCAGTCAATCCCCGGCCTCTACCTCATCGAACCCAAGGTCTTTGGAGATCACCGCGGTTTCTTCATGGAGCATTACAATCAAAAGGATTTCGAGGCAGCCGGTATCGGCCTCCCCTTTATCCAGGACAATCATTCCCGTTCGCAAAAAGGGATTCTCCGGGGCCTGCATTTCCAGAAGACGCATCCTCAGGGAAAGCTCATCCGAGTCGTGGCCGGTTCGGTCTTTGACGCAGTTGTCGACCTCCGCAAGGGCTCGCCTGCCTTCGGCCACTGGTGGGGCATCGAACTTAAAGCCGAGGAACATAAGATGGTCTACATCCCACGTGGCTGCGCCCACGGATTTCTCACTCTGACCGAAAATGTGGATTTCATGTACAAATGCACAGATTTCTACTATCCTGAGGATGAGGCCGGTCTTATTTGGAACGATCCTCATGTGAACATCGAATGGCCTCTTGATAGGATAGACGGGACCCCAAAGCTATCCGAACGGGACAAGAAATGGCCGACCCTTGATAAGCTCGATATCAATTTCGATTATAAGAAATACCGAATTTGAGCTAGTGGAGTCATCCTGAATGCCTCATGATATCATTGTCACCGGGATCGGTCTTTTAGGCAGCCGGCTCATGCCTTTATTGTTCAATGAAGGTTACAATCCAATCGGCATAGATATGGCAACAGATGTCGATCCGATCAAAGGTGAAGTAAAACAAATCGATATCACAGACCTTAACGCTCTCGAGAGGTTCTTCAAGTCTGAAAAACCAGAGGTCATCTTCCATACCGCAGCTTTGACCAATGTCGATAAGAACGAAACGGACCCAGACCTGGCATACAAGATCAATGTGACTGGTACCAAGAATATAGGTCTCGCCGCCAAGACGGTCAAGGCCTGCGTCATCTTCGTTTCAACGGACTTCATCTTTGATGGCAAGAAAGGTATGTACAAAGAGACCGACAAACCAAATCCAATATCGGTCTACGGTAAGACCAAGCTCGAGGCTGAATATGAGCTCAAGAAGACAGGTGTCGAGAATGCCATTGCGCGAACCGCCGTCCTCTACGGTTCCTTCCGCCAAAGGTTCAATTTCGCAACCTGGGTCATAGACTCACTAATTGCCAAAAAGCCTATGACCCTTGTTAATGACCAGTACAATTCACCAACTCTTTCGGAGGACCTGGCCAAGGCTCTTTTGGACATCTATGAATCCGGGCGGCGGGAGATCTTCCATGCCGGGGGCTCTGAACGGATAAACCGCTACGATTTCGCGCTCAAGATAGCCAAGGTCATGGACCTAGATCCTTCACCAATGACCCCAATAACCACCGATAAGCTCGATCTGAAGGCCAAAAGACCTAAGGACGGGTCTTTGGATGTTTCGAAGCTAGCAAGGGTCGTAGGCCATAAAATGCTCAATATCGATGAAGGTCTGGCCATCGTAAAGGAACAAGAGCTCAAACGCGGCTTGGACCGGAAGGTCGATATCAAGGATATCAAAGAACGTAAGTGAGGCAGATCTCATGAAGAACATTAAAGTATCAAAGCGAACAGACAAGGATCCAATCCCGGGTATCAAGAGACCCGTCAAGATCAAAGGCCTTATACTGGCCGGCGGTCATGGAACAAGGCTTCGGCCTCTGACGCACACAGGGCCAAAACAGCTCATTCCTATTGCCAACAAGGCCAATATCCTCTACTGTGTCGAAGACCTCAGGGATGCCGGTATAAAGGAGATCGGCGTCATCCTAGGGAACAACATGCCTGAGAAGATCAAGGAATTGCTAGGAGATGGCTCCAAATGGGGCGTCAAGATCAAATATATCGTTCAAGGAGCTCCAAAAGGAATAGCCCATGCTATTTACTGTTCCAAGAAGTTCATGAAGGACGATCCGTTCGTTGTCTATCTTGGTGATAACCTTATAATGGGTGGCATCAAGGAACTCGTCCGAACCTTCCGAGAGGAAGGTGCGGATGGCGCAGTTGCGCTCTGCAAGGTAAAGGACCCCAACAGATACGGAGTTGCAGAACTTGACAAAAACGGTTGTATCATCGGGTCTGTCGAAAAACCCAAGGTCCCCAAAAGCGACCTGGCCATCATTGGCATCTATATCTTTACAAAACCTGTTTTTGGCATCATACGCAAACAAAAGCCTTCCTGGCGCAACGAACTCGAGGTCACAGACTCCATTCAGGGAATGATAGACAAGGGCCTCAAGGTGCAATCTCACATCGTGACCGGCTGGTGGAAGGACACCGGCAAGCCGGAAGATATTCTCGAGGCCAATCATTTGGTCCTAGACGACATCAAGAGCAATATCGAAGGCACCGTTGAAAAGGGCGCCGAGATCCAAGGCCGCGTAATCATCGGCAAAGGCACGGTCATCAAGGAAGGCTGTCTAGTAAAGGGCCCGACCATCATAGGACAAGACTGCGTAATAGGGCCGCACGCCTATATCGGGCCTTATACCGCTATTGGTGATGGCTGCAAGGTCATCGGAGGGGAGTTGGAGGCCTCCATACTGATCGGCGGTGTGGAAGTGTCCTGCGGCAAGAAGATCGTCAACAGCCTCATTGGGGCCAATTGCGTGATTTCCAGAGCTGAAGGGCACAAGCCTGAAGGGATACGGCTTGTCATCGGTGAGAACTCGAACATTAAGATATAATGAACATCTTGATACTTCGTGGGGGAGCGCAATTGCGCTCCCCTTACGGTAATCATGAGTTGATGTTCAATGACGAAATATCTAATAACCGGCGGTATGGGCTTGAAATCAATCCTCTTTTTTTCCATTTAATTATAAGTAACCAATATTTTATAGATTTAAATTCTTGAAGTTTTATGTTGATTGCTATGGTCCATAATAAAGTATTCAGAGCCAGAAAGAGCTATATCTGCTCAAAATGTGGATGGACCATTAGTAAACGGGAACAATATCTAAGAAATGATAATCCCTGGACAAGAGAAACTTTTACCTATTGTTATTATTGTGCAACTGGCAATGAAAGACCAAAAGGAATCCCTATTACCGAATTTCTTGAAGCATTAGAAGCAAAAGAAGAAATAATTGAAAAGGTTGAAACCCAAAAACAAGTATTTCTTTGTCATTCAAAAAAAGATATCAAATTCACACATGAATTGGGAAATTTATTAGAACGAAACGGTATCAAAGTATGGATCGATGAAGCAGAAATCCGAACTGGTGATGGTCTTATAAGTCGTATCTCCCAAGGGATTGAACAAGTGGATTATGTCATTGTAGTTCTTTCACCAAATTCCATAGTTTCTTCCTGGGTTCAAAAAGAAATGGAAATGGCAATGACACGTCAGATTGACCAAAAGAAAGTAATTGTCCTACCAGTTATTTTTGAACAATGTAAAATCCCTTTATATATATCATCTACTCACTATGAAAATTATTCAACATGCAAAACCGATGATGAGAAAAAAGCACTGTTAGAACGGATTGTTCAGAGAATAAAATTATAGAATGTGACTTATATGACTCGTTATCTAATCACAGGCGGCATGGGCTTCATCGGGAGCAACTTCATCCGATACATGCTCCACAATCATCCTGATGCCCGAATTGTCAATCTTGACAAGCTCACCTATGCCGGCAATCCTGAAAACCTCAAGGATATCGTGAAGGACAAACGGTATCGTGCTAGATATCGGTTCATCAAAGGCGATGTCTGCGACAAGAAGATAGTTGATAAGGCAATTCAAGGTTCCGATGTTGTCGTGAACTTCGCAGCCGAGACCCATGTTGATAGGAGCATCTATGATGCAGGGGATTTCATCAAGACGGATGTTTTCGGGGCTTTTGTATTATTTGAGGCTGCTAAACGGCATAAGATCGGAAAGTTCGTTCAGATTTCCACAGATGAGGTCTATGGGCATATCCTGAAAGGCTCGTTCAAGGAGACCACTCCGCTGAATCCTAGGAACCCCTATTCAGCCTCCAAGGCCGGGGCGGACAGGTTGGCCTATTCGTATCATGAGACCTATGATCTGCCTGTAGTGATAACCCGTTCCTCCAATAATTTCGGGCCTTATCAGTATCCTGAGAAACTGATACCGCTGTTCGTGACCAATCTCATGGAAGGAAAGAAAGTCCCATTGTATGGAAAAGGGAAGAACGTTCGAGATTGGATTTATGTTCTTGATAACTGCGAAGGCATTGATATCGTGATTAGGAAAGGAAAACTAGGCGAGGCATACAATATAGGTGGCGGCAACGAACTCCAGAATGTGGCTATCACGAAGATGATCTTGGAACTCATGGGCAAGGATGCTTCGTGGATCGAGCGTGTCAAGGATAGACCGGGTCATGATCTACGATATAGCCTTGATTGCCGGAAGGTAGGACGCTTGGGATGGAGGCCGCAGTCGAGGTTCAAAGAGGCGCTCGAAAGGACGGTTAAGTGGTATTGCAATAATATGGCCTGGTGGAAGCCGATAAAGATGGGGGAGTTTAGGAAGTATTATAAGAAGCAATATATCGGAAGGAATGGAAAATGATGGTGTAATGAATATAGCGACAGATACAGATGGCCTGTCGGTATCATGATTATTCTTCGGGCCTCGACTAAAAGTCGAGGCCGGAGCGGCCCTTGATTAGAATGAGTCGGTCAAGAACTCATCTCAATAACACAAACTCTTTAATCTTTCCTTAAATAAACCCCAAACCCATTTTATTCATAGAACCAACAAGCTTCAAAGGCGAAACATGAACGATCCACCCTTTGCTGAAATATGGAAATTGATCCTCGCAAATCAAGGAAAGAAATTTCATACAATAACGAATTTCGAGTTCGAATACAGGGTCAAGGGCAATAGTTTCTTCCTAAGCCAGACCAAATTCCGAATCAGTAGATCCAATTTCGAAAAGGCCTATAAATTGGTATCAATAGATGGTCCTGACACGATCTCCAAACTCGTGCGAGGTTCGGCCTATGTCTGGGCCGTGTTGCATGATTCGAGGATCTCGATAGGAAAATGGTGATTAGTTGAAAAGGGCCTTTATAATAAATTCAGCTTCCGCATCAAGTCCTTCCATTCGGCCTTTGCTGGGGTGTTTAATCGATTTTTAAACGGGTAGAGTTCAATCGCACAAATTGCATCAAGATACCCAAATCATATTAAGTAAAGGATCAAATTCAACAATTGTAATCTGAATTAATCTGGTATTTATATATACAGACCAATTTTTGCGAAATGATAATAAAGTGACAAGTGTATATTTTATTTTAGTAAATGCCTAATGGTATGGATGGAAATATCCGCTCAATTTCATTTGTATATGAAATATCAAAAAGGAATATTAGGACAGATAAAGAAAATGGAGACAATCCTAATGCATCATAATGCAATAATACGAGAAATAAAAAAAAAGCACAGTCATTTTTTTTCCTGGTTATCTAGAATTAGACGTAAAGAAAATAATATTGAAAAAATAGTTTGTTTAACTGCAGAAATGGAATTATTATCTCAAAATTGCTCAAATAATAAAGAATTAAGGAATTGGCTATGTGGTTTTATAAAATATGCTCGATCGCATAAATATAAAGAAAATTTAATAACACAATTACTTGAGTATAATAATACGATTTGTTCTTTAAAGTGCAAAGGTAATTCTTTAATTCTGGCTACCTCTTTATCTTGTGTTCGTATAAACAAACCTGCAATTATTTTAAGGGAAATTGATTATATTGGAAAAGATTATTTTAAAGATGGTGAAGAAAATATCGTTCGTGCAATCGAATGTCTTGAAAAAATTAATCGCAGAATGAATGATTATGAAATTATTGCAAATTTTCATCCTCAAGTACCACCTTATAAAAAAGTGAAACGAAAAAAAGGTATTATTTTTCATTATGGAAAATTTATTGCAAAATTGGAATCCCTTCGTGATGACTTATATTCTACTGATCCCTGTGATATCCTAAACAATTTGGGTTTATATCATATAAAGAAAGATGAAAGAGTAGCTGGTTTAATATTTAAAGTATTACCAGAACACACCATCCGGAAACCACTTTTAGCGGATGGTGATTTTCATCCTCAATTTTGTCCTGCAAAATGCTCAAATACTTGGGGAACAACTAGGAAACTTTCTGATTATTCGGAGGGTCTACCTGAAGCAATAATGGTTTTTAATGAAACTTTAATTAAAGATGCTTGCCCAATGATTACATCTATTATATCTAATTTCAAAGAACCTTATAATGGAAAATATGATTCAATTTTTAATGATACAACAAATAATTCAATCTGGGGAGACCGATTCAATATATTAATTCATGAACATCGAGGGGCATGATTATGGAACAAAAAGGAATAAAAAAACGATTGTCACGATTAAAAAGACCTACTGAATATAAATCAAAAGAAATATCGATATTAAATTGGTTATCATCGGCTAATGAAAAAGAAATTCAAAATTGGTTATCTGACTTACTTTTTGATGGAGAATATAAATATATTGAACCAAATCTCATTCCAATCTTCCATGATCACCCATCTCTGGCTTTAACCTATATAACAAAAAATCTTGATTCTATTTCAAATAAAAGATTACAAAACGCAATTAATAATTTGATAGATTCCTTATTACCTAATGAAAATAATTATTCTCAACTATATATCCTTATTGAATTAGTTGGAAATTTACGTATTGTAAGTTCATTGGAAAAACTAAGAAAATGGGCATTTGATGAAATCTTTTTAAAACAAGAATTTGTATCTCCAGAAATGCATTTAAATTTATTGCAAGTTCTTTTTGGCTTTTCAACGACAGAACAAACTACAGAATGGGATTTTCAAATTATTCGAAAAGGTTTAATGCAAAAAGAATTCTCAACTTTGTGCTATAGAAAATTATGTATGATCAATTTATCTGAAAGTTATTTATTATTTCCAATTCTAATAAAAAAATATTGGCAAGATGAAAATAATTTGCTATCACTTCTATTCGAACAGTTAATCTCCTATGGTTCCATTAAATCCTTCTTAAGAAATCTGCCAAATATGATAAATCAAATAGAAAAATTCGATTCAATTGAGAAAAAAAAGGATATTACATTAGATTTTAAGAATGAAGTATTTATAGGAAATGAAAAAAATATTATGTTATTTCCATTAGCTGATTTCTTTATTGAATCAAACATTGAATTAGAATTATTAAAGGATCGAACTGCATATTTGATATGGAAAAAATGTCCAAAAGAGATGATGCCTTTCAATTTTGGTACTATAATATTTTCACAAGAAGATTGGATATTATTAGGCGAACTTAAAGAAATGCTTTTAGATATATTTGACAATGATCTATCTGAGAAATATACACTTCAATCTATACGTGATGAAATTGATGACAATTTAAAAGCCGCGGAGGGTTAATATGCCTAGTGGTACGAAACTTAATGAGATCGAAACTTCATATCATAAACTTAAAGAATTAATTGATTATTCATTAAATGAAATCAAAATAGTCGAACATGATTATAGAATTTATGAATCCGGACAAAAAGTTCATTATGCTCTTGATTTTAGTACTATATTTAAAATAGCATTTGGAAATGAACGAATAAATAAAGAAAATTCTTCTATAGGTGAAGAAATTGGAGCAAAGCGTGCTGCTACCGTTTTCTTATTATATGGGATAAAAGATATTGGAAATTTAGTAATACTTGAACCACATCTAAAAGAATTAAGAAATTATTTAAAGAAATTACGAAAAGAAATTCGTCCATTAGCATTTCAAAATTCTGAATATATACGACGATTATTTGAAGAAAAAATGGAAATAGGTGATTTTGATTTAATAAGAAAAGCATTGGATACATTAAAACGGGAAAAGAAATTAGCTGGTCCTATACGGACGGATATTATGAATCTTTTCAAAGAACGATTTTTAGGATTATATATGGTTTTATCATCACCAGAATATAAACAGTCACTAAAAATTTTAAAAAATCTTTTTTCAAATTCTGAATGTAAAATTTCCGATCCGTATGCTCTATGGCCTTTATTAACAAATGAATTAAAATCCATTAATAATTTTCCACCGAGGCAATTAAAATACTTTAATAAATTACAAAACATTCGCAATTTATCACAATTCTATATACCGAATTTAATTGATAGTAGAGCATTTCAGATGATTGATTCAATAAATAATTTCTTTATTTCCCGTGAACCATCAATAAAAATAACTGATCAAATGGTATTAGTATCTGATACAGATGCTGCAAAAAAAGTTCTATATCTAGCGAATGAACCTTATTTAATGCACCATTCAAAAAGAATTAATGAACCCCATATTCCGGTTTTACGTACTTCTGATACATTATGTATGTACCTAAGATGTATTAATTTAAATGATGGTTTCGCAAATAATTCAAGTAAGAATAATATTAGATATATATCTGAATTTCTTGACACTCTAGAGACAAATATTCGGCCTCATTATCGCCACTACATTCGTTTAACGAAAGATTGTACACTCGATTGTCAAAATTGCGCACAAAGAGATGAATGTGATGAGTTATTAAGTGCATTAAATAAATCAATTGAAAATTTACAAACGAAGTTATTATCTGAAAATCTATCTCTTAATATTAGTGCAGCTCATAAGCAGATATTATCTCCCTATTCTCAAGTAGTAAAAAATGATGAAAATATTAATAATGTCATTCAATTTTTCTGTGCAGAAACTGGATTAGAAGAAGCATTACAACAAGCAGCTTTAGATTTATTATTTCAAATTGAAGAAACAACCATTGATAATATGCCATTCAATAATTTCAATCTCCTAAGTCTAGATATTTTAGATATTATTGAAAATTATAATCTTCAGTCAATGAATGAACGAACAATGAATATTATTTATTCATGGAAAAAATCTTCCGAATCTAATGATTTATCAAAAGCAAAAGAATGTTATACTGAATTAATTAAAATATCAAGAGATAATATTAATAATGATTATATAATTGTAAATTCCTTAATTTTATTAATAAATCGAGATTGGGACGGAGTTATTAGTTTTCTAGAATCAGAAAAAGAAGTGGAAATTCGAGCAGGGGATGAAGAAGAATTAGCTATTTTACTAGCAAGAGCCTATTCGGCTATTCTAGAAGAAGATAAAGAATCTAAAGAATTCTTACTCTGGGTCTATAATCAAATTCTAGAACTTAATTCAATATATAATAAAAGAAATACAAACCCTAAATGGATTAATATATCTGCAGTTGCAAAAATATCCAGTATAGATGCAGGAATTGAAGATTCTCAAAAATATGAATTAGTTCTACACGATTTGAAAAAAGCAATAGATATTGTTGAAACTTCAGGTGAAGATTATAGATATTTTAAAAATTTTTTATTAAATAATATTGCATTTACATATTATAAATCATCAGAATTACCTTCTCAAAGTATTGGAATAAAAAAACATAAAATTGAGAAAGGTCTTGAATTTTTAGAAAAAATTAAAATTAATGAAATAAACGATCATAAAGATTATAGAATTATGGATACTTTTGGACATATATACTTAGGGAAATTTTCAACCGTCCATGATAATAGACAAAAGAAAAGGAATTTACAAAAAGCTCTAAAATATTTTGAAGAATCCTATGAATTTGCCAAAATTCGAGGAGATGACAAAATGCTTGATAAATTAGAAATAAATATTCGTCAAATAACAAATCGGATTTAAGTATAAACAAAATATAAATTCAAAAAAAAAGAGTCTAAAGGAAGAGAATAGAATAAAGAAGGAAATAGTAGATTGATGGAGCCTTTGGAGAAAGAAGAACCTGGGATTTTTTGTATTGATAATGATGTTCATTTGGGTTTTCACTTTCCTTAGAATATGATTCACGAATATGTTCTTAGGTGTTACAAATATAAAACCTTTGATAATCACTTTTTTTATATTATTAATTGGAACCTTAGTAGTGATAATCGGTTTAGATTATAGACGATATCGTGATGGATGATATTACTCGACGGGATATTACAGAGGACGAAGACGGAATGACGACTATGGACGGACAAAAAAATCAAATGAGGTTGGGGAGGGAGGGGCGCGTTGTCGCTATGCTCGTTCGCAAGTTCCTCTGTAAGTATATTCATATTTTGATTTGATCGATATCGCACGACTTGATATCACAAAAGCCATGGATGATTGAAAGAGGATCTCGAAGTTGGGCCAGAAGAATGAGATTGTTCAATCATGAATTGAGGATGATATCACAAAAAGACGATGACGGGCACGGTTCGATATCACAAAACGACGACGACGGACGACGGGCCTAAAAAGAAGACCGTGGTGGCAAAGGACGGACTAACAATTGAAATCTAGTATATTTCGTCATTGACGTTATCATCGTTTGTATGTTATTTCGTTGAATTGTTATCTTCACTAATTGATATCGATTCTGGTTTTGGTTTCCTTTTTGAAATTTCACCATGTAATCATATCCTTGTTTGAGTGATATCATCGTTGTAATATGATATTCGTCGTTACGTGATATTTGTACATTGGTACAAGTAAATACTAGCAAAAAACCCCCTCGAATTCAACAGCAGCGTCCGATAAACGGTCCGTCCGGTACGAAAACCAAGCAAACCGTCATTCTATGATGAACCTATTCTTTATTGAGGATTCAAATGTCATTTTATAAGAAATATTATCCCATCACTAAAATGGACCGTTCGGATAAAATTGACGCTTTTACACTATTTTCCTTATTTTTGTTTTGTGTTATAGTCTTATTCATTGGCGTAATAATTGAAATCATCGAACCAATTCCCGATTCTCCTCAGTTCCAGATGACCATTATCAATCTTTTCATGTTTAGTCTATTCCTATTTGGTCTCCTTCTCGTAAATCCCTTTAGGTCCTCAGTGATTGATATAAACTCTGAACGCATCATTGTTACTGATTCTAATCCCTTTATTCTTTTGTCAAGATTAGAAACCTATCTCTTCAAATATCCTCTCAATGTCGATCTTAGTGTTGACAAGACCTCGCTCCTTTTCTATTATCCTGGCTATTGGGGAACCAGATCGAACCTGATCGGTCTGGCCGAAGAGGAAAAACAAACTGTTATCGACCTATTGAAACAGCAAAAGACGGTCAGTTTCCGGGAAGAACAAATGCGTTCGCCCTATCGCATAGTATCTTTGGAGAATCCTCCAGTTAATCCCTTGAACTAATCTTGGGAATATGATCTCACTTAACCCCGCCTATCGAAATCTCACCGTTTATCGCGTTTCTTGGAAGAACCCCCATGCCCCCCCTCAGCTTCACCCCCAACGACAAGCTCGTCCTCAAGGCCCTGTGCCTCCAGCCCTGGGCCAATGACCGGGAGCTCGCCGAGGCCTTCAAGATCAACCAGAGCACGGTCACCAGCTGCAAGAACCGCATGAGGCGCAACGGCATCTGCAGGAAGGCCTTTCTCCCCGCGTACAATCACCTGGGATATCCCTTGGTGTCCTTTTCCCAGCTTAGGACGGGACGGCCCCCCGGCGAGCTCCTGACGGCCCTGGGGATGTACCAGGACATCAATATCGGTGAGGCCAACAAGACCCTATTGTCCTTCATGGCCTCAGACCCGTTCAATTCCTTCGTGATGGCGCATCATCGGGACTATACCGCCTTCAAGAAGTTCGAAAAGGCCTTTGGCCAGGACACGGGCTGGTCCCATGAGGTCTGCGCCATGGACGGGGCCACCAAGGTCGTGAACTTCGATCACATCAATATTGTCAATAAGATGTTCTTCCCAGGCGAGTTCATGGCCTCCGCGATCGAGACCCAAGATGTCGCTCCTTTCGAGTTCAGCAGGACGGAGGCCAAGGTCTTCGATGGATTTTTGGCCTATCAGGAAGGCATCTTTTACAAGATCGCCAGCAAGACCGGCGTCACAAGGCAGTCCGTGGTCAAGATCCTGGGCAGGTTCAAAAAGGCCGGGGTCCTGGAAAAGGGCTACGTTATAGACCTAGGACGATTAGGACTGCAGATACTATCGGTCATCACCTTCAAGATGGACCGCCCCTCGAGCAAGGACCTTGCGAACATCAACAGGATGCTTGCGCCGTTCTACTACTGGGTCTTCGACAATATCCATGTCCTGATTATCGCGAACATCGATTTCAAGGGAACGATGGGCGGCCTTGGCCAGCTCAACAAGGTCAAGGGCGTCTCGGACCTCAGGATACAGCATATCCAGCTCGGAACGGAATAGTCCTGGGCATCATGATCACAAGGGCCTCGACTGAAGGTCGAGGCCGAAGATATTTTTTTCGATGGACTTTGGAACGTTACAACTGTTATTAATATGATAATAGTAATTAACTACTAGTTTCTCAATAAAATCATTCTGAAATATTGGAACTATGCAATATTAATATATAAAAATATTTATTAACTTTGACACCAATGCAATAATAAGTGACATTTATGATTGATGAAAAAATTAAAATAAATCGAATATATGGTTATGATATTTTAATTAATAATTTCGAACCTTTGTTAAGGCGCTTTCTAGTAAATGAAGTATTGTTATTGAATTTTAATCTCAAATGGAAAGAAAGAATTCCAGCTGGAGTCTTTCAGGATTTAAGGGATAATAAAGATATACAAATTACCGAAAATACTTCAATTGAAGATTTTTTTGAAGAATTGAATTTCCTACATCTAAAAGATATTATTATTTTCTCTACAAATTATGAGGAATGTAAGAAATTCCTAAATGGATTAAACAAAGAAAAATTCATAGAAGTTATGGATTCTCTCAATAAATTAAGGTGTAAGATTGCTCATGCGAAATCATCTTTTAGTGAATTTGATTTAATTACTTTAATTGAATATATTGAATTGTTATCACAAGGTTCAGCGGCAAAAGAAGTTCAAAAATACCTAAAAGATGAATCATATAAAAATGCAAAAGAAGTTCCCTCTTCTTTTTTTGAGGATACTGAAATCCAAAATAATTTACCACCTGAGGATTATGATTTGGATGGAGGATTTGTAGGGCGTGAAAAAGAAATACGATCTTTAATGAAACAAATTAACTCGGATCAAGATAGAATTATTACAATAACCGGAGCCGGTGGTGTCGGTAAAACGGCAATTGCTTTAAAAGTCGGTTATTCTTATCTTATTGGATCAGAAAGAATATTTGATGCAATTATTTGGTTTAGTGCAAAAATAAACAAACTAACCGAGTCTGGAATAATATCTTTAGATTCAGGTATAAAAAGTCATGAACAATTAATAATAGATATAATGAAAATAATTGACAACTCGACATTAGAGAAATTTCAAAAGTCAAACGTTCCATTTGAATCAATTAAAACCTATCTCAATAACGTTTTCTCTTCACAGAAATGTCTTTTAATAATAGATAATTTAGAGACAATAATCATGGATGAATCATTAACCGATTTTATCAAAGATATACCTCGTCCTTCAAAAGTTCTTATTACAAGTAGGAAAGGATTAGGGGAAATTGAACGCCGTTTTCCAATTTCGGATTTACCTGAAAAGGATGCAATGCGTCTTTTCCGATTAATTGCTAAAGAGAGGAATCGGCCCGACTTGCTTCGAATAAAGGATGATGAAGTAATTAAATTAGTTAAACGAGTTCGATGTTATCCATTATTAATAAAATGGTCAATCGGTCAGGTATGTCTCGGAAAAGACGTGAATAATGCCTTTTCAGAAATTTTTGCGGGTGGAAGTGAAATAGCTAAATTCAGCTTCAATGACGTTTTTTCTTTATTATCTGACAATTCTAAAACTATCCTTTATTCTATGAGTATATACGAAGATAAACCAATATCAAGATATTTCCTTATGCATTTATCAAATTTGGAGGACGAACAATTTGAAGATGCTGTAAAAGAATTGATATTAACCTCATTCATCTTTCCAGAAACAATACAAACTGAATCTGGTATTGAAACAAATTATTCCATGTTGACTTTAACAAAAGGTTATGTAGAATCCATGTTGGATTCAGATGAGAAAATAAGACAAATGTTAATGACCCGAAGATATCATTTATTAGAACAAATGCAGGAGCTTGAAAAATCAAGATCGACTTATTCGCAAACATTATTCTCATTAGGAATCAAAACTCAAGAAGAACAAATTGCTTTTAATTATGTAAAAGTTGCAAAATTAGCATATCAACAAAATGATATTGAAGAAGCTGAAAAAAATTATCAAAAAGCTCAGAAAATTGCCCCTAGATTTTCTTATCCTTTGATTGAATTTTCGAAATTCGAATTTTATCGAAACCATTATAATAAAGCCCTAGAATTGGCTAAACAAGCAGTTGATACAAATCCAGACAATTATCATGCTTGGTTTAATTTAGGACGTATTTATCGAGAAGTTCGGAAACCTAATGAAGCAATTGAATGTTTTACAAAAGCAAAAGAATTAAATCCAAATTATCTTCCGACTTATAATGAACTCGGTCGAGCTTTATCTATTATTGGACAATATGAAAAAGCCGATTTAGAATTTCAAAGCGCGTTGAAGGAAGAAAAATATCCAAATTACAGGCATATTGGTATGACTTATATGAATAAGGCAGACAATTTTAAACGATGGGCCGAGGCATTTGGTTCAAGACGAGATTTCGAAGGCCAAATGAAGATGTTAGAGAAAGCCTACGCGATAATAAAAATCGGTCTCGGTGTCGCAAAAAAGGATACAAAAGTAATTCAAGTATATCGAAGAATATGTTTGGATTATGGTATAGTTATGTGTAAGGACCAAGGTTATTCAAATGGAAAAAAATATCTTGAAGAATCTATTGCTCCTTTTAAAATTGGCAAATCCACATTTTTAGCAGATAATGATACTCTTACCGCTGGTTATTTCTTTTTAGCAGCGATGAATATTAATGATACTGATAAAAATGAAAAAATGATTCGAGATTATATTCAAAAGGGTCAAGCGATATGTAATCCTGAATCAAAATATAATAAAAAATTTGAAAATCTATTATCCCAGCTTCCAAGCGTTACGGCAGTTACAATTTCAAAAGAACAGGAACGATTTTATGGAAATATCAAATTCTATGATCCGATGCGAAAATTTGGGGTGGTACAGATGAAAACTTCAACGTATATTTTTTTCCTTAGTGGTTTTAAGAATAGACTTAATCAAGGAGAAATCAATGATTTGGATGGTCGGGCAGTATCCTTTATATTTGGAAAAGAATCAAAAACAAAAAAAGGACCCACAATTCAAGACATACAATTTGAATAACATTATGTTCTGTCAGCCAAAATACGAGAAGACTCGAGAAATATACTCCAGAGATCCAAAAAGAAGGGATGAACTCTGCCCCAAGCGTCATCCCTTCGAGCCACATTCATCTCTTATACCTCGTATCCCCAGGTATCTGGCTGTTGTAAGGCGGCATCTCGCCATATTCCCTTATTGACCTGTTCAGGGCCCAGACCTCGCCCCGTCCGAGCGCTCCGGGGACCATCGGGGCATAGCTTATCCCTAGCTTGTACCTGAACTCCTCCAAGGGCCCGCAAAGCTCCTCCAAGGGGCCGCACAATCCATGGATGTGCCCGAACAGGCCCCACTCTCCCCTATGTTTATGCTCATGATGGACCATCGATGACCGGATATACCATATCTTGCTCTGAAGGTCCCTGGTCTTGCCTGCGACCAGGACCCCCAAAGGATCGGTCCTTTGGAACCTTTGTAGAGGCAAGGTCCGTGACGGGTCCTTGGGGTCCATAAGGTGCACCCAGTAGATGCACGATATCCCCTTTACGGTCGGGGGGTCCACGACACGAGGCCCTAGTATCTTTACCTTCT
>Ga0209777_10001033_pt1 | contig 42443 bp, 32 predicted proteins | sample FrelakmetHBP12HB_FD_187147 | JGI IMG/M metagenome (GOLD analysis project Ga0209777, IMG submission 187147) | Freshwater lake sediment microbial communities from the University of Notre Dame, USA, for methane emissions studies -HBP12 HB (SPAdes)... | ecosystem: Environmental > Aquatic >...
CTGCTCGCCGGGCTTAAACCGCTTTTTGAGAGAGCGATGAATATGCTTAAGAGCTTCAAGAGTTTTGAGATCAGGCATATCGAGCGCGAAAAGAATAAAGAAGCGGACAAGCTGGTAAATAAGGCTATAAACTTAGCGAATCTGATATAGGTTTTATTAGTAGGCCGGATGGTCGCTGGGTTTGCGGAGTAAAGGTCCCGAAACGCCTACAATACTCCCTTTAGGTCGTATTGTTTAACGGCGTTTCGGGATTGAATTCACTTCGTGAATTCAGAGGAAAGTCCGAGCTCCGAGGAGCAGCGTAACGGCTAATAGCCGTCCGTCGAAAGACGAGGATCAGAGGACAGAGACGAGCCAAACTTTGCGAAGCAAAGTTTGATCCTGAAGAGGCGACGAACAGGAGCCTCTGAAGGACCTGAAAAAGGTGCTTCGGCAACTAAAACGCTCCCAATGGGTCGCGTTTTTTGACGTTGCCTCAGCATCAAATTTACTTCGTAAATTTGGGTGAGACGACCAATCTCTACGCGGAGCAAGATCAAATAGGTCCCGATCTAAGGGTTGCTCGCCCTTACTGTAACATCATCAGTATCGGGACGGGTAAGGTCGCTTGATCGCCGGAGCAATCCGGCGGCTAGATAGATGACCATCTCGTCACGCATCGAAAGATGCGGGGCAAGACAAAACTCGGCTTACAGGTCTGCTAAATAAAGAGGCGCTTCGAAAGAAGCGCCTCTTTTGTCTTTCCTTACCTTATATTATTATATATATAAAATGTAGCCATATACGCTTGACAAGGGTGGCGGCGTAGTGTATACTTTGTATTGTTTAGTGGTTAAAAGTGGTATAAAGTGGAGGATTTAAAGTCGTGTTCTACGGCGAGCATGAACATACTATAGATAAAAAAGGCCGCATCATAATCCCGTCGAGATTCCGCGAATTCTTCAAGGAATACGATATAAAGAAATGCTATATAACCAGAGGCCTCGATAAGTGCCTCTTTCTTTTTACGGAGGACGAGTGGAAGGTCCAGGAATCCAAGTTCAAATCGATGCCTTTTACAAATTCTGAATCGAGAAAATTCAACAGGCTCTACTTCTCAGGCGCGGTCCAGGTCGAATGCGATGGGCAGGGCAGGATACTTTTGCCAAAGTACCTGAAGGACTTTGCCGATATCAAAAGAGATATCATGATAATAGGCGTTTCGAACAGGATCGAGATATGGGCTAAGGAGATGTGGAGAGATTATTACGAGGGATCAAAAGGTTCTTTCGAGGAGATAGCCGAGAAGTTAGTGGCCCGGGAAGAATGATAAGGAAAGGTCCTGATCCCGCCTCAAGCCTATAACGAGGCATGGCGGGATCAGGATCAATTTCGCTTCGCGAAATTGGAGGTGGTCTTCATGAGTCCTAGGTATCGTAGATCCATAAAGAAGGTAAGGCTATATAACGATAGCGTGGATTGTTTTATCGAGAGGATGAGGAAGGTCAGGGCGCTCAACGGTGATCCGGCGCTTTGCGGAATGGACGGCAGCATGGTAAAGAAATTTTCTTTTCACAGGGTAGAACTGCTGACGAAACTTTTATAATACCGGAGTTATATCAAGTTGTGCATCAGAGCGTGCTGCTGAATAAAGCCGTAAGTTATCTGAATCTTTCAAAAGGCGCAGTTGTGGTTGACGCCACAATCGGCGGCGGAGGGCATTCGGAGGAGATCCTGAAGAAGATACTCCCCGGAGGGCGGCTTATAGGCATAGATGCTGATCTAGAGGCGCTCGCGATAACAAGGGATAGGCTGAAAGGCTTCAATGGTTCTTTCGCGCTGGTCAATGACAACTTCAGGAATATCGACAGGATCCTTAAAATACAGAACATAAAGAATATAGACGCCGCGCTGTTTGATATCGGTATATCCTCATATCAGATGGACGATCTGTCGAGAGGTTTCAGCATAAGGTCGGATGCCTCACTCGATATGAGGATGGACCGAAATTCCGATATCACAGCATACGATGTGGTCAATAAATATAAAGAAGATAAGCTCTCCGAGATAATAGAGACGTTCGGCCAGGAGCGTTACCATGACAGGATCGCGAGGTTCATAAAGGACGCGCGCCAGCGAAAAACCATAGACTCTGCCCAAGAGCTCGCCGCAATAGTGAAGAGGGCAGTAGGTTATAAATACAGGAACCTTAAGATAGATCCGGCAACGCGCACCTTTCAGGCTATAAGGATATTTGTAAATGACGAACTTGGCGCGCTCGAAGAGGCATTAAAGAGCGCGATATTCTGGCTGAAGATGGGCGGCAGAATCGTGGTAATATCCTTTCACTCGCTTGAGGACAGGATAGTAAAAAATATATTTAAGGGATATTCAAAGTTAGGCGTGTTAAAAATTATAACAAAAAAACCCCTGATCCCGGAGCAGGAGGAGGTCATAAATAATCCCCGCTCAAGGAGCGCGAAATTGAGGGTGGCGGAAAGGATCGAAGAGCAATCATGAGGCTTTTTAAGTATATAATACTCTTGGGGATAGTTACTTTGACCGCTTTAGTCTATGTTCACCAACAAGTGGAGCTGGTAAAGTTAAGTTACGAGATAGGCTGTAAAGAGAAGATCCTTAAAGAGATGCTTGACCGTAAAGGCATACTTAGATATAATATATCCAACTTAGAATCGCCCTCTCGTTTGGAGAAGGTCCTGTCGGCAAGAAAGATATCGGTATCATATCCTAAGAAGGGCCAGGTAATAAGGCTGGCAAGAAATCCTTCTTATCTTCCGGGCGGACAACCTTTAAGAGTCTCGGGCCTCGAAGAGAGGGCGGGGGTATTAAAAATATTTGATTTTATTGGCGGTAGGCCGGACGTTCACGCCAGAGAAAAATAACGGACAAATAAAGGTATCATGGGCGTAAGCCCGTGGAATTTCATTTTGTGCATAGCGGAACCTTTCGCGCTCGCCAGATATTTATATTTCTACTCTTTCTCCTGTCTCTCGCCTTTCTTATAATACGCCTCTTCTATCTGCAGGGAATAAAACATTCCTTCTACTACAAGATAGCCAATGAAGAACATATAGTATCGGTTGAGCTTCAGCCCAAGCGAGGCACTATATTCGACAGGAATATGCGTGTTCTCGCCGTGAACTTGAACAGAATATCGATCTATGCGAATCCGCGCGAAATAAAGGATAAGGCGGAAGCTGTAAAGATAATTTCCGCCGCATTGGGCATCGGCGCCGATTTTGTAGAGGAAAGGTTATCGCGCGATAAAGGTTTCGTATGGATAAAGAGGAAGGTTACTAATAAGGAAGCGGCTGCGCTCAAGAAGTTCAATCTGACCGGAGTCGGTTTCATCGATGAATCTAAGAGATTCTATCCTAACGCGAGATCGGCATGCCACCTGGTGGGGTCCGTCAATATCGATAATAAAGGACAGGAGGGGCTAGAAGCGCTCTACAACGAATACCTGAAAGGGCAGGAAGGTTTTCTTGTGGCGACCCAGGACGCCAAGAAAAAATTGCTCCATTCCTACAAGGAGGATTTCCTCGCTCCAAAGAACGGTTATAATCTCATCCTTACGATCGATGAAGTTATCCAGAATATAGCTGAGCGCGAACTCTATAAGATGTACGATAAGTATCATGCCAAGGGCGCGGCTATAATAGTTATGGACCCGAAGAACGGCGACATACTGGCGCTAGCGAACTTCCCAAACTTCGATCTTAATGATCCCGCCAAGAGGCAGCCCGATTCAGTGAGGGACAGGGCGATCAATGATTTCTTTGAGCCCGGCAGCGTATTCAAGATAGTTACGGCAAGCGCCATATTGGAGGAGAAGGCCGTTGATCTGAATGACAAGTTCGATTGCGAGAATGGCGCATGGCAAATAGGGAAGAGGACCCTTCATGACCACCGGCCTCACGGAGTACTGACATTCAGGGAAGTAATAGAGATGTCGAGCAACATAGGTACCGTCAAAGCGGCCAGCCTTTTAGGGCCCGAAAAGATGAACAAGTATATGAAACTATTCGGTCTCTACGAGAGGACCGGAATAGATCTCCCGGGCGAGGTCCTAGGCATGAACAGGCCTTTATCCCGTTGGACACCTACCAGTATGCTTGCTATACCTATGGGGCAGGAGGTTACGACGACCGTCATCCAGCTTGCCTCGGCGATATCCGTGATAGCGGATAACGGGTTTCTGGTAAGGCCGCGCATAGTGAAGAGGATAGAGAATGAGGACGGGGAGTTGATAAAAGAATTTCCGCCTCAGGTAAAGAGGAAAGTGATATCTCCGATGACGGCTTACCGCATGAGAAATCTGCTGATGGGGGCTGTGGAAAACGGCACCGGTAAAAAAGCGAAGATCGAAGATTATAGCACCGGCGGTAAAACCGGGACCGCGCAGAAAGTCGAGCCGAGCGGGGTGTATTCGCATGACAAATTCATGGCATCGTTCATAGGTTTTGCGCCCGTAGGAAAACCGGTTATCGCGGTGGCGGTCTGTGTCGATGAGCCTCACCCGGTATATTTCGGAGGAGATGTATCCGCGCCTGTATTTAGAAATGTTGTGGACGAATCGCTGAAGTATCTTAATGTGAAAGATACGAGGCCAGTTGTGGTAAAATAGGATTTATAATGAGACTAAGAGATATCTTAAGCGGAGTGCGGTATAAGGCGGATAGAGATGTATCCAGCGTCATAGTAAAGAAAGTGACGAACGATTCCAGACTGGTCGCCAAAAATGATCTCTTCATAGCTTTGCGCGGATATAAGATCGACGGGTACAGGTTCATAGATGCCGCCATAAAAAATGGGGCAAGTATAATAGTATCGGAAAAGGATTTCGCGGCGCCTGAAGGCGTTATCAAGGTGCTGGTGAAAGATACCCGCGCGGCTTCCGGGCTTATAGCCGCTAACTTTTACGGCAATCCCTCCAAAAGATTGAGGATCACTGGCGTCACCGGAACTAACGGCAAGACGACCATAACATATATAATCGAAAATATAGTTAAAGAGGCCGGCATCCTGACAGGGGTCATCGGAACGATAAATTACAGGATAGGCACAAAACGTTTACCCGCGGCCAATACGACGCCGGGCCCGCTTAAACTGCAGGCTCTCTTCAGCAGGATGTTGAAGAGCGGCGTTAAGGATGTTGTGATGGAGGTCTCCAGCCATTCGCTTGACCAGGGCAGGGTGGACCACGTATTATTCGATGTCGGGATATTTACAAATATCACCAAAGAGCACTTAGACTATCATGGGACGATAAAAAAATATTTTGCCGCCAAGGTGAAATTGTTCGATAAACTGAAGAGCGGCGCGGTCGCTATATTGAATAACGACGACCTCATGGTATCGGGTTTAAGGAGGCGCACAAAAAATAGAGTGCTTACCTACGGGTTAACCAGAAGATCCGATGTCATGGCTTGCGATATCAAGCTTTCGATGGATAGCGCATCCTTCACCGTCAAAACGCCCGGCGGGCCGTTCACGGTTTCTACGAGGCTTATAGGAAAGCATAATATTTCGAATATTTTAGCGAGCGTGGCCGCCGCGATAGCTCTGAAGATACCGCTCGACATAATAAAAAAAGGCATCGAGTCGTTCAAAACGGTTCCCGGAAGGCTGGAGCTTGTGGATGAGGGGCAGCCGTTCAAGGTCTTTGTGGATTATGCCCATACTGAAGACGCGCTCTATAATGTATTGAGCCTCTTAAGAGATGTGGCGCCGGATAAAAATATAATAACAGTCTTCGGATGCGGCGGGAACAGGGACAGCGCCAAGAGGCCGCTGATGGGGAACGTGGCCTGTAAGTTCTCGGATAACGTCATCGTGACCAGCGATAATCCGAGATTCGAGGATCCATCCGCGATAATATCGCAGATAGAATCCGGGATCCGCGGCGAATTTTCGAATTATGATATAATTGAAGACAGGCGGGAGGCTATAGACAAGGCTCTCAGGATGGCTTTAAAAGGAGATGTCGTAGTGATAGCGGGTAAGGGGCATGAAAAATATCAGATAATCAAAGATAGGGCGATGCCTTTTGATGATCGTGCCGTCGCCAGATCCGTACTCAAAAATATAATATGAACCCCGCACCTTCTAATATAGAATATGGCTAATTGTGGCCAGAACACAAATTATTATGAGTATAAAAAAATGTTTATGCATATAACAAAAGAAGGTGCGGGGTGAAGATAAAAGAGATACTCAAAGTGACTGCGGGAAAGCTGATATCGGGCTCTCCCGAAACCGAAATAGATCCCGCGCGCATTTCGATCGACTCCAGGATCATAAAAAAAGGGGAGTTCTTTCTGCCGATAAAAGGCGTTAATTTTAACGGAGAAGATTTTGTCGAATTCGCCTTTAAGAACGGCGCGATCGGCGCGTTTACTACACAATACCCCAAACCAATCCCGAACCACTCGCTCCGCTCGGGTTCAGGACACGTCACTACGTTCGGGTTCGGGGCAGGCTCAATACGCAATACTCAATACAGCAAGGTCATAATACGTGTCAAAGATACTACCGATGCGCTGCAAAAATTGGCGCACCATAACAGGATGAGGTTCAAGATCCCCGTGATAGGGGTTACCGGATCTAACGGTAAGACCACTGTAAAAGATATGATAGCCAAGGTCCTTTCATCTAAATTCAATGTGCTGAAGAATGAAGGGACCAAGAATAACCATATCGGAGTTCCGCTGACGCTCTTAAAGCTGAATGATTCCCATAGTATCTGCGTTGTAGAGATGGGCACAAACCATCACGGTGAGATACGCTCGCTCGCCGGAATAGCCTCGCCCACAGTCGCCGTGATTACCAATATCGGCCCATCACATCTGGAATTTTTAAAGGACCTCAAAGGCGTATTCGCGGCTAAGAGAGAGATATTGGAAATGCTGAACAGGGGTTCTCTGGCAATCCTTAATGGAGACGATGAGTATCTATCGATGGTAAAGAAGGGGGCCTTCAGGATCATGAGGTTCGGTCTTAATGTTACCAATGATTTTCATGCCTCCGGCCTTTCGGCCGATGGCCCCAGCATGAAATTCTTTTTAAATGACAGATCGCCGTTCACGCTGAATCTCATAGGTGCGCATAATGTGTATAACGCGCTGGCGGCTATAGCGGTCGCTTATAATTTTAATATCAGTTACCCTGATACGAAAAAAGCTTTATCGGAATATTCACCTGCCGGCATGAGGCTTAACGCCAGGAAGGCTGGAGACTTTACCGTGATAGACGATGCGTATAATTCAAATCCGTTATCCATGGTCTCCGCGATAAATGCCCTTGCCGATTATCCGGCAAAAGGGAGGTGGATAGTAAGCGCGGATATGCTTGAATTGGGCCAAAGAGAAGAAGCTTTCCATAAGACTGTCGGCGAGGCTATAGCGAGATCGGGTTTTAGCGGGCTCATAACTTTTGGGAACCTCTCCCGGCATACGTCATCGCGCGCGCTGGAATGCGGCATGGACAAGAAGAGGGTATGGCATTGTTCTGACCGGGCAGAGATAGCCGATATACTGAAGAAATTCATGGATAAAGATGATGCTGTACTCGTTAAGGGCTCGCGCGCGATGAAGATGGAAGAAGTCATAGAGGACCTGGAAGGAAGATAATGCTATATTACATATTTTATCCTCTCAAAGCTTACTGGTCCGGGTTTAACGTATTCAGGTACCTGACGTTTAGGGCCGCTATGGCGAGCCTTACGGCGCTGCTCATATCGCTCATATTCGGCCCTGCAATAATAAGATGGTTGAAGAAGCTCAATTTCGGGCAGTATATAAGGAAAGAGCATGTTGAGAGCCTGTACGATATCACAAAACATAAACAGGGGACTCCCACTATGGGAGGAGTCCTCATAATTTTATCGATAGCGGCCGCCGTTATCCTTTGGGCCGATATATTGAATATCTATGTTTTGATGACGCTGGGAGCGTTCATGTTTTTAGGCATTGTCGGGTTCGCCGATGATTATATAAAGGTGGTTAAGAAGAGGAATCTCGGGCTTACGGCCAGGGCGAAGTTCTTAAGCCAGGTATTTCTCGCGGTAATAATAGCTACTTTCGTGATACTCTTTACTCCTATACCCACAACGCTGAACGTCCCGTTCCTGAAATTCTTTTCGATGGAACTGGGCTTACTGTATCTGGTCTTTGTGATAATAGTGATAACCGGCGCGAGCAATGCCGTGAATCTTACGGATGGCCTGGATGGCCTTGCGATAGGCTGTACTATAATAGCGGCACTCTCGTACGCGGTGCTCGCTTATATGACGGGAAATTTTAAGTTCGCCGACTATCTGAATATATTTTATCTTCCGGGGTCGGGAGAGCTGTCTGTATTCTGCGCGGCGATGGTGGGAGCCGGCCTGGGGTTTTTGTGGTTCAATTCACCTCCGGCTACGATCTTCATGGGTGACACGGGAAGCCTTGCCCTTGGAGGCGGTCTCGGGGTGGTGGCGGTCTTCATAAAAAAAGAGCTTTTGCTCTTCCTGGTGGGCGGGATATTCGTTATTGAAGCTTTATCGGTGCTTCTACAGGTGCTCTGGTTCAAGGCGACAAAGAAGAGGCTCTTCCTGATGTCGCCCATACATCATCATTTTCAGCTTCTCGGCTGGCCCGAACCGAAGATCACGGTGCGCTTCTGGATAGTGGCGATAATATTGATGTTATTAAGTTTGGCTACGTTAAAATTGCAATGATAAATAAAAGGGTTACGGTTATAGGGTTGGGTAATAGCGGGCTCAACGCCGCGCTTCTCCTGAAAAAAGTTGGGGCCCTGGTCAAAGTTACCGAGGGCGGCGATAACGAACAGGTCAGGAAGAGCGCCGCTATCCTGGATGAGAATAAAATAGTTTACGAGATCGGCCGCCACACAAAAGATTTTATCAGGGATAGCGAGCTCGTAGTAGCTTCACCCGGAATAGAGGATTCATCGCCCGCCGTAAAGTGGGCGGTCGAGTTGAATATACCTATAATAAGCGAAATGGAGCTCGGCTACAGATACTGCAAAGGAAAGATAATAGCTATAACGGGGACCAATGGCAAGAGCACGGTCACTACACTTATCGGCGAGATACTGAAGGATGGAGGACAAGATACGGTCGTCTGCGGTAATATCGGGAACTCTCTCTCGGGCGAAATAGGCCGTATAAATAAAGATACATGGGTCGTCCTGGAGGTTAGTTCGTTCCAGCTCGAGAGGATAGTATATTTTAAGCCCGCCATTGCCATTATATTGAACATCACAGATGACCATATGGACAGATATGATAAATTTGATGACTACTTCAATGAAAAGCTCAAAATATTCAAAAACCAAAGCGAAAAAGAGGCCCTCATATTGAATCATGACGCCAGAGAGCTGGCCGGGTTGGAGAGAAGAGCGAGATCGAAAGTTCTGTATTATTCAAGATCCTCCAAGACCAACGGCTCTTACCTGAAAGGGAAGAAAACAGTTTGCGTTGCCGATCAGAGAGAAGAAGATCTATGCGATCTTAAAGATATAAAACTTAAGGGCCTGCATAATATAGAAAATATCCTCGCCTCAGTGCTTGCCGGCACACTCGCTGGCATCGGACACAAGTCTATGAAGGATACCATAACTAATTTTACAGGGTTGAGCCACAGATTTGAGACCGTGTCGGTAATAGACGGGGTTGAATATATAGATGACTCTAAGGGGACCACCGTAGATTCTACTCTACGGGCGCTTGAGTCATGCGCGAGACCGGTGATATTGATAGCCGGCGGGAAAGATAAGAATAGCGATTACTCTATTATCAGGGAGACGGTTAAGAACAGGGTAAGATATCTCGTATTGATAGGAGAGGCCAAGAACAGGATAAAGGAGCTCTTGGGAGGAGTAGTGCAGACGCGCGAAGCCGCGACTATGCAGGAAGCGGTAGAGCTATCGAGGTCTCTGGCAAAGGCCGACGACCTTGTCCTTCTTTCGCCGATGTGTTCGAGCTTCGATATGTTCAAAGATTATAAAGAACGCGGCGACGTATTTAAAAAAGCCGTGTTGGCCTTGAGGAAGGGATGAGGAGCACGCGTTCTTCGCTATTCATGATAGTGGTGGTATTGGTAGCGATCGGGATAGTAATGATCTATTCCACAAGCGCCATATATGCCAATGATAAGATGGGCGACAGCCTCTATTATCTGAAGAGGCATCTTATATATCTTATGGTGGGCCTCTTCATGATGCTCTCGTCGATGGTCATAAACATACAGACGCTGAAAAAATATTCAAAGAAGATAATGGCATTCTCGATCTTCCTATTGGTGCTCGTCCTTATACCTCATATAGGCAGGGAGACGGCGGGCGCCAGGAGATGGTTCAGAATAGGCCCCTTAAATTTTCAGCCGTCTGAGTTCGCGAAGGTCGCCATATTCATATATATGGCGGATCTATTAGCCAGAAAAGAGAAGCTTGTTAAGAGCTTTATTCACGGATATCTTCCGCCCGTTCTGGTGCTGGGATTAGTTCTTGGCCTTGTACTTTTGGAACCGGACCTTGGCACCGCGATAGCCATATCGGCCGTGAGCATTATCATGCTCTTTGTGAGCGGGATAAGGGTAAAGTATATACTGGCGTCTATCCTGGCCAGCATCCCGGCGTTGTATGTTCTTTTATTCAGGGTGTCCTACAGAAGAAAGAGGATGATGATATTCCTGAATCCGTGGTCGGACAAGAGAGGCGCGGGCTTCCAGATAATCCAGTCATTTGTAGCGTTGGGATCAGGCGGGCTATTGGGCGTGGGGCTGGGGCAATCGAGGCAGAAATTGTTCTATCTGCCCGCGTCGCATACGGACTTTATATTCTCGATAATAGGAGAGGAGCTTGGATTTCTCGGCGCGGCCTCGGTAGTGGTCCTGTTTATGCTGTTAGTGTGGGAGGGCATGAAGATAACGTTCAGGGCGGAAGGCAGATTCGAGAAGTTATTGAGCATGGCGCTTGTGTCGCTGATAGCCCTTGAAGCCATCATAAATATAGGAGTTACGGCCGGGGTGCTGCCGACCAAGGGGCTGCCGCTTCCTTTCATAAGCTATGGCGGCACGTCATTGATATTCCATTTAACCGCGATAGGATTGCTTCTGAATATAGCCAGATCAAGCGAGGTTTACAGATAGTGAGCCCCGCCCTTTTGACGTATAGCTTTTATCAGCAAGATTAGGTATTACAATTTGAAATATGATAAAAACATATGAAAGATAACCAGTTAATTTGTCAAAAGGGTGGGGTGAGGATATTGATAGCGTGCGGAGGCTCCGGCGGGCACATATTCCCGGCGGTTGCGCTTGCCGAAGAACTTAAGCTTGAGGACGCTTCCGCAGAGATATTGTTCGTAGGAAGCGATAAAGCGCTCGATAAAAGGATCTTTGAAAAGGAAGGCTTTAAATATAGTCTGCTGTCGGCAAACAAGCTGCCTTACAAAATTTCTTTTAAGGCGATACCCTTTCTTCTGAAATTATCGATCGATATATTCAGATCGCTTATCATCCTTGTTAAGTACTCCCCCGATGTCGTTGTGGGTTTTGGCGGATATGTCCCGGCACCTGTGATAGCGGCGGCGTATGTGCTCGGCGTCCCCAGCGTGGTCCACGAACAGAACGCTGTGCCGGGCAGGGCCAACGCTATGCTATTCCGGTTCGCGGACAGGATAGCCATAAGTTTCGAGGAGACCAGAAGGTATCTCAAGTCTTATGCCAAGAAGGCCGTCTTCACCGGCAACCCCATAAGGGCGTCTCTTATGAAAGACGACAGACGCGGCAACATTAAAAAATTGGGGCTAGATCCGAAGAGATTCACGATACTAGTCATAGGAGGCAGCCAGGGCGCGCATAATCTAAACAAGGCCTTTATTGAAGCGCTATCGAAGATGGGCGAAGATATAAGGCGGTCTTTACAGGTTATACATATCACCGGCATCAATGATTATGGATGGGCGAGCGCGGCCTACACGAAGCTCTCTATGGAGCATCGCGTGCATTCATTTATAGACAGGATAGAGGAGGCTTACAGCGCTTCCGATCTTATTGTGACGAGGAGCGGCGCGTCCGCGATATTCGAGATAGCATACTTTGGCAGGCCCATGATACTCGTCCCATACCCGTTCGCGCGTAGCCACCAATCCGAAAATGCGCGTATATTCTCAGCCAAAGGCGCGGCCATAGAGATGGATGAAAATATTCTATCAGCGGATATCATGAAAGAAAGGCTGAAAGGCCTGTTGAGTGACAGGAAGAGGTTATCTGAGATTGGAGAGTCCGCCAGGCGCATGAGCGTGCCGGATTCGTCGCGCAATCTGGCCGGGGTAGTATTGAATATCAGAAAGAGATGAAAGTGATATTAGAGAAGAAGAACATCCACTTCGTGGGCATCGGCGGAATAGGCATGAGCGGTATAGCGTTCGTGCTTTTGAAAATGGGCTATAAAGTATCGGGCTCGGACCTCGGATCGAATAACCTGACGGATAAGTTGACTTCAGGGGGCGCCAGGATACGGTTTGGCCACAACCATGATAATATCCCCCCGGAGACGGAGGCAGTTGTCTACTCTTCATCGATAAATGATTCGAATCCGGAGATCCGTGAGGCGCGTAAACGGAACCTCCTTATTGTGAAGAGAGCCCAGGCGCTTGCGGAGTTATTGAACGGCAAAAAGGGTATAGCCGTAACCGGTACGCACGGTAAGACTACGACAAGTTCGCTTATTTCCGTGATGCTCCAGAAGTGCGGCCTTGATCCTACAGCTGTAATAGGCGGCGAGGTGGAGTTATTCAAAGGAAATTCCAAATACGGCAAAGGCGAATATGTCGTTGCGGAAGCCGATGAGAGCGACGGATCGTTCCTCTATTTGAAGCCGTTCTACTCCGTGATAACTAACGTGGAGATGGAGCATATAGACTATTATAAAACGCTTGAAGACGCTATAGATTCCTATGCCGCTTTTGCGAATAACACAAAAAATAACGGATGCCTCTTCTATAACGCGCAGGATGAGAATATAAGAAGAGCGCTGAAACAATTCAACGGCAAAAGAGAGAGCTTTGGATTTTCAAAAGGCGCAGATATATATCCCCACGAAATAACGATGAATGAATTTCATACTTCCTATCTGTGCGTTTACAAAAATGAAGTCATCGGCCGCGTCTCTTTGCGCATTCCGGGCAAGCATAATATCCTTAACAGCCTTGCCGCCATGCTTGTCGGATTCAAGCTCGGCCTTTCATTCGAGGATATATGCCGCTCGATACAGGATTTCACCGGGACCAAAAGACGGTTCCACCTCCGGGCGGATGTTGACGGAGTTATCCTGATAGACGATTATGCGCACCACCCGACCGAGATCCGTGCTGTCCTGGACGCATGCAGGAACTGGAAGGAGAGAAGGGTGATAGTGGTATTCCAGCCGCACCGTTATACTAGGACCAAATTCCTAGCGGAAGAGTTCGGCAGGTGTTTTAAAGGCGCTGATAAATTGATACTCACGGATATCTATGCCGCCAGCGAAGAGCCGATAAAGGGAGTTTCCGTCAAAAATATATATGACAGAGTGAAGCTGCACGGCTTGAATGATGTTACGATGATGAGCAAAGAGAGCGTCGCCCAGCACATCATGGATATCAAGAAGCGCGGCGATATGATAGTAGTATTGGGGGCGGGCGATATAAAAGAGATAAGCGATGAACTTTCCGAGAAGCTTAATCAGGGGTAATATAATATTGGGCGAGAAGCTGGAATGCCATACATCTTTCAGGATAGGCGGCCCCGCGGCAATATGGGCAGAGCCTCTGGATGTAAAAGACCTGAAGAGGCTGGTGACGAAAGCCCGAGAGAAGGGCATCCCCACTTTTGTGATAGGCGGCGGGACAAATGTATTGGCAAGAGACGAAGGATTTAACGGCATAGTGATCAATCTTGGGTCCGGCTCTTTCAAAAATATCAGGGTCAGCCAAACCACGGTAAGAGTGGGTGCCGGATACGGCGTGCCGGCGCTGGTAAGATTATGCTGTGACAAAGGCTTGGGCGGCCTGGAGTCGCTTATCGGAATACCCGGCACAGTAGGAGGCGCGGTATACATGAACGCCGGCGGCTCTTCGAGCCCGTTATATAAAAATATCGGCGATTATATTACTAGGCTAAAAGTTATGGATAGCAAAGGGAATATCAGGGTGCTAAATAAACAGGCGCTGTCGTTTGGTTACAGGTTCTCGAATCTTTCGGGATATATAATACTGGAAACTGATCTTAGGCTAGCCAGGGAAGAGAGCCCGGCGCTTAAATCCAGGTGCTCGAAGTTCCTCAAGATGAAGAGAGATAAGCAGGTCCTCGATATGCCTAGCGCCGGCTGTGTATTTAAGAACCCGAAAGATTCTCAATTTACTACGGCCCAGATGATCGATATGCTCGGACTGAAAGGGCGCGCGATGGGCGGCGCTCAGGTCTCCCGGAAGCATGCCAACTTTATAATTAACAGAGGCCGCGCCAGCTGTAAAGACGTTCTGAAGCTCGTAGATATAATAAAGAAGAAGGTGATGGATAATTATAATATTTCACTCGAGCTGGAAATAAAGATTATTTAGTTTATAGTTAAGGAAATCCTGATGAAAGGTAAGTTCGGGAGGATCGGAGTATTGGCGGGGGGGCCTTCGAACGAACGCGAGATAAGCCTGCGTTCCGGAAGAGCGGTCCACGATGCTTTGCTTGGCGAGGGGCTGGATTCAGTATTTCTCGACGTAAAGAATAATATAGACGAGATCATAGAGAAGAGCTGCCTTGATGTAGCCTTTATAGCGCTCCATGGAAGATTCGGAGAGGATGGCACCGTCCAGAAGATGCTTGAGGATGCCGGCATTCCTTATACGGGTTCGGGAGTTGAAGCGTCCGCAGCCGCGCTGGATAAGGTCGTGTCAAAAGATCTCTTCATCGGGAAGATGATCCCTGTTCCGAGGCATATCGTATTGATCAAAGGGCAGCCATATAGATATGATAGCGATGAACTTGGGATGCCGATCGTGGTAAAACCTCATCTGGAAGGCTCCAGCATAGGGCTCTCCATAGTTAGAGATAAGAGCTTATTAAAAGCAGCCATAGATAAGGCGTTTAAATACGGAGATAAAATTATTCTGGAGGAATATATAGACGGAAGAGAGCTTACTGTAGGGATACTCAATGACGAGGCTCTGCCCGTCATTGAGATAGTGCCGAAACATAAAGTTTATGACTATGAAGCCAAATATAAAGATTCCAGCACCAGATATATTGTGCCGGCGCCGATACCTGAAGATACCGCCGCCCGGGCGCGCTCACTTGGAGTCCTGGCCCATAAGGCGCTTGGCTGCAGGTCGTTTTCGCGCGTCGATATGATGATGGCACAGTCGGGCGGCATATTCGTGCTGGAGGTTAATACGATACCCGGCATGACCGAGCGCAGCTTATTGCCGAAAGCGGCTTTGGCTGCGGGTTTGCGTTTTGGCTCACTTTGTGTTAAAATCCTTGAGGATGCCGTAAAGGCGCGCAAGGGTAAGGAGTGAAGAGGCGAAGAATGGCTAAGCAGAAGAAATTCAAGAAAATGCAGGTGCCGAAAGTAAGCCAGATGCAATGGATCGGCATGATAGTATCTATAATATTAATAGTATTGGCATGGTTTTTCATAGCGTCATTCCTGAGCAGGTCCGACTACTTTAAACTTAAGTCCGTGGAAGTCAGAGGCGCCGCGGACAAAAGCCTTGTAGTTATAAGGAATGAGATACTGGGAAATTATAAAGATAAGAATATATTCAGTATAGATATCAAAGCGATAGCTGCCGGCCTCGAGCCAAAATATCCGGACGCTAAAGATATCATAGTGAGGAGATCCCTGCCCGATAAATTATTCATATTCTTAAATTTCCGCAGGCCTGTGGCTATCCTGGCCAACGTGCGGAATTTTCCGGTGGACAGGGACGGGGTCATACTTGTCAATAGAGATATTTCTGGCCTTGAGGATCTTCCCCTCATAAAGGGCGTGGATGCCAGATACGCGGGCGGGTTCAGAAAGAGATGCGCGTCGAACAGCCTCAAGGCGGCCCTCGAACTTATAGATATTATAAAGAGAACAAGATTTTTGGACAGATATAATATAAGGATGCTGGATGCCAGCGACATCAGGAGCATGTCTTTCACTCTCGGCGAAGGCGGCCCTATGATAATAATAGGGTATGAGAATCTGAAGGATAGGCTGGATGCGTTGCACGACACGTTAAGGGATCCGCGCCTTGTGCTCGATAGTATAAACTACATAGACGTCAGGTTTAAAGATATAGCTATAAGCCCGAAATGATGATAAAAAGACCTCATACGATAACCGGCCTCGACATAGGCTCGTCGAAGATATCCGCGGCGGCGCTTGAGATGTTCGATGGGACCCGGTCCAGTATACTCGCCTACGAAAGTCAGCCGTCAAAAGGTGTATTCAGGGGCTCTATAATGAGCCTCGATGAGGCATCCAATTCCGTTGCCAGAGTCCTCGTGAAGCTCAATGAGAAGATACCAAAAGGCCCCGGCGATATTTATGTCAATATAAGCGGCGAGACCGTGACAGGAGAGAAGTCCCGCGGCATGATACCTCTATCCTCAAGGGGCAGAGAGGTCACTAAGTCCGACATGGACAAATGCATAAATGCCGCCGGCACCATAAGATTGCCGTTCGACAGGGAGATAATACACAGGATCGTACTAAACTATTCCATTGACGATCAGCCTGTTATAAAGAACCCTCTCGGCCTTTATGCTTCGAGGCTGTCATGCGAAATGTATATGATAACAGCCGGCATAAATCATATTCAGAATATATACAAATGCGTTGATAACGCCGGATATGATATCAAGGAAGTCGTATATTCGGGGATAGCCGATGGCGCGGGCCTTTTGGAGGACGCCTGGAAGGACGAGAGCGTACTGCTTCTGAATATGGGAGACTCTCTTACGGAGATCTCGATATTCTCGGGAGGCTGCCTGAACGCTATCAGTGTAATACCCGCCGGCGCTTCGGATATAAAAGGGGACCTGAAAATGAGCGCGGAGTTCGATAATATCATCTCCCGAGTCAAAGCGAAATGCGAAGAATTTTCGAATAAGGGCCAGAATATAAAACTGGCGGTGATAGCCGGCGGATTCGCTTTTTCGGAAGGCGTAGTGGAGATCCTTGAAGAGAAATTGCCTTATCCTGTAAAGATGGGAGTCGTGAAGAACGCGCAGGGCAATATATCAAGCATCGACAGCCTGCGCGGCGTAACCGCCATAGGGCTCGCCAGATACGCTCAGGCGCAGTTTCAGCCGAAGCAGTTCCAGAAAAGAGGCCTGGCCAAAGACATATCCGATAAAGTAACTGAGATATTCAATAACTATTTTTAGGAGCATCTATGCTGAGCATTAAGGAGAGAAGGCATTTCATAAGGCATCCCATCTGCTATCCTCTGGAATTCGAACATGCTTCGCAGAAGATAAAAGAGAGGACGAAGACGCTGAACGTAAGCGAAGGAGGGCTCCTCTTCCTTTCAAAGCATCCCCTAAAGAAGAAAGAGCTAATAATACTTAAGATGCCGATGCAGGGCAAGGTATTCAAGGTTAAAGCCAGAGTGATGCACTCCACTAAAGACAGCGAAAATAAAAGCCTCTTCAATATAGGCGTGTCATTCTACCGCTATTCGGACGCTTTCAAGGTAAAGCTCGTAGAGCAGCTATATCTTATAGATGAATATAGAGCGCTGCGGTCGCTCCAGCTTGGATATGAATTGTCTATGCAGAAAGCATCTGAGGAGTGGATAAAGCGTTATTCTAAGAGGTTTGCCAGGCTATATTGGTAGTTGGCTCTTGCAGTCACGGCATTTATGATGTATACTTCTTATTGGAAGAGAGGTGATAGTTATGTGCGGGACATGTGGTTGCCAGAAGAAGAAACCGAAGAAGTAAAACATATAGTTTTATAATGAGACGGCCGTAGATACATCAAAAGGCCGTCTTTCTTTTATAAATAAGAAGGTAACAGATCAGCTGTTAAAACTAACTCGATGAATATGTAGCCCAGGCTTAAGCCTGGGCTACATATGGGGTCTTCTGATAGCTGAACTGTTACATAAGAAAAGAGATGAGCGATATGGAAGATGAATTTCTGAATGAAAAGTTTAACGAGTGGACTAAGTCGCTTCCGGCTAAGAGCGCCAGGATATCGATATATCAGCATATCAGGGATATCCCCTACGCGATAGTTCCTGAGCTGAGAGACCCCAAGACCGGCCCTTCAGGCCTGATAAGGATGAATAAGGGATCGTGCGTTCCGAAACATTTTTTGATGGCCCTGATGCTCGGCGAGCTCGGGCTTAAGGTAAAGTACGTGACATATCTATTCGACTGGAACGATCCCGCGATAAAATTCCCGCCTGCGTTAAAAAGGATAATCAAGAATATGCCGATAACGGCCCATCTGACGACGAAGGCCGAGATCGACGGCAGATGGATCTTAGTGGACGCCACATACGATCTTCCTCTGAAGAAGGGAGGGTTCCCCGTGAATGAAAAATGGGACGGCGTCAGCGATACGAAGAACGCCGTAATACCGATAGAAGAGGTGGTCCATGAATCTTTGCAGGAGAGGTTATCTTTCGCGGGTAAGAGAGTGGGCGAGTATACCGATAAAGAGAGGAGCGCCTACGCGGAATTCACCAAAAGGCTGAATTACTGGCTCGAAGAGCTAAGAAGAAAGTAGTATAAACTTATCCACACTAGTAGCCCAGGCTTAAGCCTGGGCTACTTATTATAATTTTCCACTACTCCACCTTGTTAAGTAAAAAATAGCCAGCTATCTTTGTATTGACTTAACGCAACCTCGTGGTATAATCCTACTAATTATGTTTATATATAAAAGAGGATATAGCATATTATTTAAGGCTATAGCATTGGCCATAGTGTGCCTATTCGTATTCAATGATATCTCCTGGGCGCTCCTCAGAGATCATTCACCGGCCTCAGGATCTACGCTTGCTCCGCAAATTCAGATCAATGATCCGATATTTCAGGAGAAATTTTTGGTTGGAGAATCTATTCTTGCACAAAAGGGTATAAGGCATTACATAGATAAACAGCTTGCTGATGAGAAATTGATATTCGGGGAAAAGTGGGAATCCCATAGAAAACGAGTCATATCCCTGAAACACGCGTCCTTGCGCGGCCGGATCAAGTATAGTAAAAGTAATCCCGTCGACTCCATCGTATTTATAAAGCTCTCTGGTCTCTTCGTTTCCACAGGCGGCCTGCCGGCCGTAGTCGATTTATCCTCTAAAGAATTTGGCGGCATTCCGGTCGTCTATATGGACAGCATGTATTGTAACACCGCCGATGAATGCGTCGGGCGGCATGAAATCGACGAGATACTCCAGTGGGAGGACCTGCGGGAAAACATCTTATGCATAGATAAAAGAGATATGCGCAAATGGATCAAATGGCATATTGATACTTCCGACAAGCGGCTGAAAGGCACTCCATTTGAGGGCATGAACTCCCGCCAGATCGCGAAGGCCATTCATGGATATTCCTATCCCTTAAGAGACTTCTATAAAACAATAAAAGTATCGGGAGATACAGACTTCGATTACGAATATATCAGGACTATGCTCTCGATGTATGGCGCCGATGAAAAATCGGACGAGGAGATCGTCATCGCCGCGCACAATGAAAGATCGCCTAAGAAAGTGCAAAGATCCGCGCCGCCCGCTGCAGCGCTCGATTTTAAGGCGATCGCCGAGGAGGCGCTGGATGAACGTTCTTTAGGCCCCGGCAGATGGAAGCCGATAATGTATAACAAAGGCAAAGGCAACGCCGTTTATGTATATACGGCTGAAAACGGAAAAGAATATGCTGTTTTTACCAACAGACTGAAAGAGGGCAAAAAACCGGAAGAAGACGATCGAGAGCTTTATTATTACTTCCTTGCCCAGCGGGAATTATTCAACAGGATAAATCCGGGAGGCGCGAGAAAGGACCTTCCCAATCTGGTTTGGTCTTATGAGGATGCGAGCGAGGGGAAGGCCGTGCTGATATTCGACGCGTTTAAAGAAGGCAGGACTCTCTATGAAACCTCCCTGAAAGACTGGCCATATGAAAAGAGGCTCGAGACGGCCTTATCGATAGCGAACACAATGCAGTATCTGCACGGCAAAAATGTGAGGCACCGCGATCTATGCCCGCTCAATATATGGATTCCGGATTCCGGCCCTCCCATCGTAATGGATTTTGATCTCTCTATAATGCTGGATGAGACCGGGCAAAAGGGATACGGGCCTTACGCCGAGCTCGAGAACGCTATATTCTATCACCAGGGATTTTCGTATGTTACCAAACCTGATTTCACCGTCCGTGAGCCAAAATGGGGAGCCGCAAAGTCTAAGGAAGACATTTTATGGAAAGCGAGTCTCGACCCGCGCAGGCTCGATGCTTGTAAGGACCTCTTCGGTTTCGGGACAGTTTTAGCCCATTTGTTCGAATGCGGTACAAAGGATATTTTGTCGCAATATTTTACGGATCATGCGGAAAAAAATATTTCCGCATGGCAAGATGAATTAAGCAGCGTGATAAATTCTTCCCGCGCACCGGATCCGATAAAAAAGATCCTTCTTAAATTAATGAATCTCCGGCCGGAAGAAACGAAAGAAGCAAAATACGCCTGGCAGGATATAATCGAATGCCTGAGAGGAGAAATTGCCCGCTCAGATGTTGAGGCCAGAAGAAAGTCCGGCGCAGAGCCCGTCTCCATTTTGCATAAGGACAGCACATACAGCCGGATGGCGTTCAGTGAGTTCGAATTCAATGCTCCCGGCCTCATCGGGATCGTTCCGATGGTTGCCGATAACGCCATTATGAGAGATAAGAATCATTTCATCGTCTGGCGCAAGGCATTGGAGAGCGGCGGGCTGCCGTTATCGTCTAATATAAGGAAAGAAGACGCTCCGGCGCATCCGGTTTACGATCTATACCGCCTGCTCAGGTTCAAAAGCTATAAAGACAAATTTCTGTCCTTAGAGGAAATCTCGCGTATTCTCGGCAGTTTGTACAAGGATACCGTATCGGACAGCCTCGATATTCTGGATTACCTGGGCTTTATCGAAAAAAGTATGGGAGGAGAAGCTTACGCGCTTACAAGGCGTATCCAGAATATGAACGTGGTACACCGGCAGATCCTCGAGCCGATCCTTTTAAGTCTGGGCCGGCACCCCGGAGAGAAGGAGAAGTTCATGGCCCGTTTCAGGGTAAAGCGTGTCCTGGCCAGACCCGTCAGCGATGCGGAACGGTTTATGAGAAAGCCCTTAATGCCTGAAAAAAAGTTTGCGGATGAAGAAGCGCTCCTCGAGGTCGTTTTTAACGCCTTTATATCAAAGGATCCGGGAAAACGCCAGGAACTGGCTATTCTTTTCCTGGGCTGGCTGGTAAATGATTTCAAATTCCCGCCAGGGGTCGCAAAAAAGATAGATAGCTTCAAGGACGGTAAGAATTTTGAGATCTTTCTCCGGGACGATATACAGCTCGACAACGTTCCGCTGAAAAGAATGGAAAACGTTCCTGTGGTGTATCTTGAAAAATATATAATAGCCCTAGCCGCGATATTTCATGAAGCCGGATCCGAAGGCGCTCCCGCCGCGAAGCCTTTTATCAGAAATATAGTGAACGGCGCGATAGATGAAAGCTGCATGGATAAATTGAACCTGACGAGTCCGTACGAGTCGTACCATATATGGAACGACAGCGCCGTCGCCTACTGGGAAAAGAAAGAATATCTTTATAAGCCGAAAGGCTCCCGGTATGAACCCAGGCCATGGGAGACGAAACCGGTAGAATCTAAAGACGAAGCGGCACTCAACAAAATAAAAAAGGCACTTAATATAGCGGCCAGAAGGCTGAAGGCCATGGAAAAGGAAGCGAACGGCGATATGCCGCTCGTTGTAAAAGATACGCTCACTTCAAAAGACTTCAGGGCCCTCAGAAAGACGACGACGATAATCCAGATAGCGGATTCGCCTCTGCCGGTTATATTTACAGATCCTGTGAACAATGTGGTCCGGCCGGCAAGCAACGGCCGCTCGAGGCGCGTCATATATATCCCGAAACTCTTCCTCGCAGATTTCAATATAAATAGCCCCATGGATATGGATGAGCTGGCCAGCCATCTTATATACATGTTCGAGTGGAACAACATTCATAAACAACTCGCGAGGAAGCGCAGGTCTCCGGAAGAGATATACGACAGGCTTAATAAACTTACCATGGAATTTACCCAAAAGAATAGATACAGGCTCACTCTGCCGTCGCTTGGCCGCAGGCGGCTTTTCAATCTGATGAAGAAGTCGCTGGTATTGCAATGTACGAAACTTGCTCCGATGCTTCTGGATAAATACGATGCCGTTACAACGCAAGCCATAGAATTACTCAAGGCCAATCCCGACGGCTATGACTGCAGTGATGCCGTAAAAGATCTAACGAGATTGTCTTTCCGTCAGGTCGAGCGCGGCCTCGCGACCATAATATTATATTTCGACCTTCTCGGCAACCGCGATATAGCTAGGTATTTTTTCGATGATCGCGAGAAGTATATAAGGATAATACAGTCGAGCGAGCTCGGCATGCTGCCCTGCTCGCTTCAGCGCGAAATAGTCCTCTTCTACCTGCGCCACGGCGATACGGAAAAATTTTTAGAAAACCTTAAGATTTTTCTTACCGGTAAGCATTTCCCCAAACTATCAAAGCTGTACGAAACCAAACATCCTCATGAGAATGCCCAGAGTGACCACCGGGCCCAGGTAGATTATATGTTGGAAGAAGCGCGGTATTATATGCCTGGTCTGGAGGCTGAAATAAATTACGTCCTGGAGTCGTTAAAACGCACAGAGGGTGATCCCGTAAGAAGAGATGCCATAGGCGAAACCCTTGATGAAGCAAGAAGGCTCATCGATAATTTTAAGCATAAAGGACATCGCCGTTCTCCTTTGGCAGAAGTGGCGCCCTCGCCTATAACGAAAGATAAAGATAAGGCCCTTAAGGCTTTTGCCGCGGGCTTTGTTGAAAAATACGCCAGCATAAAAAAGACGCTTGCCGATCTGGTGGGGGATGACAGCATAAAGAAGATCGTCATATGGGATCGTGTTGGCAGCGCCCCAGGAGAAGAGGTGCGCACCCTTCCGCTGTTAATAAAATCATTATTGGAGACATATAAAGACATTACGGATATAGAAGTGGTTACTCCGTATCCGGCGGTAGTTGACAGCATGGATGAGGATAAAGTGAGGGGCATCCTGCCGGCAGATTTCAACCCCGCGGAATATGAAGATAAGAACATGCCCGACCTCCTGATAAATTTTACTATGCCTAAGGAAAGACCCGATATTAAAAGCCGGCATGCTATAGACGACTTCGGCGAGCTCTTTAAATATGCGCTTGTCGATATATATAAAAAATTCCGCCGTCTGACATACGAGGAAGTCCAGTTTACATATCCTGAAGCGGTAGGCGCTATTCTTAAGGAGCTCGGCCTCATTGTTCCGCTCGAATCAGAGCTTTACAATCCCGCCTGGGATAAGACGGAAAAGGTATTCGTAAATCCTCACAGCACCAGTAACAGCAGGTATTTCGAGAAGCTCCGAAGATCATGGGTAGACCTGATAGTATCCCTCATAAAGGATAAAAAACGCAGGGTGGTATTAAGCTCAGGCGATCCTAGAATATCTCTGGATGCAAGGCGTACGGAATGGATAAGGAATACTGTTATGCAGAGACTTGGAATGTCCGAAGCAATCCTTTCAGGGCATCTCGAAATATTTTCGGGTGATACGAATGCGCTCTTTAAGTCGGTCCTCGCCTCAGAAAAAGTCATCACCATAGATTCACTGGTGAACCAGATGGCCCGCCTGGCCGGCGTGAAATATGTCGTAATCATAACGGACAAATCCAAGATATGGATATCGCGCAATCAGGCAAAAAAGAGCGCGATAGACTGCGAAGAATTCAGGGAAATGCCGGAAAGCGTTCTCGGCAAGCTCTTTCCGGCCGAACCCGCCGCGCCTTCCGGAGCGCTGCAGCTCACGAACCGCGATCACGGAAAACTTAAGGAAGATGCTGATAATATAACGTTCTCCCAGATTTTGGAGAGCCCTGATTACAAAAAATATATAAAAGATAGGCTCGATCCGTTGGAAGACGTGCTGAAGGAACATCATATTAATCCGGAGCGGTCTTACGGCGCTGTCTTACGCGACACCAGGATACCGCCATACGTGAAGTGGAGGATACATGAGATATTGATAGATGACGTTATAAGAAGTTTTTATGAAGAAGGCGCGGAAAGAGCAGGACTATACCATCATAATTACGGTGAAAGCAAAAATAAAAAGGAGAAGAATAAAGAAGAGAAAGAACTGGGCCTCATAGAGGAATTTTTTAAAGGAGTTCTTGGTGAAACGGAACTATTCGGATTATTAGAAGAGCTTAGGTTAACTAAAAGAATAAATGTTCTTGTGACGGAAAGAAATATACCGACGCTTTTTTATGCCCACGCCAGCCCTACATTTGGCATAAACATATGCGATTCCTGTGAGGACAAAGGCGCCGCTATCGTTCATGAACTCATGGCGTTCTGGGGCTCCGCCGACGATTCTTTCAATGAACGAGTAGAGGCCGCATACGTAAGGTGGCGGGGCGCTCCTCATACCAATGAAGATATTGAAGCGATAAAGCGCGAGATAGACGTTATAAGATCTCGCCCTCGCGCTCGCATCTTGTCTATTGAAGACCTTCCGCATGTTATTACGCACATCGAGAAGAGCCAATACATTAAAGATGATGCCGCGGCTGATCCATTCGGGAGTATTGAAGAGATGGCGTCCTTGAAAAGTGTTATCGATAATATTGATATTCTCCACACAAGGCAGGGGCGATTGAATCCAGTTTTTAACATATTGCCGGATGAAAGTCATGGAAAAATCCTTCAAGGGTCATTGAAAGAAGAGATGAAGATATTAAGCGGTCTCCCGCGCCTTATCGCTACCTTAGGCAAAGGTAAAAAAGATTTACGAGATGAGGCGAAGGCCTGCATCATAAAGATCATAAAGCACTGTCCGGGCATCCTCCTCGATGAGATACTTCTCGAATTTCACCGTCAGCAGGTTCAACTTACGGCGTCCATACGAAGAGCGTTCGAAAAGGCGTACTTCGAAGAGATGTCCGTGGCAGGCGAAGATGAGGTGCCAATATCCCCGCGACAGATGGAGCTGCGCAATATATTCAAATTTATTTCAATACTCGCGAGGCGTGCCCTCTATTTTGACAGAAAACATATGAAAGACCTGGCCGAGAATACCTATAGAATGGCATATGGGCTGTTGCAGCGTTATCTTAAAAAAGCCGCCGTGACGGAAAGAGACGAGTTGCGCGACGGGAAACCGGCACTGGAGACGTTCTTCCTATCTCCGTCTAACAACCAGGATCATATCGGCAGTATGGTCAGGAAGTTCTGTGATGCCAGCGTGTCGCAACGCCTTCAAAAGATCGGGATAGATCTCAGCGCCCTTGATATAGCGTATCGCGATCTTTGTAAGTATAGCGGCGATCTGGAAACGGCCAGGACTACCATGGAACGATTTAAAATTAAACTTAAAATTAAGCTCAGTTATTCTAATCAAAGCAGCGATCTCTCGGACGAACAATTGTACCCGGTTAACGAAGAAGACGAGGGAGGGCCTGCCGTTATCAAAGCTATCCGGCTCGCCGGATTTAAGGATGAGTGGGATGAGTTGAGAGCTGATTTAAGCAAGACCAAGAAACGTCTGGAGGAAGCTCGCGCGACATTCATAAAAGAGGCGCTATTGGCGTCGACAGATGAGCGGGACTGGGCCTCCCTTTCGCCACACAGCGCAGTATCGCCCGGCGCGCTGCGATCAGCTGTGAACATAGTTGTCCTCAATGAACCTCCCATTTCCGATATTGATAATGCGCTTGAGGCGTTAGATAAACTTATTCCGTCGATAGTAAAGGATACCGGCGCCAGATACTACAGGATAAGTTATAATGATGAGAAGATACCTCCCGGTTCTAAATGCAGAGAGCTTCTTGAACTATATGCCAATGTGCTTTTACCGATGAAACTGGGCAGGGACAGAATCAGAAATGCTATTGGATCTGGAGAGCGTAAGAAAGGTATCGTGTGGGTGGAATGCTATAAGGATCGAGAGCTGAAGGATAAAGCAGGGGAATGCCATGTTGATATTGAAGAAGATATAAGCGGCAAGGTGATGAGATTGATTGGCATGTTGAATATGGCCATTATCGGGTCCAATATCCCACAAAATATGACCGATAAAGAAAGAGAAAGATACGAGCCCCTGATGGCGCTTCTCGCGAAGCAGTATAAAGAGATGACGCAAGCGGAGTTTTCGTGGCCGGAGGCGCTCAAGAATATTAAGGAAAAAGGCATCTGGATAGACCTTCCGCGCGCAGTGCGGATCCCCGTAAATATCAGCGTAGGAGAGTACTACGAGACTACCATCAAGCAGTTGAACGAGAATGCGTAAAAACACCCTCTGCTTTCGAGAGTTCGTCAACTAATTTTTATGGGTCCTGCCCGCCTCTATGGCAGGCGTGGACCTTGCAGGGACAGGCCTTACGCGGACATGAATTGGCATTGGGCATGCCAATTCATTCTGACAAAATTCTTACAAAATTTATACCTAAGAGTCATTATAGCCTCATTGGAAGTATAAATTTTTTACTGTACCGCCATAATGTGTAAGAATTTTGTAAAGCCGCTTCAGGCCTGCCCCTGCAAGGTCTGCCTGCCTACACATTTGGCTATTCTCCTTATAATGGAGGTTCTGGAATTTTAGGGAGCGGCAGGACCCTAAAATTCTATTTCATCTGTTGACTTTTCTATTGCAATTTAATCTAATATATGTTACTTTATTGCGTTACAAAAATGACGACGATCGCCGAGAATTTAAAAGCTGTAACACGCAGAATAGCAATAAGTTGCGAGAAATCGGGCAGGTCTGCAGATGCCGTAAAGCTCGTATGCGTTACCAAAGAGGCCGATCTTGCTCAGATAGAAGAGGTTTTGGCCTTAGGCGTTAAGGATATCGGTGAGAATAGAGTGCAGGATGCGCTCGTCAAATATAGGACAATAGGCAACAGAGCTATCTGGCATCTGATAGGGCACTTGCAGACGAATAAGGTCAGGGATGCCGTCGGGATCTTTTCGCTGATACATTCTGTCGATAGCCTGCGTTTAGCGGAAGCTATAGATAAGGAAGCGAAGAGATTAGATAAGGTCCAGGATATTCTCATCCAGGTAAACACATCGGACGAAGAGAGTAAGTTCGGGATATCTCCGGATGAGGCCAGGCCATTTTTTGAAAAAGCAGCATTATACCCTAATATTAATATATTAGGGCTAATGACAATGGCGCCTGAAGCCGAAGATCCTGAAGATGCAAGGCCGTGCTTCCGCAAGCTCCGGGAGCTTCGCGACGAACTACGTAGCTTTCAGCTGTCAACTGTCAGCTGTCAGCTGTCAATGGGGATGACTAACGATTTCGAGGTAGCCATAGAGGAAGGCGCTAACATAGTCAGGATAGGAAGAGCGATATTCAAATGATAAATAAAAAGATCGGGATAATTGGATGCGGGAATATGGGAGAAGCCATCCTTAACCGCCTTTCGAATATCCTTGAGAAGAGCATATCTATAATGGTTAGCGAGTTCGACGCGAAGCGAAGAGAATATATCCAGTCCAAATATAAGGTGATAGTCGAGATAGATAATAACGAGGTCGTTAAGTTCGCGGATGTAGTAATATTAGCTGTGAAGCCTAAAGATATCGAATCGGTGCTTAAGAGTGAGGTCTGTTGCGGCGTATCAAAAGATAAGCTCTTAATATCCATAGCTGCGGGTATTACTACGAAATATATAGAACGCATAGTCGGCAAAGAGATTCCTGTCATAAGGGCTATGCCTAATATGGCCGCTACGATAGGCGAGTCGGTATCGAGCTTATCCGCAGGCAGAGCCGTCAAGCCTGAAGATATGAAGCTTGCTAAAGAGATATTCCTGACGATAGGCGATGTGATAGAGGTCGATGAAGAGCTGGTAGATGCCGTAACTGCCGTAAGCGGGAGCGGCCCGGCATACTTCTTCTACATGATAGAGGCGCTTATTGAGGCCGGATACGCCGCAGGGCTTAAAGATGATGTCGCAAAAAAACTTGTTTTGAAGACTGCTCTCGGGAGCGCAAAATTACTGGAAACATTGAAAGAAGACCCGGCTATATTGAGGTCAAAGGTGACTTCGAAAGGCGGCACGACCGAAGCCGCTATCAAAGTTTTTGAATCGAAGAAGTTCAAGAATATAATAAAAGACGCCGTCAAAGCGGCTGAAGCTCGTTCAAAAGAGTTATCCACAAAGTAGCTGATGTTTCGCTTCGCGGAACCTCTCTAAGTTTAATGTCGGGTGTATGCGAGGTTTAAACGTCAGCTACTTATAGGAGATTATTAATGTTCGTATTGGGAAATCTGATAACGGCACTGGCGACTATACTGGACTATCTGTTGACGATAGCGAACTGGCTTATAATAATCAGGGCGCTGTTGAGCTGGGTAAACCCCGATCCGTATAATGTCATAGTGCAGTTCCTATACAAGGTTACGGAGCCGCTCCTGGCGCCTTTCAGGAGGCTCGTTCCGGCCTATTCGATAGGCATAGACTTATCGCCCATATTCGCGCTTTTAGCGATATGGTTTTTGAAATTATTTCTGATAAGGACATTATTCGGGATAGCGATGAGGCTTTAGATAAAGAGAGGTATTTATGGTAGGCAAGATAGGAATTATCGGCGGAAGCGGTTTTTACAATATTGACGGGATAAAAGACGTAAAAGCTATAAAGGTGAAGACGCCTTTCGGCGATCCTTCGAGCGAATATGTGACCGGCGTGCTTGAGGGTGTGCGGGTGGTATTCCTGACCCGCCATGATAAGGGACACAGGATACTGCCGAGCGAAATAAATTACCGCGCCAATATTTACGGGATGAAGAAACTTGGCGTAGAGCGCATCATATCGGTCTCGGCGTGCGGCAGCTTGAAAGAGGAGCTCAAGCCTCTCGACATAGTTGTGCCGTCACAATTTGTCGACAGAACGAATTACGGCCGCAAAATGACATTCTTTGGCTCCGGGATAGTCGCCCATATACAATTCGCGGACCCGGTTTGCCCGCATTTATCAAAAGAGCTTTACGACGCCGGAATCAAGGCCGGCGTCTCAATGCATCTTGGCGGCACATACATAAATATGGAGGGACCGCAGTTCTCCACGAAGGCTGAGTCCTATCTCTACAGGTCATGGGGCATGGATATAATCGGCATGACTAACCTTGCGGAGGCGAAACTTGCCAGAGAGGCCGAGATATGCTACGCGACGCTCGCATGCATCACGGATTATGACTGCTGGCATATGGACCAGGCGGTAGAGTCAGTATCGATAGAGATGATAATTCAGAACCTCTGTAAGAACGTCGATGTTTCAAAGAAAATAGTGAAATCGGTACTGCCTAAACTGGCGGAAAAGAGAGATTGTCTCTGCGCGTCCGCGCTTAAAGATGCCATAATTACAAGACCTGAAGCTATTCCGGTGAAAAGAAAGAAAGAGATGGAATTGATAATAGGAAAGTACGTCAAGTAATATGGACTATAAGCAAACGCTGAATCTGCCGAAGACCGATTTTCCGATGAAGGCCGACCTGCCCAACAGTGAGCCCAAGCTCATCAAGCATTGGCAGGATATAGACCTCTCGGGAAAGATCCGCAGGCTTTACAAGGGAAGAGAGAAGTTCATTTTGCATGACGGGCCGCCATATGCTAATGGCAATATACACATGGGCCACGCGCTTAATAAGATACTGAAGGATATAGTTATCCGTTACAAGACTATGCGCGGGTACGATTCACCATATGTGCCGGGCTGGGATTGCCACGGCCTGCCGGTGGAACACCAGCTCTTCAAAGAACTGAAGATGACGAAGGACGATATCGGCCAGGTCCAGTTCAGGTCGAAGGCCTACGACTATGCGATGAAGTATGTGGATATCCAGCGCGAGCAGTTCAAGCGCCTCGGCATAATGGGCGAGTGGGCGGACCCGTATCTGACATTATCGAAGGATTATGAAGCGGCGATAATAAGATCATTCGGCAAACTTGTCGAGAAAGGCTATATCTACAAGGACCTTAAGCCGGTCAACTGGTGCGCGACTTGCGAAACCGCGTTGGCCGAAGCCGAAGTCGAATACGAAGATAAAGTATCGCCGTCGATCTACGTAAAATTTGAATTAAAGGAAAAGACGTCGTTCGTAATATGGACGACGACGCCATGGACCCTGCTTGCCAACGTCGCGATAGCCGTACACCCGGATGCGGATTATGTTTATGTTACTGGTAAGGATGGTGAAGTTTATATAATGGCTAAGATGTTAGTCGACACAGCCATGAAAAGAATAGGTATAAAGGAATATAAGGCCTTGAAGACCGTTAAGGGTAGAGAGCTTGAGAGCCTCGAGGCGAGGCATCCTTTTATCGACAGGGCTTCAAAAGTTGTAACGGCGCCTTATGTGTCAATGGAGGACGGAACGGGCTGTGTCCACACAGCTCCGGGCCACGGGCAGGAAGATTACATCACCGGGAAGAGATACAAGCTGCCTACACTGATGCCGGTGGATGCCAGAGGCAAGTTCGACAATACCTGCGGCGAATTCAGCGGCCATAATGTCATAAAAGCTAATAAAGAGATCGTAGAAAAACTTAAGTCGCTTGGTCGGTTATTGCACGAAGAAGAGGTCGCGCATTCATATCCGCACTGCTGGAGATGCAAGAAACCCATAATATTCAGAGCCACCGACCAGTACTTCCTGAAGATAGACCATAATGACCTGCGTAAAAAGATGTTGAAGACGATATCGTCTGAAGTGAAATGGATACCCGAAGTTGGCGAGTCAAGAATATCCGCGATGGTAGCCAACAGACCCGACTGGTGCCTGTCGCGCCAGAGATATTGGGGCGTTCCGATAATAGCGTTCTACTGCAAAGATTGCAAAGAGGTGCTCCTCGACGCCAAGGTTATAGACCATGTCGCGGGGATCGTTGAGGCCGAAGGCGCCGACGCCTGGTTTATCAGAGAAGAGAGAGAACTTATGCCGGCCGGGACGAAATGCAGCAAGTGCGGTTCCGGAGATTTTAAAAAAGAGACCGACATAATAGATGTCTGGTTCGACTCTGGGATCAGCCACCAGGCTGTGCTGAAGGAGAGAGATATGCTGGATTACCCGTGCGAACTTTATCTTGAAGGCTCCGACCAGCACAGGGGATGGTTCCAATCGGCTCTGATAACCGCGATGGGGATAGACGGAAAAGCGCCGTATAAACAGGTGCTGACCCACGGCTTTGTTGTCGACGGTTTGGGGAAAAAGATGTCCAAGTCTTTAGGTAACGTTATAACGCCCGAAGAGGTCATGAAGAGGTATGGCGCTGATATATTGAGGTTATGGGTGGCGTCGAGCGATTATTCAGAAGATGTCAGGTTATCCGGCGAGATACTGACGAGGCTTGCCGATGCATACAGGAAGATACGAAATACATATAAATACCTGCTGAGCAATCTATACGACTTCGATCCTGCCCAGGATAGGGTCGCTTTTAATGATATGCCGGAATTCGACAGGTGGATCCTTCACAAGCTGGCTCTATTGATAAAAGAGACGACCGCCAATTATGAGGCGTATGCCTTTCATAAAGTCTACAGGGATGTTTATAACTTCTGCGTTACCGAAGTCTCATCGATCTATCTGGATGTCATGAAGGACAAGATGTACACATTCACGAAGAAGTCCGTTGAGCGCAGGTCTGGACAGACGGCCATGTTCGAGGTGCTGGAAGCCCTTCTCAAGCTGATGGCGCCGTTGTTGGCGATCACTGCCGATGAAGCATGGGCCTATATTAATGCAGATGGAAAAAACGAATCGGTCCATCTTGAACCATGGCCGAGCGATAAAATTTATAATAGCTGGATAGACGAGAGTCTTGAAAAGAGATGGAGCGTACTGATCAATATGAGGGAAGAGGTTCTGAAGTCGCTCGAAGAGAAACGTTCAACCGGCCAGATCGGCTCAGGTCTAGAAGCGTCGGTTACGATAGTTACGAATGATACCCAATCCAAAAAGATACTGAACGAGAAAAAGGAGTTCTTAAGATATCTATTCATAGTTTCAAATGTTGAATTAAAGGACGGCGAAAGCGCCGTCTTAATAGAGAAAGCCGGCGGCAGCAAGTGTTCCAGGTGCTGGAACTACAGCCGGGAAGTCGGATCGCATAAGGACCATCCTACCCTTTGCGAAAGATGCGTTAAGAATATCGTTGTGGGCTCATTAAAAAAAGGAGATCATTTAGTATGAAAAAAGTAAAAAGAGCGGCGAAGAGGAAGATAGTCAAAAGAGCGAAAGTGAAAAGAGTGAAGGCGCAGGCCTTACCCAGGAAGATAAAGATCAAGAGAATGTCCAGGAAGGAGCTCAACAAGTACAGGGATCTTTTGGTAAAAGAGCGCGAGAAGATAGGCGGCGGCATAGACCACATAACACAGGACGCTCTGAAGACGTCGCAAAGAGAGGCAAGCGGCGATCTTTCCGGTTATTCGTTCCATATGGCGGATGTCGCAAGCGATAATTATGAAGTCGAATTCTCGTTAGGCAGGGCCAGCGATGAACAGAATATCCTATATACGATCGACGAGGCGCTGAAGAGGGTGGAAGACGGCTCTTACGGAAGCTGCACCCAGTGCGGCAGGCAGATACCGAAGAAACGCCTTAACGCTCTGCCGCATACGGAGCTCTGCATAGCGTGCCAGTCCAAGACCGAAGGCAAATGATATTCAGGGTGCTATCGATATCTTCATTCGTTCTGATAGTCGACAGGTTGACAAAGTATATTCTATTAAAGAATCTTTCTGAAGGGCAGTCTGTCGGGGTAGTTCCCGGTATCTTCCATATCACATTGGTTCTGAATAGCGGCGCGGCCTTCGGACTTTTCAAGGGGCGCAGCCTCTTCTTCACAATATCGGCAGCCCTCGTGATGATCTTCATATGCTTTTATATATGGCGCGGCGGATGCAAAGATCTTCTGACGCTGACTGCCCTCGGCCTGATACTTGGCGGCGCGGCGGGCAATCTGATAGACAGAGTTCTCTTCGGCTATATAATAGATTTCCTCGATTTCCGGATATGGCCGGTATTTAATATCGCTGACACGTCTATTACCATAGGCGCCTTTATTTTGGCGATAAGGATAATGTTCAATAAAAGATGTTGTACGACTTAGGTTTTCTCATATTTTCCATTATCTATCTGCCCGCCTTGATATTTAAAGGGAAGCTGCACAGGGAATTTCCCGAGAGGTTCGGCAGATATGATGAGGCCAAAGAGAGAGCTCTTCTCTCCGGAAGAGACCGTATATGGATACAGGCCGTGAGCGTAGGCGAGGTGGCCTTATGCAGAAGCCTTATCCCACACTTAAAGGAGAAGTTCCCGGGGCACGATCTGGTGGTATCTACCATAACAAAAGCCGGCAATGACCTCGCAAAGTCGCTCTTTTCAAAAGATGCTATTATAATATATTTTCCGCTCGACTTCGGTTTTACCGTAAGAAGAGCCGTAAAGTATATCAAGCCCAGTCTGTACATAATGATCGAAACGGAGATCTGGCCCAATTTGTTGAAGGAGCTCTCGCTGAATTCAATACATTCGGTGATGATAAACGGCAGGATATCGGACCGCTCAATAGGTAAGTATAGGCTGGTCAAACCTTTTTTGAAGAAAACGCTCTCCAAAATAGACGCGTTCTGCATGCAGGACGCTATCGATGCCGAAAGGATAATAGGCCTTGGCGCACAGCCCGATAGAGTGAAGGTCACGGGAAACATGAAATTCGACGTGGAAGCCTCGGCCAATGTAGGAGCTCCGGATGTTGTGCGCCGCTCTCTGGGCCTGAGCGCGGACGATCAGCTCATTGTGGCAGGCAGCACTCACTCGGGTGAAGAAGAGGTGGTCATTGAAGCGTTCAAAGAGCTTACACCTGACTTTCCAACGCTTAAATTATTGATAGCTCCGCGCCACGTCGACCGTGTCGAAGAGATCGAAAACGTTATAAAAAAATATGGGTTCGAACCTGTAAGGGTTTCAAAGCTAAACCCAATACCCAATACGCAATACCCAATACGAATCATGGTCCTCGACACAATAGGCCATCTCAACGAAGCGTATTCGGCCGCTACTCTGGTATTCATAGGCGGAAGCCTTGTTAAACACGGAGGGCAGAATCCCATAGAGCCGGCTGTGCTCGGAAGGGCCATACTCTTCGGGCCCCATATGTTCAATTTCAGGTACATAACGGAAGTTTTATTGAAAGAAGGCGCCGCGTTGCAGGTCACCGGCAGGGAAGATCTGGCCGGGAATTTAAAGACGCTTCTTGAGTACCCATTGAAGAGGTCCAGGCTGGGTAACAACGCAAAGAAAGTAATAGCAAAGAACCGCGGCGCGACGAAGAAGAATTTGGAAAAGATAAGCGGGATATTGAGATGATCGATTTTATATATTCATTGATGACGGACAAGAGAAACGGCGTGGTATTTTTACCGTTTAAATTTATACTGTATCTGGTCTCGCTCTTATACGGGCTGGCGATTCTTTTAAGAAGGGTCTTATATAAACTGCATATATTTAAAACCCGTGAAGCGTCTCTTAAAGTTATAAGCGTTGGCAATATAACTCTTGGAGGCACGGGAAAAACACCGTTCACTATGGCGCTCGCGAAGATACTGGAAGAGGAGTTAAAGAAGAACGTATCTATTCTCATACGCGGCTACGGATGGGATGAGCAGGAGATGCTGAGGCGGAATCTTGCCGATGTGCCGGTCCTGGCGGGGCAGGACAGATTCCGGTCTTCCAACAAAGCGGTAAAACTCTATGGCAGCGACACGGCCATACTTGATGACGGTTTCCAGCACTGGGAGCTGGCGAGGGACCTGGATATAGTGCTGGTAGATTCGCGTAACCCGTTCGGCAACGGCCATCTCTTCCCGCGCGGACTATTGCGCGAGACAAAAAGATCTTTGAAGAGAGCGGATGTCATAGTCTTCACAAAGAATAGTGGTACAGGCGCTGGCACGGAGAGCGTCAGGAGAGAGATAGGCGCTGTCGCTAATAACGCTTTTGTTCTGGAGGCCGCGCACGTTCCCACGCATCTATATGAGGGCAGGGCCAGAAGGGTGCACGACCTGCCATCGATAAAAACGAAGAAGGTTATTCTGCTTTCCAGTATAGGCGATCCGCTCTATTTCGAGGAGACGGTAAGAGGCCTCGGCGCCGATATTGTAGACCATATGAAATTCCCGGATCATCATGATTATACAAAGAAAGATATAGAGAGAGTAACCGCTAGATGCGATGAGAAGCATTTTGATCTCATAGTAACGACTGAAAAAGATATCGTTAAATTGAACCGCCTGGGGCTATTCATAGGCTCTTATAAAGTCCTGACGCTGGCAGTAGAGATGCGGATACTTTCGGGGAAGGAGGATCTGGTTGATAGATTACATAGCCTCTATACTCGCTAGAGGTCTGAATATAATTTTCCATATCATTCCCATAAAGGCCGATCTCTGGATAGGCAGATCTGTCGGCAGGCTGGTCTTTACATTCAACAAAAAGAGGCGCCTGATAGCTTATGCGAATCTTAAGGCCGCTTTCGCTAAAGAAAAGAGCCCCGAAGAGTTACGGGCCATCACCAAAGATGTTTATGTGAATCTCGTCCAGACATTTTCCGAGATAGCGAGCCTTACCAAGGTAAACAAAGATTACGTAAATAGATACGTCGAAGTGGTGAATATGGAGCGAATAGAGAATGCGGCCGGATCCGGCAGAGGTGCAGTGCTTCTCACGGCCCATTTCGGGGATTGGGAGCTTTCGAGCCTTGTGAGCGCGATGAAGAACTTCCCGATAACTGTGCTGGTGCGCGAGCAGAAGATGAAGCATCTGAATGAATTGCTGAACCGTCTCAGAGAGTCGAAAGGGTGCAAGGTCGTGAGGAAAGGGATGTCTACAAAGAATATCTTAAGAGAGCTCTACAGTAAGAACATGGTCGGCATATTATCCGATCAGGACGCTGGCAGGAAGGGGACTTTCGTTAACTTCTTCGGGCGTCCCACATCGGCTCATATAGGGCCGTTCGAGATAGCGAAACATACGGATTCCATAATATTGCCCAACTTCATAGTGCGTGTCAGGGGCCCATTCCATAAATTATACCTTGAAGAGTATATCGATGTCAGGAAGTCGCAAGGCAGGGAAGGATTGATAGACGGCCTGCAGAGATATATGTCGTTACTGGAAAAATATATAAGGAAATATCCGTCGCAGTGGCTGTGGCTGCATAAAAGATGGAAGTCTACGCCTAAGAGGACGATCCTCGTGCTCAACGACGAAAAGGCCGGACATCTGAATCAATCGCTTGCGGTAGCGCGGCAGATACAGCGGGCCAGGGCGACACAAAATTATGGGCCAGGCGATACCGATATAGTGATCGTGGACGTCAAGTATAAGAGCAGGTTGTCGAGGGCTATTCTGACCTTTGCGTCGATATTCGCTTCATGGAGATGCCATGGCCGTATGGGTTTCATGAAGATCTGTCTGCAAAGCGATTCTTATGCGAAGCTAATGAGTAGATACGCCGAGTTCATCGTTTCTTGCGGCTCGAGCCTGGCGCCTGTGAATATATTTATGTCCAAAGAGAATAACGCCAAGAATGTGGTGGTGATGGATCCGGCTATTCCGTTGGGCCTGAATAAATTCAGTTTCGTCATTGCGCCGAAGCACGACAGGATGAAGAGGGCCAAAAATGTGATAATGACTACGCTTGCGCCGAATCTCGTAGACGCGGCATCATTGCGATCGCAGGGAGAAAAACTTAAAAACAATGTAAAAATCGAGAAAGATAAGATAGTGGGACTTTTGATCGGAGGGGACAATCCGGAATTTGAACTTTCAGATGACTTATTGAAGAAGACCCTGGCCGATCTGCTTAAAGTATGCGAATCGAACGACGCAGAGTTGTTAGTTACGACTTCAAGGCGTACTAATAAAACGCAGGAAGCCATAATAAAGGCCGCGCTGCAGAAGAATCCGAAATGCAGGGTCCTTGTGATCGCTAACGAGAATAATCCGGAAGGGATCGTGGCCGGGATACTGGCTTTGAGCAACGTCGTTGTAGTTTCCGGCGAATCGGTATCGATGGTTTCCGAAGCTGTAAGTTCAGGCAGGAAGACGGTGGTCTTCAGCCTCAATAAGAAGAAGAGCGGCGTTACCAAGCATGAGCTTGCTTTGGATAGCCTCGCGAAAGACGGCTATATATCTATCGCGAGATTCGGCGAGCTCATCTCGCTCGTAGGTCTTGCGCTCAAAGATACAAGGACTGCGAAAAGAATAGACGACACAGAGAAGATCTACGAGGCTATGAGAGCACTGATATAGCAAATTATGAATATCTTACAAATTTTACCATCGCTGGACGTAGGAGGGGTCGAGACGGGGACGATCGATCTGGCGCGGTACCTTGTGCGAAAGGGGCATAAGGCTATCGTGATATCCGGAGGCGGAAGGCTCGTAAAGGATCTGGATGAGATCGGCGCGCGCCACTACACATTACCCGTGGGCAAGAAATCGATCTTCAGCGTGATAAAGATGGTCAGGCAAGTCTCCGATATTATACGCAACGAGGATATCGATATCGTGCATGTACGTTCGCGCGTTCCGGCACTGATAGCGTATATAGCGTGCAAGATAACGAACCGGGTATTTTTAACGACCGCTCACGGCTACTACAAGAAACATTTCTTAAGCAAAGTGATGAGCTGGGGGCGGCTCGTCATAGTGCCGTCGAATATAATAGCAAAGCACATGATCTCCGATTTCGGCGTGCCATATGACAGGATCCGTTTCATACCGCGTGGCGTCGATCTATCAAGATTCAAATTCAGGGACCCCGGAACATATCATCCGAAAGGATTTACGATAGGAATGGTTTCAAGAATCACTCCGTTGAAAGGCCATTCCTTCTTTATAAAAGCCGTATCTATTCTTCGCAAAAATATCCCGGACCTGAAAGTTGTCATAGTCGGTAGTGCCTCCAAGGATAAGTATATGAGCGACCTTGAAATGCTTACCAGAAGGCTTGGCCTCGCTAAGATCGTGGAGTTCATGAAAGCTCGGGAGGACGTGCCTTCGATACTGCATAAGCTCGATTGCCTGGTGTCGGCTACGACAACGCCGGAGGCTTTCGGTAGATCGATAATTGAGGCTCAAGCATCGGGAGTTGCCGTAGTATCCACGAGGTTAGGCGGTGTCGTTGACATAATAGAGGACGAAGAGAGCGGCCTGTTCTGCAATGCCCAGGACCCGAAGGATATGGCCGATAAGATATTGAGGCTTTATAGAGATAAGGATCTTCGCGCCCGGCTGGTTATGGGCGGCAGAAAAAAAGTAGAGGAGAATTTCAGCCTCGATACCATGATGACGAAGACCCTTTCCGTATACGAAGAGGCATTGAGCGCGGTCAATATACTTGTCATAAAGATGAGCGCCATAGGGGATGTAATATTGAGCGTCCCTTCGTTAAAGGCCATAAGGCATAAATTCAAAGATGCACAGGTCAAAGTGCTTGTAGGTTTACAGGCTCGAGACGTGCTGGACGGATGCCCTTATATAAATGACAAGATAGTATGCGATTTTAACGGCAAGGATAAAGGGCTGGCCGGCCTATGGAAGCTGGGAGCGGATCTCAGAAAGTGCTGTTTCGATATAGTGATAGACCTTCAGAATAACAAGAAGAGCCACATTCTATCTTTTCTGAGCCTGGCCCCGTTAAGATACGGCTACAATAACGGCAAGTTCTCGTTCCTTCTGAATAACGGTATCAAGGATGACGCGCCGTATCTGGATCCGATAGAACATCAATTCAGGGTGCTTAAATCAGCTGGCATAAAGCCGGTCGATAAGCGGCTTGAGCTTTGGCCGTCGCCTTCTGACGCCGAAAGAATAGACGTTCTCTTTCAGGAGAATTGGGTGAATCCATCCCATAACCTGGTAGGAATAAATGTCAGGGCGTCGTCGCGTTGGAATTCGAAGAACTGGCCGCCAAAACGCATAGCCGAACTATGCGACAAGCTGGCTAAAGAGTTCAATATACGCGTGGTCCTTACCGGAACGAAAGAAGATGCGCTCTTCATAGAGAAGATAAGAGGTCTGACGGCTTCGAAGCCCGTGGTGGCCGCTGGGAAGACAGCCATCATGGAGCTGGCGAGCCTGATAAAGAGATGCAAAGCGTATGTGACGCCCGATTCGGCGCCTATGCACATCGCCTCAGCGCTTGGCACGCCTTTCATCGCGCTCTTCGGCCCGACCGATCCCGCCAGGCATGTGGCGCCTTCGAAAGATTATGTCATTATAAAAAAGGACCTGAAGTGCAGCCCATGCTATAATCCGAATTGTTCAAAAGGTTTTAAATGCATGAGCGGTATAGAAGCCGCAGAAGTATTTGCCGCCATAAAGAATATTCTATTAAAGGATAAAGGGATCTCATGAGGATACTTCACGTAAATACGCATATGAATATCGGGGGAATAGGGCAGTACATAGTTTCGCTCGCCAAGGCGCTGAAACAGAAGAAAATAGAATGTTTTGTAGCTTCAAGCGGGGGCGAGCTTGAAACGGAACTCGTCAGGTTGGATATCAGGCATATGCGCCTCGATATGGATACCAAGTTCGAATTCGGGCCGAAGGTATTCAGTTCGGCGTCAAGGTTGGCCCGGATCATAAAGGATAATAAGATAGATCTGATCCACGCCCATACGAGGGTCTCGCAGGTGGCGTCATATCTCGCCTCCCGGCGTGCCGGCATACCCTATATAGCTACCTGCCACGGCTACTTTAACGCGAAGCTTTCGAGAAGATTGTTCGATACCTGGGGAGAAAAAGTCGTAGCGATAAGCGAAGCCGTCAGAGGCCATCTGGAAAAAGATTTCAATGTGAAACCCCAGAGGATAGAAGTGATATATAACGGCATCGATATAGGCCGGTTCTCGAATATATATTCCGCAAGTCAGATAGCGAGAGCGAAGAGATCCCTCGGCATTCAAAACGGAGACGTTGTCGGGACGATGGGGCGCCTCTCTTCTGTAAAGGGGCAGAAATTCCTTATAGAAGCCATGAAAGAAGTTGTAGCTAAATCTAAGGATACGCGCTGCCTTATCATAGGAAGCGGCCGCGAAGAGGCGGCCTTAAAGAATCTGGCCAGGTCTCTGGGCCTGGAGGATCGCGTAATATTTACCGGCGCCGCTTATATAGATATACCTTTATATCTGGCCTGTATGGATATATTTGTGCTGCCTTCGATAGAAGAGGGGTTGGGGCTTGCCCTTCTTGAGGCAATGAGCTTAGGCAGGCCCTGCGTAGCATCCGCGGCGGGTGGTATAAAGGATATAGTAAATGACGGAGTTAACGGCATCCTTACGCGCGTGGGAGACAGCGCTTCAATAGCGAATGCCGTACTTAAGATAATGAACGACAAGGATCTTGCGAAAAATATGTCAGAGAACGCGAGGAGTTTCGTAAGGGGGAGATTCTCTATCGGGTCCATGGCGGATAATATGATAGATCTCTATGAAAGGGTGGTCCGTGCGCAACGTTAAGAAGATACTTCTTTTGGGCGCCTCAGCGCTTTGCGCTGTACTTATAGCCCTGGTTTTCTATGTGGAATTGAGATCTGCTTCGGTCGTGCCGGTATTGATGTACCATTCTTTTCAGGTCGCAGAAGATAAAATGGTACCCTGTGTCTCTCCTAAAATATTCGCCAGCCAGATGGAATTTTTAGCAAAGAATCACTACAACGTCGTGGGCCCGGATAAGATTGTCGCGTACATGACCGGGAAAGAGAAGATGCCGGCAAAGACCGTCGCCATCACAGCGGATGACGGATATTATAATTTTTATCTGAATGCCTATCCTGTCCTGAAAAAATATAACCTGCCGGCGATCATTTTTATCATTACCGACAAGATAGGCTCAAAAGGCTATTTGGGCTGGAAGGAGCTGCGCGAGATGTCGGCTTCCAACCTTATAACGATAGGCAGCCATACGAGATCGCATCCGTGGATACCGTCCGCATCGGTAGACGAAGAGAAGCTTTGGGACGAGCTGGCGGGCTCAAAAAAGATCCTGGAAGAAGGATTGGGCAGAAGAGTTGATTTCGTATGTTATCCGAACGGCGGCTTTAATGATCTGGCCAAAGAGATGGCCAAAAAGGCCGGTTATAAAGGAGCATTTACGACCAACCCTTCTAAAAAGAGCGGCATAAACGATATCTACGCTATAAGGCGCATAAAGATGTCGTCATCATCCGTGAATCCGGCCACTCTGTGGGGCAAGATCTCCAGATACTATGCATGGTTCAAGGAGCGCAGATGATAAAAAATTCATCCGGCGGGAAGAGGATACTTATAATCAACGTTAACTGGATAGGCGATGTGATATTTTCCACACCTTTTATAAAAGCTATCCGCGACGCGTATCCTGACGGTTATATAGCCTGTCTTTTGCATCCAAGATGCACGGAGATCCTGGAGGGCAGTCCGCGCATAGATGAGATAATCGTTTATGATGAAGAAGGCGCTCATAGGGGCATAATCGGTAAATTGATGCTCATATTGCGTCTACGCAAGGCCCGCTTTGATATAGCTTTTATGCTCCACAGGTCTTTTACCAAAGCACTGCTTACATTTCTGGCAGGGATAAAAGAGAGGATAGGCTATCCCACGAAGAAGAGGGGCTTTCTGCTCACCAGAGCTATAAATCTTCCGGAAGAAGAAGTCCATAAAGTGGAATATTTTTTAGGCCTGGCCAGAGGTTACGGTATAAAAGTGCGCGAAGACTCTTACGAGTTCTTTATACAGGATGCGGACAGGGAGAATATAAAGAAATTTTTAAAAAAGCACGGCGTGGAGGATAAGGACTGTCTTATAGTTTTATGTCCGGGCGGCAATTGGCCTCCGAAGAGATGGCCGAAAGAGAACTTCGCGAAATTGGCGGATATGCTAGCCGGCAAGCCCGGCGCAAGGATAGTCCTGTCCGGCGCAAAGAAAGACGCTCTATTGGTGGAAGAGATCAGAAGCATGATGAAGAGCGTCCCGGTAGTCTCATGCGGCATAACTACGCTCAAGGAGTTGGCCGCGCTGCTGGAAAGAGCGGACCTGGTCATTGCAAATGAC
>Ga0209777_10001035_pt1 | contig 42397 bp, 37 predicted proteins | sample FrelakmetHBP12HB_FD_187147 | JGI IMG/M metagenome (GOLD analysis project Ga0209777, IMG submission 187147) | Freshwater lake sediment microbial communities from the University of Notre Dame, USA, for methane emissions studies -HBP12 HB (SPAdes)... | ecosystem: Environmental > Aquatic >...
AGAAATGCCGGGTGGTATGCCTGGCGGAATGCCGGGAATGCCTGGAGGTGGCGGTGGTGGGATGCCGGGAGGCTTGCCAGAACTGGCTCCACCACCATCTATGGAACTCGGTGGGGCTCCTGGTGGGGCGGCTCCTGGAGGCCCTCCAGGTGGAGCAGGTGGAATGCCGCCTGGCGGCGGTGCGGGTGGCGCACCAGGAATATGATTTTGGAGGCTTACTTAAATGTATAAACAAGGTGTACCAGAAATGCCGTCATTGGTTCAAGCAGCCATGTTTGCTACTATATTGGATGAGATTGGAGAATATAAGGATGCAGAGTTGTTTGATGAATATATAGCAAAATCTGCAGAATATTCTGGAAATATTGTTAAAATGGCTGGAGTTTGGGGAAATATATGGAGCAGGGTTAAAGGAAGCCTTAAAAAATTATTTATTTCTGAATATAAGGAGTTATATAATAGTGCAAAGGCATCTCAAGACAAACTAACAGAACGAATGGATTTGCTTAAAGAAAAATATAAAGAGGCAAAAGGTCAATTTAAAAATTATAAGTTTGGGGATTGGAGAAGATCAATTTCTGAAATGGATGCTATTTGTTCTAAAAATATTACAGCCGGGTTTGATGAGAGATATGCGAAGTTTATTGATTATGTAACAAAAGATTTTAAAGAGTCAAATTCTACTCCAGACGAGGAAAGCGAATTTGATAAAACATCTAAGCCTGAGATTGCAAAGAAGACAAATAAATGGGAAGAGGCAACTGGTGAAGCAGTCAATCAAATGGGGAAAGGTTGGAGTGGTTCTGGATATGTGCTTAGAAAAGATGTTTTAGGTAATAACAATACTTTTAAGGTAAAAGTTGACAAATTTGAAAACTGGGTTGGAAAACAAGTGAAGAAAGTTGGAGATAAGGTTTTTGAATTTGATCAAAATTGGGCAAAAGCTAACAAGGGCAAAGTTAATCAAGAATTAAGAGGAGCAATGCAAAAGGGCCAATGGGCAATTGTAAGTGAAAAACCGGATAAGCAAGGATATATTACTTTACAAAATGTTAGTTCCCTTAGTAAAGGTAAAGAAGTAGAAGAAACAGTTGAAGCACCGGAAAAATCAGTTAAAGCTCCAAAAGAAGCTCCTGTTGAATCAAAGGTTAAATCTGTCATTCAACCTGAGGAAGAAGTTCCCGAAGAAGAAACTGTTGAAACAGATAAAGATATTGAAGAAGCTCCTGATACTGATGAGGATTTTGTCTATGAGTATCTTTCTAAAGAAAAAGACGTACCAAAGAGTTCATATGAATTAGCTCATGAAGATGAAGAAGAACCTGATTCTTTTCCGCCGCCAGAGGGGCCAGAAAAACCATTTGGTGAAAAGGTAAAATCTAAAATGGTTGGAGAGGCAGGGCCAAAAGAAGAAGCTGCTGTGGAACCTGGCGATGTAGACGAGGCGGCAAAAGCCGCCGCTGAGCCTTCTGCTGTACCTGTCTCAACAAAGGGGCCAGAGGCAAAGAATGCCCCAATAGGCGGAATAGGTGTGGTTCAAGAAGATGTTGCTGGTTTAACAGAATCTCAACGATTATCAATGGAAGAGGAAGGCCCAGTTACAGGTAAACCAGATGGTACAACTTGGATAACATACAGAGATCCTAAGTATAAGGGTTTCGCTGCTCCTCTTTCAAATGTGAAATCATTTAGGCATGTTGTTATTAAAGACCCAGAAATTATTGCCAAGTTAGATGCTGATTGGGCCAAAATGATGAATACGGCAAAAGCAAAAGGGCAAAAGCCAATGAAGAGAATTCCTATTGCGGATGTGAAATCTATTTTAGAAAGAAGAGATAGAATTATAGCGTTAGCACAGATGAAAGACTTATCTCCAAGAATGTATAAAATTTTAAATCTTGTCAATAATTGAAAACGAGGGCATTAAAATGGGTGAATTAATCAGGATATGCGGCTGGTGCAAGAAAGATCTAGACGAAATTCAAGATAAAACACGTAAACAAATTCCTGGAGAAGATAGGATATCTCATGGTCTTTGTAGATCATGTGGTAAGAGTGTTTTTGATTTTACAGACGAAGATCTTGATGAATTTGAAAAAGAAGAAATTTCAAATGCAGATGATTCATTGCACCCTGTAGCATTAATGCGTTTAACTCAAATTGAAGATCCTGATGAATTATTAAAAGATTTTAATAGAGATGATATTATTATTGAAGAGAAACTTGATGGTTGGAAAACTCAAGTTATTAAATCCGGCGGAAAAGTAAAAATTTATAGTCGTAAAGGCGACGAAAAGACTGATAATTTCCCAGAATTAGTAAAGAAACTTTCTTTTCTTCCAGATGGAACAATGGTAGAGGGCGAACTTGTTTATTGGGAAAAGAATAAACAAGATGAATCTAAAGTAACTTCTTTGGCAGGTAGTACACCTGAAAATTCTATTCAAAAAGCAAAAGAACTTCCTGGTAAAATGAAAGTTCATTTTTATGATATTTTGTGGAACAAAGGAAAGAATGTATCTCACGAACCATTTGAGAAAAGACGAAAAATGTTAGAAGGGATTGTTGAAACTTCTGAAGATGTCAAGATAACAAAACAATATCCGTTTTCTGATTGGCAAAACGCAATGAATACTGCTGTTGAAGTAGGTGGAGAAGGTATTGTTTTAAAAATTAAAAGTAAACCTTATGAATATAAAAAACTTGGCGAGAATGAACCAAAGCCAGCAGGTGTAATGTATAAGTACAAAGGTGGAGTTGGTAAAAGTGAGACTGATGACTATGTAATTTATGATTCTATTATGTCAGATAAAGGCAAATTAAAAGCTTTATTTGGTCAATATTATAAGGGTAAGTTATATGGTATTAGCGAAATTAGTAATTTTTCTGAAGAAAATGAAAAAAAGATTAAAGATAAGCTTAATAAAGGTCAGTTTGTTGTTGAACTTGGATTTCAAGAGAGGCAACCTGGCGGATTAAGACATCAGAAGTTTGTTAGATTTAGAGAAGATAAGGATCCTAAAGATGCAACAATGAATGAGTTTCATGTAAAGCATCTTGACAATTTTGATATTGCCAAAAAAGCATCTCTAATTGTTAATGCAGGATATATTGAAGAAATGATCCGTGCATTACAGGGCGATCATGAGGTTATTCAATCGACACAAAGTGGTTTACGACAAGTGCCTGACGTTGATGTGCAGAAAGCATTTGATATTTTTTCCAAACTAGAGTCTAGTAAAACATTTGCGGTGGGAGATTCAGGAACTTCATTTGGTAAAACTCAAGTTCAAATTGGAAGTTTTTTAAAAGCAATGGCTGTTCAGCCAAATGTTCAAAATTTAACTGGAATTTCTCCAAAAGAAATGGTAGCATTTGCGGAAGAATGGAAAAACCAACAACAGATTCTTTCAGATTATAGATGGAAAAAACAAACAACATTAGATCCAAGAGAAATAAGGAAAATAGTTACTGCCAATCCTAATAAAGTTTATCAATTTATAGATTTTAATGCTCTTGGATCAGTGGGTTTAAAAAGCTCATCAAAAGATAGGGTTATTAATGTTGTTCAAAAGGCGGCAACATGGAATGTTATTAGAAATGGAATTGCAAGGGTTCTTGCATATCAAAAAATGCCGCAATTGCATGAAAAGATTATGAATGTTTTTTCTTCAAAAAATGTTAATAATAATCCTCAACTTTTAGCTTTAACAGACAGAGTGTCTCAAGACAATCTTACTCAAAAAATACAAGCAGTGGCTAACGCTGTAAAAAAATATGGTTATAATACTAATGCTCCTGGAGCATATAATATTTATCAGTTAATAGGTATAGCAAACTCTGGTGGGGTTGGTCCTGTTGAAACATTTTTAAAAACCAAAAAACCTTTCCCGGCTGGCAATTTGTTTTATTTAAAGAGGGCTAATCCAGAAATTGAGAGAGCCACTGGTATTTCAACCGGAATGCCGCCAAATGATGGTTTGGGTGGATTTATGTATGGTTATGCTTCAAGCTCTCCTATGATTTCAAAAAGAGCCGGATATTCTGATCCTGGATTTTTATATTTCCCATCTCAATATGCAGATGATATTAAGGCAGGGAAAAGAAAAATTACAATTAGAGCGTCTGATGTTCCAGTAGAACCGTCTGAAATTGTTAAATGTATGACTTATTCAGGTTCTCCAATTTGCGATGTCAGAATTAATTCTAAAAATAGAATGAGCCTTAGCAGAATTGAAAAGGCATATGGCAAGCGTATGGCTAAATCATTGGAACAACAATTTGGCCCGAAGGGGCAGTTTACTGTTATCAGATTTGAGCCTTGGAATGTTAATGAGGCAGACGATGGAGATGATGAAAGTAAGTGGAAGGAAGTATTAATTGATAAATATGATATAGACTTAACGAGAGAAGAAATTAAAAAACATTATAATAAACCATCAATTAGAAAAAAGATTATGGCAAGGATAAAAGACAAGCCTATTTTAATCTATATTGGAGTTGCAAGAAATGAAAGTATTTTAAAAAGAAATCATGATGGAAAACCAATTATAATTACAAATGATGATCCTGAGAAAAAAGATGACCCAAATAACTACTTTTATTGGGTCGATAGAAGGCTTTTATCAATTCATGAAGTTTTTGGAAATGAAACTGATCTTGGGTTTGTTGATTTGGATCTTCATGGCGATTTTTCTATTGATAAAGCGAAAAAATACGCGAAAGAAGTTTCTCAAAAAATAAAAGAAAAATATGATGTTACCCCTACTATTTATCAAAGTGGTGGAAGTGGTTTACATATTGAATTTGATTTAAAAGAGAAGCAGTCAATAAATAAATTGCGTTCAGAATTAAAAGATATGTTGGATGAGTTAAACGAAAACTGGGAAGATGTTACCACAAGCACCGTTAAGGGAACCGGCATGAGAAGTGATGTTAGTACGCTCCACAACAAGGGCAGCTTGCGTGTTCCTGGTTCGTTGGGGGAGACATATGGCAAAGAAAAGAAAGCCATTGGAGAGGCTGATAGCAATGATTTAGAGTATGGTATACTTAACACTCATGAAGAGCAACCTTTTACAGAAAATGGAGCCATTTCTCCCGCTGCAACAATTTCCAATGAAGGGGCAGAAGGTTATTATTATGCTGCAAATGATTTCTATTTAGATAAAAATGCTATGGATAAATTAAATCATATTTGGAGAATGGCAGAAGTTATAGATTTATCTTCAAATGGTTTAATGAAAACTGCGTTAAAAAAAGCAAAAGGCCCTATTGACCCGGCTTTGGAATATTTAAGAAAACATGACCCAGAATTTGATGAAAGTAAATATATTGGGGAAGATGAACCGTATGATGAAAGCTTATCGGATGTTATGGAAGAGCAAGAGCCAATAGTAGAAGATGATGAGCCGGAATCTTTTAGGGATATTATTACTAAACGTCGAATTAGCCCGCGTGATATTGGAGAAGATGAATCTAGAGAAGATGATTATAGTGATATTGTGCAAAGGCCACCTGCTCCAACTTTAGGGTTAGGCCCAAGGGTTAAGAAACCAGTAAAGCCAACTGCTGAGCTTGTTCCTGAAGAAGAAGTTTCAAAAAGAGAACCTTTAAGTAAACGACAAATTCGTCCAAAACCAATAAAGAAAGAGAAACTAGAACCAGCCGTTGTTGAAAAGTCCACTAGTGATGAATTAACTGATTTAGACGAATTGCTTGGCACAGAGCCGGAAAAAGAAGTTGGTACAACTTCTTACACTTTAGCAGATCAAGAATCAGCGGCTGCAGAACCTATAGCTGCGGAGACTGCTGCAACATATTCTTCTAAAACTCCTGAAGATGATGAGGGAGAAGTGACAAATTTAGATGAATTGTTAGGACCAGATGATAAAAAAAATAAGGATACGGAAATACCTTCTGTTTTGCCAGATCAAGGGAAAGAAGGAAAAGTTGAACCTGAAAAAGTAGAATATAAAATTTTAACACCTGTTGAAATCTGTGATATTGAAGGGGATAATTGGGTTACTCCTTGTGAAGAAGTCTATAAGATGAGAGATGTTTATGAAGAGTTTTCTTCATTAGGAAAATCTTCATTGCCTAAAGGTGATGAGCCCTCTCAAAAAAAAAATAAAAAATTAGAACCAAAAACACTTCAAAATGCTGAGGAAAGTAGAAATGATAGTATAGTTTCTGCAGTTCCAGTGCCAGAAAAAGCTGAACTTAAAGCTGATGATATTAATGAAATAAAGAAAAAGTTGCCACCTGATTTAAACAAAACAGTTGTTGAAGCAATTGTGACCAATGTTCCTGCATATGGGGAAGAGATTCTTGGTTCAGAATATGATGATATTGAAGAATTTATGGAACTTGTTGGCGATGATGAAGAAGAAGAGAAACCAAAAAAAGGGAAAAAATTAATATTTGGCGCTGAAGAGTTAAAACAACCTTTTAGAACATATACTTCTCCTGATGGAACAGAAAAAGAAGTTATTTTGGACCGTTGGCCTGAAACAAAAGACTATTCTGCACAATTAGAAAAACTTGGAGTATCAAAAAAGGCGGCTATGGTCTTTAATCCTACAAAGATGACAAGAGGTAGTGAGCTAAGAAAAATCTTTCTTGATGAAACAGGTTTGCAATGGCAAGTATTAAAAGAAGAGCCTCATCTTGCTCAATATTATATTCTTCCAAATTTAATTTCAGCTCTTGGGAAAAGCTGGTTTGATAGGCATAAAGATTCCACAACATTGCCAAATTTACCATTTGGCTTATGGGGAGCTAATGTTGAAGATAATTTACAATTTAAAAATAGCCTTTCAGAAGGGGTGAAATTTGAAGATACCCCTCAAGGAAAAGCTATTATTATGGAGATAAATCAAGTTGTTACTAAATATGCAAATAAATATTTCTCTATGCAACAGGCAACATTGCCGATTGACGCATATATTTATGATTATTTAGACAAAGATATGAGAAGATTTATTGGTAATCATTACGATTATGAAGAGAAAAAGCTTGTGCAATGTGCTGTTTGTAGGACAGAAAGAAAAGAAGGAAATAGCAATGCTGTTATGAGTTGTGAAAGTGGTAAAAAACCAGTAGTTCTTAAAGATATTGTTTCCGCTAAAGAAGAAAGAGACAGGATGAAAAACGAAATTGATGAATTGATGAAAAATGAAGAAGCTAATGCTGAGGTTTTAGAAACAAAACAGGTTGCATTAAAAGAAATAAGAAAAAAAATAACAAGAATGGTTCAAGAATATCAAACAGAGCGTGGTGTTCCTGATCCTCAATATGGAAGGATGTCTTATATTGAGTCAACCATGTCTAAAAAACCAAGACTTTGGGAATGTCCAAATTGTAGAAATATAGTTGGTGAAATTGATGGAGATATTTCATCTGTAAAAATAAGAAGAGATAGGATTCAGAAAGAAGTTGAGCAATTAAGTAAAAAAAGCCAATTATCTATTAGCGAACAATCCGAATTAGAAGATAAAAAGTTACAAATACAAGATTTGAATAATAATGTAATTGGATTAAGAAAGAAACAACAAAAATATAGAAATCAATTAGCAACACCCAGAACTCATACTTGGTGCCCAGAAGAGGCATGCCCTGGACAAAGAGTTCCTTTAACATCAATTGATTGGGAAAATGAATTTTGGAAAACGGCAGATGCAAAAGAAACAGTTAAACTTCTTAAAAAAGAGTATGGAATAGATGCTCCAAAGGATTGGGCATCTATTGATGAAACTCAAAATGCAGAAGATGACAAAGAGTTTAAACTTCATCGTGTAAAGCACTTTGCTCCTGCATGGTTGCAAAAGGTTCCCTTTGTTTGTCCGCATGATGGTGTTAAATTTACAATGGAATCTGCAATGAATAAGGGATATAAACAAAGGGCTGGATATTTATGGGATCCATGGCAAAAATCTTTTTGGCAGAAATCTGATGATGCTCAAAAACAAGAGTTTTCCGAGTTGGGGCTAGATGAAAAAGATGCACAACAACAAATAAAGGTATTAAATGGAAAATTCGAAACAAATGAAATTGCTGGAATGGCAAGAAATATTCTAATTAATCAATATTATGAAATTAGGGATAATTTTTTAAAGAAGTTCTCTGAGTTTAATTCTTTCGAATCAGCATTAGGAAATAATGCTGTATTAGGTCTTTTTAGGAATATGGCATTATATGATGCATTGTTAGATTTCTCAAACTATGATAGAGCATCATATGTTGGTTGGCTTTCTCGTAAAGAAATAGAAGGGCAAGAAACCAAACAAGAAGGTGATATAGATAAAAAATTACGTGAAACAAAAAGAGAAGAAATTATTGTTCCTGTCTTACAAAGATGGGTAGATGTTATGATGAAAAGAGGAGATACATGGGAAGAAGGTTTGGAACAATATAGTTTAACCTCATGGCTTGTCAATGAAAAGAAACATGGAGTTAGATCTAAATGGGGAGATACTTTTGGTACTTTCTTTATTGTTAGACCGGAAGATGGTACTTTTAAATTTGAAATGATGCCTAATCTTGGAGAGGGGAAAGGCACAGATATAGAATCATCCCAATTAAGAATCTTGAAAATACTTAATGCTTATAAAATAGATAAAGAACAAATGAAATTATTTTCCTTAAATGAAATTAAAGGACAAGTAGACATAAAAGATAGAAAAGTAATTGATGAAGTAATAAAAGGCAAAGATAATTTTGTTTCTGACATTTTAAGTTATGGTTTTCATAGTGGTAAAATAGAATCAAATGGTGTTGTTATGTCTGGAGATTATGTTTTAATACATGCATTGTTAATTGATGGTCAATATAAACACCCAATGATAAATGCAATAAATTTTGTTAGAACAGAAAATGATAAAGATGGGTTATTTGCTAAATTAGGTGAACTTGCAAAGGATCATGATTTTATGGATGATATTGAAAGAGATCCTTGTTGGCGAGAGGTTAATAAATTAGCAAAAAAACGTGAATTTATTTTGGAATCTGAAGAAGAAGATAGATTAGCTGAATTGCGGATTCTAGTTGATAAAAAACTTCAAGAAAGAGCTAAGGCTAAAGCTTTAGCAAAGAAGCAAAAAGAAACTAAAAAGCAAATTGGTGTATCTGCAGATTACAAATTAAGTATTAGAGCAGCAGATCCTCTTAGTTCATACAAGAAAAAGAGAGATTTCGATGAAACTAGTGAACCAGAAGGCAAAGTTGAAAAAGGAAACAAACATAGATTTGTTATTCAAAAACACGATGCCACAAATCTTCATTTTGACTTAAGATTAGAAAATGATAAGGGAACTATGCAAAGTTGGGCAGTTCCAAAACATAAGCTTCCAGAGGGCAAAGAAAAATTGTTAGCTATACAAACGGAAGATCATCCTGTTGAATATAATAAGTTTGAGGGAGAAATCGAAGAAGGGTATGGCAAAGGACATGTTGATATATGGGCTTCTGGAAAATATGAACCGATAGAAGTTAAAAAAGACAAAATAGTATTTGAGATTAAAAATGGTCCTGCAAAAGGTAAATTTGTTCTTTTCCGTACAGATGGAAAGCGTTGGATGTTTATGCGGAAGAAAGAAGAATAAGCTATTAATAAAAAATTATAACTTAACAGGTGGTATAAAACATGAGTATGGCCAGATTTATCTTAAAACGATTTGTTGGGAAAGAATTATATCTTTATTTAGGTGAAGAAGCAGAAACAATTACATTAGAACAAAATTGGGTTCCCAACAAAGAAATTATTCATGGAGTAGTTAAAGAAGTAGATGAAGATATTGTTATATTTGATATGCTTTCTGGACCCACAGTTTATATTAATGGTGATGAGATAAAGATGTGCTGGGAAAGTGATTTTGATTATCATAAGTGTGCAGAAGGGTCAATGACAAAGAGATTGCCTGGGGCCAAGAGGAAAGATAAATGATTAAAAATGCTATTCTTGTGCAACGAAAAAATGAAAAAACTGATAAAACTGAGTGGGCTCTTGTTAGCAAAAAAGACCACAAGGTTTTAAAATGGTTTGGTGTTAAGAAACCATCTGACGAAGCCGTTCAAAAAGAAGAAAAAAGAATTCAATATTTTAAAAACCAAGGCGAACGGGTGGATAGGATTAAAAAACTTGCCGAAGAGATCTCTTTTCCTGAAGCTGAGTATGAACAATTAAAAGATGAACTCGATAATGGTAAAACGCAATATACAACAAGAGTAGATGATGAATTTGGAAAATATAAAGAAGGAAATGAATATAATACTCCATGGGGCGACAAGGTGAAAGTAATAAGCAAAAGAACACTTGAAAATCTTGAAGATCATCCTTTTAAAGCAGATTTGACAGACTCTCAAAAAGAAGAAATTGGAAAATATGATGAATATGAAGTTCTCGGATTAGAAAAAATTTCCATTAGGAGTAATAATATAACTAAAGAAGCTGTTGATCCTGCTAAAAAGACGGCAGATTCTTTATATAAAATTATTCAATTTTTGTTTTACAGAATTCCAAGACAAGATAGGAGAAAATATTTTAGTAGAGTTAGAGGAAAAGTTATTCGTCTTTCCCCCGCAGAAATGGCTTCTAAAAGAATGCCCCCATCTTCTGTTATTGGGCAATCTGTAGCAATTAGTAAAAATATTCTGTCTGGCTTAAATCCAGTTTTCGTTGGAAGGGTGTTGGAAGAATTGATTAGGCTTTTGACTTCAAATCCGGAGCGTTAATATGGGTGAATTTAAATTATCATTTAGACATGTAACTGCCGATGCTCAAATTGTACCACCTAAGCAGACATTGGATGTTGTTATTGAGCCAATGGACCCTGCGGTCCAGCAAGCGGTTCAAAAAATCAAACAAATTGATCCATATGTATTTAAAAATGTTACAAAGATAATTGTTCATTCTGGTGGTGGCGGTGGTCAATTGGGCCATGTAGAAAAAGGTCCAGGAAAAGATCCACATGAAATCCATATTTTTAAAGATCGTATCAAAACTCTTGTAACTAAACAATATAGAAATGTTTCAGACCCAAAAGCAATACAGGACGCTATTACCTTAGCTTTAATTGAGGTTATTGGACATGAATCTGGCCATATTGGAAAATTAAGAACAGAACAACAGATTGTTCAAACCCCATTTTTAGGAGAAGGAGAGGCAGAAGCAAGAGGAAAAGAATTAGCTCAAAAGGCTAGACCAACAATGAGAACTGCAATGTTAAAAGCAGCCATTGTTTTAGATGAACTTAGATTAAAATTACTCCCAGGTGTCCCAATGACGGAACCAAATCTTTCTTTTATTGCAAGAGTGGCAAATAATGATTCCAAACAAATTGTTAAAGAAGGGTTAGAATTATTAAAAAGTGATTCTATTCATCCTGCAATTTTTGAAATTGATGACGCAGTTGATTTTAACAAAAAAGCAATTAGAGATCCGAAGGTAATTAAGGTTATTGGTATTATTCAAGATAAGGTTGGAGTAAAAGATTACTCTAGTCAAGATTTCGTTACATCTTTAGCAAAGATGCAGTCTTGGATGGGAATTGAGCCAACTGGAAAACTAGATAAGCCTACCGTTTCTAAATTTAATCAGCCAAGTAAAAATTTACCAAGAAATTTTGGAGTTGTTACTCCTGGATTAATTTTCCGTGGCGGAATTATAGAGAATGAGAATCAATTAAATGTAATGAAGGATATGTTTGGAATAGAAAGAGTTATTTCTTTACATGAAGATGATGATATTCCAAGAATGTGCCTTAATGCTGGTGTAGAATATATGCCAATGCCTTTTAATGATGGGGAATCAGATGAAGAAGGCAGAATGTTGTTTAATGATTCTGTTGCTAAAGTTTTAGATGAGAAGCCTGTATATGTTCATTGTTTATATGGGCAAGATAGAACTGGCGGGGTGATTGCTAGGTATAGAACAGAAAAAGGCTGGCCCTGCCAATTAGCATATGCAGAAGCGAAAGCTTATGGTTTTCAAGATAAGTTTCCAGATATGATTGATTGGTTCTGCGAACCCGCTAGTGATAAACCACCAGTTGATACAAAAAAGATTAGAAATGTATTAAATAAAAAAGAACAAAATTCAATTGATTCAATGCAATTTATGAAACTTCCTGAACCAAAGGTTGACACAAAATTGCCATTGAATCCTGTTCCAAATGATATTCCGTTTAGTAATCCGTTCAATCCATCGGAAGCTCACAATTATTTAATTTGGTCTGATACTATTAATAATATTACACCAAGCATGAGTTTAAATGGAATGACTGCAATTAGTTGTAGAGTTAATAAAAAGGTAGCTTACATAAATGAAGTTGACAAAGATAAAGAAGTTTTAGATGATATAAAAGAGGAAGGGGAAGATGGGAAAGAAGCTGTAGACATGTTAACTGAAACTTCTGGAGTTAGGGGAGATATTAAGCCAGAAGACCCTTGGGGTGGATTTAATGTTGAGCCTTATTTTGCAGCTAAAGGCGAGCCAACATATTAATTTAAGAAATAAGTGGTTTTAATTCTATCAATAATGCTGCATTTTTGCGACGAACTATATGTGAGGATTTTATGCCTTTACAATTGTCTCTTGAAGTAACAGATGAGGAAAGACAAGCAGCTCGTGAGTCTATTAGGTCTCTGGATAAGTTTCTTCATGAACTTTGGGCCGCAAGATTAAACGACAAAAAGCTTGTTGATATCCTTAAAAAGAATCAGGGCAATGTAGATCAATCTTCATTGTTTGAGATTAGACATTTGTTGAGAAGATTCCAGCAAGAAGTAAAAAATAGATATGTTAAATTGATTTTTGATTTTGCTGGCAAAAAAGATGATGATTTTAAAGTTCTTTCTGAGGGATATATTCATAAACTTTCTCCATTGGAAAAGGATACTAGCACTCGGCAAATGAAAACAGCACTGCAAGATGCAATGCAACAATTGTCTGAGTTTATACAAGATTTTATTGAGGCATTTGAGGATTTTAATGATCCAGAACAGGTCAATAAGATAGTCAAACTTTCTGACGAATGTGATAAGCTTGTTAGAAGTATTGAGAATATTATTGATAATCAAATTAAGCCTCATTTTGAACGTAATATAATTAAACGCAAACGGGCAAGCGAAATACAAAAAGATATCTTAAAACGTGCCCGCCTTATTAAGATGTTGGGAGTATGAATTATGTTAATTAAATATTCAAATACAACTGTAGACAAAGTTTTTAATATTGAGAAGAATGGGAAGATTTTAAAAGAACTAGATAAGACTGAAAAGAATGAAAATGAAGAGCATTATGAAGGCGATGAGTCTGAAAAAGATGGCGAAGATGAATGCCAAGAAGAATTAGATAAGTAGTTAGGAGAGCTAATAAATGACAATTATTAAATATGCTCAATTAGATGAAGGGATTGATCAACTTTTCTCTCCTGAAACAGCTTTGGCAAAAGAAAATGTTAAAGACCTTTTGCTGAATCCGGAGAATGCTAAGGTAGAGGCTGACATTCAGCAAAGATTTGTCAAGTTTGCTAAGCAATTGAAGAAGGTTGCTCCAAAAGCAAAAGACTTTATTTTTTTTAGTGCCATTTTCATGCACAGCGCAGAAGGATCACTGATTAATCAGGACACTGGAGCGCCAATTAAAGATAGTCGTGGCAATATAGTTACTGCTGAATGGGTAGTTGATAAAAGAACTGGTTCTTGGAAATGGAAATGTAGTGATCCTAATGTTAAGCCTTACAAGAATAACAATGGGGATATTTTTCCTGAATCAGAATTGAAGAAGGCATATCGTAAATGGGTTGGTAGACCATTGTGCAAAGATCATCAATCTAGTTCTGTTGATGGAATTCGTGGTATTATCGTAGATGCTTTTTATGATGATAAACATAAACGAGTTATTGGGCTTTGTGCATTGGACAAAGTTAACTATCCCGATTTAGCTCGAAAGGTAGCTTCTGGATATGCTAGAGATGTTTCCATGGGTACGGCAGTTGGCAAATCTATTTGTTTTAATTGTGGCAATGTTGCTAAAGTTGAATCAGATTATTGCAACTGTGTTAAGACAAGAGCTGCATATGGTGAAATCAATATTGATTTATCACCAATTGAGCTAAGTCTTGTTGTCACGGGTGCGGACCCGCGCGCAAAATTGCGCAATGTTATTGCAAGCCTTAATAGATATTCGGAAGAAAAAGAGGAAAGAATTGAAGAACTTATGAAGGCTGGATGTGTTACTCCTATGGAATTAGAAAGACTGGATAGAGAAGTTGCAGATTTAAAAAATACTGTAAAAGGCATGTTAAAAGCGGCAACTATTAAACCAGGAGAAGGAGATCATATTGAATTGCGTAATCTTATGTCTGCTTTAAAAGAAGCAACTGATGAAAATGTTCGTACAGCAATTCAGCAAAGAATTGATGAAATTACAGGCTCTAGTGGGAGCCCTGTTGAAGTAGAGGAACCGAAAGTAACTGGCGGCGGAAATTATCCTGAGTCTCAAATGACAGAGATCAATTTTGCAGAGCAACCCGACTCTCGTTATGCCAGTAATAATAATTTAAATTTGCACATAGTTGCAATTAACAAGAAGCTGGACGCAATGACAGATGCACTTCGGGATTTAGGAACTAGCGTTCAGAATGTTACTAAGGAGGATCAGAAAATGTCTGATGAGCTTATGAGAAGGGCAGCAGCCCGACGTGCAGCAGTGAAGAATGCGTACTTACAAGGTGGCGGTGGTCTTAATGACCCACAAACCTATCCAGTTGATCCAATGAATGATAGTCTTAGGACTAAGGGTGACAAGCAGATGGAAGGTCAGGGAATGGAAATGGGTAGCGACGGAATGCACCCTGGATATGATAGTTTTGGTAAGTCTGAAGAGGAGTTAAAGAAAATGCTTTCTCGTGCAGAGCTTGAGCAACGTCGTATTCGTAGACAGGCTCTTTTAGTTAATGCTGAAGGCCCAACTGCAGAGGTTTATACCAACTCTAAGGGTGAGAAGGGTACAGTGGCCAATGGTAAGTGGGAACCAATCAAGCAGAGTCAAAGCAATGATGATGATAAGATTGATGCAGCAATTGATCAATATCTTAAAGAGCACACCAAGGCTTATTTCCAGGGTGGCGGCGGGCTCAACGAGCCCCAGACTTATCCCGTTGATGGAACAAATGATAGTCTTCGCACCAAAGGTGATAAGCAGATGGAAGGTCAGGGTATGGAGCCTGGTTCGGATGGTATGCACCCCGGATATCAGAGCACTGGCCCAGATGAGGCTCTTAAGAAGAAACTGCTCCGTGCAGATCAGAAACTTCGCGCCAAGTTCGTAATGGCTTATAAGAATAATGAAAAGACCATTGTTGACAAGGCAAATTCCCGTTGGGAAATTTATGCTGGGGACGAGAAGGTTCTTCAGGCTTCTGGGAAAGAGATTTATGATGATGAACTTAATAGCAATTGGGATTTCCTTGCTAGCAAGCGTTATGGTCGCGAAGTTCTTCGTACCATCCGCAAAGAAGGTCTTTCCAAGGTTGCCTATCTGTTGAAGGGCGCAGCTGGTCCGATGGACATGGGTGGCGCTGGTGCTCCTCCTCCTATGCCTCCTGCTCCTCCAGCCGGTGGTGGAATGCCAGAAGGTCTTGATGGCCCTGGTGGTGGTCCTGGAGGCCCGATGGGCGCTCCTGGTGGCGAAGAGGATAAGAAAGATGAAGAGAAGCCTGGTGGTTCCCCAAAAGAAATTATTAAGGAACTTACAGAATGTCTTACAAATGCAGAAAAGATGCTTGGAGATCTTAAGGATTCCATGGAGAAAGAGACTGGTGATACTGAAGCAACAGAGCTTCCATCTGCTATAGAAGCCGCAAAAGATGGCGAGGAAGAAGGAGATGAAGAGGCTGATTCAGATCATGAGAAAGAGCCAGATGAAGACGAAGATAAAGATAAGGACGATGAAGATAAAGATGATGAAGACGAAGATAAGGACAAGGATAAAGATGATGAAGATGAGAAGGATGCAAATGATGTAATGTATGCTCTCGACCAGAATGCTGATGAGTTAGCTATTCTTACTGATTCGCTTGAGAGTCGTCTTGCCGCAGGCAATAGTCTCCGCGATCCAATTACTGCAGAGCTTTATTCTCTCTCTAAAGAAGTGATTGAGTCCAATCATGAACTTTGCAAGCAGGCTAAGGCTGCTGTAAAAGCAAAGAAAGAGAAGGAAGAGAAGAAAGCAAAGGGTAAAAAGGATAAGAAAGACGAGAAGAAGGGTAAGAAGGATTCTAAAAAAGATAAGAAAGATGAAAAGAAGGGCAAGAAAGATGAGAAGAAAGGTAAACTTCCTCCATTTATGAAGAAAGATAAGGATGAAGAGCCTGTTAGTAAATCAGAAGCTATGCTTAATAGTCTTCTCCAAGCTCGCGCTGCAAAACGTCGTGAGATGGTCCGTGAAGCAGAGGATATGATGGGTGGTGACGAAATGGGTGGTGATTTCATGGGTAAAGTGGAAAGCGCCATTGAACAGATTTTTGGAAAACCAGTTGATGAGATTAAGAAGATCCTTAGCGAAGAGGGAAAGGAAGCAGCTCATGGTGGCCCAGTTGCAGAGCAGGGAATGTTCATGGTTAATGATGCTGATACTGACGAGTTTAATGAAGCAGATGATCTTGCTAGTTTGATAGATGATGTTGAAAAACAAAGTGCAGATGATATTTCTGTTGAAGAAGCAGATGATATGGAAGTTACTGCGGAAGATCGTCGCGCTTGGAGACAGAAGGTTGCTGCTGAAGTAACTAAAAAATATCAACAGAGTTTAAGTCCTGCTGTTACTGTTGATACCGACATGCCTCTCTTTAAGAATTTTGCTCTTGGCGATCTTGATACCAAATCCGACGAAGCAGTTGTTGAAGGTATCGTAGAAATGCATGACGAGATCATGAAGCAAGTAAAGAGTGTTCCGAAGGTACGTGAAGCTATGGAACATCTTGGAGTTATGCTGAAGACCGGCCGCATTTCTGTTGCGCAATTGAATGATAGTGGCGCCCTCAAGGCTCTCGCAATTGACCCAGAAGCTGCCAAATATTTCCGTGAGTATTTTGGAGAAGGCGATGGCGATTGCAAGACTTATGGCAATGAGCTGGTAAAAGAATTCGAGAAAAAGAAGGCACAGGCCAGTCTTGATGACCATAAAGCCAGAATCCGTCGCGCATATGACATGTCCCTTGAAATGCAGGAGAAGGGAATGATTGGTGGAAGCCGCAATGACCTTGATGTCCAGGTTGACGAGATCATGAAGTTTGACGCTCGTGCTTTTGAAAGTTTCAAGAAAGCACTGTCAAAGATGTCCAAACCCATCAAGACCGCATCTTCGGTTCCCGCACTTCAAGTTGGTTTGAATTCTGAAGAGTCAAATGTTGCTGATGCATCAAATACTCTTGTAGATCAACTCAGAACAATTTGGAAGTAACTAGAAACTAAGAAATGGGTCCATGGGTTTAACGCCTGTGGACCCATTTTTTTTAACAAAAAAGGTTTTACAATGTTGCTTACTCCTCAAGAATATGAATTAGAATTTTTTATGTTAAAACAAATGGGTCTCACAGAAGAAGAAATCGAGGGCTATTTCGAGTTATATCAAGTAGAGATAATTATAGATGGCAAGATTTGGAATTAGGAGTTGTTATGATTAATTATAATAAATTAGTTGAATTTTGTGATTGGTTAGATCAAAATGGAATGCAAAAGATGGCAAATTTCTTAGATGATATTATTGTTCAAGGTCAAATTGACGACGATGGAATTAAAAGTTTATTAAAGCTCGCGGACCTTTTGGACAAGTCAGGTAGAAAAGAATTGGCTGACGAAATTGATAAAATTATCAAAACATACTAATAATATGTAATTATAAAGAAAGCTATCATAGTAAGTATCAAAAATAGGAGGCATTAAAAATGTCCATTAGTTTAAAAATTCAAAACGCCAATGAAATCCTGGAAGCAATGGCGGAAACGTTACAGAGTGAAGAATTTAAAGGTCTTTATAAGAAGGCAGCTGATGAAGCTCCTCTTAAGAGTGAACCAGCTCATGTTGTCCCACAGACTAGCACAAAGCCAGATACTCAAGAACAAAAAAATCAAAAGCTTAATGGTATTGCTCAAAAGCTTTTTAATAAGGTTGTTGGGGAATTAACAAAAGAGCAAATGGCACAGGTTACAGCACAATATAAGAAAATGCATCCTCAGAGTGCAGATGATGATGTTGTTCAAGATGCCGAAGATAAGAGTGAAACAAAAAGGCTATATGATGAGGCAGAGCAAAAGAAGAAAGAGGACGAGGCAAAGAAAGCAAAGGAATATGGCAAAGATATTCCCTCTCCTCCAAAATCTCCGTCTGCCGACGACGCAGTTATTGCATACACAATTCAGCATTTAACAAAGATCGCAAATGCTCTTGATGTTAATGGTTACGCTGGGTTGGCAAATGTAATTGATGAGACGATTGATAAGGTAGCCCAAAAGAAAACCAAATAGTATTAGATTATATGGTTGCAATTTGAGGCAGTTTTAAAATTAAAAATTGTCTCTTGTTGCTTAATTTGAGGCAAAGAGGCAAAAATGTTAAGAACAATTCAAGTGGGAAATTCACTTCCTTTTTCATATCCTGTTGATCCAACTTCTACATTTCAGCCGGGACAAATAGGACAATTGAAATTAATAGGAAACGATATTGTCGTTGGGCTATCTGATGGATTGGCTCCTCTTGGTATTATTGATGATATTCGTACAACTGCATTTACACAAACAGTAGTAGATGAAGTCGTTATTATTCCTGGTATTGCCATTTATACAGATGGTTATAATTTCTTTAATGGTGAAGATTCCAAACAAGAATTAAACAACGCAAGCGTTGTGCAATCCAGTTTTATTTCGGATTATGAAGGTTTAATTCTTAATAAGAGAAATGGTATTCTTGTTCTTCCAGCACATAGTAGATTAAATTGGGATGCCAATGGCGATGGAAAAGATGATTCAGTAAAAGCGATTTGTAATTATGTTTATCAGGTTCCAAATCTTCCTGGTGATGATACGACAATTGGTAGTAATAGATTAACAATTTGGTTTCAACGGGGCATTTTTGCAACGGATCAATTTGATTCATTGGCAAGATATCCTGTTGGGGCTGTTTTATTTGTTAATGCTGACGGTAAACTTACAACTAAGCAACCAACAGTAAATCATCCTGGTATTGCAATGGTTACAGGACCGCCAAGTGCAATTAATGGCACATTAGAGTTTTTATGGATGTAAAACTTTTTAGGAGGGCATTTAAATGTCATTTTCACATGAAGATAAATCTGCTTGGATAAGTAGCGAAGTTATGAGAGAATTTGAAAAGATTGCAGAAGACATTGATCTTTTAAATGGCCTTCCCGAAGAAGCATATTCTCCTATTGGTATGGATGAAAAAGATGAAGAAGAATGGGAAGAGGAAGCAGATTTAGAAGCAGCTGTTGGCGATGCTGCTGGAGAACTTGTTGGAGAGCCCAAAGGGCTCGTTGGCGAAGTTTCTAAAAGAGATGATATTGATGAAATTCTTGGCAATGAAGATGGTGATTTAAAAAATGAATTTGCATCCCTTTATATGAATAATTTGTTATCTAATTTGCAGGATATGGCACATGATTTTGGTGAACAAGGTCATAGTAAAGTTGCTCTTGCAATAGAAAGAACAATCAATAGTATTAGGGCAGGAGGAAATAATGCTTAAATTTAATTTAGCTGGCTCTGTTCAAGAAGAGCTTGAGAAAATTGCATTAGATAAAGGCTGGATTAAAATGGCTGAAGAGCCAGTTGATTCCGGTGGTTCAAGCCCTTCGGGCTATAGTGCAGATGCACAAAAAGCTAAAATCCAAAGCTTAGATGTTAGTGGATTACAGACAATGCTTAATAAGTTTATGCAAGAATATTCTAAAAAGTCTGGACTGAATTATCCGTTCAAATTAGATGCTAACGGAATTTGGGATAGTGAAACTGCTGAAGTTTGGAATATGGTTTCCAAGATTTTAGGAAACAAGTTACAGCAGTCTGGACCGGAGAGTACTCCTAGTTCTGGACAGATTAATGGTGCTATTGGGCTTATGATTAAGACATTAAAGGGAGAAGGTGTAGATTTAGCCGGTGGTGCTAAAGCAGCTCCTTCTATTGGAAAAGCAACAGAGCAATCTAAAGAATGGGCATCTAATGTCCCTGCTCCTCACTCAATGACGGATGCTACCAAGGGTCTTTATCAAACAGCTCCTAAAGCGGTAATGCCAAAGGCATTGTCGCGAGAAGAGAGGATTAGAGATTTTATGAATACTCATCCTTCTTTTACTCAGGAGCAGGCTGAAGCGGAAATTAATAGAATTGATTACAATAAGAGACAAGGGTCTAATAAGAGTAATCTAAGCAAAAGGGCAGATCTTGATCTTATGGGAGATATGGTTGATAAAATTGAAAATGATGCTAGTAGATATAATCCTCTTTTGGGTGGTAATAAAAAACCAACAACTCCATCAAAACCTCCTGCAGTTAATCCGGGACCTTTTGTTGGTCCGCAGCAATCTTATTGGGACCCAAATCCAAATCCAGGTAGTCAATCATGGAATCCAAAAGTGCCAGCGGTTCCTACAGCAGCTCCTGCATCTCCAGTTGCGCCAACGGCGACTAAAACACAATCTGCTGTTCATGCTAAAGATCCTCTTGTTATGAAAGTACAAGAAAAACTTCAAGCAAACAAATATAATGTTGGACCTTCTGGTGCTGACGGCAGATGGGGGCAAAAAACACAAAAAGCATGGGATTTATTGCTTCAAAATGCTAAAAAATTAGGCTACAATGTGATATCTGTGGAAGGAAAAAGACCTTCAAAACAAGAATTGCAATATTTTTATGCTAACGGAGTGCCTGGTTATAAGCCAGAAGCACCCGCTGCTCCAGCGGCGGCTAAACCACAAAGAGAACTTGATAGAGATTGGGATTCTCTTCAAGCAGATGACCCAGAGTTTTCACAAAACGCAGATCCTGGAAAGAAGAATGAGGAGGCAATGATGTTAGCAGCAAAAGGAATGCCAGCGCATAAGGCTTTAGAAAATGTTGCTTCAAAAACAATTAATGAATTAATTTCTCTTGCCAGCGAATTAGAGGAGATTGGAGAAGTGAAGGCAGCAATTGCCGTTGATAACCAAATCAATTTCTATAAACAAGCAATGGATAAGTTATATGATGTTACTGGAGAAACTGGTGAAAAGTTCATTGGTGATTCCCATAAAGATCATGTATGTATTGCTCCTGCTAAAGAAGAAGGGGGCAAGGTAGAGAATGTTGTAGAGCAACAAAAGAAAGACCTTGAGGTTGCAACAAAAGAGCCTACTGGCAAATATGCCAAGACGATTATGGAACTTATTGCTACTGCAAGTCAGTTAGAAGAAGCTGGGGAAATTGAGGCTGCAGAGAGAGTTGATAGAGCAATCTACGAACTGCAGGGCAAGCTCCCTTTTGCAAATAAGAAATTAGGTGTTGAGGCTACTAGTTTCCATTTAATGAAGAAAAATGCTTCATTGGAAAATGATTTGGGTTTATTAATTAATAAATTCAAACTGTTTAAAACAAGAATAGATTCTTATGTTGGATTTTTTTCCGACAATATAGAGGGGGAATCATTAAATTCCCAGTTTGACGAAGCAATTTCTACACTTGAATCTTGTAAAGGATTGAAAGAGGACCAAATTTTTGGAAAATTGTCTGGGGTCTATAATGGTTTTTATGAAATGTCACAAGGCGGTAGTTATTATGATGGTTGGAGATATGGATTAAATATAGTAAAAACTATTCTTGCACCAGCAACTCTTGGAATATCAGTAGCATTTAATTTTTTTGTTGAATATGATAGGTTTGAAGCTGCTCTTGGAATGGAAGATGCAAGAAAATTTGGAAACTTTATGAATGAACAATTTAAACCAATCCTGGACAAATATGCAAAGAAAGCAGGTGGGAAAATTGAAGAAAATGACCCAAATATACAAAGAAAGAGAAACGATTTAAAAGGAACTCTTAAAAGGGTAATAAATATTATAGATGATGCGAAAAATAATAATATACTTTCAAAATTGGTCAACCCGGATATAATCTCTAGGGTAAGAAGTTATTTGGTACAAGAAATTAGTAAAGCTGATTCTCTTAATAGTATTAGGCAAATTGATGTAGAGAATTCTACATTATGGAATATTAGAAATATTTTAGCTAAAAATGGACTAGATCTTTCTGCTGAATTTAAAAATGCACAGGCAGAATCGTTACCAAAACAAAATGCTTCCTTAAATTTAAGGCATGCTGCAGAACAAGGAAATACTTCTGAATTGGAAAAAGCATTTTTGCAATTATTAGATGGTGCAAGTGTTGATAAAAATAAACCGCAAGCTGCTCCTGGTAAAGCAAAGGAAACTGGTGGCGGTGGAACACAAAGAGGTGTTCCATTTAATCGCAATTTGCATAAGGATACTGTTTTAGGAGTTCAAAATAATATTAATAGGATTTTTAAGAGAAAAGAAGGGGAAGATACTTATCTCAAAGCAGATAAAATGTATGGACCTATAACTCATACTAGTCTTGTTTGGTTGCTTAGAGGTTCTAACGTTCAATTGGGAGATTCTTATGCTAATGTTTCTCAGGATCAATTGCAAACAGCTTTAGCCGTAATTGCAAAAATGCCTAATAATTCTATAGACCCTCCTCCAGTTGACTCAGCAAAGAAGGGAGACATGACTCCTACTTCTCCTGCTGGCCCAGCTGCTGCGCCTGCGCAGATTGCAACTCAGCCAGGACAGGCTCCTGCAACTCCTATGGCTCCAGTGGCACCTGGTCAAGGAGAAAAGTCTCCTACGGAGCAGGCGAAATTTGATGCTACTTTAAAAAATATAGATAGAATTTATGCAAAATTGAAGGCTTTATGGGACAATGGTATTCTTTTAAGTAGTAGTGCTTTTAGTGGTTATTTTACAGGAGTAGATTCGTATCCAAGTGAGCAACTTGCATTGCTTTTAAATGAATTGAACTTTGCTCAAAATAATCTTATTATGCTAGAAGATTCAGGTGGACTCAAAGGTAGAATAATAGGACAAAGAGGACTAGAATGGCATACTCAAATTACTTATGAGTTTAAACAATTTGCAATAGCTCTTAATAAATTAAAAAGTAGAATTCCTATTGGAAATACTTCTAGATTAATCCCTGAAGAAGATCGAGCTGGAACACAACCTGCAGGAGGAGCTTCTAAAGCTGAAGCTCAAAAAATAAATCCTGCTACTCCTGAACAAACAAAAAGTTCCGTGAAAAAGACAATTCAAGAAGCTGAAAGGTTAATGAATTTATATCCCGACACAAGAGATAAATCTTATTTAGGAAAGATTGAAAAAGATATTCAAGATTTAAAAGTTAGGCTAGATGAAGGAAATTTGGATATAAATAGATATAAAGAATTGAAAAATAAATATGATAATTTTTTAGCATATATTAATGCTCATGGATATTAAAAATGATCAATTTAAATGATTCAACTATTATAAAAGAAGCATCTTTTGTTGACGCTTTTTTCGGAGGAGCAATAGACACTATTTCTAAAAAGGTTGATTTTAAAAACCATCCATTTGAAACATTGTTTGCAACATTAGTTCCAGCTGTAGCGTTTTCTTTTAGCCCTCTTCTTGGAATCTTCTTATCATTTGTGGCCGCATCTGGTGATGGCACCAGCGCAATTGGAGCGGCAATAGATGAAGCTCTTGGTTTTGGTGAAAACAAAACTCCAAAGGAAATTTCAGAATCAGATATTTCTGGCGCAGCAGATCAAGTCACAGATAAGTACTTTGATTCTAGTAAGTTGCCAGAAGTAGTAAATGATGCTATTAAATGGTTTCAAGAAAAATTTGGGACACAAACCGCAAACGCAATGTTAGAAGATATTAGACAGATTAAAGGATATGTTACAAGAAATGATATGTTAGTTGCAATTTCTTATGCAGAGTGTCAAGCCGGATTTATAAAAAGCGCATGGGGAAAACCAACAATGCGGCAGAGATTAAGAAAAATAAATAAAAATCCCTATTCTGTGAAGAAATCTGGTATATCAAGTATTCTTGGATGGATCATTAAAGCTGTTTTGCGTACAGTTGGTGGTGTAATTGGTTTAGGTGTCGCTGGTGGAGCAATCGCTGGAGGCAAAGAACTTCTTGGAATTGGAGATGGAACAAATAAACCAACTAAGACAAATTATCCTATGCCAGAAAATGTTAATATTGGTGGAGATTTACAAACATATATGAATACTCAACACAATGTGGCAAATACAATGGTTGAGTTCCTAGATGCTGAATATAACTTTGATGTTAATGGGCAAAAGATTTCTTTTTCTGAAATGTTTAATAAAAAATATAATGTCCCAATCCAAACATCTCCACAAATGCAAAAATTATTAAAGAATATTCAATATTGTAATGGCAATGGTTCTTTGGCGTATATTTCTAGTTGGAGATCTTTTAATGCACCTGAATTAAATGCTGTTTTTAAATTATTCTTCCCTTCTCTGCCAATTCCTACTGAATCTGAAACTATTAATACATCTGCACCAAAGAAACAAGATCCAGCACAATTGGAAGATCTGATGAGGAAGAATTGGACATCAGTTTAGGAGACTACAAATGACCAATCAATGGAATGGAAGTTCAGTAATGGAAAACTTTGCAAAAATTGCTAAAGAACAAGGATTCTTATCTTCGAAACTAAAAGATGATAAAGATGTTGTTGGTAATTCAAAAACTCCAACTCCTGTTAAAGATCATAGACGGTATGAGCCCACGGAAGAATATGATGTTACAGATCATAAATGTATTATGGAAGATGCTCACCCCGAGAAGAAAAAGGAACTTGCCGAAGCTCAAGGAGAAGGTGGTGTTGTCGAGAATAATATGGAACAACAAGAAGCTGATATTAAAGCTGCAACAAATATGCCATCAGGCGCCTTAGTTGGAATCCATGCCGCCCTTATCAATGAACTTGTTAAACTTGCAAACGAATATGAGGAAAATGGAAATACAAAAGCAGCGTTGAGAATTGATGAAACTATTCGGAGTTTATCCAACCGCCCTTTTGATGGTGGCCTCTTAGTTAAAGAGGCATTCTGGCCAGCTTTACTTGGTCTTGTAGGTAGCATTGTAGGTCCAGCCGCTCTTGATTGGCTGATAAACAAAACAACAACTGATAAGTTTGGTAGACCAACTTATGTGGAAAAAACTGATTCAAGCGGCAAAATTTCAAGGGTTCCTCGTGGGAATACTTTAAGGAATGTTGGATTGGCCGCTGGCGCAGTTGGAGCTGCTGTTTCTGTTGCTTATGCCTTTGGTGATAAATTAATGTCACGTAAAGAAGATTTAGCAACAGATGTTCAAGATTTATATAATACATTACAAAAAGTATCTTCGGAAAGCCCATCTGCAAAAAATGCCTTAATGGCACTATATCCATTTGCCGCTTCCGTTAAAACAATGAATATTTCAACTCAAAGCGGATTTCAGAAATTTGTAACAGAATATGATAAATTTAAATCAACAACTTATCCACAAGTTAAATTGGATGCTTCTAAATCAGCTCAAGTTGAATTAAAAGAAAAATGGTATTGGCCATTTAGTGATGTAAATAAAATTAAATCACAATTGTCTGATGTAGAGGCAGATTTCAAAGATATGGACGATATAATTAAAAATCTAAATGCATCTGCTGCAAAAATTGGCGAAGGCATTAAACAGGATATTAAACAAGAACCTGAATTAAAAATTGATCCCGGCATTAAAGGATTACAACAAATTTTATCATTACATGGTTTTATGGATAAAAAATGGGAAGTTCCAGTTGATGGCACTTTAGATGAACAAACAATTACTGCCACTAAAGAATTAGAAGAACTTTTAGATGCTAACTTAGATGCTTTTAGAAAAGCTCATGATATTAAGTTTAATGCTATAGGATCTATTATTCAGAATGATCAATTAAAAATTGATCCCGTTACTTTATTAAAATTAATCGATCTTGCAGAATTACAATTAAAGAAAGAATAATTTTTAATATTTTTATTTTCTTCTATTAATATTGAAATATAATACTGAAAGACAGAAAGACCTATTGATCAAAGTATTTTAAATCATTTCGGAGGATTTATAGTTATGACACTTTACATTTATCAGCCAGGTATTCAGCCCCTGGGACAATTCGACTGCGTAGATTCTTATGCCAGTTCAATTAAAGGTGGTGAGATTGGAACTCTGACTTTTGCTAGCAGAACCAATACCACAACCGAAAAGGCTGCCTATGATGTTCTTGACGGCTATGTCGGTCAGAACTATCGCGCTGCAGTATGGATGGGCGTTAATGTTAATAGCCGTCCACTTTGGCTGCTTGACGAAGGTACAACTGGTTATGGTACACTCTTTGGATCCGTTATCGGAACCCCAATCGGTCTCTCCACAACTGGAGTCGCCCTCGGACCCCACACTACCGCTGGTAGTGGCAAGGTCACTTGTTGGGATAAGCCTGGTCTGTATGCGGTTTCTACTGATGCCGTTTCTCAGGCTGCAAATGGCCTCGTAGTTACCAATGTAGCCTTGGTTCCAGGTATTAAGGTTGAGTACACTCGTACCGGTCTGTTGACCGCTACAGGTGGTACCGGCGCTCTCACAACTGGTGTTGGTCGCCTTGTTGAGTTCGAAATGAACCCATTCCTGGTTACTACTCCTGCATCGCTCGTTGGCGCTACTGCATCTGCAACTCGCGTTGTTATTCACTTTAGCCCAGCTCTGTAATTTTGTAGTGTAACAGTTTCCCTCCTCTTGAAAGAGGAGGGGATCTTTAAAAAGAAAGTAAATTAAAATGAAGTAAGTATTTTTAACGGAGGATCAAAGAACTATGTCTCTTTTTTCAACATTTCAGAAGCAGGGCGAACTGAACGCAGGTTCGGTCAAAGATGCTCTGTCTAACATCGTAAAGTATGCAAGTATTCTCGAAGAACTTCAACCCTCTAACACTGGTATTGCCCAGCGTCCATCGTTCACCGATGAGCAACGCGACGAGCTTATTAAGCGCGCCCTCATGACCCAGGAAGGCAAGATTGCCCTCGGTCAGGCTATGGCAAACCCAATCCGTAGAAACTTGGACTATCAGGGCGTTGGCCGTAGAGTCCTCGTTATCGACCCCCTCCCACAGGGTGCCCTCCCCGTGTACGAGCGCGATATCGATGTCGCCGCAGTTGTGGTCTCCAGCAATGGTTCCGCTCCTGAAAGCCGTGTATTCGGCGAGCGCGTCACCGTTCCTGAGTTCGAAGTCGTTTCGAACCCAACAGTTCGTATCGCTGAAGTCCGTAGACGCCGTTTCAATGTCATCGACCGTGCGCAGCAAAAGGCTCGTCAGGAAATCCAGGCTCAGGAAGATGCTAACATCTTCGCAGCCCTCGATTTCGCAGCTGATGGTACTCTCGGCGGCGAGAATACCGCTCAGGATATCGCCGACGCTGGCCTCCTGAAGCGCGATCTCCTTGAGATCAAGAAACAGGTCGACCGTTGGGACCTTATCACTTCCAAGTTCCTCATGAACATCAACGAGTTCACCGATATCCTCGCTTGGGGTTCGGGCGGTGGCCAGGCTGCATCGGGCGGCGAGTTGGATGTTGTGACCATGCGTGAAGTTCTTCAGACTGGCCTCTTTGCCCACATTTGGGGCGCTGACATCATCGTCTCTAAGGTCGTTCCAGCCGGTACAGTGTTCGGTTGCGCAGATCCAGAGTTCGTAGGCGTGATGCCCATAAGGCAGGACATTGAGGTTCTTCCGGCTGATGAACCAAAGCAGCTTAAGCTCGGCTGGGTGGTCAACGAGATCATCGGCATTGGTATTGTTAATCCTCGTGGTTGTGCCGTTGGCCGTAAGAGCGTTTCTGTTGGCTGATATCATAATTCCTTAGCAAATTAGAATAACTTGAACAAGGCAGGGTTTAACAACTCTGCCTTGTTTTTTATAAATTGCCCTCCAAAATGTCCAAAAACAATAAGTTGGTATCAAAATAGAAACTTTCGGTGAAATGTCGGTAACATAATGTCGACAATCTGCCGTAAGTGATTATTATATAGGTATCATAATAGGAGGCATAAAATGACAAGGCCGATAGAATATACTGAAGAAATATTGATTGATATTTTAAAAAACATAGGCAAAGACAAGTTATCAAAACGTTATCTTGACAATTGCAATGGATTACCAGGTTCAATGACTTTTATTAGAAAGTTTGGAAGTTGGAAAAAAGCTCTAGATGTTGCTGGATTAAATCAAGGATTGCGAACTGGAAGAAAGATAAAATCAAAACAAATTGATGTTATCTTTAATTTAGAGCAACAATATACAGACGATTATGTGTTTTTTTCAAAAGAATATCTTTACGCTTATTTTCAAAATAAAACCCATGAAGATTGCATTAATGAATTAATAATTCCATTTATGGATTTTTTGTATAAATATGTTAACAAATACGGCTGGATTTTTCCGAAAACTCCTAATGAAGAAGATTTGCAAAATCTTTTAAAAAGATTAAATAAATCTGATGGGTTGCTGTCTTCCTCTTCTTTTTTAGGGCTAAGTGAAATAAGGGGATTTTTTAATAGTTATTGGAATTCTTTTCCAAAAAATCAAAAGATGCCTCCAACTGAATTGTTTTTTGATCAAAGTGTTTTGTTTAGATTATTAAAGTATAGATTTGGAGTCAATAGTAGTAAAAAATATACCTATTATTTTTCTGGAAGAGAAGTAGAGTTTAATGAATTGTTTGACATTTCTTTTAAGCAAATAAGAAAAGCATTTGAAGTTAATCATTATACCTCTTCAATTTTTAAGCCATTGTTGGCAAAATATATTTATAAAAAATATGGTTTTGATGGTATGATAACTTGGGACCCTTGTTTTGGATTTGCAGGAAGACTATTGGGGTTTGTATCCTGTTTTGAAAATGGAACATATATTGGAAGTGACCCTAATACTCTTTTATATTCGGAGATGCTGGACTTTGTAAAATATATTGAATGTGAGAATAGAATCAAACTATATAATGTGCCAATGGAACAAATGGAATTAGAAAATATAGATCTTGTTTTTACTTGCCCGCCCTATTTTGATCTGGAAATTTATTGCAATGAAGACACTCAATCTGTAATTTCATACAAAGAAAGAAGTAAATGGTTAAATGGATTTTTAAAAACATTAGCAATAAAATCATACAATTGTTTGAATTCTAATGGTAAGGCAATATTTGTAATAGATAGTAAAAACTCTTCAATGCTTCAAAAATTTTGTTTTGATTGCGGATTTAAATTAGTTGATTTAATTGGTATTAAAAATAATAAAACACATTTAACAAAAAAGGAAACTTATGAGTTTATAGTGGTGATGGAGAAATAAAATGAGTGAAAAGAAATTTACAAAAGAATATTTAATAAATACATTAATTGATTTAGCACAAAGAAAACAAAGTAATCATATATCTAAAAATGATGTCGATTTGGACAATCTATGTCCGGGTTCTGCTACATATAAAAGATATTTTGGAAATTGGTCAGTTGCACTTAAAGAAGCTGGTTTGGAAACTGGAATTATTACTGGTAGACCTCAAGACGAACCTATTATATTGTCAAAAAAGGCAATTGAGATTTTAAATGGGGAAATGTTAGGAGATGGACATTTATCTTCCACTGGAAGTAATTCTTGTTTTCAACATTCAACGGCTAATCTCGAATATGGAAAGTATTTATATGATAAATTAAATCTATACGGTGCTCCTTTATTGGAACATAAAATTTTAAAGCCTAGGGGCTCTAAAAATCAACAATTCCATACAAGAACAAGTTGTAATAGTACTTTTTCTATTTTAAGGAAGAAATGGTACAAAAACGGCATTAAAATTGTTCCGACAGATTTACAATTAACTCCAGAGATATGTTTGCATTGGTTCTTAGGTGACGGAAGTTTAGAAAGAACTGGGGCAATTTTAATAAGTACGTGCAATTTTTCCATAGAAGATGTTGATTTGTTGGTTGAAAAATTAAGAAGTATTGGTTTCGTAGCGACAAAGAATAAAGATGGCGAATATTATATTGTTAGAATTTGGAAACATAATGTGTTTGATTTTTTAGATTATATTGGCCAATGTCCAGTTGCCAGTTATGGTTATAAATGGGGAATTGGAAAATGGAAAGATTATCAGCTTAAAATCTATCAATTAAGCAGTAATAATATATGAGTTTTATTAAACGAGCAGATGGTATTACAATTTATGGTGGAAAGCATGATACAGTAAGAAGTCTTCATGGTAATAATGAATCGTCGACAAGTGAAGACAACGAATGGTTAAAAGTAGTAGTAGCGTCTATGGTACAAATCAGTGATTGTGTAGATGCTGATGAAGAATATGGAAACGAGATAGCGATAGAGTTATGGGGAGATGTATATAGTGGTGATTGTGAAACACTAAGAAAGCAGTTTGATGAAAAATATTTTAACCCTTATGGGAGATGAGAAATGGAAGAGAAAGTAGTAGGAAGAAGGCTTATTGTAAGTTTAATTAATTTGCAAGAAAATCCTACCATTTATCCGCAAGAGATTAATTTTAACAAATTATATAATTTTCCTCTTCTTTGGAAGAGGATTAAGTCTATATTAAGGAGAAGAAATGAACATTTTTACAAAAATTAAGAGTTTTTTGTTCGGCAATAAAGAAGATGAGCTTTGTAAGATAAAAGAATACTATATTTTAATTAATTCTTTGAAAAAAGGTGAATTGTGTTTTTCAAAAATTCCCGATGATGGTCGTGTTCTTGATATTTTAGAAAGAAATGATATTAACATTCCTAATGAGGAATCTTTTACAAATAAAGATATTCCTTCTTTTGAATATTTTAAAAATTTATTAAATAAAGATGGTAAAACTAAAATAACAGATGTTGTTAGAGATTCCTATAAAGTTACTAATCCATTTGATTGTTCAATTACTAAAGAGATTTACAATAAAGCTGCTTATTCAAAAATTCCGTCAAAGGACATTTTATATTCTAAAAATAGACGATCTGGTGTAATTCGTAGAGCTGATTTGCCCCAAGAGGAGACGAAAAATGTATAATAAAAAAGAAGAAAAAATTTTAAATGATCTTTTTAATGTAAAGTCTTTACGTAAGGCTACAAGTAAAGCTAGGAAAAAGACTTTTTGGAAAATGGTTCATGCTCATTTTAAGCTTAATTGGCAGTTTAACAAACTTCTTTTTTTAGCAGAGTTTATTGACATCAAAGTCAAATTGTCAATGTTTTTTGGTAAATGGTTTAAATCATTAAATATGGAATTGATTGGTCAATTATATGAGACATACGATAGAGATAAAGAGAAGCTTGTACATATGTACGACAGATCTAAAAAAATAGAAGATGATAAAACATCTTTTGTCCGTAATGAAAATGAAAGTCTATTAGATATTGATGAAAATAATGTTTATGGGTGGAGAGAACGTATTGAGTCTGAAGAAGATAATCCTACGGCTGCAGAAATTTGGGGAATTAAACCAATCGAGGTTTCTTGTTTTGATAGTGATAAACCTTGGCAAAAAGAAGGTACAGGATTTAATTTAGCAGAGTTGGCTATTTTAATGGAAAAATCGAAGAGTAATTCGAAATCCAATAAAAACATGAACTAGGAGAAAAAATGTTTACTAAGATAAAGAATTTTTTTAAGAGACTATTTAAAAAAGAGGGAAAGAAGGAAGTAGATTTAAATCATCTTTATGTTACCTTGGATAAGCTTGAAGAAGCGCATTCTATTTTAGTTAAGAAATTATCCGAAGGATATTTTGGAAATGGAATAATTATGTCTGATGAAGAATTGGCTGAATTAAAAGAACAACTCAATACAATAAAAATTAAAGTGTCTCCTGAAAATAAAGAAAATGTAGAAGCAATGGTTAGTAGCTTAGATTCAAATCCTATTATTACAAATAAAGAAGTTCAAAAGTCCGAAGAACTTCTTCAATTGGCCAGTGAACTTTGGAATATTAAGAAAACTGTCGATAATGCATTGGTAAATGTAATTATATCTGATAAGGAAAAGTTGTTTAGAAATTCAATGCCAAAATATGATTGTAGACCAATTAGTTTTGCTGAAAGCAATGAAGAACTTGATAAGTCTGATCCAGATTACGGTTTTGGCGATGTGATTTTTAGAAAAGATGAAGTATATGATAAAACAAGTTCACTTTATGAAAAAGAAATTACATTTGTTGATGTTTTTCCTGAAGAATATATTAATCATTTGACATGTTTACAGAAAGATGCATTTGATTCTGGTTTTGTCATTCTTGTTAAACCTGCGAAAGGAGAAGTGATTTATTTCTGTAAAAATAGAAAACCTGATAGAATGGCACAGATTCTTTTTTTGAAGAGATTGAAAATTGATGTTCCTGATTACAATGAAGAATCTGAAGCCAATAAGATTTGGGATAAATGTGTAGAAAATATTAAGTGTGGTGGAATAGGTAAGGTTGATTCATTAGGCAACAAATTTGTTGAGCCAGATGAAAACTTAAAGAAAGAAGGCGAATGATTATGGCAAAGAAACCAATGATAGAGAAAGAAACGAGAGATAAATTAATGGAACATGCGCGCCGAATTGGTGCGGTAGAAGATTTACAAAATCTTTTTGACAGATGGGATAGGGCGATTGCTTTAGCACCACCTGGAGAAAAGGGAGAGATGTCTAAGTTGGCCATTCTTGAAGTCCAACGTCTACTTGATATTCATGCTGAAGATGGTCTTACAGTTAATGGTGAAGTAGTAGTTCAAAAGACGGATAGAAAGGATTTCAATTATACCAAGGAATAAGTCCTGGTATTTAATCAAGGAGAAACAAAATGGGTAGAAAAGATGAAGCACAAGTAAGTTATGGTAAGGTGATTTGGTTCAATGACAAGCGTGGTTATGGCTTTGTGAAGCCAGACAATGGTGAAGCTGATATGTTTGTGCATTTCAGTAATATCGTTGCTGATGCCGGTAAGTTTAAGACACTTACTGCTGGGCAGACAATTCAGTTTGTTATTGGTGCCAATAAGAATGGTCCACAGGCTGAGCAGGTTATTGTTATTGATGAGGCAATGGAGGAGTAACATTGTGTCTCAACCAAAGAGTTATATCATTAAGAATATTTCCAAATATGATCTTAATTTAAGTGATTTAGGAGTAAGGATTCCCTTGGGAACTTCAAGAGATTTATTAGATCCTAAGCTTAAGCTCAGATGGGAAGAAATCATGAAATCTAAAACAAGTGGGTCAATTTATCTTAGGATTAAGAAAGGTATGGCATCCGAAGTGGCAAATATTGTTCCACCACCACAACCTATTTCTAGAGCCCAAGTTATTAGAGAAGCGGTTTTAGTAAAATTTCCAGATAGAGTTAATTCATCTTTGGTTATTGACATTGGAAGTATTTCTGATGAGATTAGAAAAATGTCTATTAGTGAAGATGATGAATTGTTAAAACAATTAGAAATTGAATCTATGATGGAAGCTGAGCAAGGTTTCCTTATAAAAGATGACAAGGATTAAAAAGCAATGTGAAGTTTGTGGAGAAAAGGATGCAAAGATTCTTCACAGACATCACATTATACCAAGGCGTGACAATAGGTGTTCAAACAAAGATTCAAATATAGCCATACTTTGTCCCAATTGTCATACAAAGGTACACGAAGGCGATTTGATTATTATTGGAGTATATCAGTCTACTAATAATTTGAAGCTAATGTGGTTTAAAAAGGGTGATAAACCGCCCATGGAAGAGGAGTTTTGGCTAGTTAAACAAAACCCTTTGATAATAAGGAGAGAAAAAAATGGAACCAACAAATGAAAGTATGATTGCTTTAACAGAAGATGAAAAGAGTGTTCTTTTGCAATATAAGCAGAAGTCAGATCAGGACACTTTTGCTCTTGGAAATTTACGTAAACAATTTGTAACTGCTGAGAAGCAGGTTCTTGAACAGAGTGCAAAGTCAGATTCTGATCTTATGGAACACCTGAAGATGCTTGCGAAGGCAAAGAGCATTCCGGAAGATGGAGAATGGATGTTCAGTTTTGATACGTTTGCCTTTTCAAAGAAAGAGTAGTTTCCCACCTTTTAATTTCAAATAAAAAATACTAATAATTTTATATCAATAGGATTGGAGGAACACTTTTACGTGCAACATATGTTATCACTGGATCTGAAAGTGTTTTGGGAACTTTAGATACAACTAGAACTGCAGATCAAGGAACAGCAATTAATATCAGAGCATTAACAAATGCTCAGTTTAGAGATAGAGTTTTTATTTATAGAAATGGTATAATATTGTTTAATGATATTGATTCTATTGCAAATATTTCTGAGCTTCAACATGATGTTGCTAGAGTAACTGCTGATTTAAAAACATTAATGTTTTTTGGGGATTTAAGAGAAGAGACTGTAATATCATTACAGTTGTAGAAGATATTATTTAGGAGGGGCATTATGGGCTATATAGGACCTTATCAACCAGGGAATAATGTTAGAATACCATTAGAAGTAATTGTAAATGGTGTTGCGACAGCCGTTTCTAATGCTAGGGTTCAAAGGTTAATTTTGCCGGATGGAACAGATCTTTCTGGGTTTCCAAGAGCAATGACAACTTTAAAAGATGGCACATATATGCTTGAAGTTGTTTTAACTATAGTTGGGAGTTATACTGCAATAATTCAAGCAGAGTATGGGGTTCAAACAATAGAACAGATAGCGGAGTTTATTGTAGAAAAACCATTTGGATTTCCAAGGATAGAGATAGCGACAGATCATTGAGGAGGAGATTATGGCAACAACTTCCAGACAAGTAATTGTGGGAAGCACAATTGTTTTAGAGATTGATATCAGAGATGCTATGGGGAACAGGGCAGATGCCGATTCTCTTCCTGAGGTTGCCATTATTGATTCTGAGGATGCAGTTCTTCGTGCCCGCTCAAGTACCAATGTTACAAGAATAGATGAAGGGCGTTATAGATTGGCTTATCTTGTTCCTGGAAGTGGGCATGCTGGTATTTGGATTGACCATTGGTATGCAACATTAAATGGTTTTGAAACAGAAGCCAGTTTGAATTTTATCGTATTAACGAATTCTGCTGAAATTGAAATGGCAGGAGATCAAATTGGTGATGATGCTAGAGTAACATATACAGAAGAAGAAATTATTGGCCTGAATAAGCTTTTAGCAATGCTAAAGGCACGATTGAAAAATGATACTTACGTTGAATCAATTGATGAACATGGAGTAACACAATTTGTCCATTGCCCAATTTTTACAGATACAGAATTAACATGGTTTTTAAATTGTAGTTTAAGTGAGTTTAACCAAACCCCTCATTTTACAGATTTCATGTTTTCTGATAATGTAATTAGCGGTAGAGATGGTGGCATTGGAAGGTATTCTCATATTCTTGTTGAAGGAGCCGCAATTTTAGCTGTTGCTGCTCAAATGCTTATTGAGGCAGGTAAAGAATTTGTTATTACTGATAATGGAATTTCTATGAATCCACCTCCTCTTTCAACAACTTTAAATAATCAATTAAGTACATTTGTCGCTAATCATATGGAAAAATTAAAAGCAATTAAATGTAGTATTAAACCTCAGCCGTTAGGAATTGGTAGTTTTAGAGTATTGGCGATTTCGCCAAATTATTTAAGATTAAGGCATTTGCGTGAAAGGAGAATTGTATGAGAGAGAATTGTAAGATTAAAACAATGCAATATTTGGGGATAGTTGAACCTAGTACATTAGCAGAAATTAAGGTTGAGATTGTTGGGCTAAGACATGTTATAAGCCAAGCAGAAGAAATGATTTGTAGATTGAACCAAGCCTTAGCTCTTGTCGAGCTTGAGAATGAGGGACAAAATGATTCAAATAGTGGCGAAACGCATTGATAAAATTAAACGTAAAAAAGAACAAGAAAAATTTATTGAAAAAATGAAAAATTTGGTTAAAAAAGAAGAATCTTTTCGCGATGCTTGTAGGGAATACGGAGTGGATGTTGATTTTATAGATAACGTTAATATTTCTTATGATGATAATCTTGATGTATCTGCAAAAACCGTAAATGGAGAGATTTTTTTAAATGGAAAACTATTTGATTGTGGGGATATGTGTGACAATGTGCGATACACGGTACATGAGTCAATTCACTGCATGCAACAGTCATCTGGGCGTGTAAACGAAAGAACCAGTCAAGAAGATTACCTAGATGATCCAAACGAGCAAGAGGCTTTTCAATATCAAGTTCAATATATGAATGATCATATTCCTCAAGAAGAAGTCCAAGAATATCTTGAGCATCTTCTTGATCATCACGACATAAAAGGAAAAGAAAGAACGGAAAAAATAAAGAAATTGACAGAAAACCTTTGAACTATCAATATCGTCACATTTATTGGAAGATCATATCCATAGGTGATACATGGCTCAATTCACAAATTTATACCCTGCTAGCGGACAAGAGGATGTTACTAGAACCACTGTAATTAGGTTTACAATTACAGATGATTCTTATGGCGTTCTTATAAATAGTTTAAATGTCACTTTAAATGGAATTGATGTAATTGATTCTGGAAATTTTGTCAATAGTTACAGGGGAAGTATATATTCTCCAATTGGGAAATATATTGTTGGAATATATCCTAAATCACCTAGTTTTCTTCCTTATGCCGCAGATATAAATGTTAATCTATATGTTAATGATACTGTTGAAGGACCAGAAACATTAAATTATCATTTTTATATTGATGGTTATAATCCTGCTCCAATTCCTCCAGAGCCCGTAGGGCCTACTGGTTCAAGAGCATGTATTAAAGACAAACCTGAATTTTTCCCTTTGGAAGTTGGAGCGCAATGGGCATATGATACTGGAATTGGAACTCAAATTGAACTTCAATGGAAAGAAGCAGCTCCTTATATTTTGAATGATTTTGTTTTTTATAACATTTATTATTCATCCGAAAGGGAACAAGTCTTTAAATCATTGCCGGAATTTTTAGTCGACGGATTTGAAGCAACATTAGGAGGTTTTACTCCAGGAGATTCTGTTTATTTAGGGGTGCGGGCGGCAGAGTTTGGGCCAAGTTGGTTTACTACAAATGGATTAATTCAAGCCGGTCCAAATATGTACTTTTATCCTATAACTTCTCTTTCCTCTGCAATAACAACATCTTCTATGTCAATTCCTGTTGATTCCTCTGATGGGTTCCCAGTTTCTGGAATTTTACTTATAGGAACGGAGCTAATTAGATATTCTTCAATAAGTTCAAATAATTTTATTGTTTCCGCGCACGGTCGCGGAATAGATGATACTGTTGCGGAAGCTCATGCTCTTGGGGATGAAGTTAGAATGTATCAGGGCAGCGAAGATGATAATGTTAGACTTATAACTGTTACTCCTTCATTCCAAAAACCAAATTATGCTTTAACATGGGAACTTGGCGATGGTTATGGAGATGACGGATATAGATCAGGGTTCGATGGTTATGGGGTAGATGGGTATGATGGATATTATAGATATCGTCAAGAAAAATATGATTCTTTAACTTCAAATGGAACCGACAATGATAGTTCGGGAGAATTTCCAAGATTAGATTATTGTGCCACGTATAGAGGAATTTCTCCAAAAAACTACATGAAGGGTCAGTGTATTAACAGTTATTTTGGCGGAGTTCAGGCTCGATTTGATGCTGAAGGAAATAGATATCTTGTTAAAGTTACTGATGTTCAAACTCATATGCTTCAAAGAGAAGAATTATTACTAGAAACAACTGGAGAACCTTTTGTGTTATTAAGGAGAATGTGGACAGGGATGAGATGTATGTGTACTAGTTTGCGTCAGGAGCATCCAGATGCCCGTTGTCCGGTCTGTTTCTCCACTGGCTTTACCATGGGATACAATCAGATTCTAAACCCTAGGAGGGCTGATAGACGCATTTTAATTAGGGTTGAACCAGTTAATGATGATTTGAAAATTGATCAGTTAGGAATGGAACCAGTAATTGAACCATCTTGTTGGACTATTACTTTCCCTATGATAAAAGACCGTGATGTTTTAGTAAGATTTAACTATGAAGATAATGAAACAGAAAGATATGAGGTTTTGGCAGTTGATAGGGTTAAATCTATGTTTGGTCAAACAGGTGTTCAAAAATTCAAAATGAAGAAAATTCCTAAAACAGATATTATATATCAATTTCCTATTATTCGAAAATACTATCAATATCCAAATATGGTTTCTACTTCTATTGATTCTGGCCCCGGTTTAATTGCGCACTCTCACGAAATAGCAATGCCAGTTGGCATTATAGATTATTCTAGATTAAAGGTTGCAACCTTGGAATCACAAGGGCATAACCATATAATAATCAATGGTAATTTGTATAGTGTGTTAAATCACACACATACATTGCCATTACTATAGGTGTTTAAATATGAGAGAATATAAAGAAAACATTTCCAAAAAAGAGGTCATTGGTTTATTTTTAAATGGTAAAAGCATGCGGTCTATTGCAAAGATAGTTGGATGTAGTTATCCTTATGTTTTTAAAATTTTAAAAAATAATGGTTATAAGGATAACATTCAAAAAAAAGAAATAACTACAAATGATTCTTTTTTTGCGAATTATAATAAATTATCTTGCTATTGGGCGGGGTTTTTTGCTGCAGATGGAAATCTTTTTAAAGATAGAGATGGAGGATCTGCTATTAAAATAGAATTGTCAGTAATTGATTGTGATCATTTATTTATATTTAAAAAATTATTAAATCTTTCTCAAGATGTAAAGTTTAGAGAAAGAATTTCATTTGGGAAAAAACATCAATATTCTTATGTTCAATTTAGATCTGCAAAAATAATGAGAGATTTAATTTTAAATTTTAATATAGTTGCAAAAAAATCTTTAATTTTAATTCCTCCTCCCTTAAGTATAGATGAAAAATATGTTAAGGATTATATAAGGGGATATTTAGATGGAGATGGTTGTATTTGCGATGATATAAATAGATTTAGAATTAGTTTTGTTGGTACAAAATCTTTTTTAGAATGGATTAAGGAAAAAATAAAAATTAATCTTTATGATATAACAAACCCTTCTGTAAATAAAAAAACAGATTGTGAATATACATATTCTTTGGAATATACTGGAATGCAAATTTTTACTATTTTAGATTGGTTATATGAAGATTCAGATAATAATATGAGACTTTTAAGAAAATATAACGTATATGCTAAATTAAAAAATGAAGTTCTGGGGCATACGCATAGTTTGCCCATATTGTGATTGGAGATTTGAAAAATGACAACAGTCTATCCAGTAGCCATTGACGGCTATGCACAAATAAGAGTTGTAGTAGATAGAAATACAACCTATCAACTTGATGCTAGAGATCATAATGATCTTCGAAGTGCCGTTTTGGCTATTGAGAATACTCTTGGCATTAATCCCCAGGGTCCTTTTGGGTCTGTAGAGGCAAGAATGGCCGATGCTTACTCCGATATATCCCTTCATGCTTCTGGTTCTGTTCCTAGGCATATGGATGATGATATTGATGCTGCTATAAAAACTGGCACACCAAACACAATAGCATCAGGAACAGTTAAATCTCAGGTTCAACAAGTATTAGATTATATAAATGATTTTCATGCTATTACAGGTGCGGCTTTAGTTGGAACAACTGGATTTACAACTGCAAAAAACAATTATACATTTTCTTCAAATAATGCTCAGGGGCAAATTCAAGAAGCTGGAAATTTTATGGATCTAAATATAGATTATTTAAGAAAAGCCTTTAATAGTTATATTGTAGAAGGTTTATCTATATATGTGAAAAGTGTTTCTGATTTGGTAATAGATGTTCAGTCTGGAAGCATTGCAAGTCAAGGAATGTTATTACAATACCCTGGAGCTGAAGACTTAGTTATATTAACAAGTCCTGGTAGTGGTACTTTCTATATTTATGCTTCTAGAACATTAGATAATGTTACGATTAATGCAATCGGTTCTTCCGGCATAATTGGAGTTTTAAACAATATAGATACAATTGTTGTTCTTGCTGAAGTATATATAAATGGCAGCGAGTTTGAAGTTATAGATATGAGAAGGTTTGGAGTATTTAGTAATGATAAGAATTGTTTTACAGTTGGTAATACTCCGACCAGTGGCAATGATGGATATGGCTGTGACTTTATTTCCTTAAAAGCGGCAGTTAAGACAGTATCTTTATTTAAAGAAACAGGAAACCTATTAGGACCAAGTAAGATTATGTTGGTAAGTAATATTACAATTAATAGTGTGGCAGAGGCAGAAATTTTATTGCCTGAAAATACAGAAATAGATGGAGCAAGTAATACAATTTATTACTCTGCATTTTCATCTTTATTTTTAATTGAAAATGATAATGTTACAATAAGAGATTTAAATGTTGTTACGAATTATTCTTCCAATGATTGGAGTGCAAATGGTTATTTCATTTCAGCTGCGGAATCAAATAATATATCAAATTTAAAGGTAATGGATTGCACAATTTCAAGTGACGGACCAAATGATCTCAATGCTTTTATTTATTTGTGTGGATCAGGGAGTGTCCAGACGATTGATGGGTTAATTGTTAGAAATAACAATGTTGCCATTTATATGGGTGGAGTTTACCATTTGCCTTCTATAAGTGCAATTAGTTTAATTAATAATGCAATTGTAGAAGGCAATATTATTTATCAAAATACATTTATAGTTGCTGCTTATAGTGGAATTGTTGTTGGATCTAACAGTAAGGTTCTTAATAATTTTATTAGAGGTGGCTTTGCCACTGGAATTTGGGTTTCAGAAGCAGTATATTCTGATGTACAGGGAAATACTCTTATTGGAGAAGACTCTGCTACAGCTTATATGGGAAATGGTATTATTTTTAGCAATAGGAACGATGTTGTTTCAGATAATATAGTTTCCAATAATATCATCCGTGGAATTACTACATATGGAATCAATTGTAAAGGTGGAGATGGAAGTATAAAAGCAGTAAGTATTGATAACAATATAATTGATAATAGTTTTTCAGCTTCTCCCCCTGTTAATATGAGGGCTATAAATAGTTATTATTTAACCGAAACAACTGTTTCTAACAATATGATCCTTTACCCTGGTGCAGCAGATGGAATTCATACTATTAATGAAGCTACACAGGTAATTGGAAATTATATTTATTGTGTGCCAAACACCTTTGGTGTTACAACATCATTTCTTGTTTATGTTGTTAAACCAGGTGTTGTTATTTCTCAAAATGTTTTTAAGAATACCACTGGTGTTTGTATTTATATTGGTTCTGGTTGCCATGGAACAATTGTAAGCAATAATACAATTTATGAAACATATCCTTCTGGGGCAAATTGCATTGCGGCTTATGATTCAAATTATTTAACAATAACAAACAATACTATTGTTGGAAGTTATTCTTCTGCTGCAGATAGAGATGGTATTTATTTGAATAATTGCAGTAAAGCTTCTTTGAGTAGAAATAGTATTAATAACATTGAAGGTGTCGCAATTTATACTAATGGGGACTGCACAGATAATATTATTTCAAATAATATTATGACAAATGTTTTAAATGGTATAAATTGTGGAACGGGTTCTTCAGGTTATTTCATAAAAGATAATTTTATTATTTATGATTCTACTATTGGAATTACAATTGCTCCAGAGGATGGAATAGTTGGTGTTGGTAGTAATAGTATTATTGATGGCAACTATATATATAATTTTGGGCAAGGTGCTTCAAACTATGCCATAAGCTGTAGTGGAGATGATGCGATTTCAATCGTAAATAATGTTGTTATAGGTGCTGTAGGTTATGAATCATCAAGTATTAGTTGTCCTCTTGCTTCGAGAAGCAAAGTGAGTGGAAACTATCTTAGAGATGTATATTCTGGAATTGTTACTGGTCAAGGTGCTGAAATTTGTAATAATAGAATTTACAATTCTTCTTCTTATGGAATAACCGTTGTAGGCAATAGCAATGTAGTTGGTAATTATGTTTTTAATTGCATTACATCTGGAATAACCACAACAGAAGATTCAATATCCATTAATGGTAATTATATTTACATGACTGGACCAAGTTCAATAGGAATTTCTTTATCTACTTCGAACTATTCATCTTTGACAAATAATTATATAAATGCAAGAGGTTCAGCCTCTTCTGGAAACATTAGGTTATTATACA
>Ga0209777_10001036_pt1 | contig 42369 bp, 47 predicted proteins | sample FrelakmetHBP12HB_FD_187147 | JGI IMG/M metagenome (GOLD analysis project Ga0209777, IMG submission 187147) | Freshwater lake sediment microbial communities from the University of Notre Dame, USA, for methane emissions studies -HBP12 HB (SPAdes)... | ecosystem: Environmental > Aquatic >...
AAGGAGGGACTTGAACCCTCACGACCGTAAGGCCACTAAGCCCTGAACCTAGCGCGTCTGCCAGTTCCGCCACTTCGGCGTGCGGGTTGTATTTTATCCGAAACTAAGATTTTGTCAACCTGCAAGCCCGCGTAGACTACATTGCAATGTACTCACGTAGGTTATGCCCTACCGCATAGGCAGCCGCCTCGGCGCGGTTATTGACACCCAGTTTGGAGAGAATGCTGCTGACATAGTTGCGCACCGTCCCTTCGCCGAGGAAGAGCGCCTTGGCGATCTCACGGTTGGTCTTACCCTCAGATACGAGCAGCAGGACATGTTTCTCCTGCTGACTGAGATGGGCAAAAGCGGAGGCTTCCTCTTCTTTCACCGCCCGGCGCACTTCCTGGAAGACCCGCTGGGTCACCGTTGGGTCGAGCATGGCCTCGCCACGACCGACCGCTTCAAGCGCCCGGACCAGATCCTCACCACCAATTTGCTTCAGGATATATCCTGAAGCCCCGGCGCGGATGGCCGAGAAAAGCATCTCATCTTCGGCATAGGAGGTCAACATGATAACCTTGATCTCTGGAAAACGCCCGGTAATTTCCTCGCAGGCCTCGATGCCAGAAGTTCCCGGCAAGCGGATATCCATCACCACCACATCCGGGTGTGCGCTATTTACAATTTCCATCGCTTCTCGCGCCGAAGACGCCTCGCCAACCACGTCAAACTGCGGATGACGCTCCAGGAGCGATTTCAACCCCAATCGAACAACTTCGTGATCATCTACCAGTAAAATACGTTGTTTAGCCATGAGTTATCTTTCCTCCGGAAAGAGTATATTCGAGAGTGGATTGTCTGGCAAGGATACAGAATGGCATTCCGCCTAATACTTGATGGCGCTGAACTTGTTAAGTTTATCCCAGCGATGGGTGGCGATAATCTGACGGACAGTGCCGGTCAGACCACGCACCACCAAGCTGTCGGTGCGCGCCCCCGAACCAAAGTACTTCACACCATCCAAGAATTCACCGTCGGTAACCCCGGTGGCAGCAAAGAAGACATCCTCCGTCGAGACTAAATCGTTCATGGTCAGTACTTTTTCAAAATCGTAGCCCATCTCTCGTCCACGACGAAGTTCGTCATCGTTACGGGCATAGAGTTTACCCTGGATCTCGCCTCCCATTGCGCGCAGAGCACAGGCGGAGAGCACTCCCTCGGGTGTGCCACCAACGCCCAACAAGGCATCGATCCCGGAATCTGGCCAGGAGGTCATTAACGCACCAGCCACATCCCCGTCCGGGATCAGGCGGATGCGCGCTCCGGCGCGGCGCACTTCGGCAACCAACTTCTCGTGGCGCGGACGGTCGAGAATGGCCACCGTCACATCTTCCACAGATTTGCCTCCTGCTTTTGCAATTGCAGTGAGGTTGTGTTTCACCGGGGCAAGAATATCCACTTTGCCTTTGGCTTGTGGCCCAACAGCAATCTTGTCCATATAAACAAATGGACCAGGGGAAAACATCGTCCCCCGCGGTGCCAGGGCTACGATCGATAGGGCACTCCAGGTTCCATTGGCGAGTGGGCGTGTGCCGTCGATTGGATCCACTGCAATGTCCATCTCCGCTCCTTTGCCGTTGCCAACACGTTCACCGTTGAACAACATCGGAGCCTGATCTTTCTCCCCTTCGCCGATAACAATGACCGCGTTCATGGAGATAGTATTTAATATGAGCCGCATGGCTTCCACGGCAGCATGATCGGCTGCATTTTTATTGCCGCGCCCCATATAGCGACCGGCAGACAGCGCCGCTGCCTCGGTCACGCGCACCAGTTCGAGGGCCAGATTACGTGTCGGTTCAGTAATCATATCAAGACTCCTGGAAAGCTTTCCTTAAAGTAAGAACCAAACGATGAGCAGATAACCCAATGCGCCCGCCCACAACCAGGAATCAATGCGGTCCAGCACACCACCGTGCCCAGGGATGATGTTACTCGCATCTTTGACTCCTGCTTGTCGTTTGAACATGGACTCGCCCAGGTCGCCCAGCGTGGTCAGGATGGAAAGCGCCGCCCCCAGCGCAGCCCCCTGCCACCAGGTCACTGCTGGACCTCCGAGCCTGTGCCACAAAACGGCCAATCCTGCCGTACCAATCGTCCCAAAGAAGATCCCACCCCAATAGCCTTCCCAGGTTTTTTTCGGGCTGAGCCGCGGACTGAGCTGGTGTTTCCCAAAACGACTGCCGATAAAATAAGCTGCTGCATCCGCTAACCAGACGGCTGGTAAAACAAGCGCCAGCCACCAGAGTCCATCAGGCAAATTGCGGATATCGATGAGGTAGGCCCCTATCCAACCCAGGTAGACCATCCCGGCTACAGTGATGGCGAAGTCGGTGGCAGCCAGATCGCGACCCTTTTCGTAATCAAGCAGATGCCAGGTCATGGCCGTGAGGATGAGCAGGGTCAGGGCAGCAGGTGCAAGATTCGGGAAGAATCCCCTGAAGGCAGCAAGCAACACAACGCCTCCTACCAGGAGCGGTGTGGAGGCGTTGTAGCCAGCGGTATGGAAGATCTGTCCATATTCCCAGGCGGCGATCCCCAGCAGGAGCGTAATCAAAACAAAATAAAAAAGCCCCCCCATAATCATGGCCGGGATGCCGATAGCCGCCAGGGCAAGGGCAGCAAGAACGCGTTTAATCAACATGAAAAGATTATTCCTCAACCGTCTGGGATAAACCACCATAGCGGCGGTCACGCTTGGCAAATGTATCGAATGCTTTTCGGAGCTCTTCTTTATCGAAATCAGGCCAGTAAACAGACGTGACATACCACTCGGAATAAGCTCCCTGCCAGATCAGAAAATTTGAAACGCGCAACTCGCCCGAAGTGCGGATGATCAGGTCCGGATCCGGAACGCCAGCCGTGAACATATAACGACTGACCAGGTCGGAGTTCACCTCTTCAGGTTTGACGCCATCTTTAATAATGCGCTGGATGGCGCAGACAATTTCATCACGCCCGCCATAGTTAAAAGCAACATTCAAAACCAGGCGGTTGTTATTTTTAGTCAACTCGATGGCTTCCAGGACCTTTTCCTGGAGTTTCGGATCCAGCCCTTCCAGGCGTCCGATGTGACGTAATTGCACCCCCTCCTTGTTCAGTTCGGCAAGTTCTTTATCTATCACATCCTCGAGGATGCGCATAAGCCCGTCAACTTCTTCGCGCGGGCGGCCCCAGTTCTCGGTGGAAAAAGCGTAGATGGTGAGATATTTAACGCCAAACTCGGTGCAGGCGGTAATAATACGACGCAAATTCTCAGTGCCAGCACGGTGGCCTGCCAAACGGGGCAGTCCGCGCGAAATCGCCCAGCGCCCATTTCCGTCCATGATGATTGCAACATGAGTGGGGACTCGCGACCCGGGGACCGCCTTTTTCTTTGTCATAAACGTGGTAGTGACGATTTAGACCGTCACTACACCTCCATGATCTCCTGTTCTTTATGCAAGCCATGCTTATTGATTTCTTCGATATTATGGTCAGTGGTCTTCTGGAGTTCTTCTTCGCCGCGCTTCAGGTCATCTTCGGAGATCAGTTTCTCCTTTTCGAGATCGCGCATATCGTTGTGGAGATCACGCCGCACGTTGCGGACTGCGATGCGAGATTCTTCCAGCCGGCCATGAACAACTTTGACTAGTTCGTGACGGCGTTCTTCGGTGAGAGCTGGCAGGTTCAGACGGATTTGTTTTCCATCGTTGTTGGGAGTAAGGCCCAAATCCGAAGAAAGGATTGCCCTTTCGATGCCCTTCAACGAGGAAGGGTCAAAGGGCTTGATGAGGAGGCCGCGCGGCTCAGGCACCGATATGGCCGCCAGTTGCATTAGTGGCGTTGGTGTACCATAGTATTCGATGGACAGTTTTTCCACCAATGCTGGGTTGGCGCGGCCAGTGCGGATGCCAGCCAAGTCATCATCTAGATTCTGGATTGCGGCGTGCATACGCATTTCAGCTTCTTTAAGGATATCTTTTATCACGGCGGCCTCCTGGGATGAACATATTTGTCTTCCATAAGGATACCTTAAAACCGGAAAAAACGCCAATAAGAATAGAGGCTTTGAAAATCTCCGTAATAGGGAGAAAAAAAATAGGGCCGCCAGGAATTATCGCCGGACGACCCAGTCAAAATGTGTCAGTAGACTCTCAAAATCGATGCGCTAAGTTGTCACCAGCGTGCCTACTTTTTCACCGCGCAAGGCACGCTCGAGGGCAGAAGGATCCCAAAGGTTTACAACCAGGATGGGCAGGTTGTTTTCCATGCACAAAGAGATGGCAGTGCTATCCATCACTTCCAGGCGGCGGTTGAGCACGTCAATATAGCTGAGAGTATCGAACTTCCTAGCGCCAGGATTCTTTTGCGGGTCGGCATCGTAGACACCATCCACTTTGGTCGCTTTAATCAACACGCCGGCGTCAATCTCGACCGCCCGTAAGGCCGCCGCCGTATCTGTGGAGAAGAACGGGTTCCCGGTCCCCGCACCGAAGATGACCACGCGTCCTTTTTCCAAGTGGCGTATGGCACGCCTCCGAATGTATGGTTCGGCCACTGCCCGCATTTCAATTGCCGATTGGACACGGGTGTAGACGCCTGTCCGTTCCAGGGCATCCATCAAAGCCATTGCATTCATCACTGTTGCCAGCATACCCATGTAATCAGCAGTGGCACGATCCATGCCGCGGTCAAGGCCTTGTTTGCCGCGCCACAGGTTGCCTGCCCCGATGACAATCGCCACTTCTACACCCATCTTGAAGACGGCTTTGACGCGCTCGGCAATTGCCTCGGCTTGCTCCGGGTCAATCCCAAAACCGTTCGGGCCTGCGAGGCTTTCACCGCTTAGCTTGAGTAAAATACGTTTGAATTTTAGATTTTCCATTATATTTCCTCTTATAACCTACAAGAAAAAAGCCAACCGAATGGTTGGCCTTTCCAATTACTCGCTCACCTCACCCAATTCCCAGCGGGCAAAGCGCCGGATCACTATGTTCTCTCCGAGCGCGGCAATTTGCTCGAGCAGGAGCTTCCCCAAAGTAACCTTGTCGTCGCGGATATAAGCCTGGCGCATCAACACCACCTCGTCCTTAAACTTTTCTACACGACCCTGGGCAATTTTCTCCAATATGGCCTGGGGTTTGCCTTCCTCAAGAGCACGCGCCTTGGCAATCCCAACTTCATGCTCAAGCACTTCCGCCGGAATATCTTCCTCTTTTACATATTTCGGTGCTGCTGCAGCTACCTGCAGAGCCACCTCATGAGCAAACTTACGGAATTGCTCCGCGCGAGCCACAAAGTCGGTCTCGCAGTTGACTTCTACCATCACGCCCACACGGCCATTGCCATGCGAATATAGTTCCACTATACCGTTCGAAGCCTGGCGGTCGGCACGCTTGGCAGCGGTGGCCATGCCTTTTTCCCGCAGGAAGTCCACTGCCTTCTGATAATCGCCATTGGAAGATTCCAGGGCTTTGCGGCAGTCAAGCACACCGGCTTTGGTAGCTTCGCGCAGTTCTTTGATCATTTCAGTTGTAATTTCCATGCCTGTACCTCAGATTATTATTCCTTCTCTTCTTTTCCAGCATCATCGTCCAGCACGACCTTTTCCGTCGCAGTTTCTTCCACCACAGTTTTACCCACCGTAACTTCTTCTAGGTCAGGAACAGGGGCAAGCTTGGCCAGAGTGGATTCACCCAGCAATTCATCGTCCTTGAGTTCTTCTTCATCTACTGCATATACGGGTCTCTTGAGCGAGTCCGTCGCGGCTTCAGCAACCCGGGACTCAGCAGCTTCCGCTTCGAGTTCCTCATCCTTACGCAGCGCCTTGCCTTCTTCAACGGCGTCTGCCATTTTAGCCACCAGCAGTTTGATGGCGCGGATCGCGTCGTCATTGGAGGGAATAACAAAGTCCACGTTGTTGGGGTCACAGTTCGTATCCACCAAGGCAATCACGGGGATTTTCAATAGGTTGGCTTCATGGACAGCCGCATACTCGCGGCTCACATCCACTACAAAGACCAGGTCTGGGAGGCGTACCATGTTGCGGACACCGGAGAGATGGATATTCAGGCGGTTGATCTCGCGTTGAATCAGCAAGGCCTCTTTCTTGGTCAGCTTCTCAATATCGCCGGTCTCAAACAACTTTTCCATGCGCTCCAGTTCCACAATACGCTGATGCATCGTGGACCAGTTGGTCAACATCCCGCCCAGCCAGCGCTCGGTGACGTAAGGCATCCCACAGCGGATAGCCTCATCATGTATCGTCTCCTGTGCCTGGCGCTTGGTGCCAACGAACATCACCACACCGCCGGTCGCGACGGTATCGCGGATAACATTGAAAGCATTGGTAATCGCCTTCACTGTTTGCTGCAAGTCAATGATATGAATACCATTGCGCTCGGTGAAGATATATGGCTTCATACCAGGATTCCACTTATTGGTCCGGTGGCCGAAATGGACGCCGCTTTCCAGCAGCGCTTTCATAGAGACAACAGCCATTTTTCTCCTTATAACTGGGCCCTACAATTGAAGGACCTGTAAGTTTAGCGGGGGTAATAAACCCGCTCAGGGACGCTTATTGCCCGTCCCGGGCAAAATTGCTTCCTGATTCGGAAGCGGCGGTAGTATACCACAAATCCAGGAAAGACGATGTAAAATAGTTGCATGGATATCATCCCCTTGCCAATGAAAATTGAACCCCATGCCGGCGAATTCCACCTTACACCGGAGACATGCATCCTGACCGATACCACCAATCGCTGGAATGCAGACTATCTGCGTGGATTGTTAGGTTCTCCGACAAGATTCCTGCTGAGGGTCCAGGCCGGCGGCCGGGTCGCGAAAAACGTCATCCGCCTCCATCTGGACCCGGTGCTGGAGAGACTCGGCCGCGAAGGTTACCGGCTCGAGGTCAGGCCCGATGTGATTATCATCGAAGCACCTGGAACTACTGGAGTCTTCTACGGCATCCAGACCCTGCGCCAACTGCTCCCGATTGAAATCGAAGAACGCAGTCCTGTTCCAGGCGTTGAATGGCGAGTCCCATGCGTGCTTATAGAAGATAAACCGCGTTTTGCCTGGCGCGGTTTCATGCTCGACGAAGGCCGCCACTTTCAGGGCAAAGAGACCATGCTGCTGACTCTCGACTTGATGGCCCTGCAAAAACTAAACGTATTGCACTGGCATCTCACAGAAGACCAGGGTTGGCGCATCGAGATCAAAAAATATCCCAAACTGACCGAGGTCGGCTCGCAGCGTGCCGGAACAAGTAAAACCATCCTTGGTAAACAGCATAACGGCATTCCGCACAGAGGCTTTTACACCCAGGATGAAATCCGGAAAATTGTAGGCTATGCCGCCGAGCGGTACATCACGATTGTGCCAGAGATTGAAATGCCTGGTCACTCGCTGGCTGCGCTGGTATCATATCCTGAACTATCCTGCACCGGCGGACCGTTCGAAGTTGCCACCCACTTTGGCATCTTCCCCGATATTTTCTGCGCGGGTAAGGATACCGTTTTCACCTTCCTGCAAGAGGTTCTCGATGAAATCCTGGAGCTTTTCCCCTCCCCCCACATCCACATTGGCGGGGATGAAGTGCCGAAAAAACGCTGGGAGGAGTGCCCCGACTGTCAGCGGCGCATCCGGGAGGAAGGGCTGAAAAACGAACACGCACTCCAGGTCTATTTCACCAACCGCATCGCCGCTTATCTTGACTCAAAAGGACGGCACGTCATGGGCTGGAACGAAATCCTGCAGGATGGACTGGCCAAGGGCGCTGTGGTGCAGTTTTGGGCGAGGGGTCGAGAGCGTTTGCTCGCTGCCATCAGGACCGAAAAACGGGCGGTTGTCATGTCCACCTATCTCGACACATATCTGGACCACAGTTACAACCTGATGCCCTTAAGCCGGGCTTACCGCTTTGAACCGGTACCGGCAGGGGTGGGCGAAAATAATGCAGGCAGCCTCCTCGGCCTCGAATTTCCGCTCTGGTCTGAATGGGTTCCAAACCGCGCCCGCCTCGACTATCAAGCTTATCCCCGGCTGACCGCCATGGCTGAGACTGGTTGGACGATGAAAGACAAGAAAGACATCAAAGACTTCCGCCGAAGACTGGACAAATTTTTGGGTCGGCTGGACAGACTTGGGGTCCGCTATGCCCCGCTCAAAGACGCGGAGCCACCGAAAATCAAGCAATGGTTCGGCATCTTCACCGTCCCCCAGCCGCAGACTGGAACAGCTGAGTAATGTAGTGCTATACTTTACATGAACAGGAGACCGCCATGAGTTTCTTTAAGGACCTTTTCTTTCCTCCCCACCCTGCTGGAATATTTTATCCGTTTTCCGTGAAATGCAAGCGCTGCGGCGAAATCATCCGAGGGCGCGTCAACGTCTACAACGAACCCAGCATGGAATTGGACGAGAAAGGCAAGCCCTATTACACCTGCCGCAAGGTATTGATCGGTAATGGGTACTGTTTCGAGAAAATTGAAGTGGTCTTCAAATTCGATGAAAGCAAGCGCATGCTCGACCGGGAAATCAGCGGCGGAGAGTTCGTCGAAGACTGAGCATAGTCTCATGGACAGCCTTCTAAGCAAAAAGGGAAATAGATTTATCTATGTTCAAGCGGATCGCAGAAGCAATCAATAAATCCTTTCGTCAGGAGACCTTGGCGGAGCGCGGTGAACGTATGGTGCCGGGTGCAATGTACGGTGCCATCGCGGCTACCGTTTTTGTGCTGGTATCGTCGATCATTAACGTCATCTTTTTTCCAAACATGCACCTGGCAATAAACTGGATAAGTCTTCTAACCCATTGGATCGAGTTTGGAATAGCGCTGGTACTAGCTGGGGTGATAGTCGGTTGGTTCACCGAAGATTACATGGGAATTGTCGGGGGTGGGGTGGTGCTGACTATCCTTTTATTGATCGGGAACCTGATCGCTTCCTTGATAGGCGGCGGAAGCGCCACCCTGACGGTACAATCGTTTATCACCGCTGTGCCGCTGGTCGGTGCCGGTGTCCTGCTGGCGTGGGCCATCAGGATTGCAATTAACCGTCATTTGCACATCAAACAACAAGAGACACCTGAAGTCCGCCGGAAACTATTTGTGCAGTTGACACTCGTCGTTTTCCTGGTCGGACTAATTCCGGGTGTATTCTCCCTCTTCGGCCAAACCTCCGAATCCACCATACGCGCCTTGAATGGAAGCTTGCAAAACTTCGCAACAGATCCTTTAATCGATTGGCGATTCCCATATGCGAAAGTGCCGGCCCTGAAAGACCATTTCGGCATGGATTATACGCTGTATCCACGCACCTCGGCTAAAGAGGCTGACGCCCTGGATATCACCATCCGATTCGAAGACGGTTACACCATCACCTGTCTTGTGCCGACAACCAGCGGTGACGCAATGCTATTGCAAGTCTGCAACGAGGGCACAAAAATCGTTTCTCCTTAAACTAGAAATGTAGCACTGCTCAATTTAAGAAAATCATCCCGGTAAAAACTCGTCAGGATGATTTTTGATCCAATAAAACAGGCATCGTTTCACGCATACAACTGTTGCCGGATCTGCACAACCTGTCGGCGAACCTTGTCATCACGTTCGAGCAGGTCGGCCACCTTCTCGCAGGCATACATGACCGTGGTATGGTCGCGGCCCCCCAGTGCCAGGCCAATTTGCGGCAGGGAGATATTTGTCTCACGCATCAAGTACATGGCGATCTGGCGCGGTAGGGCTACATCCCGCGACCGGTCGGGACTGAGCAGGCGGTCCACAGATAAATTGAAGGTCTTGGCGACCATATCCACCACCGCAGCAGGTTTCACGTCGCTGCGCTGGGGCAGGAGGTCGGCCAGGGCCACTTCGGCCAGTTGAGGGGTGAGAGCCATGCCACTCAGGTCGGCAAAAGCCACAACACGATTGAGCGCCCCCTCAAGTTCGCGGATGTTGGACTGGACACGGCGGGCGATCAAGTCCATGATCTCAGCGGGCACAGCATATCCCAAGCGTTCGGCCTTCGCTCGCAGGATTGCCAGGCGGGTTTCCAAGTCTGGCAGTTGGATGTCGGCGGTCAGACCCCATTCGAAGCGAGAACGCAAACGTTCTTCCAGCGTCACCAGCGATTTGGGCGGGCGGTCTGAGGAAACAATGATCTGCTTGTTTTGTCCATGCAACGTGTTGAAGGTGTGGAAAAATTCCTCCTGCGTGGATTCCTTCCCGGCAATGAACTGGATATCATCCACTAAGAGCACGTCCGTCGAGCGATACTTGTCCCGGAAGGCCTGGGTGGTATGTGACCGGATGGCATTGATCATATCGTTGGTAAATTCTTCTGAAGAGACGTAGAGCACACGCAGACCGTGCTCCTGGCAATAATTCCCGATGGCATGTAATAAATGAGTCTTTCCCAGACCTACGCCCCCATACAGGAACAACGGATTATAAGCCGTCGCCGGGTTCTCAGCGACAGCCTGGCTGGCGGCATGTGCCAGGCGGTTATTCGGGCCGACGATAAAATTGTCAAATGTGTAACGGGGGTTGAGCGTGACGCTGCGCGGACTCTGCGGTACGTTCAGCGTCGTACCGGGAATCTCTTCCGCCGCAACCGGTTCCGCCATCATTTCGCCGCTCCCATTGACATTAACGACGAAATTCACATCCACAGTACGGTTCATGATGCCCATCAACAGGCGGGTCACTGTGTTGGAAAGACGGCTTTCCAGCCAATCACGGGCATAGGCGTTGCGTACACCGATTACAAACATTCCATCATCATAAGAAAAGAACTGGGTATCGCGCACCCAGGTATCAAAAGATGCTTTTGGCATCTCCATTTGGAGTTGCCCCAATGCTGACTGCCAGGCTTGCTCGGCGTCCATTTCTTCCTCCAAACATGCTGCGTTTCGGCGTTTTAGTACAACTATAGAAGTCCACTGCTGACGTAGTGGGGAAGCAATTTAATTATTCAGTTCTAACTAACGTACTATTTTGGGGGAGGATAGTGCCTGCTACCCTTCACGAGTTCATTCTAGCAGAAAAAGTGGATTTGTTCCATACGCCAGACCTACGCTATCTTAAACATTTTCAAATTTTTAAGGTGTCGCCAACCTTAACACAGCTTTACGAAGAATTCTTCATCCGACTGGAATTCTGCGAACCGCGCTCCCCCACAGCCACTGGAGGAAGATCGTTTATCGCCATATCTTGGGTTTCGCCAGGGGTACTTACAGGGCTACTGTGATACCTCAGCCCAACCTTAAAGAATCCTGATTGATATTACAGCCGGGTGTGTGAAACGTGAAACGCACAATCCGGCGTTTCGTTGGATAAAAGAAATTGGATTTAGGCATCTGGCTGGGCCGGATAGCGCGGTACCCAGGCAAGAATGGACGTTCCTTCTCCGGAGGCTGAAGTGATATCCAAATCACCGCCCACATTTTGGACGCGCGTCTGCATGTTGGCCAGGCCGTGGCCGACAGTCTTCCTGGTTTTATCCAGTTCAAAGCCCTGTCCATCGTCCGAGATTTCCAACAGTACGCGGTCGGAAGTGGCCCATAAATCTATCGTGACCTTGGAGGCCTTGGCATGTTTGGCAATGTTCGCCAGGGCTTCCTGGCAGATGTGGAAGAGAGACATGGCATGCATTTGCGGCAGGTCAGACAATGGTTCTCTTGGTCCGGCCAGGCTGGCTTCCACTTTGGTATTCTGGCGGAACTCCGAGACCAGCCGCCCAAGGCCCTCGATAAGACTCTCGCCCTGCAACTGGCGCGGGCGCAGGTCGAGGATGTAGTTGCGGATATCAAGGATGGTATGATTAAGGTCTTCAATCGCCTTTTGCAGGCGGTCTTCGGCAAATTGAGGATTCTCGTGCAACAGCATGCGCGCGTTTTCCAGCGCCAGACCAACGCCATAGATTGATTGGATGGTTCCATCATGCAGGTCCATGCCGATTCGTTCGCGCTCTTCCAGCACCGCCAGACGGCGGACATTGGAATGCAGGCGGGCATTCTCGATTGCCGTCCCGGCTCCACCAGCCACCGAAACCAGCATTTGGAGTTCGCTCTTGGAGATTGTCTTGCGGCTGCGGGTGGCAATGGTCAACACACCGACCACTTCACCGCGCGCTGTCAGCGGGAGGCAGGCGATCTGCTTGAACCCGGCCTCCACCACCGCCTGGCGGGTACCTTGCTCATCCTTGTCGAGATGATGGCTGATTACCGGTTGGAGCGTCTGTGCAGCCTGGCCAACCATCCCCTCGCCGATCTTGAACCGGTTTCGTGTCCAGAAGGCTTCGGCTGCCTCGCCGCGGTGCAAAACCAGGCGCAGAGTCTCGCCGTCTTCTTCTTTCAAGAAGATTTCACCAGCTTCCACCTGAAAATGAGCCATCAACAGCGCGAGGGTTTTATTCAGGATTTCTTCGAGTTCCAGTGAGGATGCCAGTGCCGTCCCAATCTGGTTGAGCAGAGTCAGTTGGTCATTGCGGAGGGTAAGGGTGGCCTCACGTTCCTGCAATCGCTCATAGAGGCGGGCGTTTTCAATGGCAGCCCCCGCATAAGCTGCCAGTATTTCAATTATCTTCTCGTCATCGGGGTTGAACTCGGAATCGCCAATTTTATCGGTCAGGTAAATCTGACCCAACTGTCTTCCCCCGATGCGGATGGGTACACCCAACAGGGCGTGCATTTCGGCGTGACCGGATGGGAAACCGACCGAGCGCGGATCGTTTTTGATCTCCGGGATGCGGATATTACCGCTATCACCATGCATCAGCGCGCCGATCAGACCCAGTCCACGCGGCGGGTGGGAAATTTTTTTTATTTCTTCAGCTGTCATACCCACCGTAATGAATTGCTTAAGTTTCCCCTCATCATCCAACACGCCCAGCGCGGCGTATTTTGCTCCGGCTTGTTCGCAGGCCAACGAGGCAATACGCTCCAATAAAGTTTCGAGCGAGACATCCTTGACCAGTTCCAGGCTCGCCCGGTGTAACGCTATCAATCTGCCTTGCAGCTCTTCACGCGTCAGGAGCATATTGAAACCTCAATACAGACAATTTTACTCTAGATATCTATTTTACGACAAGTTTGATAGATTTTGCCAGCCTGTCCTGATAAAATGGATGCATGACCACATCCCGAATTGCTGGATTTTATGATCTGCCGCTGGGCAAACGGCTGGAGAAACTGGTTGAATCCGCCGGGCTTACTTCTGACGAACTTGCAGCTTTCCAAACCCTGAACGGGCTGTCGGACGAACAAGCTGACCACATGGTCGAGAATGCCGTCGGGACCTTCGGCCTGCCCCTCGGCATCGGGCTGAACTTCGTCGTTAATGGACGCGATGTGCTCGTCCCGATGGCGATTGAGGAGTCTTCGGTGGTGGCTGGAGCTTCGTTCATGGCCAAACTGGTGTGCGCCGGAGGCGGGTTCACCGTCATCACTTCCGCGCCGGAAATGATCGGCCAGATACAGGTGCTGGAGGTCCAGGATTTAATGGCAGCCACCATGGAACTGCATGAACATAAAACCGAACTGCTGGCCGAAGCCGACGAGGCTGACCCGCTGCTGAAGAAATTTGGCGGCGGGACACGCGACCTGGAAGTCCGTATCATTGAGGATTCTCCCATCGGGCCGTTCCTGGTTGTGCATCTAGTCTACGATGTACGGGACGCCATGGGCGCCAACGCCGTCAACACTGCCTGCGAAAAACTGGCTCCGCATATCGAGAAGATCACCGGCGGACGCGTCCACTTGCGCATCCTGTCCAACCTGGCGGACCGGCGGCTGGTAAAAGCCAGTTGTACTGTCCCGCTCAAGGAACTGGCTTTCACGAATTCAGACGGTCGCACTTTCACGGGCGAACAGGTTCGGGACGGGATTATCGAGGCCTGGGCGTTCGCCGCAGCCGACCCGTACCGGGCTGCCACGCACAATAAAGGCATCATGAACGGTGTGGATGCGGTTGTCATCGCCACCGGCAACGACTGGCGCGCCATCGAAGCCGGAGCACACGCCTACGCCGCCCGGCTCGGTCGCTACACCAGTCTCAGCACCTGGGGCAAGGACGAGGTCGGCAACCTGACCGGCGAACTGGAAATGCCGATGGCGGTCGGCATCGTTGGCGGCGCGACCAAAGTGCACCCGGCAGCCAAAGCGGCGTTAAAATTGATGGGCGTGAAAACCGCCTCGGATTTGGCCGGGGTCATCGCCTCGGTTGGGCTGGCGCAGAACCTAGCCGCCCTGCGCGCCCTCGCCACCGAGGGCATACAACGTGGACACATGTCCCTACACGCCCGGCAGGTGGCGATCGCTGCCGGGGCGACCGGTGACCAGATCGAAAAAGTCGCCGCGCAGATGGTGGCGGAGAAGACAGTGAGAATTGATCGCGCTGAAGAAATCTTGAAAGCATTGGGAAAAAGGTAATCAGGAATTAGGCAAACAGGAAAATCTAAACCCGAATTACCCGATTACCCATCGAGGAGTAAAACATGGCTGAGAACATTACATTACTCAAACCATCCCGTCCAGTTGGCATCATCGGCTACGGAGCCTATGTGCCGCGTTATCGCTTGCCAGCCAGGGAAGTCGCCCGCGTCTGGGTTGGCGGGCGGGCCTCCGGACTGCCCATCAAGGAAAAAGCTGTTCCAGGGCTGGACGAGGATGTGGTCACCATGTCGCTCGAAGCGGTGCGGAACGCACTGAAACGCGCCGGGATTGACCCGGCTGAAATCCGGACGGTCTGGATCGGGTCTGAATCGCACCCCTACGCCGTTAAACCCACATCGACGATTGTCGCTGAAGCCATCGGCGCCACGCCTCACGTCCAGGCAGCAGACATAGAGTTCGCCTGCAAAGCCGGGACCGAGGCAATGGTCATGGCGATGGGGCTGGTTGGGTCGGGGATGGGGCGCTACGCAGTGGCCGCCGGTCTCGACACCGCCCAGGGTAAGCCTGGCGACGCCCTCGAGTACACCGCCGCGGCGGGTGGGGCAGCCTTCATCATCGGCCCGGCTGAGGAAAGTCTGGCAACGCTCAACGCCTCTTACTCCTACGTGACCGATACGCCCGACTTCTGGAGGCGTGAGTACCAGCACTACCCCGAGCACGGCAACCGCTTCACGGGCGAACCGGCCTACTTCAAGCACAGTACCGCCGCTGGGAAAATATTGATGGAAGCGCTGGGGACCAAGCCTTCGGACTACACCTGGGCCATCTTCCACCAGCCGAATGCCAAGTTCCCACAGCGGGCTGCTTCCCTGCTCGGATTCACGGCAGAGCAGATCAAGCCGGGTCTCCTGTCGCCGGTCATCGGCAACACCTACGCCGGGGCGGCCATCATCGGTCTGACCGCCACGCTGGACGTGGCTCAGCCTGGCGACCGCATCCTGATGGTTTCGTTCGGTTCCGGCGCAGGGTCGGATGCATTCGATATCACTGTCACCGACAAACTGTCTGAGCGGCGCGACAAGGCTCTCAAGACGCAGGACTACATCGCCCGCCGTACCGAGATTGACTACGCCATATATGCTCGCCTACGCGGCAAGATTGCGATGAAGTGATTATGACTGATATCGTCATCGCCGGGATTGGACAAACCCCCGTTGGCGAGCATTGGGACATGTCCCTGCGCTCGCTGGCATTTCAAGCTATTCAAGCTGCTATCCAGGATTCGGGCGGACTGAAACCTCAGGCGCTCTACGTCGGTAATATGCTGGCCGCCAACCTATCACGCCAGGCGCACCTGGGAGCCCTGCTGGCCGACTATGCCGGCCTAACCGGTATCGAAGCCGAGACGGTTGAAGCTGGTGGCGCTTCCGGAGGTGCAGCCCTGCGACAGGGCTACCTGGCCGTTGCCAGTGGGCTGGTGGACGTGGCGCTGGTTGCTGGCGTGGAAAAAAACACCGACGTTATCGGTCCGGACTTGGAGGCTGCGCTCGCCACCTTAACCGACGCGGACTACGAGTCCATCCACGGCCTGACGCTCACCGCCCAAGCTGCGCTCATCGCCCGCCGCTACATGCTCGAGAACCACGTCCCGGCGGATGGGTTGGCGGGCTTTCCTCTGACTGCCCACGCCAACGGAGCCGGGAACAAGAATGCCATGTACCGCAAGGCAATTGCCCTGGATCTCTACCAGAAAGGCGAACCTGTCAGCGAACCGCTGAATATCTTCGACGTGGCTCCCAATGCTGACGGTGCGGCCGCTCTGGTTCTTACCCACCGCGAATTGCTCCCGAAAAGTTTTCCCCACCCGGTTATCCGTCTGGCAGCTTCAACCGTAGCCTCGGACACGCTTGCCCTGGCCGAGCGTAGTGATCCATTGTGGTTCGCCGCCGCGCAGGCCTCGGTTGAGCAGGCTCTCCAGAAAGCAGGCATACCCCGCGAGCAATTGGACCTATTTGAATACTATGACGCCTTTTCCATTTTCGCGGCATTGTCGCTGGAAGCAGCTGGATTCGCCAAACGCGGTAAAGCCTGGAAGCTGGCCGGAGACGGTTCCATTGCGCTTACAGGTCAACTCCCCTGCGCCACCTTGGGTGGGCTCAAAGCGCGCGGTAACCCCGGTGGTGCAACCGGAGTATACCAGGCAGTCGAAGCGGCTGCGCAGTTACGAGGTCAGGCCGGGGCGAACCAGGTCACAGGGGCACGCTATGCCCTCATTCAATGTCTGGGCGGGCCTGCCTCCATTGCTGTAACACATATCCTGGAAAGCATGGCATAAGTTTATGAAAAGTGGAAAGCCTGATAGTTCCTGACAGACTGGCTGGTTAGAATCTTATTGAGGTCAAACAAGGAGTAAAACATGGAAATTCCCCGCCACTGGCGATTAAAACAACAACGGTATGGACTGATCGGTGAAGTATGCCCGCACTGCGATACCAAGATCTTCCCGCCGCGTGACATTTGCCCCGCCTGCGGACAGGAAGCCAAAACATCCTTCGCTTTTAGCGGGCGCGGCGAGGTGTATTCATTTACCACAATTTACGAGGCCCCGACCGGCTTCGACGAGACCGCACCCTACACCGTGGCGCTGGTCAAGCTGAAGGAAGGTCCGCTGGTGACTGCGCAACTGACCGACCTAGGCGAAACCCAGCCCGAGATCGGCATGCCGGTCGAGATGGTCACCCGCCGTCTGCGCTCGGACGGCGACGAGCGTGGTATGTTGATCTATGGCTATAAGTTCAGACCGGTGTTGCGTTAATAATTCCTTTTTTTCATGCGACAGCCCCATCCCAAGGATGGGGCTGTTTGTATTTTGCGCGCAGGCTCCTGCAATCCTGATCGTATTTATTATTTTCCCAAGGCCTGTAAATGTTTACATCCTGCTTCTCTTCTCTCTTTCTGCAAGGCCATGAATCCCGGCTTTTAAATCCAGGGATATTTTTCTTAGCGCCTAGAGCCGTTGTAGGTTCTAGGGAACTTGTACCAAATCCCAATATCAATTTGTTTATTTTCCACGATCCACCACTGCTTTGACCAGTTTAACAGCAATGCTACCTCCCGGAACAATCATCCCCGCTGCATCCGCAGTCAAATCAAAGATCAGGTCGCGAGTGATCATACCCTTGATCTGATCGTGAAGCTCCTTTCCCCCAGTATGCACTTCGCCAGTGAGGCCATCAAACTCCAGGATCACTCGTTTTCCTTTGGTCACCCACTCATACTCCAACGCATATACTGGCCGGAAGTTGATATCAAGTGCTTCCACATTCACCCGTTCTTCATGGATCACTTGTGCCTGTACCGGCTTGATCACTTCGGCCATCACTGCCCGTACGACCGTCGTGGCATGCGCTTGCGGAGGCACCACCAACACACCCTCGGGCGCAAATTGCCCGAGGTCCGCGATCTCGCTCTTCGCAAAGGACTGGTATTTGCTCAGGTCCAGTTTTGTCCCAGTTGCATCGAACGTGAAACATTGGCGGCTTTCGTCAATACAGTGTTCCACGCCATTGAATGAGAAACTGGCACCACCTTTTGTGTTAATGGTAACCGGCAGATCCTGCCCGAGGGCTGTGACATGGTGGACTTCCACCCCACTCACCGGGACATTGAAAGTATGACTCCGCTCATATACCGTGTGTACAAAGACATTGATCGACCAAAAAGCTTCCAGACGGCTTTCGAACGACACCATTTTAATATCTTCAGGTTTGGGACGTGCGATCAGGGCCCCCAAAGTGCCGGTTACAAGACTGGTCTTCTTCTGTTCAAGCCGATCACGCGCCACCTCCAATGAGATTTGAGGGATGAGATGAAAAGCACGTTCGTCAGCAAGATAAATATCCATCTGGCACTCCTATGATCTCTCATCTAGTCTATCAGAGCTTACGTAAAATGGTGATTATTTCACCGCCAAGTTGCCAAGACACCAAATTCATGAGAGTTCGCCAAATACTCTTGGCGTCATCATGTGATTCTTTGGGTTCTCTGCGCTTTGGCAGTTAATACTGCGTAAGTCATTTCTATATTGAATTTACTTCAATGTACAGCCGCAGGGCTGTGATTGCAAGATTCATAATCATTATCGCGCTTTCTTGGTGAAATGGGTGCCGTTTCGAGACAAAGTCACGGTCTTTTACAAACGATGGGTATGATAATACTTCGGTAAAATGGATAGATTCTTATTGAATGGGATAAGTTCAGGCTGGTGGCTGAGAAACTCCGAAAGCAGATTTCCGGTTCGTTCGAGAACAAGAAAGTCTCGATTCTAGCCTTCCCCGCTCACTTCCATCCATAATTGCTTGAATTTCAGCGCGTCCACTTCCAAGACCGGGCTTTCACACATGATGCGGCCTTTCACTCCTGCATCGTGCAGGGCACGCATAAGGTTCCTGAAATCCAGGTCGGCTTCTTCCATGATCAGGTGGTTCTTTTCCCCTTTCGGACCGTAATTGATGCCCGACAGGTGGATATGCAGATGCTGCATGGCCTCGACGCCGAGTGTCTTTCGATAATAATCCAACGCAGACATCCACTCATCGTAGGTGTTCATCGCCCCGTCGCCGAGACGGGCGTGCAGGTGGGCAAAGTCAATACATGGGACCACACCCGGGATGGCCTTCGCCATCTCCAATACATCCGACAGCGAGCCAAGCATGGCCGCCTTACCACTGATCTCCGGACGCAGCGTGACCGGGTTGCCAGTCGCATGCAGTTCATCCGCGCAGCCTTGCAAGCGCGGAATGGTCACCTTGAGCACCTCTTCCGCCGGGCGGCCAAAGTATGTACCGGGATGGAAGATGATGTCGGTCGCTCCGGCCAGGTTACCGTAGTGGGCCGCGTCGATCAGGTACTTACGCAAGCGCGGCCATTTCACGTTGTCGCCGTTAAGGTTGATGTAATACGGTGCATGAACAGAGAGCACCACGCCATTTTCCTCAGCCACCTTCTTGATAGCGGCACAGGCCGTCTCACCGACGCGTACACCCTGCACCCATGCCAGTTCGAGGGTGTCCAGACCAATGGAAGCCGCATATTGAATACCACCCACCGTCCCGCCGGGTTTGGGCGGGGTGGCTTTGGGAGAACCGACGGTACCAAAACGAAAAGAGAGAGACATCTTTCCTCCAATTCACCACAAAGGACAGGACTTACCCATAGTTATTCCTTTGCGCACGTCTGCCCCATTCTTTAGGGGTTGTGTGCGCCCACGATTAATAACCAAAAACCGCTTTCAATTTCTCCCATAGCGGCGGACCGAGGATGAGCAGGCCGACCAAAATCGAAGTTAGTGCGGCGATCAGCACCGCCGCGGCACCCACGTCTTTGCCCACCTTCGCCAGCGGGTGCTGCTGCGGGCTGGCCAGGTCCACCACCGCTTCCAAGGCTGTATTTATGAACTCCGCTGTCCATACCAGCGCAATGGTCAGCAGCAACACTGCCCAATCCTGCATCGGCAAACGCAGCCAAAATGCCATCAGCATTACCAAGGTTGTAACGACAGCATGGATCCAAGCATTGTGCTGGGTGCGGACAACATACCACCAACCCCGAAATGCGTGCCTGAAAGCGTGTGCACGCGAGACAAGAAAATTCCAGATTCTATTCATGCACGATCGTCGGAGGAATACCAAGCCGCGTCAGGATCTCGGACTGGGCTGCCCACATGCGAGTTTTTTCTTCCGCCGCGGCATGGTTGTGACCCAACAGGTGCAGCACACCGTGGACAACCAATAGTGACAATTCTGATTCCAGAGGATGCCCCGCTGCAATGGACTGGGCTTCGGCGCGCGGGACGGAAATGATGATATCGCCCAGGTAACGGCGGCTTGTTTCTGGATCCGTTTCGCACGCGGGAAACGACAGCACATCGGTCGGGGCATCCTTGCCCAGGAAGTCGCGGTCGAGGGCCTGAATCTGGGCATCCCCGGTCAGGACCAGTGTCAGATCTGCATCGGGAGCGGACTGCTGGAGCAGTGCCGCCTTGGCGGCCCGTTCCAGGATGTCGGGCATAAAGACACGCCTGAAGTCAGGAATAATTTCGATATTTATCATTTGTGCTTCTTCGAGAGAGATGGTCTGGGCGAAGGTGGAACTTCCACCATAGCGGAGGATTGCGAAGCAAGTTGATCCTGCGGATATTCAAGGCGCGGGTGGTATGTGACGCGCAAGGTGGCGATAAAGGACTCGGTAATGCTCGCCAGGTCACGTTGGGAGAGCGGGGTATTATCCAACTGGCCGTCTTTCTGGCAGCGTTCGATCACATTGCGGACAAGGATGAGCATCTCGTCATCATCACGCGGACGTTCAGCGCGTGCCCGCGCTTCAACGCCATCGGCAAACATCAGGATTGCCGTCTCTTTCGAGCGCGGAGATGGCCCGGGATAGCGGAACCGGCTCTTGTCCACTTTGAAAGTATCACCGTCAGCGGCTTGGACAGCACGGTTATACTGGTAACGGGTGACAAGCGTGCCATGATGCTCGGCGATGAAATCATACAATCGGCGCGGCAGGTGGTATTTGCGGGCCATTTCCAACCCATCCGGCACGTGGCGGATGATTGCCTCGGCGCTGACCTCGGGGGCCAGGTCATCATGGGAATCAATCTGGCTGGGCGGTTGATTTTCGATGAAGAAAAGCGGGTTGGTTGACTTCCCCACATCATGGAACAGCGCACCGACCCGTATCAGCAACGTATCAGCCTGGATGCGTTCAGCGGCTTGTTCGGCTAGGTTGGCCACCTGCAGGCTATGCTGGTAGGTCCCCGGAGCACGCTGGAGAAAATAGTTCAGCAGGGGTGAATCGGGGCGGGAGATTTCGAGCAATTGCAGGGCTGTTGTCAGGCCCAAAAATTGGGCCAACAAATATTGCATAGGCAGCGCAATGCTGGCAGAGGCGATTCCGGCGAAGACCGCTGCGCCTGTCAGTGTGGCCAGCCCAACCCAATCCATATCGGTAAAAGGCAGGCGGTAAGCTGCCACCATGGCCGCACCGGTCACTGCAACAGCAATGGCAGCATATAGGAACTGCCCCACACGGCGTGCCTGTCCCAGCGCCAGTACGCCGCACAGACTGCTCAAGGTGTAATATGGAAGCAGGCCAAGCGCATCAGGCATCCCGTAAGCAGCCAGCAAGCTCATCAGCAGGCCAAAGACCAGGCCATGTTCCATCCCAAAGAGGGCCGAGACCAGCAGTGCAAACGCCGGGACAGGGAAGAGATAGGGTACGATCGTCCGGTTGGGATTGCTGACACGCGCCCCAACCAGGAAGATAGCGAAAAGAAGAGCCAGCAGGATCAGGCTGCGCAGATCAGAAATTACCACCGGCTTACGGCGGAAGAAATACAGGGCAGTAAATATGGCCGAAAGCGCCACCAACGCCGCCGCACCCAGATAGTTGAAAGCCGGGTTCTTGGTTTGCACCAGGTCGAGAGCGGTCAGGGCTTCCAGGTCGGCTGCCGTAATAACCTGCCCGCGCGTGACAACCGTCTGTCCTTCAACATAGGATTGTGTCACCGGCTCAACAGACTGGCGCGCCGCATGGCGTGCCGCCTCGGTCAGTTCAGGGCTATAGAAGCTGTTCGCCACAACCAGAGGTGCAATGATTTCGACTACCAGTTCCGCTTCCTTCTCGGTCAGTGTGAGGCTGACCAGAGACGGGAGATTCTGTCGGATAGAATCCAGATCCTCGGTCCGCACGGGGTTTTGCATCGCCTTTTCCAACACCGTGAATGCTTCGGCCTGTACCAACTCCCAGCGCGTGTCGGTTAATGCCAGAAGTACATCCTGCGAACCAGGCTGAAGAGTGAGACCCTGGATTGCGCTCAGTTCAGTTTTCTTCAGGTCAAGGGTGGCATCCTGGTTTATCCGGATAGCAGAAATGGACACCAAGATGGAATTAAGCGCCTTGTTCTGAGTACGGGCGATCGCTGTATCCGGGGGAATATAGATGGGGGCTATGGCACGCTCGGCTTCGGTGCGCGCCGCTTCAGTCAACACATTGCTGGCAAATTGGATGTTGCGCGGGGCACGCAAATCCGACGGAGCCACATCCCCCACAGATAGTGGCAGGCTGACTTGGCGCAAGGACCACGGCTGGACAATGGCAACATAGGCTAGGATGCTAATGCATGCCAGCACGAGGGTGGGAAGAAAGGTTTGGCGTGAGAAAAATCGAGAGGAACGGGGGGAAGCCATCCAATTTACCGGTCGGGGACAGGCAACAGTTGTCCCCATATACCTTAAATCTGCAACAATTGACGGACTGCGGCGCTGACTAGATCGCCAGGAGCACGGCCCGCCACACGCGGCATGAGCAGTTTCATCACCTTGCCCATGTCTGCCGGGGAGGCGGCACCGGCTTCAGCAATGACCGCTTCAATTAGTGTCTTAAGCTCGTCCGCGCTCATCGCCTGAGGCAGGTATGCCTGAAGGACAACGATCTCAGCCTCAGTGGCCGCCACAATGTCCGGGCGGTCGGCATGGCGCGCTTCCTCAACCGCCTCCTTGCGAGTCTTGATTTCCTTCTGGATGATTGCCAGCACGGCGGCTTCATCCAGTTTCACCTGCCGATCGATTTCGACCTGACGGACCGCTGCCAGCACCATGCGAACGGTACGCTTGCGCACTTCGTCACCGGCTTTAATGGCTTCTTTTAGGGCGGCTTCGAGTTGAGTTTTGGTTTCCATGGTTTCATTATACCTCGTGAGTTGATTTGTTCTTGTCGCTAAAAAGGATTAGAATTCCTACGACAATCCTCGTACGATTCGTCCGTCCCATTGCGAGTAGGTTTGACCGCCCTGTAACCCCATCTGGCCGCGCTACCCTAGGTGGCTACGATGGTTTCGAGAGCAGATGGGCCTAGGTTTGCATAAACGCCAGCACTGTAATGGCGCGGTGATGGTATTATTCGGTTCAAGCAAAATCCCCAAAAATGGCTGCTGGCAATAGCGTGCCGCTCAGATAGGAGTCAACATCGCCACCAACAGCGCGACGACGATGGGCAGAACATGAGATAATCAATTGAATCAAAAGAATCCGGAATTCCAGTGTTCTTTCCAGTTATTCGCACCTGAAATATTATCCGGTAAAAGGCTGCATTTTCTACCAATCTGGTTATAATTCCATCATGTCCCCTTTCTACACTCGCACTGGTGACGATGGCAGCACCGGACTGCTCGGTGAGGGTCGCCTGCCAAAGTATCACCCTCGTATCGAAGCGCTGGGCGCTCTGGACGAAGCTACCGCCGCCTTGGGCCTGGCCCGCGCCCTATGCCAGACTCCGCAGATTAAACCCGTCCTGATTGACGTACAACGCGACCTGTACGCGTTGATGGCCGAAATCGCTGCCACACCTGAAAATGCGGAGCGTTTCCGGACCCTGAACCTGCCGCGCGTCCAATGGCTGGAATCCCAAGCTGACAACCTCTCTTCTACAGTTTCCCTCCCGGCAGAATTCATTCTGCCCGGCGACTCGCTTTCCGGCGCAGCCCTAGCTCTCACGCGGACAATCGTCCGCCGCGCTGAACGGCGGGTGGCTGAGCTGCTCGATACCGGTGAAATCGGAAACCCGATCCTTCTTCAATACTTGAACCGGCTCTCATCCCTGTGTTTTGCACTGGAATTACTCGAAAACCAGTCTGCTGGTCAGGAAACAACTCTGGCAAAGAAATGATTGGAACCCTGCTCAACATTGCAACAGTCCTGGTTGGCGGGACGCTCGGCCTGCTCTTCAGATCGCGCTTGCCCGACCGCGTGCGCAAGACGGTCGTCGCTGGATTGGGGTTGTTCACTCTGGCCTATGGCATTTTCAACTTCCTGAAAACGCAAAACCCGATCATTGTCCTGGGCAGCCTGTTGGTTGGTGCACTGCTCGGCGAGTGGTGGAAAATCGAAGATGGTCTGCAAAACGTCGGGAAGTGGCTGGAGTCCCATTTTGGCGGCAAACAGGTTGACGGTTCCCAAAGCGAACCAGGCGCTTCGGCTGCGACCTCCCCGGGTCGTCGCCTCACCCCCTCCAGGGATTTCGTCCGCGGCTTCCTGACGGCCTCACTCGTCTTCTGTGTCGGTCCGATGACCATCCTCGGGGCTATCCAAGACGGCCTTAATGGTGATTACAGCCTGCTGGCGATAAAGTCGGTTTTGGATGGATTCGCGGCGCTGGCTTTTGCATCCACACTGGGGGTGGGCGTTTTATTTTCGGTAATTGTCATCCTGTTCTATCAGGGGGGTATCAGCCTGCTGGCTGCACAATTGAGCGCGGTTGTCACTCCGGCAATGATGTCTGAGATGACCGCAGTTGGTGGGGTACTCCTGCTCGGTATTGCCATCAGCAGCCTGCTGGAAATCAAACCCATCCGGGTGGGGAATTTTTTGCCTTCACTCGCCATTGCCCCGCTGGTTGTGGCAATCCTGACATTCCTTGGTGTTAAATAATAACCCGGGGAAGGCTTATCCATCCCTGGGTTATTACAGAAAAGGTTATAGCGGAAAATTACTTACCCGCCAGCGCGGTTTCAATGGTCGTAGCTACAATATCAAAGGAATTCTGGATCTGGACGAGCGTCCCATTAACCAGGATGCTTGGCGTGCCAGAAAGATTCAATGAGTGGGCCTGGGATATATCATTGTTGATATCGCTGGCATATTTTTTTGCCTGATAGCATTGGTTAAAAGCCGTCATGTCCAGATTTAGATTCTGGGCCATGGTGACCAAGCGCTCATCGGTAAAAAGGGAGGCATCTTCGCTGGTCTGATTGGCATAAAGTGTGTCATGATAATCCCAGAAACGACCCTGTTCTGCAGCACACAGGGCAGCATTTGCTGATCGATAGGACGCATCCGTGCCATCATTCCCATCAATCACTATGTAAGAATGAAAGGTGTAATAAACCTTACCCGTATCCACGTAGGTCTGGATGATTTGGGGTTCATAATTTTGCGTATAATACAGACAGACTGAACAACGAAAATCTTCGTACACATCCACTTTTACCGGAGCATTTGGGTCACCGAGGTGAACCCCATTCACCTGGGCAGTGATCGCCTTCGGGGTGATGGATATCACCGAGGCTTGGGTCGCGCTGGCCGTAGCCTGCGTTTTCAAGACCATCGGTCTGATGAATGCAAAAGCAACCAGCAACGCGCCCACCGCCACCAGCGAAATAACCAGGATGCGGTTGCGGGTTCTCTCCCGCTGACGGCGTTGTCGGATTTCCTGACGTTTACTCATTATCTAATCTCCTTTAGTTCCAATCATGGAATTTTCCCATAATCGGGGGGGTTTGTCCAGACACGACCCCGTCTCTTCCGAAGAAAACGGGGATGTTCTAATCCAACTCTAATGCAGGCAAGGTGACCGTTTACTGAGTTAATCCGGCATAACCCAAAAGGCTTCCGAGTTTGATTATGAATTCACAGGCTTGCGCGCCTGCGGCCCTGCAAACAACTTCATCAACGTCCACTTCCTGACCTTTAGCCCAGAAAAGGGCACCTTGGATAATTCCCAAAGTAACATAACAAATCGGTTCATCGGACGGCTGTCCGCATGTAGCGGCCGTAGAATGATCCATCAACAGTAAATCGAGGTCAAGCTTATGGACGGAGGCCGCGCCCCCGCCATCTCGAAAACGTCCTGCAACCAGCTCCAGCACGCGCCGCCTCCAGACCGGGACCGGGAGCCGGCGCCAACTTCAAGTTCCGCTTTCTCTAGGATGTTCGCCCGTCTCGTGATCCGCTCCCAGTTTTCATATCCAATCCTCAACAAAATCCCGCGCGCACCTCTTCCATAGAAATGACGCAGCGCTTGTTGGAGCAAAGCGTAAAGTTCAGCTTCCTGTATGCCATTTAAGTCCTCAAGGGAATCCTTTTCAATTACCGAGGGCAACAGGCTAAACTTCTCCAGCACGCGCGGCAGGTTTTCCGCGCCAACTTCCTGTATGGCGGCCTCGACAAACAACTGTACGAAATGGCTGGAAATGGCCGGCGCGATAGATTCTGGACTCACGCTTTGACTTCTCCTTCTTCAAAGCGACAGTACTTATCGCCTTTGGCGATACAATGCGTTTCGACGATTCTATATTCCTGCTCAGTAGCCCAGCGCACCGCCTCTGCTACTGAACCGACATAAAGGTGACAAACCGGCTGGTCGCTGTGGCAGCCGAGGCAGACGGTACAGGTGGATTCGCAATAAGCGATCTTATCACCTTCAGCCTCCAACCATGCATCCACCAGCGGGTTGGTCTTCTTCAGGGCGCTCACTATCGCGTTCAGGACAAACTTGATGCGCCCTTTTTGCAGCATAAGTATGAGTACCGCAACTGCCACACCTATCAGAGCGCCCTGCTCACGGATGCCATACAGAAAGGATGCCTTACCGATGCGACGCAGTATTCCTTTCCCGCCGCGCCCATAAAAGGTTTCGATGGCTTGATTAAACTTTACATATTCAATTGTCTTGATGGTGGTGTTGGTATCCTTGGTTGGGAAATTGCAAACAAAACGCTCCAGGCCTACACTGTATAAAACCGCATTCAATCCATTCTCGCCCATTACTTCCTGGGCAGAAACCAGCGCTTGTCGTACCAGGGCGTTGACGATGACAGTCTCTTCAGGATCAACCATTCTGACTCGATACTATGAGACTTGCAACTGGTACACCGGGTAACGTTCCCCGGTTTCACGGAAGCCCATCCGCTGGTATAGTGCCAGCGATGCGGTATTATCACTCTGGGTGTTGACCGTTAGATGGGATATTCCGTGCTGACTGGACTGCTGAATCAGATTCGCGACCAGGGCATATCCTAATCCTTTTCCCTGGTCAGCCGGCCGGACCGCAAGCCTGGCAAGGTGTACTCCGAGTGGATTGCGGGTACTGAGTTGGTAGCCAATCACCTGACTATCTGTCTCAGCCACGGTTGCCCATATAGACTGTGGATAGGCTCGCTCCAACGCTGGGAGAGCATTCTGCCAGAGAAGTTCGAATGCTGAAGCATCCACTTCGGCGACAGCAGGCAGGTCAAACGGCATCATCGCCCGCATGGAAATCTCTGGTGACAATGTCATCTCGGCTGGAACTCCTCCGTCGCGCTCGAGCATGACAATGGACTGGTGGCTGGCGAACCCGCTGGAAAGGAGCAAGTCGTGAAGCCATTCCTGCAAAACAATGGCAGCAGCGACAAATTGGCCTTCGTGAACCAATTCAGTACGTGCACTATCCCAGAGCATTTGCCAAGATTCCTGAACAGGGAGCTTACCAGAGTTTACGAACAACCGCATCCAGGCTACAGACGGCGGGTCCGGCGGGCAGCCCAGAGCGGCGACAACCTGTCCCTGGCTTTCGATCACGGAGAATGGCGGCGAGCCGATCCAATCGAGCGGTTGGCGCCAATCCAGGTGGCGATGAACATGCGAACTGAAATGGATCAGGTTGGCAATCTGGCGCTGGTCGGTCAGAACAGCCGGGCGAACCTGGAGATCCGCACCAAAAATCATAGCCGGAAGAACAGGAGCATCTTCATGAAGCGCTGCTTCGGGGTCGGGTTCTTGACAGCCGCCAGCCCGGACTGTAAAGCGATGATCGCGTCAAGAAATTTGAAGCGGCGCAGGTAAAGTGCGGAGAGCAATTGCATCACTTCGAGGCGTAAATCTATTTCACCTGTTTTTTCGAGGATATCACCGGCTCTGGCAAAGAAATCAATTGCTTCCTTGAAGCATTTGAGAGCTTCCAGAGCCGAAGCCTGATTGGCCAACGCCATCCCCTGACGGCGAGTATCACCAATTTCAGCGAAAACCACATCCGTGCCTTGGACAGCTTCCAAAGCAGCCTGGGCTTGTTTATTGCGCAGCAGAGCCACGGACTGGTTGTTCTTCATCTCAGCGGACATGGGAGCATCGCCCGCGTTTGCATATGCAGAGGCGGCTTCAGCAAAGGTTTGTACTGCGGCCTGATAATCACCGGCTTGATAAATGCTTTTGGCCTGGTCTGCAATCTCTTGAGGAGAGAGTTTATTCACCATATCAGAGGGTAATATCCAGTATATCTTCAGCTACCGAGCGCAGTTTATCAGTAGACATGCCGCTCAATTTCATCGCCAGTTCCAGGTATGGACGGTTGATCGGCATGCAAACGAAATTCTGCAAATCAGGCGGGAGCTGTAAAAAATCCTGGATCGCTTTTTGCTGGACCATCCACAAACCGATGGGACCGGTCTGGTCAAAGAGCGTTTCAACCTGGCCGCCCAGTAAAGCCGTCAAACCTTCCAATTCAGGTAAGGGGATGGGGTGTTCACCCAACTCATAGGCCCTGAGTCGCGCAGTCGGAATACCCGACAGTTCCGAAAGGGCACGCGGCGAAATGCTGGCTTTCTCCCGTACCTGACGCAGGAGTGCCCCAATTAGGCGTTGGCGGAGGCCTATAAACGCAGGCAGGTTCAGGGTTTCTGTAGGAGGCGCATCGTCTGATGTGGTGTCCTTGCTCCAGAAGCGGTGCAAGGGCAGGTGCAGGGCATAGGAGAGCACTTCCAATTCCGGCAGGGAAGGCGATCTGCGGCCTTCCTCCCAGGCACGGAATATGCCTGCCGTCACCCCGATTGTGCGGGCACATTCCGGGATGGTCATGCGCGCCGCCAGGCGCGCATCACGGATCAAAACACCTAATTTTCTGGAACGAAGGGCGACCTGGATTTGAATGCTCATGAGGTTTCCTCACTAAAACAGAAATGACAGAATTATTATAGCAGAAAGCCACGCAAGAGTTAACGCCGCTGGCGAGCTGCCAGGATATCGGCAGCGGTGGCACCAAAAATCTCCGGACCGAGTTTGAAGCCAGCCACTTCCAAGTGCGGACCAAATAACGGACGAATGCCTGTCGGCTTTACCTGACCAAAAATTTTACCGTCTGCGTCCACGCCGGTCTGGTTGAACAGGTATGGGGTTCTTGGAAATAATATCCATAAAGAATTTACCATTATCGTCAAATTCAATTGTCATAAGAACCTCCGGATCATTGTCAACGATTCCGTTGTTTGCTACTTTAATCATTTGCTGCGCGACCGTTCGCCCAATTCGGCAATTTGAATCGCGGCCTGCTTCAGAGTGAGCGCAGACGAGTCGTTTGGAAATTTGGCAATAACAGGTTCATGGCGATTATTGGCAATCGTGAAATTTCCGCTCATGTGCGGCATGGTCAACCGGATTTGGAGCCCGGTCATCTGCTCGATTTCGGTCTTCGATAAGCCTTCCAACCCGATTGCCCGGTTCTGAAGAGCATACAAACGTCTCGGATCAATGCCCTGATCTTTCAAATATTCCCAAACCTTCTTGGTCAGGATACCAGTGGACAGGTCGGTTCCAATAACCAGAACAACCACATCCGCTTTCTGGATGATTGGCAGGCTGATACGCGAGAGTGCACGGCCCATATCCACAAGGATGTAATCATAAGATTCCGTGATCGCGTTTAAAATCCCATCAAGGCGGTCCACTGTCAACTGGTTTGCTAAATTGGGATTGGGTGAACCAGCCAGCAGATGGAAATACCAGTTTGGCACACGCGGGAGATTGTTCTTGAAAAAGGCCGCGGTAGTCTGGGCTGGGTCCTGCATCGCCACAGTGACTAGGTTCAAGGGGTCTTCATAACCGACAATATCGGCAATCGAACCGATCGGCAGAACTAGGTCCATCACTGCAACGCGGGTTTCTATTTTTTCGCTGCCCAGGCACATGGCAATATTGGCGCATAAGGAAGATGTCCCGGTTCCACCTTTGGCGCTCAAGAAGGCCACGAGAATACCATGTTTCTTGGGGACTGTCGATTCTCCCCGCAATAAACGCGGGATCAGTTCCAAAAGAAGTGGTAAAGCCTGGCCGGATTTGGCCAAGTATTCATTACAACCAGCCGAAAGAAGAAGGTTCATATCCTGCGAATCTTGTCGGCTACTGAGTGCCACGCACGGAACCTTGGACGTGCGACGATCTTGGCGGAGGCGGTTTACCAGTTCCAGACCAGGTACATCGGGTAACACTGGATCTAGGATGATGAGGTCCGGGTGTTCTTTCCAGGCTGATATGAGGCCCTCTCGACCCAGAGATGCTGACAGAACAGAATAACCGCTCTGACGCAGCACAACTGTCAGATAGTTGCGGCTGGCTGCATCCCCGTCAATAACCAAGATTGAAATCGGTTGTGTATCCATCTTCACCTGTTGATAATCACTCTTCAATCGGAGTCATCAAATACCCAAGGCCGGAACGAGTGGCGATATGTCTCGGCATATGCGGATCATCTTCCACTTTCTGGCGCAGACGGGCAATGGTAACCCATAGGATTTCCTTATCATTTCGATATTCCGGTCCCCACACACCTGTAAGCAGCTCCTCGGCAGATAGTACCTTTCCAATATTGTGCGTGAATTGCAGCAGGAGACGGTATTCTGTCGCAGAGAGATAGACCGGCTGTTCGCCCAGCCAGACCTCGGCGCGCGCAAAATCAATGCGTAGATTGCCGTGCGTAAAAAAGCGATTCTGCCCTGTCTCGGTGACTTGAGCACGACGCAACACCGCCCTCACGCGGGCAAGTAATTCCATTACCGAGAATGGCTTGACCAGATAATCATCGGCGCCTACGTCCAGACCTCGAACCCGATCTTGTTCCTCGCCTTTTGCAGTCAGCATGACAATGGGCACGTTGGAGAATTGGCGGATGCGCTGGCAAACCGCAAAGCCATCCATGCCGGGTAGCATCACATCCAGCAGGATCAAGTCCACCGGGTTGGCTGAAAAAGATTCGAGTGCTTCCTCGCCATCCGTGGCAGTAAACACCTCATACTCTTTGGTTTTCAGATTGGCTTCGAGCAAACGGAGATAGCGCGGTTCGTCGTCAACAACCAGGATGCGTGTGGGCATGGCTTATGCCTCCTTTACGGCTTTCTCCGGACGAACGGGAAGTTCGATACGAAACGCAGTCCCTTTACCAGGTGTTGTCATGACCGAAATTCGGCCATGATGAGCCTGGACAATCTGCCTGCAGATGAATAACCCCAGCCCTGTCCCGCTCTTGCCGAACTGACCAGGCACACGGTAGAAGCGTTCGAAGAGGAATGGGATGTGCTCGGGTGGGATACCCGGCCCCAAGTCGGCGAAGGTGACAATCTGCCAATTTTCTTTCACTTGGAGCGAGATGGTTATTTTCGCGCCGGGAGCATACTTGATAGCATTATCGAACAGGTTGTCGAAAACCTGGGCCAGACGGACGGTATCTGCTCGGATGGGTGGAGCAGGCGTCAGGTCCAGGATAACTTCCAAACCTTTGTGCCGTTCATGGATGTGCAGGACGACGTCGCGCAGAAGGGATTCCAAGCGAACAAGCTGGAAATCCATGCTCATATTTCCACTCTGCAGACGGGCAGAGTCAAGCATACGGTCAATCAAGGTGAGCAAGTGGTCAGATTCTTCGTCTATGATGGTCAGGAATTCCTGTTGTGTGGCTGTATCCCAGATGGTGTCAGAGCGCAGGAGAGACGTCGTGTATCCTTTAATAAAGCCAAGCGGGGTATGCAACTCATGAGAAATCGTGGCAATAAAATCGTCCTGGAGCTGGGCACGGTAACGGGCATGTTCCAACTGGGCCAGGCTTTTTTGGAGTATGTTCTGCTCGAGCGCCCGAGCCGTCTGGACGGAAGCCAGGGCTGCCAGAGGCATTTGCTCAGTGGAAAATTCAGGCCCTCCAAAGCGGACAAATACCAGCGCGCCATGCCTGTCCGGAAGGATCAGTGGCAGACCGAGCAAGTAAGGCATGGCGATCCGGTCAGCAGAGGATTTATCCGCTGGATTAGATTCAGCCGCTTTGCTTGTGCTGATGACCTGGTTGGCAATCTCTTCTCCCCAGGAGGCTTCAGCCTCCTTATTGCGCCCCCGCCCGGCTGCACGTGCATAGACCACTTCCAGTATGCTGCCTCTTCCTTCGACGAGGTAGATTGCCAAATTGTCAAAAACGAATTTCTTTCGGAGCAAGACAAACATTGCATCCAGGGTTTTTTTCCAATCATCCCTGATGATGGAACTGCTCAAGCGAGTGAAGGTTTCAAGCGTTTCGCTGTCCATTGTCCGCCAGCCAAATCAAGAATTTTTGTTGACCGCAAGCAGCGGGAAACGGAATTTGGAACCTTTTCCATCTTCTGACTGCACTTCAATCACCGAACCATGTGCACTGATAATCTCGCGCACCAATGCCAGCCCCAAGCCGGTACCACCGTAACGCCGGGTGGGGGAAGCATCTAACTGGTGGAAAGGTTCAAAAATCTCGTTTAGCCGGCTGGCTGGAATGCCAATGCCAGTGTCAGAGACCGAAACCATGATCAACGAATCCGATTCCGGCTGGATGGACAGGGTTACTTCACCGCCAGAGGATGTGAACTTGATGGCATTATCAATCAACTGGAGAATTGCCCAGGAGATTTTCTCTTCATCCGCCTTGACGGAAGGAATATCAGGTTGTACGCTAAAGTGCAGAGCCACATTTCGATCAGCCGCTTTAGTGCGTGAATAACTGATGATTTCCTCCGCAACTTTATTCAGATTAACAGGTGCCAGGCGCAGGGTCATTTCACCACGCGCCGCCAGCGAGAAGAGGATGAGATTGTCAATCAGGCTTTCCAGCCGCCCGGCCGCGCGCTGGCTGACCTGCAAAGCGTTTTTTTGGTCAGCATTCAGCGAACCAAGGGATTCATTCGTCAATAACTCCAGGTATCCCTTAACATGGGTCAGTGGGGTACGTAACTCATGCGAAATATTGGCAACAAAATTAGCCTTCATCTGGCTCAACTCGGAGAGCTTGCGCAGCGCTTCCTGCAATTCCGCGGTCCGTTCTGCAACGCGGCGTTCCAGGAAGCGATTAGCATCCTCGAGCGCATTCCGCAGTTGGATGATCTGCTCGGTCACGGCATGGTCAATTTGCTGGCGGGTAAGCAGGTTGAGGTCCATCAAAGCCTGTCCCAACAAGCAGCGTTCCCCGGCCAGTTGTTTCTCATTCTGGTAAGCCAGGGCTCTCTGCAAATCCGCCTCAGTAATGGAATCTTTCTGGACAAGGTATTCACCCAGGCGGGGAACAAGGACTTCTGGGGTCAGGGAGATTGTCATCCGATGCTCCTCACGACTGCCAGACCCATTCACCGCCAACCATTGTTGCCGACGGTTGAATATTATACAGATCGGCAGGGGCACAGGTAAACGGGTCTGTCTTAACAACGATAAAATCAGCAAGAAAGCCAGCAGACAACCGCCCAAGGCGGTTTTCAGCTCCAGCCGCGAAAGCCGGTCCAAGCGTAAATCCTTCGAGCGCTTCTCGGACCGTCAACCTCTGCTCCGGGAACCAACCCTCCGGCCCCGGCGAGCTGTCGGCGCGGCATCTGGTAACAGCGGCGTGCAAACCCCAGAACGGGTTCGGGCTTTCGACCGGTGCATCCGACCCGAAGGCCAGACGCGCCCCGTGCTGCGCCTGAGTCCGCCAGGCATAAGAGAACGCCGCCCGCCCGCCCAAGAGATGGTCTGCCACCAGCATATCAGACGGGGCATGGACCGGCTGCATCGAGGCAATAATATCCAATTCAACCAGCCGTCCGGCATCACCAGGGTGAATCGTCTGCACGTGTTCGATGCGGTGACGCAAGGCTGGTAATCCGCGCTCACGTTCATAAGCGCGCAGCTGGGCGAATCCTTCCAGAACTTCATGAACAGCCCGGTCTCCGATGGCATGAACGGCCAAACTGAGGCCACTATCGACTGCCAGACGGCCATGCTCGAAAAGTTGTTCATTGTCTAATATTAGAATACCACGATTTTGCGGCTCGTCAACATATGAGTCGAACATTGCCCCAGTATGTGTGCCAAGGGCACCATCAGCAAAGAGTTTAACAGAACCGATGCGCAGGAAATCGTCTCCGAACCCGCTGCGCAGACCGAGAGCAGCCGCCTGCGGGAGCAGCTCAAACGGGATGGACTTGACCACGCGGAAATGCAGATCACCACGCTCATGGAGGAGTTGCAGGGCCTGGAAACAGGTGCGCTTATCGAAATCGTGTACCCCGGTCAGTCCCATGCGCCACAGATCAGCAATAATCTGCCGGAAGTCTTTTGCCAGCGCTTCGGGAGTCGGTTCCGGGATGATCGTCTCAACCAGTTTCATTCCTTCTTCAAACAGAATACCAGTCGGGACTCCGCGTGCATCCCTCTGGATACGGCCAATGAGCGGGTCTGGAGTGGAGGGATTGATCCCTGCCAGCTTCAGCGCAGCGCTGTTGGCCCACGCGGCGTGCAGGGATTTGGCTGTCAGGTAGGTCGGGTTCTCAGGTATGACCGCATCCAGGTCTGCAGCAGTAGGCCAATCACCACCCCAGGTATTCTGGTTCCAGCCATGTCCGCGCACCCAATCCCCACGCGGCGTCTGGAGGAGGCGTTCTGCCACCCGGCGCAGGATCTCCTCTTTGGTCTCCACCTCGCAATCCACAATCCGCAGGCTGAGGGCATACTCCTGAAGATGGATGTGTGCATCGGTCAAGCCGGGGAGAATGACTTGCCCACTCATATCTTCGCACTTGGCACTTTCGCATTCAACCAAGAGTTCATCGCCGCCAACAGCAAGGATAGCTCCGGCGTCAATGGCAATGGCCGAAGCGATGGGATAAGCCGTGTCGAGAGTATGGATGCGAGCGTTGTGGAGTAGTCTCATATCAATCTCATTGAGACATGGAGGTGCGTCCTTAATATTCAACCATTCAATAGCCGCACTGTCAGGGCGTCCAGTTCCTCGTTGGAATAATAATGGATGGTCAGCGTCCCGCCCTTCCGTCCGGAACGCAGCGTGACCTTCGTCCCCAGGCCGGAACGCAGGCGTTCCTCCAAGGCGGCGACATCTGGTGAAATGGCAGGCTTTGGCTTGCGGACCGGTTTTTCTCCAGAGAGTTTGCGCACAAGTTCCTCAGTCTGGCGGACATTGAGTTCCTTCGCCAGAACAGTGCGCAGGGCCGCCGTCTGGGCTTCCGGCGTGGAAAGGGCTAGCAAGGCGCGCGCATGTCCCTCGGAAATACGCTTCTCAATCAGGGCATTCTTTACCGAGTCGGGCAGCCGGAGCAGGCGCAGGGTGTTCGTCACCGCCACGCGGCTCTTGCCAACACGGGCGGCAATGCCTTCGTGGGAAAGATCAAAATCCTCGGCCAACTGGCGGTACGCCTCGGCCTCTTCGAGGGCGGACAGGTCAGATCGTTGGACGTTTTCGATGATCGCCAGTTCCAGCCGCTGTTGGTCGGTGGCTTGGCGGACAAGTACCGGTACCGCGGCCAGACCAGCCAGGCGGGCTGCCTGGAGACGGCGTTCCCCGGCGATCAGGATGTATTGCCCAGTGGACTCGCCCAGCGTGACGATCAGAGGCTGGAGAACGCCGTGTTCACGCACCGAAATGGTCAGTTCTTCCAGATCTTCGGGATGCAGCATATTGCGAGGCTGTCGCGGGTTCGGCAAAACCATCTCCACCGGGACCAGCATGACGCCATTTTCCATCTGAACATTATCCCCACCGGGGATCAACGCTCCCAATCCACGACCGAGTCCAGATTTTTGTGGCATAGGTTCCTCCTATTCCGCACTTTCCATAACGGCAACACCATCACCTGATAGCATTTCGCGCGCCAAGGTTTCATAAGACCTGGCCGCATTCGATTCCGGGGCATAAGTCGAAATCGGCAATCCGTATGAGGGGGCTTCTGCCAGCCGGACGCTACGCGGGATGATCGTCTGGAAGACCTGCTCGCTGAAATACTTACGGACTTCAGCCACCACGTCGCCGGAAAGGTTGGTGCGTCCATCGAACATCGTCAGGATGACCCCCCTCACCTTGAGCCCGGGGAATAGCGCCAAACGGATACGCTGGATGGTACGGGTCAGTTCGCCCAACCCTTCCAGTGCCAGGTACTCACATTGCACCGGGATGAGTATGCCATCCTGCGCGGCCACTATTCCATTGATAGTCAACATTCCGAGCGAGGGTGGGCAGTCAATCAGCATGTAATCATAACGGTCCACCAGTTGGGCAATCACCTGGCGCAATTTGCGTTCCCGCCCCAGTTCGTTAACCAGTTCCACCTCTGCCCCGGCCAGGGATGGCGAGGCCGGCAGAATCGCCAGTTTAAGGCGCGGGTTCTGCAACACCAGCGCCGGAGCGGGTGCCCCGCCCATCAGCGCCTCATACGTCCCGCCTTTGACGGTATGTTTGTCCACGCCGAGAGAGGAAGTAGCGTTGGCCTGCGGGTCAATATCCACGATCAAGACGCGTTGGCTGAATAGCGCCAAGTAGGCACCGAGATTGATGGCAGTGGTAGTCTTCCCCACCCCGCCTTTTTGATTCACCAGTGTATACACGCGTCCCACTACAGAACCTCCACCAAGCAGGTCTGGATCTCTTCCTGCGTTGGGATGCCATCCAGTCCATACCGTTGTACTGAAAAGGATGCCAGGTGGGTGGCAAACCTGGCCGCCGCCCACGGGTCACGAGTCAAGTATAGGCGCCAAAAAAAGGCTGCCGCAAAAATGTCACCTGCGCCGGTGGCATCCACTTCCTCCAGGGACGAGGCACGGAAGCGGCGCAGATCACCGTTCCAGTAAAGCCGCGCCCCCGCCGGACCCTCAGTCACGGCCAGCACCCGGCAACTGGTTGCCATGGCCTCAATGCATTCCTCGTCACCGCCAACATCCTCGAGGCTGAGCACCGCCGCGCCCGCCCTGGCTAACATCGCGCGGGCTTCAGGCCAGTCACCGGGTTCGACCCGACCATTGCTATCCCACTTCCGCAGCCAGCCCTGGGGAGTCAACCCCAGCAAGGAAGACGGAAAATTCCCATCCACCAGCGATTTAGCTTCCCCGGCAATTGGTCCTACGTGGATAATCGGCGTGCGCTGCCAGACTTCGGGAATGTTTTCGTACAACAGGTCTGGAGCGGTGTGATGGATATGCTGGATACGTCCCGCGGGTGTGTACTTGTTCTCAAAGGTCGTACTGCGCTGGGCAGGAACACTCTGGACCTGGACCCCGTCCAGCACGTCAAGGGGCACTTCCCCGCCCCAAGCGGTAACCACGCCCACGCGTAAACCCAGGGCGCGGCCCGTCAACGCAGCATAAGCTGCCGTCCCGCCCAGGTGCGGACCATCGGGAGTAATATCGCAAGAGAGGTGACCGATGACAAGGTAATCCACCGGCTCGAGTGGGACGAGCAAAGGCATAAACACATTATACCTGAGGAGGAATAAAGGGAAGCCCCTCTCCCGTTGGGAAAGGGGCAAAGGTCATAAATATTTTATATTTATTCTTTTGGCACAATCGTAACCTTACGGGTTGGCTCTTCTCCCACCGACTGAGTGGTCACACTCGGATGGTCGCGCAAGGCCAGGTGAATGATGCGGCGGTCACTGGCAGACATCGGTTCGAGCACCTGGCGGCGGCCAGCCTTCATGGCTTGGTCGGCCATGCGCTGGGCCATCTGGCGCAACTGGCGTTCGTGACGTGCCCGATAACCCTGCACATCAATCGTCACCTGAACCCAGTGTTCCACCTGTTTGCTGACGATCAAATTGACGATGTATTGCAAGGAATTCAGGATCTCGGCCCGACGGCCAATCAGCACGCCCAGGTCATCGCCCTGAACGTCGACCATCACAGGGCGCTGGCCTTCCTCGTCGGGTTCGCCGTAGCGGACTTCGATGTGAGCCGGGACTTTCATTTTTTCCAGCAGTTCGGCCACGGTCTGGCGGGAAATGAACAGGAGGTTGTCGTCCAGTACGCTGAAAGCATCTTCCGAAATTTCCGCCGATGCAACTTCATCCTGTCCCGCAAGAGATTCGGGGTGAACTGTCGGAACCGGGACACCCTCTTCCCGTCCGGGAACCGGGATTATCCCATCCGACCAGGAAGAGGCTTTACCCCGGGGAGGTTCCGGTTTTTCGAGGCCGGTTCCAGGTCCGGAAGGAGGCATTTTTACTGTCAGGCGGACACGCGCCTGGCGGCTGCCGACTCCGAAAAGCCCGCGGCTGCCGCCATCCAGAACTTCCACATCCACAGCCTCAGCGGTCAGGCCTAGTTCGGTCAATCCATCAGACACGGCTTCTTCAACCGTTGGAGCGATCTTTTCGAGCGTAGTTCGTTCGTTCATTTATTCCTCACCAGTGCTGTTGTGTCAGGCTTGTAACCCGGTATTAAAGCACGCCAATTAACCTTGCCCAGCAGGGCATACTGTGCAACGCCGATCAGGTTACCAGTGATGAAGTAGACAGACAGACCGGAGGCAAAGGTCAAGGCAAAATAGCCCAGCAGGAGGGGCATATAGAGCGCCATCATTTTGTTCATCTGGGCGCCCTGGTCGCCCGGGTTGGTGGAGGCCGGCATGGTCACTTTGGATTGGACATAAGTGGTGAGCGCCACGATGATGGCCAGCAGCGGGATGCCAACCCCGAACATGTAGACGCGCTCCGGCTGGCCCAGGTTCATCCACAGGAATTTGCTGTTGAGGGGCACGAGAGCGGCAAGGTGGAAGAAGGGATACACAACCCGGGTCATGATGAGTAATTGGCCGGGTGTGGGAGCCAAGGCACGCATGATGCTTTGATACAAGCCAAAGATGAGCGGGATTTGGATAATCGACGGCAGGCAGGAGGCAAATGGACTGATGCCAAGTTCCTTGTACAGGTTCATCTGCTCCTGGGCCAGTTTCTCCTTATCACCCTTATACTTCTTCTGGATATCCTGCCACTGCTTGGACTGCTGGAACTCCGTCATCTTAGTGCTGGATTTGATCTGCGCGGCCATCAGGGGATGGGTGATCAGGCGGATCAGGATGGTGAACAGGATAATTGCAATCCCAAAGTTCCCGCCAATCAGTTTATAGATTAGCAGCAATACGTTGGTAAAGGGGTTGACAATAATGGTTTCCCACATGGTTTCATTCCTTTTTTTAGCCTTATTCTGCCTTATTTAGCCGGTGTGAACGACCACTTGACGGCCCCGTTTTGATCGAGAGCCACGAGCAGGTTCGTTCCACTGGTCGGCGCAATCAGGACCAGGGTCCCGGCAGCAGCAGGGGTGGCATATATTTTCCCGGGGACCGTAACGGGGCGGACATTCTGGCCGGTATTGTCGATGAAGTAGACATTTCCCGACTCGGTACCGACAATGATGGTACTGTCCCAGACCAGCGGAGAGCCGACGATGGCCCCGTTCAACTGCTGGGTCCAGGGCTGTCCCGTACCGGTCATCGGAAAAGCGTAAAACTTGCCATTAGCATCGCCCACGTAAACATTCGTGCCATCCTGCGCCGGGCCATGCCAGATCCAGGAGGAAGCCGTTTCTTGCCGGAGAATGCTGCCATTGCCCGTGTTCAATGAGACCAGCACTCCGCCGTACGTGCCAACATAGATGGTATTATCCAGCCCCAGTACCGGCGAACCGAGGATGGCTCCATCTACCGTCTGCACCCAGGTCTGCCGGCCGGTCTGGGCATTGACCGCATAGACATGCCGGCCCAGCGTGCCAAAATAGACGTTCGTGCCATCCGAAACCGGGCTGCCCCAGATGGCCTGGTCGGCCTGGAAAGGAGTGACCCACTTGAGTGTGCCGGTGAAGGAGAGGGCGTACAGTTTGTAATCAGCATTGGCGGCATAGATGGTATCACTGGTGACCAGCACGCCCCCGATCCAGCGATCCTTGGCCTGATCAAAGACCCAGTTCTCAGCGCCACTCTGGGTGTTGAGGCTGTAGAGTTTGTGGTCGAAACTGCCTACGATCAACTGCCCGTCGGGAGTCAACGCGGGCGTGGCATAGTAGGGCGTGGAAGTGGCCGCCTTGGCTGGAAAACGCCAGACTTCTGCGCCGGTCTGCAGGTTGACGGCATAAACGTAGGGACCGCCGGCAATGTAGGCATAGTTTGTATCAGCAGTCACGCCGGGCCAGGAAGAGGCCGACAGGCCGGTGGCGCACCCGCCCAGAAGCACAGCCAGGACGAGCAGCAGACCAACCAAAACCAGAAATTTTATCTTCATGGAGTCTTGTCTCTCCTAATGAACGGGGTCGTAGCCCCCGGGATTGAACGGGTTACAGCGCAGGAGGCGCCAGATCCCCATCGCACCGCCTTTCAACACCCCGTACTTGTAAACCGCCTGATAACCATAATGCGAGCAGGAGGGGTAGAAGCGGCAGGTATCGGGCGGCAGGGTGTGAGCAAAACTGACCTGGTAGAGACGGATGAGTACCAGTAAAGCCAGGCGCGGCCAATTCCACAACGTGCGGGGCAGGTCGCGCAGAGGCGGCTCGCTGGAATAATCGTTAGGCAGATGCTGAAAGGTCATAGGCTTGGGAAAGGAGACCGGCGCGCTTCAGCAAAATGGATAGCGCTTCACGGGCCTGGTGGACATCGGCGGCAGGGAGCGGGGAACGGGCGATGAGCAGGAGGTCGGAGCCGGGGACTGTCAGCGGGAGAAGGTCGTTCATCGCCGCCCGCAGCAGGCGTTTGGCCCGGTTGCGTTTGACCGCATTCCCGACCGCCAACCCGGCGCTCACCGCGACGTGCATTCCGGGCAGATCCGATTTGAGCACATACAATACAACAAGCGGGTGGGCATACGACTTGCCGGAACGCCGCACCCGCTTGATCTCGGTTGACCGGGTCAGGCGAAGACTTCGTTTCACCTGCGCCTCACCTTTGCCCGCGGGGAGAACACACCGCGAGGCTGCTGTTCCTACCAGCGGACGTGCTTTACATGCGAATTGCTGCGGACGGTGAGGCGGATGCGGCCTTTGAGGCGGCGCCGCTTGAGCACCTGGCGTCCATCTGCGCTGGACATGCGCTGGCGGAAGCCGTGGACACGCACGCGCCGCCGGATCTTGGGTTGATAAGTTCGCTTGGGCATTCTTCTTACTCCAGATAATATATATTAAAACACCAAACAGCGGTTTTTCCGCCGGGGTTTTCGAGGTTGTCCCGGTTCCCACATAGGACATGGACGGGTCGCAATTATAACCGAGGGGGGCCATTCGGTCAAAGGAAAATCGGGCTGGAAAACCGGTAATAATCAAGGAATCCCCTCGGTACGATGTCCCATGCGGGGACAGTTGTTTGTTTCGAGGAACTACCGAGGAACAAACAACCCCTCCCGGCTTTCATATTCTCTTAGAGAGCTTCTTCATAGTTAAAACCATTTGTAACCAAGAAGATCCTGCTTGAGGTTGTTTTTTGTAAAACAAACAACCTCCATCTCTCTCTCCAGGCAGAGCACCGGGACGGTGTGCAGCTTGAGGCCGCAGTGCGCGCACGCCTCAGCCTACTATGGCGACTCATGTCGCCAAAGTGGTCGATGGCGGTTCCAAGCCGCCTCGACCTATAACGCGCAAAATTAATTCTCAAAACAACGAGGAACAACTCCTCTTCCAGTAAAGGTTCTTCATAAAAATATACCGGTTTAGGAGAAATTTCGATGAAATCAGGCATTTGTTTTGGCAAATTATTGAGGTACCAGAAAGACCTGGCATCGACGCCTCATGGCGTCGATGCGGCGCACTCCCGGAAGAACACCGGGACGATGTCCCGGAAGAACACCGGGACGATGTCCCGGCAGAGCACCGGGACGGTGTGCTACTTGAGGTCGCAGAACGAAATAATTGTCAAAACGAAGAGGAACGAATGACTTTTATTGTGCGAGATCACATGGGTCTTCGTCTTCGCTTCGCTCCGCTCAGACCGCCTCGGTATTCGATTGTTTCGAGGATCAATCGAATAACAAACGAATACCTTCGTATCCCGCGTTCTCTTCGGGGGCTTCTTCATTGTTAATTCCATCAGTAAACATGAGATTCTGCCCACATTCGA
>Ga0209777_10001037_pt1 | contig 42321 bp, 36 predicted proteins | sample FrelakmetHBP12HB_FD_187147 | JGI IMG/M metagenome (GOLD analysis project Ga0209777, IMG submission 187147) | Freshwater lake sediment microbial communities from the University of Notre Dame, USA, for methane emissions studies -HBP12 HB (SPAdes)... | ecosystem: Environmental > Aquatic >...
TCCTAAGCATTAACAAAGCTAATACTGCACCGACTATGATGATGACAACGATTATAGCTACGACTGACGGAAGGAAATATTGATCAGCCATGGATAATGCTGCGGTTGGAGCTGGAGATGCTGTTGGTGCTGGTTCGCTTGCGTGGAAAGCTGTTGCGGCAGACGATGGATAGTAGGATTGTGAGCCCGCGAAGCTGGCGATGACGGTGTAGTCTCCTGATATGTCGGGTTTCCAAGTTAAGCTGTAGGTGCCATAAGTGTTGCTTGTGGTTGTGCCTATTTGTCTGTAGTTGCCGTTGGAGTCGATTATGCTTATGGTGATTGGTACGCCTGACGCGTTTGTGGGCATTTGCTGCTGCATGTAGACGTACTCCATCCATTGGCTCTGGCTTGCATCAGAAACACAGGGTAACCCGTTGGGGAAGTTCGCTGCAACTGCTTCTTGTTGTGAGCCAGCGGATATGTCAGTGATTGTACCGCTTATTGTAATGGGCGTAGAGGTTGTAACGCCAACGCTGGGTGCATTTACGGTGGTTTTGGTTGCGCCAGTACCATACGTGTATATCTGGTTGTCATAAGAGTTGAACGCTGTCATTATGCCGTCTGCGAATGCCGGACCGCTTGTAACATCGAATCCAAGTATGCTCCATACCGGTTGTCCGTTAGTTAAGTTTAGGGCTAGTTGGCTGGCACCTCTGAACATTGGTGGACTGTACTGGTGGCCTTCGGGAACAAACAGCATTCCTCCAGCTACTGAACCGACGGTGAATGTCCAAAGTGGCCATGTCCCGTATGGAGTATCAGAGCCTGAAGGACCGCTTATCTGTTCTGTGGTTGTGTGCCAAACGATGTTTCCGTTAGACATGTCGATTGCATATATTGTTCCTCCGAAACCCCACATGTAACAGATGCCGTTTGCAGAAACTGCTTGGTACCCGCCGAGGCTGTCGTACGGATTCGGGTTTGGCAACGATATTGGACCCCATGCTAATGCGCCGGTCTTCATGCTGTAGCCGTTGACGACTGCGGTGTTGTAGTTGACTTCTGCATAGTTTCCTGCTGTGGCTGGGAGAGTGTATATTCTTGTGTTGGGCGTTTCAGTTCGGTTGGTTATCCAAAGCTGTGCACCAGTAGTTGCGTCGTAGCCTGCCTGTATTTGGAACCCTATTTGGAAGCTGCCTGTTCCGCCAGTTGCTGCTGCATTCATCAATATCACGCCATTCTCGATGCAGGTGCCGCTTATTCCAAGATTTGATGGCAACGCAGCGCCTGAGATGTTTGTAGCCAGTGGAGCTGACCATTGCAAGCCATAACTAAAGGGAATAATGTCGTTTTGAATTGGTTCCCAGTACCATTCAGATTGTCCAGCGTACGAGTATCCTGGAGTCTTTGGGTTTAGTTTATCAATGCATTGTGTTGAGTTCCACATGTTTAATGTGGGTGACTTCCACTGGTTTGCGGTGCTTGAGTTAACGTAGTAGCCTATCAAGTTTCCACCATCATCTTCAGTTAGTGTCATTCCAGTACCATTGACTATGGTCAGGACGTAGTTTCCTGTGGTCGCGTCATATAGAGTGTATGTGGTGCCAGTGTTCGGTGGAGTATTCGGGTGGATTACGCTTCCGACGGCGCCGTGGGCTGTGGTCGGTGAAATGCCCCATAGATATGTTAGTGCTCCGTACTGGTTGGGTGTTACGTAATCGAGCAGTTGACCGCACAAGAGGTCTGAGCTGGCATTGATGGTCCAGAGTGTTTGTCCAGTGTGCAAGTTTATAGCGACCCATCCTTCAGGAGTGGACTGGGCATCGGGGTATTGTTCGTAGTACAATATGCCGTTCATTATTACTGGGGCATATTTTGGTTGGTACTGTTGGGGTGCGTTGAAGTTGCTTGTTTCTGTTGCGCCGAATTCGCCTCCAATTAAGCCTCCTGGGGCGGCAGGTTTTGTCCAGAGTAAGTGTGCGGTGGTTGGAGCGGTCGTGTAGGGGTTATAGTTTCCGGTTGAGTTGTACTGTCCTGTGGTGGAGAAGGTGGATACACCAAGTCCGAGCCAGTTTCCGCTAATAGTAGACCAATACTGGTTTACGGAGTCTATTGGACGAGTCCAATAACTCGTTGGAAGGGGGTTTTGTGGAACGGCTGGTGTTGCGGTTTGGTGTACTGTAAGAGTTGTTGACGCATTGCTTGGTTGGTAGTAGTCGCCAATGTTTGGGTAAGCTGAAGCGCCTGCAGATGTTGGGTCAAGGTTGTTTCCTGCTAATGTTTGTCCTGGAAAGCTGAAGAAGAAGCTGTAGTTGCCAAGTTGGGTAGGAACGTAGTCTGAGTGGGTTCCTCCTGTATCGTCAGAAGTAAATGGTCCCAGTGATTCGGTGGTTCCATCTGGCTTAGTAACGGTCACCTTAAAGTTCTGCCATCGATCGCCGTAAGTTCGACTTGCGTCTACCGGAGGAGTATTGATCCACATACCTATGTTGACTGTTTGTCCAAGTCCTGCGGGATTGGGTGCAACATTAATGTAAGCATATGTTGGAATGTTCCAAGGTGGGGTATGGGCGGTTGCGTTCGGCATTAGCATAGTTGATGTTCCAATCGAAATCGTTAAAAGTGCGATAATCATAAAAGCCAAAGTTTTGTTTTTTATTTTTTGCATTTTTATTTTCCTCAAGTTTTGTATTGAGCAAGAAGCAAAATAGCCCCCGCTCAACCAAGCCCTGTTTGACTCTATTTCTTTATAATACTTTGCCAAATAGCAGAAATACACTTGAGACACCAACATAAAACATTCAAAAAGGCAACTGAATTAGACAAAATAAAGTAATAAATTAACTTAGGATTTCAATGGTGTTTGTTTTTCGTTGTTGTTTTCGGGTAAAATCTCTTTTTAACGCTTACTTTCAGATTATACGCTGAATGCGGGTTCTCGGTGGGTGTGAAACATGAAATCTGAATCAGGTAGTTTGGAGGATGTCTTAACGAAGTTTTCGGGGCGGATTACAAAGTTGCCTGTTGAGTTTCAAGCTATTTTCTTTGAGGATTTAACGGTTGCAATTAAGCATCGTCTTTTGGTTTTAGAGAAGACCGGGTTGAAGCATGTTGAGTAAGAAGGTTTTGGAAAGCCAATTAGAGCTGTGCCGTCCAGGGGATCTAGTCTGCTGCATGTGGACCGATGCTTCCATTGGGAAAACGAGCACTAACGGCGGAGTCATCGATGTTCCCGTGCGGAGCTGGGGGATTTTTGTGGGCGTGTTTGGCAAGCGCAAGCACATCATTTTGGCTCAAAACAGCTTCGAATATACCGATGGCTTATGCGACCTGGATTACACAGCTATTCCTTTGGGCTGGATAGAGAATGTGCAGATTATCGCTCAGCGCTATACACCCGAAGATGCGGTGCGTAGTTTAGTTGCGTGTTTTTTTCTAGTTCCTAAAGTTTTATAGGTACCTTGTATACATTACTTCTTTGGTGTATACGTTGACTGAGGTCTTATCGGTAAGGGTCAAGAAAAGTTTGAAAGATGAAGCCGAAAAACTAGGTGTTGACTTAAAAAAGGCGGTTGAGCAGCTTCTTGAGGACCTCGTGGCTGAGAAAAAAGCTAAAGCGCAAACGGTCGCCAAAGAACTTAGTCGCCTAATGGATGTAAAAGCTGAGGAATGGGTAAATGACGTCAAAGCGACAAGACATGAAATGTAAGTACCTCATAGACACTTCCGCGCTCTACCCTCTACTGATTTCTGGCGAAGCATTCAACGCTGAGGAATGCGCCGTGAATTCCTTAACTGAATATGAAGTTGGGAACGTTCTGTGGCGAGAGAACCAACAAAAAAAGCTCAAGGACCCCGCACAAATAGCCGCGATTTTTTCTGAAGCCCTTGCCCCTCTTAGAAAATTGGAGATTGATTCGTTAGCAAACGTTTTGGCGGTTGCTATAGAGAGACATCTTACGTTCTATGATGCATCGTACGCTTACTTGGCGGAAAAGGAAAATCTCAAGTTAGTCACACAGGACACAGACCTGCTAAAGAAGTGCAAGGCGGCAATTTCCATAAAAGAAATGAATAGGCCAGGCATGTTAAAATAAAAATGGAGGGTTAATGGTTTAGCGGCTAAAGAATTAGCTGTTTAACCTTTTTCTCTAAGGGCAATTGAGTTTTCAGTTTTACTCACCTCTCTACTGAGCTGCAGGGTAGTTTGCTTGCTTGCTTTTTAAGTGGTTTATGCGATAGCAGAAGCTCCAAGGGATAGATATGAAAAAGAAAACGCAAGTGTTAGCATTAGAAAATGACCTCTTGGTTGACTTGACCTTTCATAACGTTCCAGCCTCCCTACTCGCCGAGTTTGCAGAGAAAATCGTTCGACCTTACTACAACGGTATCATGAATGCTGCCATCCAGGACTTGCTCCACAAAACACTCAGAGAACAAGACTTCATCCAGTCCCATATCACGCATATCAAAAGCGCTGAGGTTTAGCGTATGGGTAAAACTGTTGAGTCTTATAGGATGGCTTTAGAATTGGAAATTAGCAGGTGGAACGGCTTCGCTAGAGCATTGCGAAGTGAAGAACGCCAAGCCTTCGAAGCTTTGATGGATGCATGCCGCAGTTATGCGTCAGCAGCAGGCAACGCTACTAACCCCATCCTCTTTGAACCCATGGTAATGGCTATTCTACTCAGTCAACAGATGAGCCTTGTAAGGCTGCAGAAGGAATTAAATGACCTCAAACAACAGCCAAACCCCAAACCATGATTGCATCAAAGGCTGGATCTTTGACATCTACCCTGCCGGCGAAAGCGAGATAGTAGTATGGATCATAAGTGAAACAGGCGAACGCATCCGCCTAATCGATAAGTTTGAACCCAAAATCTACGTTTCAGGACCCAAAGACGATGTGGAACGGTTAGTTAGCAAACTCTATCGGAACCGTGACATAGCCGCTTGGGGCTTTGCACAAAAATACGCCAAGCCGACCGACCAGCAAAAGAGCCGTGTCCTGGAGCTTACCCTCAAAGACTATCGAAAAGCACAGAATCTTACAAGAGAAATCCTAAGGTTAGGAGATTACATAAAATATGAAGTGCACAACGCTGACCTTCATACTGACCGCGCATACTTGTTTAGCAAAGACTTGTTCCCGCTTGCATTTGTAGAAATAAAAAAACAAAACACAACCCTCACCTACACCCTAAAAGACGATGCAGCCAGCACAAACTACGCTATTCCTCCCCTCAAAATTCTGAAGCTTGAAATCGACATCGCCAAAAGCGGCAAAATCGCCCAATTCAAAGACCCAATCAGGCAAATCAAAATAACCCAACAAGAAGCACAAATAATCATAGACTCAAAAGATGAAGCACAAACCCTCCTAAAACTCGTAGACACCGTTGAGGAGTTAGACCCAGATTTTATATTAACAAACGGCGGCGACAGCTACCTCTTTCCCTATTTGGTGGAGCGTGCAGCAGAAAACCACATATTAAACCGCCTGATCCTTAGCCGCGATCCCGTTCCTTTCACAAACAAGGCAGCCTCTGGAAAAACCTTCTTCTCTTATGGGCGAACCTTCTACAAGGCCACAGCCCAGCGCCTCTACGGACGCATCCATGTTGACCAATCAAACACCTTTGTGCTCTCGCAAGCAGATTTTGACGGCTTAATCGAGATCACAAGAACCTGCCGAGTCCCACTTCACACATCCGCCAGAAACTCAATAGGGTCAAGCATGACTTCCATGCAATTCTACCAAGCCATAAAAGACGGCATACTAATCCCAAGAAACAAAAGCATCCCTGAAACCTTCAAATCCGCCTCTGAACTGCTCGTCGCAGACCGCGGAGGATTCGTCTTTGAACCACGCGTCGGAGCACACGACAACATCGGCGAAGTAGACTTTAGCAGCATGTACCCCGCTATAATGGCAAACAACAACATATCAGCAGAAACAGTGCTTTGCAAATGCTGCCCAGACTCACCCATACGCATACCCGAATTAAACTACAACATCTGCACCAAAAGAAGAGGCATCGTAGCAAAAACCGTTAAACTAGCACTAGATAAAAGACTTTACTACAAAAAAATGAAGGATCAATCGCCTGATCCCCATCTAAGAGAAGTTTATGATAATCGTCAGATAGCGCTCAAATGGATTCTTGTCACCTGCTTTGGCTACTTAGGCTATAAAAACTCAAGGTTCGGTACAGTCGACGGACATATTGGAGTATGCGCTTTCGGAAGGGAAGCATTGCTAAACGCTGCCAAAACAGCAGAGGAGAACGGGTTTGAAGTAGTTCATGGCATAGTGGATTCGCTTTGGCTAAAAAAACAAGACGCACAAATCCAGGACTACCAAGCTCTCTGCGAAAAAATAAGTCTGCAAACCAAAATTCCACTCAACTTTGAGGGACGCTATAAATGGATTGTTTTTTTGCCCTCCAAAATGCATCCTAACATAGGTGTTTTAAACCGTTACTTTGGGGTTATGGAAAACGGCAAAATCAAGGTTCGCGGTATTGAAGTTCGCCGCCGAGACACCCCAAAATTCATCTTCGATGCCCAAACTGACATAATCAAAGCGCTCTGCACAGCAAACAACGCAGCTGAACTCTACCAAAAAATCCCAGAAGCACTAAATGCTGTTAAGGTTTACCGAGGCAAACTTTTGAACAACGAAGTGCCAATTTGGGATCTAATCATAACTAAGCACTTATCCAAAAAACCAGAAAGATACCGCCAAAACGTCAGCCAAGTCATCGCGGCACGGCAACTAATCAAGCAAGGCGATGAAGTACATGCAGGCGGCAACGTTAGATTCGTCTTCACTAGTGCAGAGAACAAACACTATGACCACAGAGTGAGAGCTCAACAACTCATAGATGAAACAACTATCCCCGACACAGGAAAATACCTTAAAATCCTCTATGATTCATCGGCAAACTTGCTTAGCTTTGCAGGGTACACAGCTAAATCAATATTCAATGAAATAATCGATAAAAAGTCAGTCGAGTTGACTAACTACTTCTCGAAGAGGGCGTGATATTAATAGTGAAATTTCAGAAACGCAAACTAAAGAGACCATACAAGAACAAGGAGCACAACTACCCGCTCTATTTAGTTGCGCTTCCTATGAAATTAAACGTTAAAATTGAGCCTCACGAAGCTAAAGTCTTTGATGACGCAGAAATCACCCAAAAAGAGACGCCCACACAAGAGTTTTTAAACATATCTCTGGTAAGAAACAAAACCACTAGAAAAGTTGACAAGAAGCGGCTGCATTGAGTTTATGTTTCATGAGAGTGCTCGCGCAGAAAAAAACTGATATTTGTCTTTTGTTTTTGACATGTAAAAAAGTGATGGATTAAACGGTTTTACATGTAAAAATAGCCCCCTAATTCTGCGGAAAATATTCGTTAAAACCACTCGGTCTTTTGTTACTGTTGCCTTAAAAGCGGCAATTAATTCTATGGAGAACCTTCTTTCGCATTTTACCCAAGCCAATTTTATATGTAAAAACATTTTGCCTCAGACAAAACAGCAAAAATACCTTGGGCTGATGTGATAAGCTAGCGGCTACTTTTCTTTTCCTTCTACAGTTTGAGAGGAGCAGAAATTTGTTTTAAGAGCTTTAGGCATTGGGGCGGAACAACGATTGCTGAAGGAACCAACGGAAACGTTCTGATCGTTAAAAGAATGCTGCGCCACGAATGCATCACCGGCACAATGAAGTACGTCCACGCGATAAAATTTGAAGCTAAAGAATTCGAGGAAACCACTGCTACCACAGTAGACGAGATTCGCAATCTTGGCAAAAAGGCTGGCAAAAATACGATGAGCTAATAGTCAATGGAGTTCAAGTGCATTTCTATCGACGCCCTAAACGTTCTTTCGGAGGCACCTAAGAAATGATATGGTTTACTCTAGGAATGTTATCCGTTATTCTTATAAACCCACATAATAATAAACTTGTGTCGCTTCGAATAATGGGGGCCGGTAGCTCAGCTTGGCTGGAGCGTTCGACTGATAATCGAAAGGTCGGCAGTTCAAATCCGCCTCGGCCCACCATTCCATCTTCTCATGTTATGGGCTTAAATGAAATTTTAAGAATAATTTGTGACTACTTGAAACCTACCACAAAAACCTATTATGACAATGCGCATAAATATTTAGAGTCAATTGGTTTCTCTCCATTTCCTATTTTGCTCGGAGGTTCAACTTAGAAAGAAAATCAAAGTCCTAAATTGAAAATCGATTAAGAAATGAACAGGAAACACAAAAAAGAAGTCAAATCCACAATGTCGTTTGTAGAGTGCACATGTGGAGAAAAAATCATAGTTATTCCTGACGTAGCAACTATGTCTAGAGCGTTGAAGAATCACATAGCTAAACATGAGAATGCTGATGACCGATTTTTAATTGAACAAATCCTTGAAGCAGCCTGCAAAAAAGGGCATTTCTAATTTAGGAAGTCAATTTTATGGGTTACTTCAGCGTCGAACAATCGACCGGAGTTTGTAATTAAAAATATTTTGATTTGTCGCTAAGAAGATAAAGCAAGAATTAATCTTGCAAAAAGTTTTACTTAGAGAAAAAATAATGTATCAATAGGTGTTTTTATGAGTAAAAATAGCTTAACTAAAGAAAAAGTTATTGGAACCAACTGTTTTAACTGCAAATTCATAGCCAACAACAATGAACCTGTAAGTTCACAAGAACTAAACAACGAAGGCGGAATTAACCCAAAAAACGATGAAGAAATGGGCCGAGCCGAGAACGCTGACCTAATCACGTTGCCAGGCGGTTCTAAAGACGACGCATCAACCAAGAGATTTTGTTATAATAAAAAAATAGAAATGCACGTTACTGTTCGTATGTGTTGTGCATACTGGGATAACGATAGCGTCAAAAGGCCCTGGAAAATACAATAAGGAAAGAAAAATCAAAGAATAGTTTGAAAAGGTGTAAGTGATGACGGAGAAAAAAATTAAAGCGCAAGATAACAGCCACGACGCCTGTGTTAGGGCTGTGGCTGAAGAGTTAAAAAAAGATAACTGGACGGTTAAAGCAGATTTAGCGGGCTACCAGAAGCCTTCCGCGGTTGGCAAAGGGTACCTTCCAGATGTTCAAGCCGAAAAGAAAGGCTGCTTAACCAGGATCTGCGAGGTTGTAACGCCTGAAATGTTTGAGGGCAATCGGGAAAAGTATCTTGAAGTCAAAGATTACTGCGATGAATACGACTTCCACATGTACGTGATCGATAAGGATGGCAGGCGCCGGCAGATTGACCCTGAAACCTTCGGGAAAAATGGGGCGCCGTAACCGTTTTGCTATAATTAAAAATCATGGATTCCGTTTTTTAGCGCTCGAATCCGTTTGAATTTAATAATCCCTAAAACCACCAGTACCAAAACGGGCAATGCGACGATGAAAGCAGAAGCAACAAAGAACGTTGAGAATTCAGGGATTGCCCAGACGTTAGACGAGGTTACTTTCATCATCTGCGTAGTGTTGGTCTGCACGCTACCGCTTGTCTGAACGGTTTCCTGCCGCCACTGAACCATCATGCCTGTGGCTTGGTCAAAGTAGAAATCTGAATTCACCATCATGCCGTTGGCGGTTGTGGTTGTTGCAAAATGGTTGGTTAATCTTGATCCCCCAGCGTAGGGAATGGAAAACGTGTCGTTTATGGTTGGGCTCAAAGTTGAAGATGGAAACATTCGTCCCATCATACCCATACCGCGCGCCATGAAATAGAAGCTACTCGCATCGGTTGGACCGCCATATCCCATAATCGAAGCCAGCCCCGTGCCCACATTCATGCTGCAGACGCCGACGCTGCTTGAACCATTCAACTCGCGAATCATCGTCTCAAAATTCACTGAATCCCCAGAAACCCCAGTTACGTTTATCATAAAATAATTCGTCTGGTTTATCGAGGCAAAGGAAGCGGGAGGAACCGTGTGGGGGTCGGTTGAATTGAAGTAGCAGATGTAGCCGTACAGGAAAACGTCGCCGCTGGCTACTCCAACGTTGGACGACATCATTTCGCCTAAAGCCATGCTTAAAGAGCCCGTGAGAAGGACCAATAGAACTATTACCCCGAAAAACAAAGTTTTTTTCATTAAAAAATACCAATTAAAGATGGTTTGACGAAACTCTTAAACCTTGTCAAAACCGATATTACCTGAGGCTTAATGGAAAAAAGTAAATTTTTTTGGGATTTGGCTTTTTCCGTTCTTCGCCGACATTTGGGGCTATTTTTTGCGTATGTTTTTTTTGGTTTTGGTGAAAAACACATTTTTGTTTCTAGTGATAACAGTCTTAAGTCGAAAGGCTTAATAGTTGTAAATGTTCGATTTTCAATGATAGGGACGAACAATTTGGGGCTGTCCAGAATGGAGATGTACCTAGCCGTAATCAAAGTCTTAGACAAAGGGAACTCGAAGGCTCAACAGCAGATAATGCGCAAAGCCGGCATCAACTTGAGCGTTTCAAAAGAATTCTTCAACTTTCTAATCAGGCTGGGCATAATCAGAGAACAAACCCTGGACCCAGAAAAGTGTATTCTATCACCGTAAAAGGACAAAGGTTATGCGCATACTTTGGGTTAGACGATGATTCGATATTCAGCGGAACGGGAATATTTCGAATCGACTAAACAGCCTGGCATGCAAACTGCGGTTTCCATCTCAATAGGAAACCGAAAGAAATTTGCTCTCTTCCTCTTTAACGGGAAGCACCTTGTCCAGTTCGCCAAAGAACCTCACCTCCGCTGATCCGCGGTTGGTGTTCGCGTAAACAACGCTGTTTTTCCCAACTAAAATCTCCTCAACTAACCCTCCCGTCCAAACGATGACGATTAAACCAAGAACAGAAAGAAGAATATACGGCCCGATTTTCTGCCTAATCCTTCTCCACAATGGCCTCCCTTTGGAGACCTAATTTCCTAAATACAATCCATCGTGTCACGTAAAACCAAAAAAGCACCACTTCACCGCCAACCGAGAACCCTACTACAATGATTTCAGTCCAAACTTAAGTGAATGGTGAACCAGCATTGGACAGGATTTGCCTAAATAATCCAGCTACGACGGGTCCAACGACGGATGAAACTATTTGGACTAATATTTGGATTACTTGGGTTTGACCATAAAACAGCGCAAAAAAACAGCTATCATGATAAGCAGCAGAGTTGGCAATGGCTGGATTATGAAGAAAGTTAGAGCTACTGCTCGCAGGATGGCATTGTCCTCTAGACAGTCTTGAAAAGAAGTTTTGAAAATCCTGTAGAATTCTTGTCGATTCATCGCTGGAACCTAATTTTGCTTAGAAGCAGGGATTTGCGGTTCAAGTTCTCAATCTTTACATTGACTATATTGTTTTGTGGGAGTAAATGAGCAATCACAAGCAAGCTTTTGCCACAATGAATAATCTTATAAACAAAGACGGATAGATTACTAGTGAGGCTTTTGTTTTGAGCACTAAAGAAAATGAAATGCTTACTGAACTGCGAAAAATCAGGGAAGCTGTTGAAAAAGCGCCGCCGCCAACACCGCCAAAGGGATTATGGAATGAATTCAAAGACTTCTTGGCGAAGTACAAAATCTTCGGACTTGCCATCGCTTTCATAATTGCATTGTATTTGGGAACACTGGTTCAATCGTTAGTCAAAGATTTACTGCTGCCAGCAATCGGCTTAGCAATTCCAGGCATGAGCAATCTAGCAACGGTCAGTGCGGGAGTATTTGGAGTCGGCGACTTCTTGGTTGCTTTGATAACTTTCCTTTTCATTGCTTTAATCGCGTTTGTTGCGGTCAAAGTTGTCAAAAGGTGGGGCATCGAGTAGTCTGTGCCTAACCTACCAAATCCTTTTTTCTTTTGTCTATTAGCAAAGGTTGTTCATAATAAGTTCCATTCTTAACAAATATTCTATCGCCTTCTGTAGCGTTTCCAACCGCGGCTGATATCGTCGGGTAATCGTCAGGGACCACTATTGTTTTAGGCTCAACCTTAACAAACTGAATACTGCCTAGACAAAGGGCGCTATAACTATGAAAACCAACATCGATGTCAGTGCATAATGATTGTTTGTTTTCATTCTAACCAGGAATAAATACACAAGCGAGAATTACTTAACTCTCCCCAAGGAACAGCTTGTTCCGCAAGCAGAACTGAAACAAAAATTCATGTCATCCTCAATTTTTGGCTTGAAAAAACCCCAATGCGACCTACCCTCTACAGGCAAATTGCAATAGTTGGATATTAGGTTCAAAATATGCTCGTGACACCCTTTCTAGGTGCGGCGACCTATAAATCAAAAATGGCAGTTTATTGACGCAACGGTTTATATCAAGCAAACCTAAAACTAGTATTAATTGTTAAATGGAGAATGTTACAAATGAGCACTGAACCTTTTCATGTAACCGACGCAAATTTTGAAGAAACAATCAAGAAAAACAAGCTGGTCTTTGTTGATTTCTGGGCAACTTGGTGCGGTCCATGCAGAGCCTTAGCTCCAACCATCGTGGAATTGGCAAAAGAAAACAGCGGCAAAATCTTAATCGGCAAACTCGACGTTGACGAGAACCCAGCAACCGCAGAAAAATTCCAAGTCTTCAGCATACCCACGATGATCGTTTTCAAAGACGGAAAAGAAGCTGAAAGACTCGTTGGGTTGTGCCCCAAGAATAAAATAGCTGATACTCTAAAGAAACATTCAATGTAGCTTTAGACACTACTTCTCATTTTTTCATACATTTTCTCAAAAGTCCAGCGCACGCTTGACTTAAGCTCCTTAAGCCGCTCGTCATCAGCATTTTTAATAATTATTTCACGTATCAAGTCACCTTGACGTGCGATGTTGTAAGAGAACATTTTGTCGGTTGACAACTGACCTAACCTGACGAGTTCTCTGTCTTTTTCCTGCATTTTAGCAAAAACCTTTTCGACGAGGAAGTTGGTAAATGGGGGTGTGTTGACGCTGAAATTCTTGCTCTCATCAGGCAACACGTGGATTGTTTGTTTGTCAAAGTAGATGAGTGCTAGAGGTTCGTCCGCCATGGTTTTTAGGGGTATGACGCTTTCAGGTTCCGTGTGCTGCTGGGTGGGGGTTGCTTTTGGCGGTTCGGGTTCATGCTTTGGCAGGACCACTTCCTTGGAAATAGGCGCGGAAGTTGCGGGAACCTCTTTGATGTCGCCACGTTTGAAGCCTTTCTCGAGCAGAATTTGGTTAACCGTGTCAAGGGCAGCTTGGACCTCTTTGGTTTCAGCGGTTAAACTTTCCAGTTGATCTTCAAGGCGTTTTTTGAAAGCTATTACAGATCTCATTCTTTCTTGGTCTTGAAACAAGACAATCAGCACTCGCACTAGTTTAGCAGTTGGTACTTATCAGTTTTAGCTTTTTGCAGGTTCCCCGATTTTCTTCAGCTGCGCTCGGTACATTTCCACGATTTCCTCGGAAGAGGTTGCATCTTCAGGAGCTTTGTCGGGGCGGTATTTGCCTGTGAAGCGTGGGAAGCGGATTGCTAAGCCAGCCTCTTTGCGGATAGAATCCATGGCTGTCATGTGAATGGGGCTCAACGTGATTTCTGCCCCTAAGATATCCAAAACCACCGATGGCTCAAACCACACGTCCGCCTCCAACATCGATTGGACACGGCTGTTTTTGCGTGGAATCACATGTTTCTGAAGCATTTCGTGAAGCTTTGCCAAGTCTTTGTCGGTGAAGCCAGTTCCGCATTTGGTTACGGTTTCAAAAGTATCTGTTTCATCGTTGTAAGTGGCTAAGAGCAAAGCGCCATAAGCTCCGACTCGTTTGCCCCTGCCGTGAAAAGCACCGACCACCACCAAGTCTACGGTGTCCGTCATTTCGCTTCGGTAGTCACGCTTCAGTTTTATCCAGAGCCAACCACGGCTGCCCGCCTGATAAACTGAGTCTTTGGCGACGGATTTGCACATTAAACCTTCGCAGCCTTCCCCGATTGCCTGCTCAAAGAAATCCTCCAGTTCCTTGGGGCTACTGACCAGTTTTTGGGTGGCGGGTTTCATGCGGTCGCTTTGCTTGATGATTTTTTCCAATGCTTTGCGCCGATGCGGGAATGGCTCAAGGGTTAAGTCTATACCGTCAACGAAGAGCGCGTCGAAGGCGAATAAGGAAATCGGATAATCCTTAATGGCGGCTTCAACTCCATATTTGCGTCGGCGGTGCATAAGCTCCTGAAACGGACGCATATCACCTGTTTCTAAATCCATAGCTACGCATTCAGCTTCTAAAATGGCTTCTTTAGCAACTATTTTTTCCTTAATTAAATCCACAGCGTCAGGGTACTGGTCAGAAATGTTCTCGAGGCGCCTAGAAAACAGCATAATTTTGCCGTCTTTCTTGTGAGCTTGTACCCGTTCACCGTCGTACTTGTATTCAGCTACGCATTTGCCGCTGAACTTCTCCAAAATTTCTTCGGGCGCTCCAAGCCGTTCAGCCAGCATGGGACGTATGGGTTCAAACACTTCCACTTGGAATTTTTGGATGCCATCTAAGCCCTTTTCGGCAACGATTCTCGCTACCTTGCCCAGGTCTGAGGAGATGTTGTATGCGCGTTCGATTAGTTCACGGGCATCTTTTCCTCCTCCGTAAGCTATCGCCAAAGCATCAAGCACTGACATGTCGGCTATTCCTAGGCGCAGGTTGCCCGTTACGGTACGGATGATCCATTTGGCTTCTTTAGGCGACGCGTCAGTGAGGAGCCCGCAGAGAAGCGCCATTTTCGTGTCCACGGTGCCTGAGCCCGAGGTTTTGGCGAGTTTGTCAAGTATCTCGTAAACACGCTCGACAGTGAGTTTTTTTGTGAAAAACGTTGATTGCTTGCGTTTTGACAGCTGCTTTTCTGAGGTTTCGCCGATGTCGCCGCTCGTCTGCAGTTCAGATTGGATAACGCTCTCGCTTTGCCCCGATGCGCGGGACAGGGCTTTTACGGCGAGTTTCTCTGCTACGCCCATTTCGACTCCCATGAAGTCGGGGTACAGTTTGCCCTGCGTCAAATAAACGACTTTTGCTATGATGTCTTTGTGAGTTTTCTTCAGCAGTTCAACTAGCAAATCAGTCATTTCTAGGCGTTTGGTGGTTGCCTCGATTTTTTCGTAGGAGTCGGCGATTACGACATAATCCATGTTTTTTCGCTCAAGAGAAGTACTATTTGGCTGAACTTTTAAACCTACCACATCTCCTACTTGGGAAGATATTAATCGAGACAGTGCTAAATGAAACAATGAACACCTACTAGTTTACTCTTCAAGGACGGGAAACACCAAACGCTAAGCCCAAGCAATAGCCGATGCATCAAAAGCACCCATCTACGTCTTAACATCGGTTGCGCCGTCAACCCTCCAGACCTGCGACCTCTTAATTCTGGGCACACCCGTGGAAGGCGCGAGCCCTGCAAAAGAAACCTTAGCATTCATACAGGACATGCCTAAAGCGGAGGGCACAAAAGCAAATCCTGTTCTGCACCTGCTGGCTGTTTGGAAACAGCAGAAACATTAACGAGATGGAGAGCTGTTTTCAGCTAAAGGTTACGAAACGGTTTTGAAGGCTTCCAAGAAGGGCATGAAACTGGATAAAGAATCTGATTTCTCAGAGATTCTAAACGAAGTAAATAAGGCATTGGAAAAACCAACGGAAAACCAAGAATTATCTCTAAAAAATGAAAAATAAAAGAAAAACGGGAAAAAACTATTTGCTTAAAATTAACAATTAGTAACTTGTTGTTTTAGGCACCGTCAATTAAATGGGCGGTTCCGTCTGGACAGTAAACACAATTGCCTTTCTCGGCGATATCGAATCGTTTACTGCACGGCTTCATTTGGGAGCATCCGTCGCAATCTCGTGATAACATTTCTTTTCCTCCTTTTGTTATTGTGATTTTTTCTTTCAGCGGCTGTCATGCGCTTGTTCTGCTGAATCAGCGTTCTACCAATTCAACACACGTACTTTCAGCCATTGAAGTTCAGTTATAGATGTGAACGTTACTTTTAAACCTTTATGAATGCTGAAATATAGATTTTGACTAAGCAGTTCCAGCTGAACACGAATCAGAAGGTTTCTTTATGCATTACTTCGCCGATTGGCCGTCTGGGACGGGCTTTCGGTGCCTCAGCGGGGTAACCGACTGGAATCAAAGCCACAGGACGCATGTGCAATGGAGCGTTAATGACAGCCCTTACTTCATCTTCCTTGAAAGCGCCAATCCAGCAGGTACCCAAACCCAGCGAGCAGGCAGTTAACAGAATATTCTGGACCGCTACCGCTGTGTCCTGAAAACAAAACAGGGTTTTACCTCGAACACCATAAGCCCCAAAAGCGCGTTTCTCGTCGGCGCAGACCACAATGACAGCGGATGCTTCTTCGAGGGATTTTTGCCCAAAGGCGGCAGCGGCAACATCCTGCTTACCTTTTTGTGTGCTCAAAACGACGAATTCCCAGGGCTGAACGTTTCCGGCGGACGGCGCCTGCCTTGCCGCTTCAAGCAGCTTCTCAACGGTTCCCTGCGGCAGGTCTTGTTTTATGTAGGTTCTTATGCTTCTTCTCTTCGCGATGGCTTCTGAAACATCCATTTTTCACAGCTCCATCGATAACAGACATTTGTTGGATAATAAAAACAGTTTCCCCTGGCAAAAAACGGTTTTTGTAGCGTAACAGTCTTAAGCGCTGGCGTTGAAGTTATGGCTGGATGATGAGCACTAGAGTCTGAGCAAAGGCAGTGAGAAGGACTCGACGGGCGAACTGACAAAGGCTCAAGCGGAAAACTTATCAATATAGCAGCAGTGTGAAAGTAAGCTAATCATCAGTTAATTGGCGTAGCAAGAATCGAGGTGAATAAAGAAATGGTTGAAATGAAAGTCAATGCTTCAGAACTTAAAGGCGACGAAGCAAAACTAATCGAGAAACTATCAGATTTCCTCAAGGACAAGACAGGCGGAGATGTATCCACAGACGGAAAAACCGTAACCGTGAAGGGCGAAGGTGAAGCACTCGCAAAGAAGTACGTGCGCATAATCGTTAAGAAATTCCTGCACAAGCATGAGCTGTCTGAAACTTTCAAGGTCATCGGCGACGAAGAATCCTTAAAGATTAAGGAAAGAAAACTTGACGAGGAAGAAGATTAATTTTTTTCTTCATTAATTTTTAATTTATTTTTTGTTTTTAGAGCATCAGCGTGCTGTCTAATCCCTGAACAGCCTGTTCCAAAGCGTAGCATTAAATCAAAACATCCCCTAACGGTACACGTAAACGGGTCGTGAAGGAAGTTGAGCCACAAAAACTTCCGCAGGAACAGCGGTATTCTTGGTTTCGCTCTTAACTCTACTGGCGTTCTTGGCTACTTCTTGCGGGCGCTGGAAGCCATCAACCCCGTCGCCGCCCTAACCGCCATAACCGTAGCCGTAATAGGCATCGCATGGTTCAAAAAAACACGTTAACAGCAGGCATGTTCTGTGACTGTTTCAGGGTAATCACATTTCATTAAATAACCGAAAAATATTCTTTTGGTTTTGCGGATTATTGTGGCATCCAATTAAATGCACAGAAAGGTTTCTTCCTGGTTTAGGAAAGAGAGGACTGAAGCTTTTACCGACGGCGTGTTTGCGACGGTAATGAGTAAGTAGAAAGTGGAAACCAAGGATAAAGAAGAAAATTGGGGAAAAATTACTTGCGTTTGAGCATATTCTCAAGGATCGGCTTGAGCTTGGCGTTTTCCGCTTGGATTTTCTCTTTGCCCAGCGCCTTCATTTCCGCGTCGATTTCCTTGATGACTTCTGCGTAGTGTATGCCTTCGGCGGCTGAAACGTATTCGACTCGGAACCGCTCTGGGCTCATTCCAAGTTTGGTGAGCATACCTTTGAGTGCGTCGGTTCGGGCTTTCATCTTGTAGTTCCCGCTTATGTAGTGGCAGTCGTATGGCAGGTGGCAGGCACCAAGCATAACCATGCCTGCGCCCAACCTGAGCGCTTCGAGGACGAATTCGCGGGCAACTCTACCGCTGCACATAACGCGGATGGCACGTACACTTGCGGGGTAGTCGAAGCGGCTGATGCCAGCAAGGTCAGCGCCAGCGTAGCTGCACCAGTTGCAGAGGATTGCGAGGATTTTTTCTTCCGGCTTATCCTCAAGAGCCGCTCGGATTTGAGCCATGATTTGTGCGTCTGTGAAGTGCATCTGGGTAATAGCGTGCTGCGGGCATTCGGCAACACATGTTCCGCAGCCGTGACAGCTGGCAGTGATGATTTGTGCGGGTTTGTTAGGTTCAATTCGGATGGCACCGTATGGGCATTTGTCCTGGCAGACTCCGCATTTGGCTGTTTTGTTTCTGCATTTGGCTTCGTCAACGATTGAGATGATTGGTTCAATCTTCCATTTTGGCTTGCTGATTACCGTTGCCGCGCGTGATGCGGCGCCGCTTCCCTGCGAAACACTGAATGGGATGTCTTTTAGTCCTGCGCACGCGCCAGCGTAGAAGACGCCATCGGTGGGTGCATCCATGGGTTTGAGTTTGGGATGTGCTTCCATGAAGAAGCCGTCTGAACCCCGTGACAGGTTGAGGATGCGTGCGATGTCTTCTGAGCCTTTCTTAGGTATTGCCGCCGTGGCTAAAACAACCATGTCGGCTTCAACCTCGATTGGCTGCCCAAGGAGGGAGTCTTCCGAGTGAACCGTCAGGTTGTGGGTTTTTGGATCTTCGTCGATTCGGCTTACCCGTCCACGTATAAAGTTTACGCCTCTTTCCCGTGCGCGGTCATAGAATTCCTCGTAACCTTTACCGGGGCTGCGTATGTCCATGTAGAAAACGTAGACTTCCACATCTTCCTTGTACTTCTCCTTAAGCTGCACCACATGCTTGAGCGTGTACATACAGCAGAAGTTGCTACAGTATGGGTAGTGGCTTTTGTCTCGGCTGCCCACGCATTGGATGAAGGCGATTCTGTGGGGTTTTTGTCCGTCCGATTGGCGGATGACCTTGCCGCCTGTGGGACCAGCCGCCAAAATAAGCCGCTCGAACTCCATGCTGGTGATGACGTTGGGGTATTTCCCGTAGCCGAGCAATGGCATGTCATAGGGCAGGTAAACATCGAACCCCGTGGAAACGACAATTGCGCCCACGTCAAAATCGACTTCTTCGGGTTTCTGGTTGAAGTCGATGGCTTGGCGTTCACCGCAGACCTCAGTACATTTGAAACACTCGATGCAGTAGTCTTTGTTGATGGAGTAAATCAGCGGCACTGTTTGATCAAACGGCACCGAAATCGCCTTGCGTGTACCCAAGTTCATGTCCCACTCGTTTGGGTACTCGATAGGGCAAGCGTCCCTGCATTCACCGCAACCTGTGCATTTTTCAGGTAAAACGTAACGCGGGTTTTTGCGGATTTTTACTTTAAAGTTGCCAATGTAACCATCCACTTTGACAAGTTCTGAGTTAGCGAAAATTGTTATGTTTGGATGGCGCCCGCAGTCCACCATTTTGGGGCCTTCAATACAGATGCTACAATCCAATGTTGGGAAAGTCTTGTCAAGGGCCGCCATATGCCCCCCAATGCTCTGTGAGGACTCAAGCATATAGACCTTGAAGCCCATCTCAGCTAGGTCTAAAGCCGCGTTCATGCCTGCGATTCCGCCGCCGATGATAAGTGCCTTGTTGGTGACTGGAACCTCGATAGTTTGAAGCGGCTGCATCAAACGCACTTTAGCTACGGCCATGCGTACGCTGTCTTTGGCGCGTTCAGTCGCCGCTTTCGGGTCGTTCTGGTGGCACCACGAAGCGAACTCGCGGATGTTAGCCATTTCGTAGAGGAACGGGTTTAATCCTGCCTCGGAAACTGTGCGTCTAAAAGTTGGTTCGTGCATTCTTGGTGAGCATGCAGCGATGACTACGCGGTTTAGTTTCTGCTCCTTGATGGCTTTGCGGATTTCTGCCTGTCCAGGGTCAGCGCATGTGTAGCGGTTTTCTTTGACGAAAACCACATCCGGTATGGTTTTAGCGTATTCAGCTACCGCTTTAACGTCAACTGTACCCGCGATGTTTAATCCGCAGTGACAAACGAAAACGCCGACGCGCAACTCTTCAGGTTTGCAACTGCATGCTTCAGGCTGATTGGGCAATGGTTGTGGATTACTCATTCTTCAATGTCTCCGCAAGAAACCTTTTCTCAACAACTTTACGCCTGCTCTCGGCAGCTTGAGCTTTAAACTCTTTAATCGCATCCGTTGGACTAGTGATTCGCTCCAACGCTTTGTTCCATGTGCCCGAATGGATAGGCGTATGGTTGACTTTTGTGCGTTTAACATTTAGCGCGTCTTCTACTGGGCAAACATTCTTGCATGAGCCGCAGTAAGTGCAGAACAACTCGTTGGCTTGAACTTTCTTGTCTTCGCCGAGCACAAGTGCACCTTTGATGGGGCAAACGTCTAGGCAGTCTGTGCATCCTTCGGGGCATTTCTCCTTGTTTATGCTGATTTTTCCCTCGAAGGCTTTCTTGACTTTAATCGCACCTGCAACACATTTGAATTCGCATATTCTGCAGGTTGGGCAATAATCTTTCTGGATGTCAAGGATTATTTGGACGCGTTTTTTGCCCGCTGGCGACAGGGCGGCTACGTTCTGGACGGGTTTACCGTCGAAACCGACTTTGGAGACTTTTATGAGTGAGAGGGGACAGGCGGGTTCGCATTCGACGCATTCTTTTTGGCATTGGCGAGTATCCACTTTTATGTCCCGCTCCAGCATGGGGTAGCTGTCTTTTGCCAGAATTGAGAGATCGTGGACGCCGTTTAGGGTTACTTTGACTGCACCATATGGGCAGGTGACGTCACAGATTCCGCAGAACGTGCATTTTGCCAAATCGATGTCTACTTTGGCTTTCTTTGCTTTTTCCCCTGGAAGCTTTGGTGGCTTTACGGTTTTTATTGCTTCTTTTGGGCAAGCCAGCGTGCATATTTGGCAGCCGACACAGCGGTTCCTGTCAAGAGTTAACTTGTAATTCTTAACGTGCAACATCCACTCTAACGTTAAAGCATCTGCCGCATCTTTCTTCAGGGTTTTAAACGGCATCGATTGTTTCACCAAGAGATTTTAATCGCGCGGTCCGAATTTGTCCAACGCCCGACAGATTAGCCTGAATATTTGAATGCAGAGCTTTCGTTATAAATATTGCTTGGAAAAAATTTAACTCCCACGGGAAAAACAGCCAACCAAACCCCACTTATTGGGCAATAACCCGCCGCGGCTAAACCAAGTTTACGTTGGTTGGCTGCGATTTTGCGGATTTATGAAACCGTTCCTTGTACATGTAAGAGAGTGTTTTCAGGACTGCGATACTGAAGAGCGCCAGGTAAAACAGGTGTGCAAAAGCTAAAAGCGGCTCCGTAAGGAGCAGGGGTGCGCTGAAGGGATACCCGATTGTGCTGGGTAGCAAAACCGTGGCTATGGGAATAATCAGCACCAGGTTTGTCTTGTCGGCTTTAAAGAAAACCTTCCAGTCGCCGCTCTTGTACAAGAGAAGTGTGGCTATGAGAAACAGGCTGAGTTCCAGAGCTATGTTCACTGGACTGGTAATAGAGATGTAGTATGAGCCCAGCTCATGGAGCCCAAACTGCTGTGTTGAGATTGGCCAGAACAGCTGCAGTTTTCCGCCGATGAAGAAGTCGCCGATCAACGGATGCGAAATCAACGCTAAAAAATACGGAATTGTTTTTTTGCGGTAGACAATGAAGATCGGGATAAACGCTACTGCTGCAACCACTATGGAATGTGTTGGGCCGCGGTGTATGTCGGAGCCGGTTAAGAAATCGTAGATTATGTCTATGTCGGGCAGTATGGAGAGAACCAGCAGAAACGGTGTGTTTAGGTTGACATGGAGTTTTTTTGACGACCCCTTGCCTAAAAGGTACGCAATTGCCATGTGTCCGACAGCAAACAAAGCTGGTTTTCTCCTTTAAACTCAGACAATTCTGTTTGATTGGCTATTAAGCATGTAGGTTATAGTCTACAGGTTAATGGTCAAGACTAGGTGAACGTTAGTTGCAACCAATTGGTGGCAGAATAACTAACGAACATGCTTTACGCTGAAATATTAAGAACCAGAGATTAGCCAAAAAGCCATCTTGGAAAACCAGCAACACGCATTATAACCGTAACTAGCCAGTCTTGAAGGCTATGTTATGGAAGTTACGCTTGAATTTCTTTAAACATTAGTCAGCATAAGTAGAGACTAACCCACTTAGAGTGTTTGACTTAGTTTTCTGGTTGGGAGGACATATAGAAAAGATATATTCTTTTCTAGAATAACTGTTAAATAGTTCAAAAAGAAGGGGTGAGTACACACGGAGAAACGTTAATTGGCGGTCACTGACGGCTCAAAGCGAGATTTTAGTGGTGAAGATTGCAAGGCAAGAGCTGAAGCACAAAAACAGTTGATTTTAGAGCTTAAGGCTCAGTGGAGGCTTTTGTGGAGTGAACGCTTTGACGATAGGGTACGAGCTGAGGGGGTTTCAGTAAACGATTATGCGATTTTGGATATCGAGAAAGGAACCATCATCCATGCAACCAAAGATTTTAAGATCCTAAACCTCAAACAGATCATAGAAAAACACAAAGTTGAAAACCCTGAACGCTACGTTCAACCAGACGTTAACGTTGGCGGATGGAATAAATTCATCAAAACAGAAATAAACGGCAAAGCCGCGAAGGGAAGCCGTGCCGCAGCGTATGTTGCTGAAAAGAAAAAAAATCAATCTAAAAAGGGTGCTAACCAGCAGTCTAAGAAGCGTGGTTGGTTGCATACTGTTTGACGGTTGTTTTTTGTGTTTAGTTGTGTTTTTATTGGTTGTTGTATGAGTATTTAATGGTAAAACCAAAATCCTAATGCCGTAGTCGCTTTAATTTTCACCAAAATCGCCTGACAGTAACAAGATGTTTATTGGAGAATGATGACGACACACTATTTTCTAATTCATGATAAGTACCCTTTTTGCGAAGTCCAACTTCGAAATATTTCAGTTATGGGAATACGCCTTAAGTCCTTAAAAGTAACAAAAAGGCTAAAGGAGATACACATCTTGAAGTCTATTGAGGAAATATTGCACCATACTTTTGGCGGTTGCCCAAAACGCAACGTTTGTAGTTTCAATCAAGCTAAAAGTAAAACCTGTTTTCATGGACCCTACACATACTGTGGGAAATACCGATCAACCATTGAACCAAAAAGAATTAGTTAAATTGAATTATAACCGTAACTCTGTGGTTTTACCCCATAGGTGGACCAAAATATGGCTATTCCTGCTTTATTTTCACATTTGCGGTCTAATTCGAAGGTTTCAACCTATGGCGCAACAATCTCCATATTTTTAGGCTAAAAGCTAAAAATCACACTTAAAATGGGGTGATTAGTCAAACATATGGCGTAAATTGAAGAGTTACGGTTATAAAATTAATTAAAACCAGACGAGGTCGTCTCTGGTCGCTAATTATAACTGCTCCATAAATGGTCGCATGCGATTTTTGTTTTGCAATTTAATCTTCAGATAAGACTTCTCTAACTACCTGCGAAGCAAGATCTTCTTCATGATCATCAAGAATTGGAACCACTATAGCGCAACTTTGGCTCTTATTTTTTTTTCTCATTTTAGATCTAAAATCTAGTGTTTCAATAGATAGCTAAGGTTTATGAAGCAAGAAGTAATATTTCAAAACTGGGGATTTTTTAACGGTGAGGAATTGGATGAAACTAGTTAAAACTCTTCCAAAAGCCCAAGTAAGCTGTTCTCTCTGTTTTTCCGATTTTTCTTTCAATTGATAATTAATAAACAGCTCTAAAGCACGTAAAATCTATGTTGAGTGGAAATCCACAATTCTTAAATAGATTCTCTGGTTATGTTTTTGTGAGGGAAAGAGTCAGTCTAACCCGGATACCTCAGGGCTTCAATAACGTAGAGAACTACTAAAGAAGAAGCGTGTTGCGAGGGTTCAAAATTACGCGAATAGCATTGGGTACTCTGCTATCTAAAACAATTAGAGGGAAAAATGAAATGGACTCTTTTCGTCATCCCTTTTTTTATATTAAATTTTTGTGTGATTGATTTTTTTGGTGTTACAAAAGTTGAGTAACGTCTGTATTTGTGGTTGTTTGACTACACTCACACATAGTTATATTCTATAAACTAATAGAACTATTTGGTATCAAAAGCTTAATTTTGAGGAATAAATTATGAATAAATCTCTTGGAATCACGAATTTTCCATATATCAAAGAGAAATCATGGAGTTCTCGAGTAATTGAAGGACACCTCTTTAAAGGTAAAGTCAGAGCAGAACAATGCGCAGAATGTAAGTCTTCTTGTGAACTGGTGACTTTGGGCAATTGGTGATTCAAACTCAATTCTATGCGGCTGTACAAAAGACAAATGCAAACACATACTTATACACGTGAAATTTTCATCTGAATTTCTTAATGATGCTTCTTCTGACTCGTTTTGAAAGATGTCTCTTTAGGAAAAAATAGATTAATCAAAAAGTTAGCGAGCGCTAAGAGAAAATAAAAGTTTTGTCAAGTTTCTGGCTTAAGAAGACAAGGAATTTTGATAATTTATTTCCTTATGTGTTGTGTGGCATTTTTCGCAGGTGTATAATTCTATAATGAAGAAGGAGTTTTCGAGTTTTTTGGTGGGCTTTGTCAATTTTTTTCCACATTTGTCGCAGTTAAACATCTTGTTATCCGTGTCTGTTTATTATGGTAGGGAAGTATATGAGAAGTTGTTGTCTCATGCTAGCAATCACAAATGTGTGTGATTCATGGAAACACTAAATTTATGAGCCATAGGTAATTGCCATTAACGGTTCAAAAAGACAAAATTAATGAATAAGATAGGATTTAGGACCATGTTCTTGTTGAACTGTTAAGTTAGATCAGACCAAATAAAAAGTGAACTTAGATGCTTTAATTGTTCCTTGAAAATTTTTCTACTGTCATCGATAACGTTCTCTAAATCATTTGTATGAGTTGCTTGAAAGTTTTTTGGATTAAAAAATAAATTTTCTTTTACTTTTCTCCGTCTGCTAACAACTACGACTTTTAATTTAATGCGGGTGTCCCTGAGTCGAAATTGTGGACGAGCATTTTGTTTAACTTTCTTTCTGAGTAGCGAACAACTATTCCATGTAAGAAATATGTTTAATACATAACGCCCGCCAAGTTGGTGTAAGAAGAGAAGAAAACTTAGCATATTCGAGGAACTTGTAAGTTTCGAGAAGTATTCAAGTAAGTTCAGGATGTTAGAATGTTGGACTCACCTCAAGGCAAATTTTATAGGCAAAGAAAGTTCGATGAATCCTTACGTGAAGCGATAGATGCAACGTTAACGTCAATGGGAGAACCAGTTAAGAACACAGTGTATTTCATGTTAGAAAGTAACCTAAACATTCCAAAAAATGAAATTCCTAATCACCTCGAAGATTTCGCCGCTTTTTTATATAAGACCTTTGGTTTAGGTGCTGCTCTTTTTGAAATTAAATGTATGCAGCATCTTTATTCGAAAATTAACGTTAACTTTAAGCAGATAACTGAAGACAAATTGTCTTTATCTAAGTGGATAACTGAGGGCATAACCTTTGAAAAATATGTCTGTAGTGCACGTAACAATTATTGTAACCCTTAGTCCAGTTACTTGTCCCATGCTCACTACTTCCTCTCGGACGGGATGTTCTGCCGATTGAGTTAAAAAGGGTAAATTTGTTACTCTATTGCGGATAAAGCTGAAGAGTATCCAGCATATCAGTGAAAAGGTGGGTGCCCCCTAAATCCAAAGTTGTGGCTCATTTGAGAGTTCAAAAATTCTTAACCAGTCTCAAAGATGAAAACCTTAAACTTGCAATAATTAACCAAATAACAAAACAACGTGAAGAGTTTCTGGTGTAAAAAAAATTACCACAGTTGAGAGACGGGCTTGTGTTTGTTGTTTTTGTTGTACAACATGTGTGCAGCGAGCTTTGATGTTTACATAGCAAAAAGCCGCGAGTTTAAGATAGGTTTTTGGCTTGATTATGTAAATATTGATGTATAGCTGTATATCTGTTGGTGTAGATCACCATTGAGAATGCATAACTGAATCGTTCACCAATATCTTTCCAGGAAAGAACAAGGAGTCGTGGATGAGTTGGTTAAAAAAGAAGTATTGTTTTGCACAACCATCATACTTATCGGCACTTTAGACTGGCTAACAACCTTTGTGGGAGTAGTGTTTTTTGGAGCAACTGAAACTAACCCCCTTTTGGCTAGTTTAACGCAGTCAAACATGCTCCTCTTTAGCGCTGTTAAACTCTCGGCGATAACGCTTACTGGGCTTTTATTCTATAGAGCTGAAACCAATACAAAAATTTCCAGTCAAATTTCGCCGTTTGCCAAAAAATTTTTGAAATCAGGGTATGCTATATCGCTTTTCACGTTGACGGCTTTGGTTTTGAATAATTGTGTTGCCATCATCAGGGTGGCATGAGGAGCTAAGTCAAAAAACAATTTGTTGTTGAAAAAAAAATGGAAGGGGTCTAGTTTGTTCCTGTGAGGTTTATTTGGACGCTAAAGGTTGTTACGTCAGCGATGGTTGAAGACACGGATAGGGTTAGGACTGCGGCGACTGATTGATTTGGGTTGAGTCTTGTGTTTTCCTGGTTCCATGTTAAAGTCATTGGCCCGTTTGCACCTGCGGGAGTCCAGCTACTGGTTCCCATGCTCAAAGCAAGTGAGAGACCGACGCCAGTGTTTTTGACATAAATTGTTTGAGTGATGTTTGTTCCAGGAGTTAAGGTTCCCCAGTTAATGGAGCTCAAGGGAGTTGTGCATCCAACGTTTGAATAGACACCCAGGTTTGCGGATGCGTTTACTGTGCCGGTTGAGGATAAGTATTGGGATGTGCTGATAGCTGCGAAGGTTGTTAGTGTTATTGCTATTGCGATTACGACTAATGCTATTACTGCGGTTGATATTGAGAGTTTTAGGTTTACCGTATTTTACGCCCCTTATAAAAGGGGTGGTGTCTTAAGTCTTAATAAATATTTTTACTTCTGAATAAACCACTCCACCTGAACAACAAAAATACACGCACCAGATTGTTTGAGTTAAACTACCTGTTTTATGGACTAAATACCATAAGTTAACTTAAAAACGCTTCTTCATAGTCACGACTGACCGGAAAGAAAATTCACAAAAAATTCAAAAGAGGTTATGCTGTTGGATTTTTCAAAAGTAAACTATTTTATGCCTGGAAGAGCCAATTAAAAAAAGTTTAGCTGTGTGCATTCAATCGGCAAAAGACAAGCAGTAATAGTCAGCCACGTTACCAAAAAGTTTGGATATATTGCGAGTTTTGACATGTTGTTTTCTTAGCAATTTACTCTATATATCGTTTAGTAATATTTACGATTTACAAACAACAAGAACGGATAAGTGAAGAAATTGACGGTTTTAATTCAACAGATCGAAACCTGCGACTCAGCGCAGCTAATAATTGCGGCATTAAATGAAGCGCCAGGAATCGGGCTCACCATAGCTGAGATGAAGGACACTTTGGGTGAGATTCCAGTTTTAGTTGTTGATGGCAAAAGCAGTGATCGAACCGCTGAGATAGCTAAGAACTTGGGCGCAAAGGTTGTTTATCAAGATGGAAAGGGCAAAGGCGACGCTTTAGCTAAAGCACTTGAATATGCCGACCTAAACGTCGATTATACCATTCTCACAGACGCAGACTACACTTATCCCGCTGAATATGTTCCAGAAATGATAAGGGTGCTTGAAGAAAACCCGCTTGTGGGCATGGTGTGCGGCAACAGACTCAACGGAGACGTTGACAAAAAAGCATTGCACAGCGTTTTCCACATTGGCAATCAACTGTTGGCTTGGGTACATAAAGTGTTAAACGGTGTGCCACTTCAAGATCCGTTAACTGGACTACGGGTAATTCGTACAGAAATCTTGCATGATTGGGTTATGAAATCCAAAGGCTTCGACATTGAAGTCGAGCTAAACCATCTGGTAGCGCAACACGGCTTCATGATTAAGGAAATACCAATCTCATACAGAGCCCGCCTAGGAGAAAAGAAGCTGAAGGTAAAAGACGGCCTCACTATCCTGAAAAGAATCCTGCTGGAAATGTCTTCAGAGAATTAATACAAAAAAGCCCATTTTCTTAAAAAAATTTGCAAACTGGTTGATAATGAGTTTTGGACTCTCAAAAAACAATCCTATTTGTTGTTTTTAATTTCCTCCAACAATATTCGCAACCCATCGGTTAGATCAAGACTTGCCCTAAAACCCAACAGCTCACCTGCCTTAGCAGGGTCGCCATAGCTATTTCTTATGTCACCTAATCTTGCTGACCCCTGAGTAACGCCAAAGTTTTTACCCGTGACCTCTTTCAAAGTAGCAACAAGCTGATTAACGCTCGTAGGCACCCCCGTGCAAACATTAAAAACCTCACCGTTCAAGTCTTCATGCTCCAGAGCCAGGATTAATGCTTTCACAATATCGTTTACCGTAAACGGCTGTTGAAGAGGCAAAAACAAACCGTTTCACCTTATTTTTGATGGCTGCCTGTAGCATGTTGAAGGTTCCATCTACGTTAATTTCATGATTTTGAATGGGATCAGCAACAGAGGCGGAAATATCAGTTAAAGCAGCAAGATGAACAACAAAATCAGCCCCGCCAAAAACTTCATTGGGCAAGTCATTGTCACGTATGTCTCCACGCTTAAATACAAACTTCGGGTGATCAAGCACTCCGTGAAGATTCTCCAATTTCCCATTAGATAAATTATCCAACACAGTTACAAAGTAACCTTTTTCAAGAAGCCTTGGAACCAAATGCGAACCGATAAAACCAGCTCCACCAGTAACAAGAACCTTTCTACAAATTTTGCTCATAATAATACTCACTCAACACTTGGAACTTAAAATTAATAGACCTTAGGCGCTATTCTGATAGGTGGATTTGCTCTTGCTTTCTGCCTTCCCCTGAAACTTTCTCAGAAAGTTAAAGACCCTAATATTCGAAAGTTTATCAGCCCAGACACGATATCGGTCATAACATCATAACGTTTTGGGCGATTCCTAAATTCACCACCCCAAATCAGAAACTTCTTCACCCGACTATTCGTATGCTCAACCACCACACGTTCACTGGCAAGTACTCTATTGAACTCTTTCTGCTCCACCGAAAGCTCCAACGCCTTCACACCAACCTTACCACGACCAGGATTCTTCTTCTTGATAGGCAACACACAATTAAAATTGGGATAATCATCTTTTATTCCAAGGTAACCCAAATCTAAACCCGACCGAACTTTACTTGGCAACTTAGGATGACTATGCTTATAGAGGGCGTAGTCATGCGTGCTACCCCTAACATGACGAGACTTGTGAATTATAAGGCCTTTAGAGTTAACCGTTAGCTGAGTCTTCACGGTATGCCTCTTCTTTTTGCCGCTGTAGTGGGTCCTGCGTTTTTTCCTGTTCTTGGGTCTTGGAATCTCCTGCTCCGTGGCGTCAATGAAAGCTTTGAACTCTGGAAACAGTGCCTCAATTTCCTCTATGCTTTGCAGTCGCTTGGCTTTGTCCTGCAGCTTTTGGGGCAGAGGCAGAATTTCTTTGGCGAGGGGTTCAAGTTTATGGATGTCTTTGAGCACGTTGCTCTGGTCTAGATTGAAGAGAACTCCGGTTAGTGTGGATGTTATGTAGAGTCTGTAGTAGATTATGAGCATAAGCAGTCTGTCTCGTAGAGATAGTTTGAAGGGGTATCCAGCGCCTACTTTGTGTTTTCTGTTTGCTCGTGCAAGTCTTTTTGTTTCGTAATCTTTGTATTTGGTGTTTGCTTGGGTGTAGAACGTGTCGAATTCTGGTATTTTTAGTCCCGTTAGTGATCGGAATAGAGAAGGTTTCTTTGAGAGCCATTTGTAGTTGAGCAAACTGTTCACCAAAGAGCAGGTTGTTTCTCTGAAAAAATAAGTGCATCTAACACTGGGCGATATCTCAAGTTAATATGCTGATGAATCCTTATGAGAGTGATTGGTCCCAAAATTGCACTTTTGGGCTAAAAAATAAGCCTAATTTATTGTCTTTTACCAATTAAAATAGAAATTGCGCCTAAGGTCTAATATCATTTTCGTCTTAGAAACCATTTACCAGTTAGCTAACAATCGAGTTTTGCAATAAAAAATGATGAAAAAACAACCTCCACTCAAAGTAAAACAACCAATCTCCACATAAGAGTTCTTCACCTACAACCTAGATGCAACGAACTATGAAACCTATAACTCAAAAGAAAACAAGCCCAAAAACATGCAATACTAAATGAGCGTTAATTTTAATGAGTAATTATGCATTTTCAGGTTTTCGTTTTAGACGACTGACGGCTATTATTATGTAGAGTAAAATGATTTCGGGAACCGTTAAAGCAACGGCAAGCATCGGTCCAAATGTTGATTGCGAAATTGAAGATGCCACAAATTGTATTGTCACTTGATGTGTACTGAACTGCGTTGTGTACCATACGTAGAAGTTGTTGGCGTCTTGTGTGTAGCCCTGATTTGGAGCCTGTTGGCCGTCTATGGATATGAGCGGGGTTGTTCCGTAGGGTATGGTGGTTTTTGGTATAGTCATGTTGCTAAAGCCAGTTGTTGCGTTTGGTCCTGTTATTGTGAAGGACAAGGTAGTTGTTGAGTTGGATTGGTTTGATGTGATTGTCGCATTGGATATTTGTGAGGTAGTTATGTTTCCTTTTATTGCAAACTCAATTGTTGAGCCGCTATCTGTCTTCACCGGCACACTTGCTAACGGAGTTGGAGAAGGGGAGGGCTTTGCTGTTGGAGTTGGTGTTGGAGTAGATTTAGCAAGAGGCGTTGGAGTTGGTGTTGAATTGGGGGCTGGCGTAGGCGTTGAAGTAGGAGAATTTGTCACGGCAAACGAGTTACTAACACCAGAAACACTCCCATCAGTAGCTGTAATATTAACGCCTGAACCTGCAGTATTCACCGTAACTAAAGTCGACCCTACACCGTTAACGAAAGCATTCATAATGCTAGGACTAATTGACCCAGCAGAAACCGCCAAAGACGGCGTACCAATATAGCCCGTAACATTGTTCTCATACTTGTCCTTAGCCATTACTGTAACGGTGAAAGCGGAACCAGCACTCTGATCCCCAACAAAAGAAAATACAAAATGATCCAGGCCAGCCGGATTCACAGTCAAACCAGTAGTGTGAGCTGTAGAAGCAAAAGTTCCTGTAACAATCCAGGAACCAACAGCCGCAGAAGTGAAAACGTTACTGTTCCAGGAACCCCCGGCGCCAGAACTTATACTCCAAGAAGTCAAAGAAGTCACATCCCAACTGTTACCATACACGTCAGAAGCCAAAGCAGAAAAAGTCTTAGATGCCCCAGCCACAACCGATGAACCAGAAGGAGAAATCACAATCTTAACGACCGCAGCGGCATGATTTACCGTAATAGCAGTCTGAGAGCCATTAATCGCACTAGTCACAGTATCAGTAGCCGTAATTGACTGAGAACCAGCAGTTTTCAAAGTAACAGCGAAGGAGCCAACACCATTGGTAAGAGCAGCATTCGCAGGCAAAACCGCTAAACTATCACTTGAAGTAATCTTAACTGTACCCGCATAACCAGAAAAAAGATTGCCATATTGGTCTTTGACAGTTACATTAACCGAGCCGGCAGAACCAGCGGTCGCCAGAGTGGGAAAACCAGTAACCACAAAATGGATACCAGAAGAAACCTTCACCGTTATGCCAGTCTGAGAACCAGTAATCGAACTAGCCACCGTATCGGTAACCGTAACGGATTGATTACCAATTGTCATCAAAGTAACGCCATTAGTAAACGTGTGATTGCCAAGATCACCAGATTGGAACACATAGTTATTTGGCAGACTGACACTAACACCAGAATCCGAAGAGCTGAAATGAACTGTACCAATATAACTTGTGGCTGTATTCCCATTCGCATCCTTAGCAGTAACCGTTATGGAAAAAGGCGTCCCTGCAACCTGAGAAGTCCCACTTGAAACCACCAAATGAGCAGCAACACCAGCATTAACATTGAACGTACCGCTTGTCCCAGTTATGCTTCCGTCTGTTGCAGTAATCATAACGCCTGTACCAGCTGTGGTCACTGTAACTGAAGCAGTCTTAGTACCGCTTACGAAAGCGCCGCTGGTAGTTGGACTGATCGTGCCAGCTGAATAAGTCAATGTTGGATTCCCAGTATATGATGTTACAGCATTGCCATTAGCATCTTGAACGGTAATTACAACATTGAAAGCTGTACCTGCCGTTTGAGCCCCAATTGCAGCGAAAACAAACTTTGATGCCGCACCAGCATTAACTGTGAAGCTACTGCTTGTTCCAGACTTGCCGCCCCCACTGGTTGAGATTGTAATGCCTGTGCCTGCTTGAGTAAGGGTTACAGAACCAGTCCAAACTCCCGCTGTGAATGCGGCTGTACCAGTAGGGCTGATTGTTCCTAAAGATACGGCTAAAGTGTTTGTTCCTGTGTAACTTGCAACTGTGTTGCCGCCTGAATCTTTGGCTGTAATAGTTATACTAAAACCGGTTCCTGCAACCTGCGGGCTACTGATAAGGGTGAAATCGAAGTGATCAAGACCAGCTGGATTAACGATGAACGTGTTACTTGTTCCAGTTGTGCTTCCATCAGCAGCAGTGATCGTGAAGCTGCCGGATTTGGTCACGGTAACTTGAACGTTTTTAGTGCCACTTGCGAAAGCGCCGCTAGAGGTTGGACTAATTGTGCCTGCTCCAGCTGAGCAAGTTAATGCGGGATTTCCAGAATATGTCGTTACAGTGTTGCCGTTGGTATCTTGAGCTGTCATCGTTATGCTGAAAGCTGTACCTGCCGTTTGAGCCCCAATTGCAGCGAAAACAAACTTTGAAACTGAACCTGCATTAACATTGAACGTACCGCTTGTCCCAGTTATGCTTCCGTCTGTTGCAGTAATCATAACGCCTGTACCAGCTGTGGTCACTGTAACTGAAGCAGTCTTAGTACCGCTTACGAAAGCGCCGCTGGTAGTTGGACTGATCGTGCCAGCTGAATAAGTCAATGTTGGATTCCCAGTATATGATGTTACAGCATTGCCATTAGCATCTTGAACGGTAATTACAACATTGAAAGCTGTACCTGCCGTTTGAGCCCCAATTGCAGCGAAAACAAACTTTGATGCCGCACCAGCATTAACTGTGAAGCTACTGCTTGTTCCAGACTTGCCGCCCCCACTGGTTGAAATAGAAATACCTGTTCCAGATTGAGGGAGTGTTACCTGACCAGTCCAGACTCCTAATGCAAATGCAGTTGTGCCAGTTGGGTTAATTGTTCCTGAGGAGACGGTTAAAGTGTTTGTTCCAGTATAACTCGTAACCGTGTTATCGTTTGAATCTTTGGCATTAATCGTTACGCCGAAAGCAGAACCAGCAGTCTGACTCGCAACAGTATTAAAGACAAAATGGTCAAGAACACCCGCATTCACCGTCAAAGGAACCGTTCCAGTAATCGAGCTAGTCACAGTATCCGTAGCAATAACCGACTGAGAACCAGCCGTTTTCAAAGTAACACTAAAAGTTTGCGTAGCGTTATCAGTAGGCAGGAATGTATAGTCAAGCGGCAAAACAGCCTTAGCATCTGAAGAGGTAAAGTGAACTGTATCGGTATAACCCGTAGCCACGCTATTTCCCACGTTATAAGCCGTAACTGTAACAGTAAAAGGTGTACCAGCAACCTGAGAAGTCACACTTGAAACTACCAAATGATTAGCATCACCCGTATCAGCTTTAGCTTGCATATTCACGAATGCGCAGATTGATAGCGAAATGAGAAATGTGATTATTAGAAGTTGCAGTTTCTTCATGTTTCTTCATTCTGATGTTGTTGTTAACTTAGATTTGGGTTAATTGTCTATTAAAAGGCAACGTTTTAGCGGCTTTAAACTTTACTAATTTTGTTTTCAGATCCGTCTATGCAAAAAGATAAAATAAACATAAATGCATTAGCTGAAACTTTATGAAGGTTACGATTTTATTTTATCAAAAAATTTATTGCAACAGTAACCACGAACAAAACACCCAGCACTAACGCCAAGTTCCGAAGTTTTTTCATATCTGAGATCAATGTCTTTTCTCCAAAAACATATGGGACAAGTTCAGCTGTAACAAGCAAGAGAATTGCGCTAACAGCCAGAAGCATGCTTAGATCTTGGACATTTATTGGGGGGAGTAACATCTTTACACGTCATCCATACGATATTCTATAATGAGCGTCTTGGTGTCGGGGTTTAACGTATCTCTTTGGATTGTTATGGGTTTATCCGAGGCTTTAGCAAAGGCGCAGGCGAACGCGCTTGCTAAAATGCATCCGACTTGCGCATGGGTTAGGGGTTGGTTTTTTCTGGTTTCATGGCAAAGGGTGTTAAATATGCTGCCTGTTATCTCAAGAGTTATTGTTTTATCTTGGATTCGAATTTGAGCATCTTCGGCAAATTTCAGATTTTGGAATAGTTTCTTGATCATATTCTGCATTTGAGGTAGAGAAATTTTTCTGAAAGACAAGCCGAGTTCGTTTTCAAACATCAAGGAGAGAGCCAGCCCTGGAGGAGTAAAGAACAACCCGGTTTTCTTTTCATTGAACAGCTTATCAGTTGTTTCATCGGATGTAGGCAGAGCCGTCCCAGGTTTTTTTGGTACGAAAACGAGGCTAGATTCGAAGTTATGAAGGTTTTGGGGAGGTAAATATATTCCCTTTTCAACCAAATTGAACTCTAGAAGTGAGCGTTCGATGTTGGTTCCGCTTGCACTTGCGGATGCCTTCAGCAAGGAGAGAAACGCATGTTTTGTTGGAGTGAAGAAAAGAAGCAATATACACCAGAAGGAGACAGAAACGCCCAGAATAGCCAGAAATACAGAAGCATTGAGTGCTGAGATCACTATCATGATTACGCCTGTTATGAGGGCGATTCCTATCATGACCACAGTGAATATATCTTGATTAACTTTGGTTCTTTTGATTATAAGCATTTAGTTACCCTTTAGGGATACTTCAATTAATATCTTATTCTGAAGCACGAAGGGTTCATGGACATTTGGATTTTGTAGATTCATGATTTGCTCACTCAAAACAAGGGAAGCATTCTATTCTTGAAAATCACAGCAACATTTGATTTAGGCTGGCTGTGGCATTATGAATGATTGAAGATGTTCTTACTTGAAGATAATTAGCCTTAAATGATTTTAATTATTCTCCTGCCGGCTTTTTCCTGGAATATTGTGGGAATGGGAATACCCCTTTTATGTTTTACAAGTCACAAGTCTTGAATGTCGAGATGCTTGCAATGGCAATCCTAGAGTTACAGAGATTTGAAGAAAACAACGATTTTGAAACTTGGTGGAATCAGTTACTTGCCTATAGTTTTGACAACCATCCATTCTTGACGTATGAATGGCTCACTTTGTGGTGGAAACATTTTGGAAAAGGAAAAGAACTGAAACTTTTCACCATAGAGAACGAAAGGGAAGTCTCCCTCGTTGTTCCCGTAATGTATTCGACATGTAAAGTCTTGGGTTCACGTCGTACCAAAGTGGAGTTTGCCGCTTCAGGGGATTCTGATTATCAAAGTTTCATTGTTACCAACTTCCAGGAGGCAGCTCGAGGTGTGAACCAATTAATAGAAAGCATAATGGAAGACTCAAACGATGCAGACTGCGCAGTATTTAGTGAGGTGCCCGAAGATTCCCTAACTACAAGACTTCTTGAAGGCTTCAAAGGAGAGGGCTTTGGAGCCTCTTGTTCGGCAGCCAACTCATGCCCGTATGTCCCGCTCCCTAATAATTACGAGATATACAGCCAGACTTTGGGTTCGAATATGCGGAGAAACCTGAAAGTATGGGAGAAGCAAGCACTAAAAGATTACAGGGTCGAATTCGTAAAGTACGACGAAATCGGAACCGTTGAAGAAGGGATGAAAATCTTTTTCGACTTGCACCAGAAGCGCCAAGTTGCAAAAGGCAATTATGGTGTTTTTTCAGATGTAGCCAGAAAGAGCTTTCACGAGGATGTGGCGAACGCTTTTGCAAAGAAGGGCTGGCTAGATCTTTTCTTTTTAACATTCAATGACAAGCCTGTTTCAGCGGTTTACTCTTATGAGTACAACGGAAAATTATACGCCTACCTTTGCGGATTTGATCCGGAATACGCGAGATATCGACCGGGACATTTAGCTTTTAAAAACCTCATAAAATATGGGATTGATAAAAAGTTGAAGGAGGTTGATTTTCTGCGTGGTGACGAGGAGTATAAGTCGCGGTGGAAAGCAAAGGTTCGAAGGAATTCTGAATTTAGGATTCAAAAAAGGGGACTTAAAAGCAGATTCTTCAGCTGGACAACGAACAGCAGATCTTTATCCTACCTCCAAAGCACTAGCGCTCGCCTAGAGACTTTTGCAAAGGCTATTTAGGATACTGCTTAGCATTTATTTTCTGAAGATTTGCAAAAGGGGTTCAGGGTTTTTTCTCTTAAATTGATTTGCTCCTCTGACTTTCAGGTTCTTTATGAATTAAGCGCGCATTGTCTCATAATGTCCTTTCATAATAAGGAACAATTGGAGAAAGAGTTTTGTGTATTTTTATGAACACTCCAAGAATCTTTGCTCATTTCCGGTAAAGGATCTGTATTAGAGTTTCGAAATAACTGATATTTTCAGCAATCGTTTCTTATCCAATGTACCTCATTTAGACCACAAAACAAATTGCACACAGGCGAAGTATCAAAATCTTGAGCAAGGTCACTCTGAAATATGGCGATTCTAAAATCCAAGATTTCTTTGGTAGACTAAAATCTCGATTATTCTTTGTATAGGTGATGGACCTTTTTTGAGGACGGACTAAGCTTGGGTTGGTCCTCTAAAATTTTCTAAAGGGGTTTCGGGGGGAATAAAGTTAAACGTGTCAGAGTTGCATCAACGTGTATTTTGGTTTTTTTACGAACCTATCGTTCTGATCAAAATTGGTTTGGGGACCTCTCAAATATCTGAATATTATCATTAAAAAGTTCAAATAAAAAGTCCGCTTTCTTGTTTTAATTGCTCTAAAATGAAGTTTTCCGTGGGCAGTATTTCTGAATAAATAGAGGAAAAAAGGGTTTTAAGAAAGCCCTTTCTTAGCTTTTGTTTTCCGCAGCAACATGAATGAAGATAGGATTGCGACGATTACTATTGCGATGACTGTGCCGTAGATGTATGGGGCAGCGTTGAAGTTTTGAGTGGGACCAGATGATGGTGTAGGTGTTGGGCTTGCTGGTTTGGCTGTTGGAGATGCTGTTGCAGTTGGTTTAGGAGTTGGGGTAGCGGAATGACTTGGTGTAGGTGTTGGGCTATTGGTTGATGTTGTAGCTATGTTGGCTGTTACCGTTCCAGGTCCATTTATGTTTGCTGTCGTGAATCTGTTCAATGAATTTCCAATTGTGATGTTTCCTGTGCTACTTGACCATGAAGAGAAAGTACCGCCAACGTTAGGTGTCGCGGATATTGAAACTGATCCAGAGTCGGACCAAAGATCGCCACTCGGACTAACTGATGCCATTCCAGCTGGACTAACAACAAATGAAACTAAGTACTGAGTTTTCCAGGTCCAAGTAACAGTTGAAGGTGCATTAATCGTGAACGTCACAGCAGATGAACTGCCAGTAGCCGGAACACTGCCAACACCAGACCAACCCGTGCAAACATATTGAATTCCAGATCCACCCGAAACCGAAGAGCCAGCGACAGATCCATTTATGCTTGTTCCACTGTCGAACCAGCCGTTTGCCGGAGTGGGAGAACCATAAGCTGAAACCGTAGTCAAGTAGTACTGAGTTTTCCAGTTAGCAGTAGCAGTTTTAGGAGCATTCATCACAATCGCGTCTGAAGGCGAAGAAGAGCCCGAAGCATCACCACTCCAACTAGTAAAAACATACTGAGTACCCGTAGTACCAGCCTCAGTGGTTGAGGTGACTGAAGCGTAAGCAGAAGAACCAGCATTATACCAGCCTGCACCACCAACAGTTCCATTAACCGAAGACACAGCCAAGTAATATTGAGTTTGCCAGTTCCATGTAATATTTGAAGGCGCATTAATCGTGAACGTTACAGGCGATGAACTGCCAGAAGCTGGAACACTGCCAACACCAGACCAACCTGCGCAAAAATATTGAGTACCAGATCCAGCCGGAACCGAAGAGTTGATAGATCCAATTATGGTTGTTCCGCTATCGAACCAGCCGCTTGCGGGAGTGGGAATACCATAAGCTGAAGACACAGCCAAATAGTACTGAGTCTTGTAAGCGGCAGTAACCGTCACAGGTTGAGATGCCGTCACAGACAAAGCAGTGCTGTTACCGCTTACACCAGTAATTGGATACATTTTACTGTTTGCAGTGACGGTCAGTGGTGATGAGTAATTGAAGATGTAGACGTCTCCTGAGTTAGCCCAAGCTGAAAAACCGGCTCTACCATAGGCTGTGCCGTTGACTGTTACCACAGTGCCTGTAAAGTCTGTGCCAACACCTGATTGAGTAAAAGTTACGTTGTACTGAGTTTTCCAATTGGCTATGGCGTTTTTAGGAGTAGTCATATTGATTGGGTTTGAGGGTGAAGAAGTACCTGTGGCATCAACGCTCCAATTAGTGAAAACATACTGAGTACCAGTAGAACCAGCCACAATTAAAGGACTTACCGTTGCAGTCGCATTAGTAAGCGCATCATACCATCCTGAACCACCAACAGTACCGTTGACTGAAGATACGTTCAAGTAGTATTGAGTTTTCCAGTTGGCTATGGCGGTTTTTGGTGCATTCATCACAATCCCGTCTGAAGGCGAAGAAGTCCCTGATGCATCACCTGACCAATTGGTAAAGACATACTGAGTGCCAGCAGGTCCAGCCACTGTTGTTGGGGCGACCGAAGCAAAGCCAGTAGTGCCAGCCATATACCAGCCTGAACCGCTTGTAGTGCCATTGGGAGAAGAGACGGTCAAGTAGTAATCATGCTCCCAGACAGCTTGCTCACTTATTGCACTGCCCATAGTTACAGTAGCAGGATTATTACTTCCGCTGTAGCTTCCAATTCCAGAGCCTAGCCACCCAATCCAAATGTATCGTTCATTCGCAGCCGCCACGGGCGGAGTAGCGGTTATAGTAACTGTCGAAAATTCGGGAAACGGACCGCTTGATGGAGTAACATCAGTACCAAAATTAGTTGAAGTCGACAATAGGAAAGGTGACGGTCCAATGTAGCTGTCGCTGACTACCATGTCGTCTATGTAATAATTCCACTTTTGGTTAGGATCAGTGGCATGTTGACTTCCTCCAAGAACTACATTCACAGGTATTCTAATACTGTTATTTATCCCTACAACGTCTAGAATAGACACACCGTCGAGGAATAATTGTATTTCACCGCTGGTGCCTGTGATTTCTTTTAGCTCGACAGAATGCCACCCAATTGTAACGGGATGTGCAGTTGCAGTAGAGTTAGTTGTGCTAATAGAAAACGAAAAACCAGGAACCCTAGTATCAACATAATACACTCCCCAATAGAGTGTTCCACCAACATTGATTACACATATCTCTCCATCACCAAAGTTGCCGCCTTGAGTGGTGGAGAATCCACCTACCTCGTAGTAGTCTCCTGATGCAGTAGGGACAGATGTTGAGTTAATGTAGATATATTCTCTGAGAAATATCGGGTTAGGTAACGAGCTTCCCAAGAAACGATAATACAGATTCTCTACACCCCCAACCACATTGTTTTGAACACTATAGGTTCCGCCATGAACGATTTGGGTGTTTACGGAAAGCGCGCCATAGGTAACAGTCCACGTGCTCAGGACTCCGCTTTCAAAGCCATCGCTGTAAACAGTAGCTGCGCTTGCAACCCCTATAAGAATAGGAGCCATCAGAACAATGCTTAGAAATGCTATGATACTTGCAAATAACAATTTCTTTTTCATTTTAAACACACCATCTATTAACTTTAGTGCATCTTAAGACTCAAACTTGTTTTTAAAGATTATTCCTATAAAAGATATTTTGGCTTGTGTTTTACACATAGCAGCTTGCGAAGTCAAAATTAGCCCACGGAAGTGTTGTTATTTTTGAGCCAACGTTATTTCTTTGCACAGTCTCCACATTAGGAACCCAATCGCTGCTATGATGAAGCTTATGATCGTAAGAGTGTCCACTCGAATCCAAGGTAAAAGATGAGATAAACCAAGAGTTAACCATTCAGGATGGATCAGTTGTATGAGCACTCCATAGACCCAAGCTAACAAACCGAATAAGAATAGAAATTCTCCAAATACTTTTATGACAAGTCTTAGATAAGCAAACATGGAATGAATGCCCTTTATTTCTTGGAATAGAGTTGAGCTTCTATTATATAAATTTGGATCAGTAATATTGACTTTAACTAACTAAGTATGATTGTTGAAGGTCTTCTGATCTTGTCTGGTACTCTCGAGCTAATGCCGCGGTGGCAAAAAATATAGTTAAGGCCAGCAAACTTAAGGTTATGGGAGTCAGACCAATTCCCAATGGAGTATAATATAATATCAGTCCTACCATTGGCGTTAGTGCTATACTCATTGCGATGCTCAAGACCAAGCGTTCGATGTTATCAAAGCTGTCAGAAGTTGTTTTGATAGGAACCTTCTTTTGGAAAACAGCTTTTACGAAGGCATATCCAGGCAAAAACAATACAAAAATCACACCTAGCACGTTGCGTACATATGCTATTGGATACAAATCTTGTGGAACAGCGAAAACCGTTAATGTTGTTACCAAAGCTACGGCTACTATTGTCCAGTACCATGCTGACTCTAAGCTAAACAGATAAGTTCCAAAGGAAGGGGATGTTTCTGATTTTACATTGAAATTGATTTTATCTTGGGCTTTGAGTTGATTTAGGATTTTGATGATTTCGTTTTCTGATAAATTAGTGGTTTTTTGGATAAGGTCGACGAGGTGTCTTGTGGTCTGGGGTTTCTGCTCGTTTATGGTTTTTATTATTATGTCTTCCATTGAGTCATTGAGTTTTTGGTTTTTGGACAATTCAAAATACACGCTCGTCGATGCCTGTGTTGTTGTATTTGATAACCCTAATACACAATAAGATTTCTATTACTAACTATTATGAATTCTGAATCTACTTCATTGTTTTCTATTTTCTTAAGATAACTTGTTAACATTAAGTTCTCCACGACAAGTTCATAACTTTAGTATTCAATATTTAATATTTAAGACAAAACTTTTGATGGGACTAAAGTTGATCCAAATACATACAAGAGATTTTTAACAGTGGTTGCTGGTGAGTTATGGTTTAGATATGGGGAAAACGGTTGCTACTTTTATAGTGTCCTCATAAAACTCGGTTGTAACCCCTGTGGTTTGAGCGTTTGCTACGTATTGTCCAGCCCAAGCTCCTGTCGACTGATAGTCTAAGGATGAGTTAAAACCAAAGACTGAAATAACCTTAACCATATCTCCTTTAACATTCTCAACCCACATAGTTATGTTTCCATTGTTTCCTGTGCCAGCATCAAAGTACAAAACAAAATGAATCCATTCACCATCAACTACTGAAACGTTACTTGCAGTCTGTTGCCAAGTTCGGAATGGTTCAATCGGATATAGTACACCCCAATAACTTCCATTTGGAAGCGTTACCGCAACAATTGAGGCGCTTGCAAAACCTGCTTGATCTCCGCATTCAAATCCGCCTACGGCAATGGCTGTATTCCATCCGCCAGTAAGGTTTGAGTTGACAAAATTTACTGGTTTTACCCATTCGCTGTAATATAGTGCTCTGTAGGATGTCGGAAAGATTGTATAAGCATCAAAGAAGTTAGGGACTCCGTTTTTAGGAAATAATTTGCTGTCTAAACAGTATGATGGGGTATTGTAGTCGGTGTTGATTGTTATTAAAGAACCACCTGTAGGGTCAGTTTGGGCTATGCCACTCCATGCATCTAAGTTTGAGTCGAAGTTATCGGAGAATATCGGGGTAGGGGTTGGTGTTGGAGTCGGAGTTGGAGATGGGGTAGCAGTTGGAGTTGGTGTTGGTGTTGGCGATGGGCTAGGAGTTGGGCTTGGAGTCGGGGTTGGCGATGGCAATGGAGTGGGTGAAGGTGTAGGGGTCGGTGATGGAGTTGGAGTAAGGGTCGGTGATGGAGTTGGAGTAAGGGTCG